>SKEG01000701.1_pt1 | contig 32458 bp, 33 predicted proteins | sample 4826631 | NCBI WGS metagenome assembly SKEG01 (sample SAMN11008815, study PRJNA524170) | human gut metagenome | biome: Human fecal sample; material: Feces; isolation source: fecal sample from pouch patient p26, p34, p50 | host: Homo sapiens | place: Israel: Tel-Aviv | collected 2016-11-02
CACTTGAACACAAAGAATCTGGTGAACGCTTGTACCTTACTTCAAAAAACAAACGTAACACTCCAGACCGTCTTCAATTGAAAAAATACTCACCAAAATTGCGTAAACACGTAATCTTTACTGAAGTGAAATAAGACATTCACTACAATTCAGTGAGCGTCAAAACCCTGATTTTACAGGGTTTTTTCTTTTTCCGAATTCACTGTAATGCACTATAATAAATTTGGAACTCTACATTTTACTCTACATTTTTGCTTTTTCTAACTCAAAAAAGACAGTAGATTTATTACTACTGTCTTTTCGTATTTCCGAAAAATTTATATTTTTAGGAAAGAATTCAAACATTGAATACAATGAACAATTCACTATATTTTGATAAAATAATATTGAAAGGAAACCATTATGGAAATCGATGAAGAAATGTACGACAACTTGTTAGTGGCTATTCACCAATTTGAAAATATGATTACTGCTAACGTCTTTAATCGTGAACCTAATGCTACTGTAAAACTATTTGGAAATGAACTATTTAATCTCTGTAAATCAAATCAACTAAATGTTTCATTGTCGGCAGTTAAACAACTTGGAGCTTATAATCAATTACTTGATGAAGCTAATAAATTTAAAAACTACACTGCTGAGCAAGTTGAAAACTTTTATTATGAGTGGATTGAACCATCTACAATAGAATTTTATGGATAATAAAAAGAGCTGGTAGCTCTTTTTTATTCTTGTACTAATAAACAAACATTATCAGTAAATTTTCTAATTGACTCCAAAAACATTTCACCACTTTTGTCCGCTATGTTTATGAAACATGCAAAAATGTTATGTGGAATAAAAATTTCTGGATTTAATTGGAGAATCTCATGTTTTTTTTCATAAAATGATGGATATAACAAAATCATCTTACGACTATAAAGTAATCTTGAATATGTAATAATTTGATAAATATCAGCATTCTTAAAACTTGAGTATGCTTTATTTTTTACATCTAACACCGCTATTGCTGAGGACTCATAGTTATGGTTTGGATCTTCTTCTTGGTACCCATATAAAATATCTGGCAAATATTCTCTATACTCCGTAATACCTAAACCGTTATTAATCTCTGAAAATGTTTTTTTCTTATTCCATACAGAGAAGTTTTTGTCCTTAGTATTTTCAAGCAATACTTTAGCAACAAAATCTTCAAATAATCTATCGAAGTTTATTATGAAACTTTCAGTACCAATGCTATTACCGATATTATCATAATCCATTTGATCAATAATCATTGAGGCGTACACTAGCGTTTGACGATATCTCATAGTATTTGAGTTAAACACTATGTTAGAAAGATGCTCTTTTCCATTTGTTACATGACCATTTACTTTATCGTAATACATCAAAAATTTCCTTGCTTTTGATGAATACTTTTGTATAGCTACTAATTTACGTAATGCACTTACTATTAACCTATTAATGTCATTGTCTAATGTCAATGTACTCACTCTAGTTTCCACATAATTCTGTTTATTAAGTAAATATGATTTTAAAGTCTTTGAAAAAACTATACCTCCTTTTAAAGTATTTGTCTTAATTGTGTTTTTTCGATAGTTTTGATAAATCCCTTGTTTAATATTTTTTTCTAGTACTTTAAAAAATGTATTTGCAACATCTATATTACTACTCTCTGTTCCTACGTCGAGTATACTACTATTATCAGTTTTCTTATAGCTATATAAATACAAATACATTCTAAATATATGCTCAAATTGTATTTCTGCATACTTTGGCTCTAATTTTACTGTTCTTTTAGGAGTAACGATATAGCCAACATATGAATCACTTAAAGATAATAGGTTTTCTGATCTTTCTTCAAGGGACCAAGAAATATTATTTTTTTTTAGAAATCTATCAAAAAAAGAAATTTCTTCATCAAGTACTTTGATAATATTATTCGACATTATTAAACTTTCTATTCACCAAATTCATTTTTAAAAGCAATAACAAAATCTTCAATATCCTGAATACCATCCGAAAGTTGCTCACCAACAATATTACTTACTACAGATTCATCGTTATAACTGTATTCTTGTATAGTTGGTAATACTACAAAGTTAAATTGATTTTTAAAATCTTCCATTGTCCAAATCATATCATCCTCTGCACCATAAGGAATGAAGTAAGATTGACCTAATAACAATTCTTGATCATGTAGTACTGTCAATATTTTTTGATTTATTTTTCTCAAAACATATCCTAAATCAATAGATGGTTCGTCTAATATAGAAACTTTTTCAGAAAGCACATCATAGTTAGGGTTCAGGTTAATGAATGCAAAACGTCTCCGTATAGCTAAGTCAAGAAATGCAATATTCCTATCACTCGTATTCATAGTTCCTACAATATATAGATTATCTGGTATTGAAAATTCATCACTTCCTTTAATTAAATCCCTTGAAAGTTCCACTTTATAGCCACGATCTAAAGTTAAAATTGTCTCACCAAAAACTTCTGCAATGTTACCTCTGTTTAACTCATCAATAATAAATAAGTATTTTTTTTCAGGATCTTGCTTATTTTCCTCTTTTATAAACTCAATAAACTTTAAAAATATTCCTTTTTTAGTGTCTACTTGAGTTGCTCCATCTACTACTGCTAAAGTTTCACCACCAATAAAATCTTCATAACTGTAGTTTGCATGGAACTGTACCATTTTAAAATCAGCAAAATTTTGATCTTGTATCAATTTGTTTGTATACCGTGTTTTACCAACACCTGGTACACCTGTTAACACAATTTGCTTTTTCGAAAGAAGCATATTAAGAATTTCTTCATATCTTGGATTATCACCTTCGGTTGATAGATATTCTTCCACCAATTCTTTATCAACTTTCGAAAGTTGATAGTTTTCTTCATCAATTTTATCTTCAATTTCAGGTATATTTTTTGTTTGAAACTTAAATTGATTTCTAAGTTCGTCTCCAGTAATTGCTAATTTTGCTGGCTTTAGCTTATTTATCAGCAGATCGTCTTCAAACAACCACAGAAAGTCCCTTTTACTTATTTTGAAGTATTTGATAATAGCCTTTCTTAGTACTTTTGAAAATTCAAACTCACTAGGCATTCCTTCAAACTCAAATGATGTAAATCTAAATAGCCATGATGCTAAGTGAGATAACGATATTCTATTATTCCTTAAATATCTCTCAGAAATTATCTCTTGATAATTCGCTTTTAATTTTAGAACTTTATCATGCTCTTCATATATAGGTACATTGATATTTTTCTTTTCAACAGTGTCTTTAATTCTTCCAATAGCTCCTGAAGCCTCTGTTCCTGGCTGAAATTGGCTTAATGTATTAAAACCCGTTGGAAACATCAGAGATTTCTTCTTTGCAGATTCCGAACTATCAAAAAGACCTGCTAACATCCACAATGTATTTTGATTTTTTAATTTTTGATCACTTGTTAAACTACCTACACTAAAAGTAACCGGAACACTAGTACTAATTCCATTTCTTTTTGCCATTAAAAATAAAAACAAAGTGTCATCTTTATCAATGTCTAGCGCTTTAAAATACTCTACCGAATCAATAACATTCTCTTTGGTAATAAAAACTTCCATTCTTAATATCCCTTCTCTTTTAATTGCTCAATAATCGATTTTCCAATAACTTCACCTAGCTTCGGAGGTACTGCATTACCAATTATTTTATATTTGGATGAAACTGAACTACCAATAAATTCATAAGAATCAGGAAAGGACTGAATTCTGGCTATCTCTCTAACCGAGTAACGTCTATCCTCAATCGGATGCAGTATTCCACAATTTTCTGGTGTAGCAGCGGCAGTGATAGTCCCATTTATTTCATTTCTACCAAATCTTCTGTAAAAATTTGGAGAATGATAACGTTTCATATCATCTCTAATTCTCTTCATTCTATCCGGTAATTTATCATAAGGTATATTCTTCCATGATCCCCCTTCAGGAATATATTTGACTAACTCCTTACTTTGTGGTGATAGCTCCCATACATCATTCTGATTTTTAACTTTCTCAACACCTTTTAGTGCTTCTCCTACAGTTAGTTTTTCATAGTCTTTAATAGTAGGTTCAGGAAATTTATAATCAATCCCCAAATCTCTTCTAATGCCTACTATGATAATCCGATATCTATTTTGAGGTACACCATAATCGCTTGCTTTTAATAATTTATAATTCACTTTGTAGCCTAAACCTGCATTTTCGAGTAAGTAAACTATGGTATCAATTAATTTAGATCCATCCTTATTTTTCATGGATAATAATCCTCTTACATTTTCCATGACTACAACTTTAGGTTGCTTCTCTTTAATGATACGAATTATATCAAGGTACAAGTTACCTCTGTCATCTTCTGTTCCTAACCTATTTCCAGCATTTGAAAAAGGTTGGCAAGGAAATCCTCCGACAACTACATCAGCATCTGGTAATTCTTTCTCATTAAGTTTTGTAATATCTGCTTCACAGATATCTCCAATATTATATCTATAATTTTCAATAGCTGGTTTTAAAATATCATTCGCAAATACAATATTGAAACCAGAATGAATCAATCCCAAGTCCAATCCCCCTGCTCCACTAAACAATGATATTGTATTAAGGGATGTATTAAGTGGGTTAATGTCTTTAAATAAAGGGATGCTTCTATCAATTTTATCGTGTTCCATAATATCCTCAATATTACAATCTAAAGTACTACAAATTCTATCTAGAGTCTCAAGACTCACATTTTCATTTTTACTTAATCGTGATAGAGATTGATTCGTAATTTTTACTAAATCTCTAAACTCAGTTTTAAGTATTCCACGATCACCTAGTAATTTCCACAATCTGTCGTATCTAAACATACAAACTCTTTTCACAAAAATTCTACTTTTATAGAATAACATATTACGCAAAAAATCACCAACGTCTTATTTAGCTTAACTCTGATTGCGATATATTGTAATCAAAGTTAATAATCAAGAATCATTATATTCCTCGCTATTTTACGTGCTTCATTTTTTGAAAATTTATCTTTTTTCCAGATATATGACAATGTACTTCCCCTATCATACTCCTGCCACGATTCAATGTTAGTATTTTTTTGTTCTAATATTTTACAAAAACCCCAATCTAACAACTCTTCAAATTCCAAGCTAGTCACAAATCCTGTCTCTTCTACTTTTTTAAGTACCATCTTTGTGACATCAATTTTGATCGCTTCATATTTCGCAATAATTTTTTCTTTGATTTCATCGAAAAATTTAAGGACTCCATTAACTACACCTCTTTGGTAAGCTGAAATAGCTCTGACTATTGCATCATATTTTTCATTCGTATAAAATCGAAATATATCTAAGAGTCTAAATTTGAGTGCTTCTGCTGATACTGACAAGTCACTCATTACTTTTTGGAAAGAATCATGCCTATAAAATATCTTTGACAGTAGCACTATAGCTGGCATCAGAATAATTGCTGAGAAAATGTTGGCTTCCGTTTCATGCTTGGAATCACTTTGCCCTTTTAACTCTGTAAAGAAACTGCCAGAATGACCTAGTAAGAAATGTCCTAGTTCGTGACACTTAGTAAAGTTCTGTTTTACTTCTGGATTGTCCCGTTCATAGGAAAATGAGATTCCATAATCATCTATCAAGGTTAAACCTTCTATCTGCTGATTTGAAAAGTGATGCTCCATTAACTTGATATTGTATTGGTCTAAGCACTCATCAAAAAAATCACTGAAATGATAGCTCAATGGTGAAATCTCATTTTCTTTCATGAATGTATAAACCTGTTCATTAGCTAGTTGGTTTATTCTTGGATACATCTCATCCATCATGAACCTCCTTTGTCTCAAAACTAGTCTTTTCCTATTCTATAGTCAGTTTTCTCCCTAAGTATTCATATTTTCTTACTGTCTTATTATCATTCTCAGTCACTATTTTAAATATAAAATAGTGGTCTCTCCCATCCTTAGCATTCGCTTTATTCAATCGGAAATAATTTTTTTGGCTCATAGCCATCTCTCTAAGAATATCATCGATTAAAAATGTTAATGGAATATTCAAGTTTGAGAATCTATAAAAATCTTCCTCAAACTTTAAATAAGAATCAGAAAAATAATCCAGTTGTAACTGATCTTTATATAATTCTTTTCTATTCATCTTCAAACTCACTTTCCAGAACAATATTAAGGATATTATCAATTTGAAGGAGCTGATAGCCCTCCAAAGTTCTTACTGTTATCTCTTTGGAAGATAATTCCTCTACTTGACCAACTATCTGTTCCTTCATTTTATCTTGCTTAATTACAAATCGACCAGTTAATCTACTCGAATATAATTGACCTATCAATGTAAGCTTTTCGATTTTAGATAGGGGACCACTCAAATCCTCCCTATTTTTATCCTCATCTAGTGAGGTAGTATGCTCAGATAGAAAGAATCCCATCCATTTAGCCATCCCTCTGTCTCTATGTTCTCTGGCAGACTTAAAGGGTAAATAAGAACGATCAATCATTTTAAACCATCTAATCCTCCAGCAGAATGTCCACCAATCAACTTACTTCTAGCCAAACTCCTTGAAGCCTCCTGAAGTGCTGTCGCTTTTTGAAGTTTACTAAATCCAAATTGATTTCTGATAGTATCAATTACCGACTGAAGTTTTTCCTCTTTTTCTATTTTTTCAACATCATCAAATAAGGAAATGAGACCATATGACTCATCTACTAAGCCCGAATAAGAAACAGCCACACTTCTTACTGCGCCTTCGTCATATTTCTTTCTGAAAAGTGCCAGTACATAATTGGTCAATAACCTAGTGTTATTTGTTGGCTCAACTTTCATCTGCGTTTGAATATGACGTTTATTTTCAAGCCTTGAAAATCCAACAGTGATGGAAACATTTGTAGTCTTTTTATGACGCTTTCGCAATCTGATAGCTACCTGTTCAGCCATTTCTCGCATGATTAGTTCTATCTCAGATTGCTTGAAGTAGTCTCTTGGTAATACTTGAGAATTGCCTATCCCTTTTGCTTTTGGCTTATATGGCTTATGGACATCACTCTCATCAATTCCGTTAGCATGGAAAAATAAATCTACTCCAACTACTCCTAGTTCTTTCTTCAGAATATCTGGATTACAATTGGCAAGCTCCTTGATTGAGAAAATTCCTAGGTTGTTAAGACGCTTTTTCATCCTATTGCCAATTCCCCAAAAATCAGTCATTTCCTTTATGTTCCAGACTTTTGTTTCCACATCCTCATAAGACCAATTAGCTCTCATTGTGGGGGTTATCTTAGCCTCATTATCTAGTGCCAATTTTGCTAGTAAGGGATTAGCATTTGACATGCCAACCGTTGAATAGATTCCCGTTTTTCTCCAAATGTCTCTTTGGATTTTGGAGGAAATCATATCAAGTTTTTCTTTGCGACTTAACGTTTTATTAGGAATAAAGTAGTTAAGTGATGAAGTTAAGTCAATAAATCCTTCATCAATCGAATACGGCAAAATATCTTCAACACTAGCATAGTTCTGAAAGATATGCTGAATCTCCATATTCTTTTCAATATATAAATCCATCCTAGGAGGCACTATAAAAGTAGCTCTGGCCCAACTTTCAATATAACGAACATATTCTGAATTCGTTGGCAGTCCTTGTTTCTTGGCGTTATAATAAGAGAATTTACGTGTCTTTACATCAAAGGGTAGATCATATGAGCGACTGACATTTGATTTTCCAAAGACTTGTTTAAACATTGGTGATGACGCTAGTATCAAGCCACTAGAATTATCCGCATGACTCATGACACAAAGTGACGTTTTCAAGGGATGTAAGCCACGTTCCACACACTCTACACTGGCATAAAAGGACTTCATATCCACAAAGGCTATATCACTCCTAGGCTCTTTACTATAATCAAAAATTCCCATGGCTTAGTCCTCGATAGGTAAGAAATGGCCAACGATTTTCCCAACAACACGAGGTTCTTCGTCATATGGAGCTATCAAATCGCTGTATTTGGTATTAATAGAGACTAGTCGTAATCCTTCTTCTTCACGATAAACCTTCTTAATATAGGTTTGCCCTCCCCATAGTACAGCATAAACTGCTCCATCATAGTCAAAGCCATTTTCTTGAATAAGGGCTACTGACCCATTAGGATATTTAGGTTCCATAGAATCTCCTGAAACCCATGATGCAAAATCATGAGAGATTTCCTTGTCAAAGTAAACCGTATCAAAATCACGATCACCATAGATTGTTGCTCCACGACCAGCAGACATCTTCTCATATACATGATATTCAAATCTAGGCTCAGCAATAGAGATAACTTTCTCTTGTTGTTCCAAAAGTTTTTCCATGAAGGTCTTTGCCTTTAATTGATTAGGATTCGTCAATTTTTGAAAGAGCACGGAAATATCATCAGTTGTAAAATAACCCGATTCTACCTGTAATACCTTTTCTAGTTTTAAAAGATTTTTTTTATTAGGCTGTGTTATTCCTTTTTCCCAAGCAAAATAGGATTGCTTAGAAATCCCGATAGCCTCAGCAACATCTATTTGACGAAGGCCAAGCTCAGTACGCCTTCTTTTTAATTTCTCTGGTTGATACATCAGTCTCTCCTTTCTTAGTCAGTTTTTAAACTGACTATATTTTATAAAATCCATTAGAATTTGTCTAGAAAAAATTAGTTTTTAAACTTATTTTTGATGTTCATACCAATAGACAAAATAAAAAATGTCCGTTACGACAGACATTTCAATGCATCTTAGAAATCTTTTTGTAAATTTTATTTAGTAGAATAATGTTAGGAGGTATACTACATGAAAAAAGTAATTAGTTTAATTGTCTTAGGTATTTCACTTATCTTTCTTGCATCTTGTTCTAAACAAAATAACTTAGCTGGTAAATACTATAACGTTTATGATGGAAATGCTAAATTAATTTTAGAAATTAACGGTGATAGCGGTAAATTCTACAAAGAAGGTACTCACGCTATCACTGATGTAGATACAAAAAACCAGTCATTCACTTTCTCATCTAATGGCAGGGACTATGTTGTAACTTACACTCTTAGTAAAGATGGTACTCTTAAATATGATACTGGTAGCTTCATGACTGGTAGCAATAAATTTGTAGCATACAAGGAAGGTAGTGAAGCTTATAAAGAAGCAACTAAATAATTGTTAATACGAATAACACCTAGTGAGTTTATCTTCACTAGGTGTTTATTTTGTATTGTGATTTTTTGAAATTTTAATACTTCAAGGAGAGATCACCGTAAGTTGAGTTGATTGACAAAAATTAGAGAAGTCCCAATACGACATTATAAATCAATGCACCTACAACTCCACCTACAATAGGACCCAATACAGGAATCCAGCTGTATGACCAATCTGAATCTCCTTTATTTGGAATAGGTAACAATGCATGCATTATACGTGGTCCTAAATCACGAGCTGGATTAATGGCATATCCGGTTGTTGATCCCAATGAATAACCAACTGCAATAACTACCAGCCCTACAATAATTGGTCCAAATCCTGAAGCTACTTTATTTGGTCCAATTGACATCACAGTAATTACCAAAATTGCTGTACCTAATGCTTCCCCAAAAAAGTTTGAAGGTGTATGACGGATTGCTGGAGCTGTTGAGAAAGTTCCCAAGATATGAAGTTTTTATCTTAATGATTAATCTTCATCAAAAAGTTTTTTACGTTCTTTCATAAATTGAATTAATTCATCTTTAAAAACTGCTTGCTCTTCTTCAGTCATTCCTTTAGAAGTTGTTCTAAAAAGTAATTCTACTTCTGACAAATCAATACCATCTGTATATGAATTTAATAAATAATCAGTAGACACATCAAAATAAGTCGCAATTTGTGTTAATTTAGCTGGAGATGGCTTTACTTTATCAGTTTCCCAGCGTCCATAGCTTTGTTGTGAAATTCCTAATGCCTTGGCAACATCTGACTGAGTCAAATGTCTTTCTTTTCGTAGGGTTTGTAGTCGTGTTCCTATAGTCATTTTTGGGGCCTCAAAAAAATTTAAATTTTTTTCAAAAAACACTTGATTTTACATCAAAGGTGATGTATAAAATTTTAAAAAAATATACGTTCCTTTGGAGCAAAAGTGTTCATTGAAAATTTAATAAAAAAGTGCGTCTGACAATCAATCAACTGACTATCAATACACACAATTAGCTTCGTACCCTTATTGTATCGTGTTGAAAAGAGAATGTCAAGTCCGTTGAAAGATTGAAGTGGAGATATTAAAATGGAAATTTTTTTCTGTGGGCTCCCACGCATTTCGGACCTTTAGCATTTTTGCCGGATAGTAAAGTGAACTGGTTGCGCCAAAGGGCGTAAGAGAATCTTGTGGGTGTGATTCGTTCTACCTAACAGATTGGCCGGGCAAGCGATGGTAATTGATACAAAGCACCTTGTTAAACGTTGCCACCGTGATAGGTTTGTCCCTATCAACCAAATAACTCATTCTCTTTATGTGATTCTATATATTATTACTAAAAGAATCACTCTACACTTTTGGCTACTAGGAAACCCTTAGTAGCCTTTTACAATAACGGAAAGGAGGCAACTATGGCCTCATATATAGAGACGGTATTTGACCGCCATTTTCAAAACTATTGCTTTTCTTTTGGCATTTATGCTCATAATCCAAAACTATTACATTGGCATTATCATAACAGCCTAAAAGAATTAAATCAGATTGTGGAACGCTTACGCAAAACAGGCGCGCCTGCTGGAGAACTCTATCTTTACCACCATATCACTAAGAATAAAATTAATCGCTATTATCACTCACGAGTTAGTCTAGTTTACTAGCTCTTTTTATTTTGTCCTAAAAAGAAAGGAAATTATTATGATTGCTGAAACATTAAAAATGAAACCTGAATTTATTGGTGAGGCTTACTATGAAAGTCTCGCTACTGCTCCTCGTACCGTCTTTGGTAAAGAAGGCAAATACCAACGCCACGTGCTAAACTCTGAAAAACATGGCTCTTTCCATGTCATCACACCAGCGACCAGCCAAGTCTTTGATGAAGATACCATTGTTAAAGTGGTCAATCCCATCTTCTTCCCTGATCGCTCAATCAATGGCTTTAACGTGGCACCCGCTCTCAATGTCTTTTCTGAAAAACTTGAAATCGTCAAATAAGAAAGGAAGTAAACTACTATGGCTAAAATTGGATTAAACTTTGGAGAAAAACTACAAATCGTCGATAAAAGCTATCGTGTCATCACAGATGGTCTTATTATCCCAGAAGTCTTTGGAAAACTCACCTTCCGCTCAATTGAAGGAAATGAGCTGATTTATGAAGCTGATCGTTCGCAACGTAATGAAGATGGCTCTTATGCCCAAGTGCCTACAGGAGAAATCCGTGGAGTTACCCTTGGTATCCACTCTGCGAACCAACACGAAACACTCTTTGTCACTATCGTTGACATGACTGAACAAGCCATTGAAGACCTAGGTCTCCGATACCGTGAGGAAGTAGAACTGACAGACATTGTCGTCACCTACTCAGCGATTGGCCGTAATGACAACTACCGTCTTTATGCTTCAACCATTAAGAAAAAGGGAGGAGTTTCTGTCACACCTAAAGCAGAAAAACCGGAACCAGAAACCAAGAAATAAAATTTAGGAGGGGTCAATGTCCCTTTACACCTATCGTGGGCTACGAGTCCACAAGTTTTATCGATCCATTAGGGTAATCACAGCTTTGCTGATGGGATTGCCCTTTTTGTTTTTAGGAGGCTATCACTTCTACCCCATTTATGACCTGGTCATCAGAAGTCCCATTGACTATTGGCCAAGTCTAACTCTCTACTTTGTTTTACCAGTCCTTATTATCCCTCTCCTTAATCTAGTTCTTTATCAAAAATTTTTATTTTTTAAACGCCTCAATAGTCTTAGAATCCTAGCTAATTTTCTCCTAGAAAATCGCTACTATCTTTCTAAAAGCATTAGACGAAATAATAAGACCACCGAGAAAATTGTTCTGCCCAAGGTCTATCTTAGGCAGACTAACTACCAGCTCCTCGTCAGCTTTATCCTAGAGGGAAATAAATTTCAAGACCGCTTTATCAATCTAGGAGCTATCCTAGAAGTCATGTTTAACGGAGACTTTAGAAACAAGACTTTTGATAATCGCTTTGTCCAATATGAGATTGCCATTAACCGTATTGATAGCCGTATTACTGTTTCTGAAGTTGAGATGACCCCAAAAGGCATTCGTCTCATGAAAGACGTCTTTTGGGATTATATCTCTGAACCCCATCTCCTCATTGGTGGAGGAACAGGTGGCGGTAAAACCGTTGTCCTCATGACTTTAGTCCTGGCACTAGCTAAGTTAGGGTTCATTGATTTGTGTGATCCTAAAAATGCTGACTTAGCTGGTTTAAGGGAGGTTCCTGTTTTTAAAGGCCATCTCTACACCTCTAAAGAAGATATTATTGGCTGTTTGAAAGATAATGTCACCTTCATGGAAAATCGCTATGAAGCCATCCAGAACCATCCTGACTATAAAATTGGAAAAAACTTTAGTGATTATGGATTCAAGCCAAAATTTATCGTCATTGATGAGTGGGCTGCTTTCATCGCTAAGATTGAAAATGACTATTCTTTACAATCCCAAGCTATTGAATACCTCTCACAAATTGTCCTAGAAGGCCGTCAATCAGGTGTCTTTGTGATCTTTGCTATGCAACGTCCTGATGGCGAATACATTAAGACTGCCCTTCGTGATAACTTCATGAAACGGCTCTCTGTCGGACACCTTGAATCTACTGGATATGACATGATGTTTGGGGACGCTAATAAAAACAAGGAATTTAAAAAGCTAGACAAGGTCAACGGTAAGAAAGTAAAAGGCCGTGGCTATATTGCTAACAACGGGGAATTAGCGGGTGAGTTCTTTGCCCCATATGTCCCCTTTGATAAAGGATTCTCCTTCTATGATGAGTTTATCAAACTCCCAGTCCTAGAAGAAGATAGCCCAACAATGACTCAAGAACCAATAATGAAGGAACTGCCTATCGAAGAACCAACTGAACAAGAAACTGAAGAACTTTTAGAGAGAATCAGTCAAAAACGTCCTCTTGCAGATTTTGCCAAAGAAAAGGACCTCAATATCAAAACTCTTAGGAAAATCCTCTATCTGCTAGATGAGAGAGGGATTACCCTAGAGAAAGAAGACAACTCACTAATGGTGACACCATTTGTAGAGACACTTCTTTTGGAAACCTTGGCGCACTTCGAAGAAGGGGGAGGTAAGTCCTATCCCAAAGCTGTTGAAGCGTGCTTAGCTCATCATGGGCTAGGGCAAGAGCAAGGGCAAGCCTGACAGCATCAGGCGCAGACCGTAGCTCGCAGTCCCTAGACCATGATGTTTGAACAAACCCCCGATTTCTAATAGGGGGGTAAGATTTGTCAAAATGACCAAGTCCATCCCCCTAATCCCATGTGCCCCAAGGTTTTACAAAGTTTAAAAGATGTGTCACTTTTGGAAAATAACTGTGTCACTTTCTAAAATGAAAGGAGGTTACCCCATGAATGACTAAGATAAATCCCCTACTGCTGAAAAACTTTAGAAAATCACTTGGGTTTAGTCAAAAAGAAATAGCTAAAACTATTGGTATCAATCTCAGAACCTATCGTAGTTATGAAAATGGGAGTCGTGGTTTATCTCTAGAAAAATTTACCAGCTTCAAAGAAGCTCTAGGATTTGTTAGAGATGCTGTTAAAGACCTCATTAAAGTCCATATTGACTACTTACGAATGACTTTCATGTCCATCAGAGACCTAGAAACATTCTGTGCCAATTACTTACACTGTCAGTTTTCTGAGTTTAGAGAGGAAGAAACGAGACTCCTCTCCTACTCACGAGTTTGGAAACGTGGCAATATTTGGTTATTTGACTTCTTTGATAAAGCCCAAACAGGAAATAACCAAGTCACCTTACAGTTATCTGGTCAGGGATGCCGTGAACTAGAACTCCTGCTAGTTGAAAACGAACTTGACTGGTCTAACTTCTTATCAAGCTTATGCAATGACTTTTCAGATAGCCATGTCACCAGGCTAGATATTGCTCTTGATGAGAAATACCTCGGGCCTGAGAGGCAAGACGAACAATTTCTCCTATCAGATCTCATCTCAAAAGTTTATAAGGAGGAGGTGACCTTTAAATACATTCGTAACTGGAACCACATTGGCGGTGGTCAACTCAAAAACACTGACTCCCAGGAATCCAGTCAAGGTATCTCAATTTATTTTGGAAGTCGTCAGAGTAATCTCTACTTCAACTTCTATGAAAAACGCTATGAACTGGCCAAAAAAGAACAAATCTCCTTAGAAGAATCTTTGGAGATTTTTGGTATCTGGAACCGCTATGAGTTACGCTTTGCTCAAGAAAAAGCTCAATCAGCTGTTGAAGAATACATTAACGGTATTGACCTGGCTGAAGTTGCTAGAGGTGTGATCAATCATGAAATGCAGGTCTATGATGGCACTAATCGCTATGGTCAATTCAAACCAGATGCTAAGTGGCAACGTCTCTTTGGTGGTAGTGAACCACTCAAATTAAGCATGCAACCAAAACCTTATGCCATTGATCGCACGGTCAGATGGCTCATGTATCAAGTCTCAAACTCCCTAAAACTGGTAGAGGAAGCTGACAAACTCATGGACACTAACTATCTCAAGATGATTCAAGAAAGTGGCGAACTAAATGACCGTGCTAAGGCTATCCTAAAAGACTTAAAATCAAATCACAAGAAATAGAAAGGAAAACTCTATGGAATACAAAGTTGAACTCTCAAGCATTGACCAGTTTAAAGCTTGGTCAGGTGGGCTTGAAACTTTAAACACTGTCCGTGAACGTGGGGGCGTTGATCGACTGACCACTCTATGTGAAGATGTCTTCTCAGGCAACACCCCAACCCAAACGCAAATTAACGACTGGCTCTGGTTTGATGATGAGATGATTTTCCGAACTTTGGGATACAAGGACCTCATTGACTCATGATTGTGAAGAAACTCTATGATGGCTACACCATCATCCCACCTCATGAGCTTTGGTATATCCACATAGTGCTCATGAAAGCTAAGGACTACTACTTTGATGCCTTTGCTAATAATACCAAAACAGATCACTACGTCAATGCGAGCTTTAACATCTCAGGAAACCTTGTCGTTAAAGGAAAGACCATTACCCAAGACATGCTGAGGGTTTTATCCCAAGTTGTTCATCAAAACCTAGAAAATTTTAGAAAGGAAATCATCATGGAGATTGATAATAAGATTGAAGGCCTCATCAGACACCAGGCCCTAGAACTTGGCGAACTTCTGAAAGCAAATAATACCAAGGAAGCTTGGACCAAAGCTGGTGAGCTGAATGCCATGCTAAAAAAAGAGGAGGCCCAACAAGTCGCTCCTGAACTTTGCGACCAACTCCGCCAAGAATTAAGGGGCTATTATTATGTCAAGGGCGAACTCAATAAGCTTCATAAACAGCTCTACGCTAAAGGAAATAAACTGATTGATCTATCCAATCATTAAAAGGAGGGACCATGTCAACACTAAAATCATACCTGGATAAAGCTCATACCTTTTTGAGTCAATTTCAAAAGAAGGAAAAGAAAAAAGGCACACCCAAACAGGTCAGTAAACGCACTGTCAATATTGCGGTACTCTCTGGCCTCTGTTTTATCTTCGGTGTGTCTTTTCTGAGTACCTTTAGAAGCATCACCCTTTACAGTAAAGTAGATGGACTTCAAAAGCTAGTGACTCAGATCAAAAACACTAAAAACAAAGCACCAATACAATCGCAAACTGTCGATAAAAACTTGGAGGTCTACCTTGGTAACTATGTCAAAGCCTACTTTACCTGGGATGCGGATGCTGAAAAACAATCTCAACAACTAGATTACCTCAACACCTTTTACAATGCTGTCCCTGATGTTAAAGCCCAAGGACAAACCAAAAACCCAACTCAGTTGAAATACTACCAGCTTCTAAAGATTGAAGACAATCAAGCCACCTTTGGAGTCGGTTATGAGGAAACCATAAAAAAAGATGGCAAAGACATCACCGAATACCACTATACTGGTTTTAATGTGCCTTATGGACTTGATGGGGATAAGTATTATATTTCAGGGCTCCCTTGGTTCTCAGCGATTGAAAACCATCAAGCAGGCAAACAACCTGAGTCGTCTAAAACGGACCTCTCTTACACCGATAATTTTAGTACTAAAGAAGCAAAGAAACTGACCAAGTTTCTCAACACCTTCTTTATCAACTACACAACTAACCAAGATAATCTCAATTTGATGGCAGATAACATCTCTGTGGTGCCAAATACAACCTTTAAATCACTGGATTTCACCTACTTCAAAAAAGACAAAGACAATAGCATCAAGGCTTATGTCCAAGCGACTTTTAAAGTAGGAGAAACCACTCATGCAGAAAACTTTACACTGACCATTACCACGAAGTCAGGGAGCTATTATGTGTCTCAACTAGACCATACCATTCCTTCTGACTATGCGGATGATCAAGAAAATGGAGGTAACTAATTTATGTCAACTGATGGATTAAGACAATTCTTGCAAGGAGATTTCTTCTGGATTCTAACAGCCATTGCGGTTCTTCTTGCGATTAAATGCTGGCGTAACAGTAACTGGCTTCAACTTTTCTCAGTTATTGGTTTCTACGCTATTATCGTATCACTCACTAAGGGCCAACAAATCCTCTCTGCGGTTGGTTGGTTCCTTAAACTCTTTGGCATTGAAACAGGGTTATAATCATGAACCATGAACCACTCTATGATTACGGTAAGGGCCTAAACGCCCCTTACTGGATTCAAGAAATTAAGACAAAAAAGGGCACTCGAATTTGGTATTTCGCAACACCAATGCAATTGTCCTTTTTTATTGTCTTTGTCGTCATTTTTGTCTCCATGCTTATTGTAGGAGCACCGATTCTTGTTCCTCTAGCTAAACTCACACATTCCATCTCTCTACTGCTCTATTGGTACGTCCCCTTTAAACTCGCCAAGTTCTATACCGATTATGAACCAAATGGAAAGAAAATGCACGTCTTCATTTGGGACTACTTGGTCTTTTTCTGGGAATTCAAACTAAATAGAAAAGCCATCTATCAAGAAGGCCGACAAGAACCAGTAGATGAAGTGGTCTTTGAAAAAACAAATCTATAAACTGAATACGCCTATGACTCTTAGGAAAAAGATAAAGATTGGCTTGAAACGATTTGATTTCATCACCAACTTTCCTATTTTCCTGTGAGTCACTAAACGGCTTAATATCTTAAATTAGGAGGTTCCATGAGTATTAATTTAGTCTACCCAATCAAGATGACGCACGAACATCTGGCCATGCGACAAGATAAGTCCATCATGGCCTTTTATCGGATTCCAAATACACCTATCACCATCACTGATACGGATAAAAAGGAAAAACACAAGATCACAGTGGCTCAAATGATTAAAAAACTAGCCAAGAATAAAACCTTTGAAATTTCACTAATTCCAAAAGACTACCTCTTAGAAGAAAAGATGGTAGACTTCGCTGAAGCTCTCGCGGATGACAGCCGTCAACTAGGGGAAGAACTCCTTCTCTATTCCGTAGATAAACTGACCCAGGAGATGGAAATTCCCTATCAATTTGATTGGCTGATTGGGATCACTCTTCGTAAACAACAAAAACTAACCACCATCAAAGAAATGGCTAGTGACAGCTTTCAAGAGTTATCAGAAAAACTGGCCAATGGTCTTGGCTATGAGTCAGAAATCTCTGATACCTGGTATGAGGATTACACCAATGATGAATTTACTGTTTATCAGGCCCTTTCGTCACTACGTGCTAAGCGATTAAGTGATAAGGAGCTATTCTACTACCAACGCATGCAGTACTTGCGTTATATTCCTCATTACAAAAAAGAGGTCCTCGCTAACCGTGCCATGATTAATGTCACAGACACCCTCATCAAGGTGCTAAAAGGTGGTTTCCTCAAACTAGAAAGTCCCTACGGGTCATCTTTTGTAAGCTTGCTACCAGTTGGAAAGATTCCCATTCAGTTTAATGGATTTCACCTTGGGGAATTTATCCAACGGTTGAACTTTCCTGTTGAGCTACGCATCAAAGCAGAGTTTATTGATCGCTCTAAAATTAAAGGGAAAATGGGGCGTTCGAATACCCGCTACAATAACATCATGCAAGAAGCTGAAAATACCGATACCGTCCAACAAGATGAAATTATCCTCGGTTCTATTTCCCTGAAAGACCTCATGAAAAAGGTTGGGAATAAAGAAGACATCATTGATTATGGTGCCTACCTTATCGTGACAGGATCCAGCGTCAGTCAGCTCCGACAACGCCGTCAAGTAGTCCTCAACTACTTTGATGATATGGGAGTTGAAATCAGTGAAGCTAGTCAAGATGGCCCTTATCTCTTCCAATCTCTTCTCTATGGGAAGGATCTAGAGAAAAAGACTAGAACCTGGACACACCTAGTCACACCTACTGGCTTTGCGGAACTCATGCCCTTTACCAATACCACTTCTGGAAACCGTATTGGCTGGTATATCGGCCGTGTCGATAACTGGACAGGTCGCTGGGATAGTATTCAAAAAGCCATTGACTCCTCAAAAAATATTGTACTTTATAATGCCACAGTCGGAAATAAAGAAGATATTGCTGGTAAAGTTACTAAGAACCCACACATCATTATTACGGGAGCTACTGGACAAGGAAAATCATTCTTGGCTCAGATTATCTTTTTAAGTGTCGCCCTACAAAATGTCAAAACCCTATACGTGGATCCTAAGCGTGAACTGCGAAATCACTACATGGAAGTCATTAATAGTCCTGAATTTACTAGGCGCTATCCTGAGCGTAAAGCTCAAATTGAAGCCTTTAACTTTGTCACCTTAGATAGTGCCATCACGTCAAACCACGGGGTGCTGGACCCTATCGTTGTCCTTGATAAAAAACAAGCCGTAGAAGTCGCTAAAAACATGCTAGAGTTCCTACTTCAAGCTGTTGATGATGTCTCTATGGACCAAAAGACGGCCATTACAGAAGCTATCAATACGGTAGTAGAACAACGCCAATCTGGAGAAATTGTTGGATTTAAACAGGTTATTGACCTATTAAAAAATAATGACACCAAGGAAATCGCCTCAGTTGGTCGCTACCTCTCTTCTATCGTTACCAATTCTATCCTTGAATTAGCTTTCTCTGATGGTCAGGTAAAAGGTTTAGATTATGATGCTAGGGTTACTGTCCTAGAGGTTGCCAACCTCAAATTGCCAAAAGATGATTCCACTAAAATCTCTGACCACGAGCGAAACTCAATCGCCCTCATGTTTGCCCTTGGTGCCTTTTGTACCCACTTTGGGGAACGTCACGAAAATGAAGATACCATTGAGTTCTTTGATGAAGCTTGGATTCTCATGAAGTCGGCAGAAGGAAAAGCCGTTATCAAAAACATGCGCCGTATCGGTCGGTCTAAGAATAATACCTTAGCCCTCATTACCCAATCCGTCCATGATGCTGAAAATGATGATGACACCACTGGTTTTGGAACAATCTTTGCCTTCTATGAAAAATCAGAACGCGAAGATATTCTACGGCATGTCAACCTTGAAGTAACAGAAAGCAACCTAGAATGGATTGATAACATGATTTCAGGCCAATGCCTCTACTATGATGTCTACGGCAACCTCAATATGATTTCAGTGCACAATATCTTTGAAGACATTGATCTCTTACTCAAACCAATGAAAGCAACGGTATCATCCAGCCTTGAAAACAAATACGCTAGTTAGGAGGTGAATCTATGAATAAAGCTTTTGATAAGCTAAAAGGCGTCAATATCTTTGACCTTAAATCCTATATGGAACCGACTGACTTTGGTTCCTTTAATGGGATCTGGGTAATGGTCAATGAAATTATGGTCAACTTTTTCTTCTTTCTCCTAAACGCTGTCGTTGGCTTCTTCTCACTCCTCATCCGTCTATTAGAAAATATTGATCTCTATTCACTTTACAAAAACTACGTCTTCAATGGTGCTAAATCAATCTGGGAAGGTCTATCAGGCTCTTCTAATGGTGGACTTAATCATAACTCACTAGTAGGAACACTGCTGGTTATCAGTGCCATTTACCTCTTCTTTCAATATTTCTTCGCACGAGGCGATATCAGCCGTAAGATTCTGCATCTGCTTCTAGTCATGTTGCTTGGCTTTTCTTATTTTGGAACCATTGCCAAAACTTCTGGTGGTCTCTATCTATTAGATACGGTTAATAATTTCTCAAAAGAGGTTTCTTCTAAAATCACGTTAATCTCCGTAGAATATAAGAAAGGTAAATCGGTTAAAATTGGAGACTCACTAGCAGATACTTACATTGCGGAAACCTCCTACAAAGCCTTTCTCTTTGTTAATACAGGTCAGGAAAATGGCAAGTATAAAAGTTCTAAAGATGGTAAAGAAAAAACCTTCGACGATAGTAAAGTATTAGGCAGTACCAAGGATGGAAAATTCCAAATGGTAAAATCAAAAGACCGTCAAGATTACCTCGATAGCTTAGGCGATGGGGCTAATGATGACAGTGAAGACAACCGTTGGGTATCAGCTATCCCTGACTTCATTTTCTTACGAATGTTCTATGTCATCTTTAAAATCATTGAAGCCTTTGTCTTAGCCGTACCAATTATTCTCGTCCAACTACTCAATGTCATTGCCCAAGTGATTGTCTTGGTCATGATTTTGTTATTCCCATTTATTCTCCTCATGTCTTTTGTTCCTCGGATGCAAGACCTCATCTTTGGGGCCCTAAAAGTCATGTTTGGTGGCCTAGCATTTCCTGCTATTACCAGCCTCATTACCCTCATTATTTTTTACATAGAGAAAATGGTAGAGGCCCTTATCACCAGCGGATTTGATGGGGTTCTAAAAACAATGCCATCATTGATTCTCTTTGGTATCCTCTTTAAATTGTTGGTCACTGTAGTCGCTAAAGCTATGGTTTACATCCTTTTGTGGAAATACAAGGGACAAGTCATCCAAGCCGTTCTGGGTTCAAGAGCTCGAATGGTCACTGATGATATTGGCCGTAAAGTAGAAACAAGTGTCGCTAGAGGACGTGACATCGCCACACAAGTCCCAGGGCGTTCTCTAGCTTCTGCCCAACATCTTGGCAACTTTGCCCTAGGAACCGCTGGATTTGCGACAGGTGCTGTGGTTAATACAGCTAACAGGGTTCGCAATAAGTTTGCTGGAAGCAACCCTGAGATGGTAGCTGACCAAGAACCAATCACTGAAGAAAATACGGTACCAAAACCAATAGAACCAGATAACCCAGAAATAGAAACTCCTATTGAACCACCTATTCCAGAACAACAATCATTTAGTGGTGAGGATTTGCCTTCACCTATCCAGGATTTTGACAAACCAATTGCTACACCTGAGATAGAACAACCAACACCTATTTTAGAAAGCCCAGAAAGCCCTCAGAGCGAGTTTGAACAGCTAAAAGAACAACGACTCTCAGCTATAGACAAACTCAAAATACAGTCCTTAGAGAAGCGTCTAGAGGTCTATAAATACCCTGAAGCTATGTTTAGAGCTCAAGGTTCCTCTGCTTTCACCCGTAACTTTAGAAAAACTCTATCAAAAGATGAGAAATTACAAGCCAATATTGATCGCCGTGATCGTCTCACCCAACGCCTAAATGAATTGAGAGGAGGTGCCTAAGTTGAATGTGAGAATTTACTCTAAACAAACCTTACGAATGGTACTGTCCAATCACCTCTATAAAGCCTACGAAGAAGGAAAACGCTCAGTCGATTTCCTTCTTTTATTTCCAGTCAACCGCTCAGATAGTGAGCATATCCTAGAGGTGGTTAAAGAATTTCCTGTGGTATTAGATGCAAGATGGAGATTTGGGACAGTAACCCTAACCGCTTATATGCGTTGCTAACGTCATGAAGAAAGGAGAAAGTATGAAGAAAACTATTGCCATTACATTAGCCCTCTATCCCTTTCTCCTCCCACTTTTTCTAGTACTACTATTTGCAGGGGCTATGGGAGGCGGAACCTCAGCAATTGAAGGTGCCAGCTACACAGACCACTGGTCAACAGGAGATCCCTACACTCATAACCTCCTAGTTCATCGATATGGCATCACTGCTAAACAACTGGATAGTTTCCTTGACTCTACAGGGATTGCTTGTGATAAATCAAGAATCAATGGAGAAAAGCTTTTGCAGTGGGAAAAAGCTTCTGGTCTAGATGTCAGAGCTATTGTCGCTATTGCCCAAATGGAAAGTTCTTATGGGACTGCTGGTGTCGCAACGTCCCCTGGAGCTAATATGTTTGGATATGGAGCCTTTGATACAAACCCTGGTAATGCGACTAATTACAATGATGAAAAAGCTGTCACTGGTCTCACCCAGGTTACCATCATCCAAAATAAAAATGAGACCTTTAAGGTCCAAGATGATAAGGCTAAGAAATATGCCAACGGGACACTAAATACAGCCACTGAAGGTGGGGTTTATTTCACTGATACCTCTGGTTCAGGAAAAGCACGTGCAGAAGTCATGCAAAAACTCGATAAGTATATTGATGATCATGGTGGCACACCGAAAGCACCTGCTGAAAAAAGTCCTACTGGTACTCGTGATGGTGGAGGCGTTACAGCAGATGGTGTTCCAGCAGGTTACAGCCTCACTAAGAAGGTTGATACCTCTGGTTATATCGCACAAAGCTACCCTTATGGCCAATGTACTTGGTTTGTCTTTAACCGTGCCAAGGAATTTGGTATCAACTACGACCCATATATGGGAAATGGTGGGGAATGGCAGTATAAACCAGGCTATGAAACCACTCATACCCCACGAGAACATACAGCAGTTAGCTTTACACCAGGTACAGCTGGTTCAGACCCTACCTATGGTCACGTTGCCTTTGTGGAACAAGTCAAATCTGACGGTTCTATTCTCATATCAGAATCAAATGCTAAAGGTCTAGGAGTTGTCTCTTATCGTACCTTTGACAAAGCCCAAGCTAGCCAATTCACCTATGTTATTGGAAAATAATTATTGTCATAGTTATAGTTCAGCAGTATAATTAGACTGAAAGGGGGAGGAATATTATGAATGAAATTCCTGCTAAAATTTTGTTAACAGATGATGAGTTTAAAAAATATAAGAATAATGAGTTAGACCTTTCTAAAGCAATATTACGAGATAATAAGATAAGAGCTCATGTCCCTCTTGAAATTAATTATGAGATAGATGATGATCAAGAAAATGAATCAATAAGGGAAAATGCCCAAAGTGTTCCTGAATCGAATAATTCAATAGAATCCAATAAAAACATAGATGGAAATGCCCTCTCACCATTTTTGTATATCGTACCAAGTATTGTTGCTACAGGTGCTTTGGTTTTTACACATTTAAAAACTAGACAACAAAAAAAAGTTGAAAACTTTCAAATTAAGTTGAATCAGTATCTTGATGCATTATTAAACGACAATGTGGATAATAAAGTAATTGATGAACTGAATGATTCCATTGAAATAATAAAAAAAGATAAGCTTATGCGCTGGTCTAAAATTTCATCATCAATTCAACAAACAGTTGAAAACATTTATAAGTTATCAGAGAAAAGTTCAAAAGTCTCTCCGAAGGAAAATAAATTAAAAATGCCAAATGATTCACTAAAAGATAATGTTATTCAACTGCAAGCATATCTAGAAAAAGAAAGAAAAGAACTTGTAAAAGTACAATAAATAATTTGAGCCAAAATAATTTTGGCTTTTTTTTTACACTGAAAGGAAATAATCATGGAAAGTGAAAAATTAAATCAAATTGAACAACTTTTAACAGTATTGGTTCAACTAATAGACCAAAAAAGCCATATCAATAATTCTGATATTGTTCAGCAAAAAGAGCTGTTAAAACAATTAGGTATCTCTCCTAATACCTTAAAAAAGTGGGAAAATCTAGGGTTGAAAAGGTTAGAACCTCCTATTGAAGATACACGGACTGTTTTTTATCAATGGTCCGATGTCATCCATTTTCTTAATAGCTAAAAAGTTAGAAAAGGTGTAATCAAGTGAGAAAAGAAGTTATTATCCATAAAAATAAAAAAGTCACAAAAGTTACTGGTGACAAAGGCGAGGTACGCTATGTGATGCGTGGTGTTTTTCTAGGAAAAGACAAAAAAACTGGTAAACAGGTCACTACCTCAATAACAGCTCCAACATTAAAAAAATTAGATCGGAGTGTCATTCAAGCTAAAATTGATTTTGAGCAAAGGGGAAGTACACGCAAAGAAAAAGTTTCTGAAATTAGTACGATTAGTGAACTTGCTGAAGAATGGTTTAATTCCTATCAAAATTGGGTAACTTCCTATAACACACTTAATAGAGTTAGAGGATATCTTGACACTTATATTATTCCAAGATTCGGTGATTATTTTTGTGACAAACTGACTTCGGTGGAGATTCAGAATTGGATTAATGAATTAGCAGAAAAACATAAATTAAGTATTAAATCAGGTGCTAGGAAATCCAAAAAAGGATCAGCAAAAGATTACGGTGCGGTCCTACATAAATTAAGTGATATACTAGATTTTGGAATTACGCATTATGGTTTGACTACAAATCCAGCTAAATCTGTAAAGATTCCTCCTCAAAATACATTAGCAGGAAAAAAAAGAATTAAAGTATTACATGATGATGAACTATCAAAATGGCTAAATTATCTAGGCACTCTACCTGATAATCGTGCTAATCGGAAATTTATTTTAATCTGTGACACACTTCTAGCAAGCGCTTTAAGAATCAATGAGTTATTAGCACTAACTATACAAGATCTAGATACAGATAAAAATACAATTAATGTAAACAAAACTTTAATGTGGAAGGCACGAAATAAGAGTACTAACACGAAAGGTAAAGTGGTATGTAAACCAACTCCTAAAACTGATTCAGGCAATCGAATAGTTCCTGTTTCACGTGAAATCATTAATAGACTAGTAAGATTTCATGATGAAATGAATGAGGTACTGACATATAGAGGGTTACCTAAATCTGATTTAATCTTTCCAACTATTTACGGAAATTATATGACAGATAGAAACGAGCGCGCTACATTAATCAAGAGATTACGGGAGGCCGGTTTACCTTCGTATGGTTTTCATATTTTTAGACATACACATGCATCACTACTTTTAAATGCTGGAACAAACTGGAAAGAAATCCAAGAAAGAATGGGGCATAAATCAATAACTACAACAATGGACACCTATGCTGAATTAGCACCGCACAAAAAATTTGAAGCAGTCGATACCTTTCAAAGTAAACTAGAGGAATTGGCCAATAAGCAATAACTCTACATTTTACTCTACATTTATGTTTACAAAGTTGTAAATCCATTGTAAAATCAACGTTTACAGCAACATTATTTAACTTTTACTGAAGTTAAATAAGGATTCAATACGAATCAATACAAAAGAAAAACGCTGATTTTAAGCGTTTTTTTCTTTATTCAGAATGCGATATATTGCACTGTATTTCAATTCAAACTCTATCTTTTTCTTAATTGATTTCTGTTCATACTGAGCCAAGTCAACTTAAGCATGATTAAATAATAGTAATTATATCTTATCTAATACTTTTCCTGTAATTAATATACTCGGTTAATGTCATAATTGACAAATTTCCAGATTTATCTTCAACAATATACAAATCATTTAGATATTCATTGCTATTGTTATCGAGAATACTTTCTGCTTCGATAATTTTTTCTATAGAGTCTTGGGGTCCATAGTCAGAAATATCGCATGACACTTCTAAATATATTGTTCCTTTACCAGTATTAGATTTAATGGTCAGTTTAGCATCAAGTATAACTACATTATTTTTTTATTTTAGAAATAATCTTAATAATAATATCTTTCAAAATATCTACACATAGAGCTATTTCAAGTTCATTTAAAAAGTCATTATTAACCAATATCTCGATAAAAGAATAGAACGAAGCATGAATCTGATTACCCCTAAGGAAAGCAACTTCAATATCATCACTTTTTGATCGTTCTTGAATTTCTAACTGCTCGTCATCTGTAAAAAGACCTGGAGCTTTAATTAGTATTTCCTTTGTTATAAATACCCTTCCTTAGATTAATTAAATAGAACTAATGTCTAATTATCAATATTAATACTCTATTCTTTCATGCCTGAAAACACTTCGATATGGTTCCCTAGTATTTTTATATCTACTGGAAGATTATCCGACTTATCTCCATCAACATCTGACTCTAACTTAACCTCTGAAGAAATCCTAATATTACGCGCTTTGATATATTCGATATTATCGTTACCTACTAGATCTCCTTTTAACAAATCTGGGATAGTCGATAGTTTAGAAATAATAGTTGCATCTTTTAAAATCAAGATATTTCCATATCCATCTGTATTTTCATCAAATAGTTTTTTGTCTGCATAGTAATTAGATAGAAGAACTAAGACCTGACTAGCTTCACCTTCATAATTGCCATTTTCGCTTTCAATACGAACATTAAATACATCGTCTTCCACAACGGACTTCATCGTATTGATTGCATATGCAAAGATACCGTACTTTGTTTTATCTTCAATATTAACGTTATGAATAGCTTCTGGTAAAGATCCAACACTAAAAATATAGCCAAAATAATTTTGATTAGCTTTTCCAATATCAATGGTTTTCGTAAAATTGAAATCAAGTTCTTCTATCGCTTGATCAATACTTTGGTTGATCTCTAAAAGCTTTGTGATTAGATTACCAGTTCCACCAGGAATAATACCAAGTTTTGGAATGTGATTTTTTTCAGCAATCCCTGAAATAACCTCATTTACAGTACCGTCTCCACCAAAAACAATTACTGCATCATATTTTTCTTTAGAGGCCCTTTCAGCAAATTGAGTTGCATCTTTAGCTTTTTGCGTAATCTTAGTTTCAACATAATCAAAATACTTTTTAGCCTTATTCTCCAGGCTCTCTTTATAATCTAATGCTGTTTCTCCTCCAGAAGTTGGATTAATAATTATCATTACTTTTTTCATTGATATTTTCTCCTATGGACTACTAGTGACAATACTTTTCAACGGTTTCTTATGCTTATCAAATTAATATCTCACATTACTTGTTGTTATTTGAGGATTCTTTATACTTATCTTTTTCTATTTGTTGAAGATCATCATCATTTTTATATTGAATAATGTAGTCGACTAATTCTTTTTCAGTTAATCTATCATTTGTTAATTGTGAAACCTGAATCGAGATATTTTTCAAACCATATTCATTTTGTTTGTTAATGATACTTTGTAACTCAGATTCTGAAAGATACTTACCTGAAATGGTTAGCTTTAGTGTATTGTTTTCTTTACTATATTTCTTTTTCAAAATAGTATGGTTTTCAAATTGATCAGATAGATAATTATTGATAGACTCATTGATTAGCGTATCTCTAACTAAGGTAGTTGCAGAAGCTAAACTTGGAATAATAAGAACAAGCGAGACTAAAATTAATATTTTTCGCATTTTAGAGGCTTCACGATTATGTTTAAAATAAGGATTTTTAATCATCATCACATTAGTGCCAATATATGTAGCAATCATAATAAAACTGCAGTTAATGGAGAACAAATATGACGCCCCTATCATATACTCAAGATTTCCTGTGGCAATAGAATACCCCACGGTACAAACGGGTGGCATAAGAGCAGTTGCAATGGCGACACCAGGAACAATGTTATTAGCTTCTTTCTTTCGTGCTCCAATAATGCCGGCTAATCCACCGACGAATGCGATTACAACGTCCCAAATTGTGGGCGAAGTTCTAGCAATAATTTCCGTACTTGCGTAAGAAATGGGCGAAAGTAAAAAATAAAGTGTAGAGGCTAAAAGGCTTACTGCAACTTGAATAAAAAGAACTTTAAACGATTTTTTGAGAAGTTTTGTATCTAATATTGCTAACGCAAAACCTACTCCAAGGATAGGTGTCATCAATGGAGAAATCAACATTGCCCCTATGATTATTGGAATAGAATTCATATTCAAACCAATAGATGCAATCAACATCGCACACAATAAAGTGGTTAAGTCACTTTTTGATAATTCTAAATCCTCATAGATTTTTTCCCTAAATTCAATTAAAGAATAAAGTTTATCATCCTTCAAAATTTTTTCCATAACAGTACTCCATCTTTGTTAGTATAGTCACTTTTTAAGAAGTTAATCGGTATCGTTTGATCTCTTTTGTAAGGAAAGGATTTCCTGAAGAAATAACTTTTTAGCTTCATCCTCTGATGATGTTTCGAAATCGTCAATCATTATTTTTGCAACTTCTTTACGAGAGCTTGTTCCATATTCTTCTTTCAATTCATAATCAATTCTCCCCTCAAAATGGGTATAAGGATATTGACCAAGTAGTGCATTGATACGTTGATCAAATTCATAATCAATCCACCACTTCTCAAACAATTCTTTGAAAGCTTGCAAATCTGGTTCAGAATCCCATAGGGCTAATGCATCCATGAAACCAATTTTATATCCATTAATTTCTGAGCATAAACCAACGACCTCATCCTTATTAATTTTGGCCAATTCCTAACGCATTTCAAGCAAATTCTTGTCTACAAAGAGTCGTTCAAAACCCTCAAGCTGTTTACTAAATTCGTCTAATTTAGTGTAATCCTGACGATTCAATGTTTCTCTAATATCCATAATAATCTCCTTTTTGAATTTTAAACTACTACTGGAAATAACACAGTATCCTGTGTATGATTTAGGCTTTTTATTGGATGATACTTCATAAAGAAAAAGTATGTAAGTGTTTATATATTTCAATTATACATTTTATTTCCACTTTCGTCACTCTCACTTCTTAGGGAGTTTTTTTAACGTTTTAATTGACTAAAAATCTTATGGATATACCAACATAATCAAATGTTTTATTAATGAATCATTCAATTATCAGAATGGTCTGATAATAATAACCATAATGAAGAGTATTTACAAAACTGTTCAAAAAATAACAAGAATCATATCAGAAATATACTTGCAAATATATGCAATCGATTGCAAAACGATTAACAGATTTCATCCTATTTTTTTATAAGCGAGATCATTTTCTTTGACTTATCATTTTTATTAACCTATACTATTCGCAAAGGTATATACTAACATTAATCTTATGATTGTTAAGATTAATATAAAAAATGTTTTAGCTAAAATGTAACTCTTTAGATTGTTTGGTTTCTCAAACAATCTAACTTTCCTCAACTTAGAAAGGGGGACATTATGCTTTGGTCTATTATCGTAGGAGGCTTTATCGGTCTTATTACAGGTGGTATCACTAAAAAGGGAGGCTCCATGGGAATAATCGCTAATATCTTTGCAGGTTTAGTCGGTTCATTTGTTGGACAATCACTTTTCGGTGCATGGGGACCTAGTCTAGCTGGAATGGCATTAATTCCATCAATCTTAGGAGCAGTCATTGTTGTTGCAGTAGTATCATTTTTCCTAGGGAAAAAAGAATGAACTTGAATCTTTTTGACAGGAATAGATTAAAGTTCAAATTCTGTTGATGAAAGGATTCGATATGTCAAAAACCAAAAAAATACTTTACCTTATTTTATGTATTTTAATCTTGACAATTTTGATTCCTATTTTGCTAGATTATCATAAAGTCAGTGGCTTAGGACTTCATTTAGTTGATTGGAAACAAATTTCCTTTTTAGACTTTTATCTTTCAAGATATGTTTTCTGGGGTACTTTAGTACTTTCAGCTGTAGTGTTGTTTCTAATGCTTGTTACACTCTTTTATCCTAAACAATATTTAGAGATTCAATTACCTGATGTTGATGGTGAACTAAAATTAAAAAATTCAGCTATTGAAGGATTTGTGCGTTGTGTGGTTGCTAATCACCATTTTATAAAGGATCCTACTATTAAGGTAAACAGTCGTAAGAATAAATGTTTAGTTCACGTAGAAGGACAAATGCTTCCATCGGACAACATTATTAAACGAACTCAAATAATTAAAGATGAGATTGCTAATGGATTGACACAGTTTTTTGGAATGAATCATCGTGTAAAACTGTATATTTCTGTAAAAGAATACAAGCCAAAACCACCACGTAAAAAAACTGTTAGTCGTGTAAAGTAAGGAAGTAAAAAATGGAATGGTTAAAAAAATACCGATATCCATTTCTTTCCGGATTGGCAGGTGTTATCTTAGCTTGCTTCATCCTATCCTATGGTTTTTTTAAGACTTTATTTGTCTTGATTTGCGCCACTCTAGGAGTTGGAATTGGATATTATATTCAACAAAAACAATTATTTAAATAGTAAAGGAGATTCATATGTCAAAAGTAGAAAAAAAAGTAGAAGAAATAAAAGGTGAATTGACCTACGAAGATAAAGTCATTCAAAAAATTATTGGCCTTTCTTTAGAAAATGTTCCAGGTTTGCTGGCTATTGATGGAGGCTTTTTCTCAAACCTAAGTGAAAAACTTGTCAATACTGATAACGTTGCAAGCGGAGTCAATGTGGAAGTCGGTAAAGAGCAAGTTGCTGTTGATTTGAACGTAATTGTTGAATATCAAAAGAATGTTCCTGAACTATACAAGAAAATCAAAGAGGTTGTTGTTTCAGAAATTTCTAAGATGACTGATTTGGAAGTAGTTGAAGTTAATGTAGATGTTGTTGATATCAAGACTAAAGAGCAACATGAAGCAGACTCAGTAAGCCTACAAGACCGAGTAACTGGCGTTGTTGAATCAACAAGTGAATTTACTTCTGATAAGTTTGAAAGCGCAAAACAGGGATTGAGTGATGGCTTCTCAGCTGCAAAGGAAAAAGTTAGTGAAGGTGTTGGAACTGTCTCTGAAGCGACAGCTAAAGCAGAACCAAGAGTTCACTAAATTCTTTTATGCCTAAAAATTTAAATGAATTGTTTAAAAACGTTCATTTTCAATAATCTGATTTTCCAATGGAGGATAACACTATGTCAGTAGAAGAAAAATTTAATCAAGCTAAAGGTACTATTAAAGAAGGTGTCGGAAAAGTAACTGATGATAAAAAAACTGAAAAAGAAGGAGCTGCTGAAAAAGTAGTTTCAAAAGTTAAAGAAGTTGCCGAAGATGCCAAAGAGGCTGTTGAAGGGGGTATTGAAGGCGTTAAAAATATGGTTAAAAAGGACGATAAATAATTCTAAAATCGATTGATTTTTCACTTAAAACATGGAAATTACTCTACAAGAAATTTAAGGTTGTTTTACTCCTAACTACTCACTTTTAAAACAACACCGAAAACTATGACAAATCCCTAACATTACAATATTATTCAGGTGAAAAATCAGCTTTCTTTAGTTTAATTTGAGATGTACTAACCCCCGAAAGTTGGACACTTAATTATGATAAGGATTTAGTTCTGTATTGCACAGGACTGAGTCCTTTTAATTTTGCCTTGATACGTTTATTGTTGTAATAAAAAATATAATCTGTAATGGCTTGTTCCAGCTTGTCAAGCGACTTAAGAGTCTTTTCATAACCGTAAAACATCTCAGATTTTAAGATGCCAAAGAAAGACTCTATTATCCCATTATCTGGGCTATTATCTTTCCTAGACATGGACGGACGGATTCCCTTGGATGCCAAAAAATCATGATAAGACTGATGTTGATATTGCCACCCTTGATCGCTATGAAGAACAATCCATCTGTAAGAGTCAGCTGGAAAGGCTTTTTTAAGCATGGTTTGGACCTGTTTTAAATCAGGTGAGCGTGATAAGGTAAAGTCAATAATCTCACTATTGTAGCCATCAAGAATAGGAGATAAGTAGAGCTTCTCCTTAATGTTTGGTAGAGCGAATTCAGTGAAATCTGTATAACATTTCTCATAAGGCTTAGTCTCTTCAAACTGAAGTTGAATCAGTTTATCAGCTCTTTCCCAAATCTCTCCCTTGTAAGACGAGTATTTACGCTTACAACGAGTACGAGCAGCGAGTCCCATGACTGTCATTAACCGTTAAACCTTCTTATGGTTGATAACAAATCCACGATTTCTTAGTTCTAAATGAATACGACGGTAACCATAGTTACCCTTATAATCAACGTAAATGATTTGAATCATCTCTTTGACTTTCTCATCTTTATTAGCTCTATTAAACCGTTTCAACTGATAATACTTGGTAGAGCGAGCTAGCTTAGCGGTTTTCAGTAAGAGGTCTAATCGAAATCCTCCTGAGACCAGTTCTCTAACTGTTTCCGCCTTTTGCGCTGTAAGGCTTCGTCCCTCAAGCGCAATTCCCTCAACTTTTTTAGATAAGCTACCTCGGTACGCAG
>SKEG01000707.1_pt1 | contig 32292 bp, 25 predicted proteins | sample 4826631 | NCBI WGS metagenome assembly SKEG01 (sample SAMN11008815, study PRJNA524170) | human gut metagenome | biome: Human fecal sample; material: Feces; isolation source: fecal sample from pouch patient p26, p34, p50 | host: Homo sapiens | place: Israel: Tel-Aviv | collected 2016-11-02
GTATTATTATTCCTGTATATAATGTAGAACAATATTTGGATAGATGCCTGACCTCTGTCTTCAATCAGACATATAAAGATTTAGAAGTGATTTTGATTAATGATGGATCTACGGATAAATCAGGGATTATTTGTGAAGAGCTTGTTCAAACAGATAAAAGAGTTAAAGTATATCATCAGGAAAACAGAGGATTATCTGAAGCACGTAATACTGGGTTAAAATACATGACAGGAGATTTTGTCATGTTTCTTGACTCGGATGATTGGTTGGAACTTGATGCAGTCGAATTTTTATTGGAACAAGCTGAAATTTACAATGCAGATATGGTTGTAGGAGGTGTTTATAGAACCTCAAAGATTGTGGACCATCAACAAAATACCCCTGTTTCTCAAGTATTGACGCAGGAAGAGTATGCCAAACGTTATTTTAAGATTGAAACTCAGACAATTGAGTATTATGTTTGGAATAAATTATATAAAAGAGAAGTTGTAGAAGGTATAGAATTTCCATCTGGCTTCTTTGCAGAAGATGTTCCAACAATGTTTCGCTACATTCTAAACTCAGAAAAGATAGTAGTTACTGATAAGATTGTTTATAATTATTTTATTAATAATTCGGGTTTAACAGCTAAATTTACATCTAAACATTTTGATGTGTTAAAAGGCTGGGATTTAGTATGTCAGTATGCGACTGAAAGTAATAATGCTAAATACAAAGAGTGGGCTCAAATTAATCGCTACAGAGCGGATTTGGCACTTTTGACAGAAATAGCCCTTTCCGTAGATTATAAAAACATTCGCATGTTAAATGAAACTCAAATAAAATCAATGCAATCTAGATTGAAGCAAAACAAGAGAGTCTTGCTACAACAAGCCATTCCTCTTAGTCGAAAGATACTGATTATACTCTTCACAACTTCCTATAACATATTTGCAAAAGTGATCAATACTATGATAAGGATAAAAAATTATGGTGCATAAGCATGCATATTTAATTTTAGCTCACAGCCAATTTAATCAGCTAGCATTTTTGGTTTCTTTATTGGATCATCAAGATAATGATATTTTTATACATATTGATAAGAAATCAAATATTGATGATTATTTTTTGGATTTAATTAAATCCAGTGCAAAGCAATCTCAAGTTTATTTTACAGAAAGAGTTTCAGTGAGTTGGGGAGGATATTCCCAAATTGAAGCTGAAATGATTTTATTTAAAGCTGCGTCTAAAAGAGAATCTTACTATTTTTATCATTTAATAAGTGGGGTAGATTTACCGTTACTTTCTCAGCAGAGAATTCATAATTTTTTTGACGATTATAAAGACTATTCATTTCTTACTTTTATGAATATAGAGGATAATGGTGAAGATATAAATAGATTTAAATATTATCATCTTTTTGAAAGCTTTACATATCGGACTTTACCGGGTGCAGTTGGCAAACTTGCATTCAAGATTTATCGTAATTTAGAAGTATGGATTCAAAAACTATTTAGAGTAAATCGTTACACAATATTTAATGTCAATCCGGTAAAAGCTAGTCAGTGGGTTTCACTACCAAATAATATTGTGGAAATATTAATCGATAAAGAATCAGATACTGAGAAAATGTTTAGAAAATCTTTTCTTAGTGACGAAATTTTTATACCAATGATTTTAAATAAAGAGTTAAGAAACTATAAGGTGTATGATGCATCAATTAATCACGGTTATAAAAAAGAATTTCAAGGAAACTTACGCTATATTAATTGGTGGGATGGTAAACCTTATAATTGGACTGACAGTGAGAAAGATTTAAAAGAATTAAGATTAGCTGCCAAAAATGGATACCTGTTTTCAAGAAAGTTTGATATAGAAAACTATCCCAAAATTAAAGAGCTAATCGTAGAACTAACTAAGGAAATATAATGGTCTATAAAATTTTAATGACAGGAATGTCACCTGTTCTTGCTGGTACAGAAACCTTTATCATGAATTATTATCGTCATCTTGATTCATCTATTTTTCAAGTTGACTTTATTAAAAGGACTAGAGAACCTATTGTATTTGAAGATGAAATTGTTTCAAAAGGTTCAAAAGTTTATTATTTACCTCGTAAAGGAAAAAATCCTCTTAAGTATATGAGGGAATTAAGAGAGTTTTTTGCTACAGAGGGGAAAACATATGATGCTATTTGGTATAATGCGATGGCAATTCCAAATCTTGACCTTTTAAAATATGCTAAAAAATATGGGATAAAAACACGAATTATCCATAGTCATAGTTCGATGTTCAAGGGAAATATAATAAGACAGATTTTACATAGTGTGAACAGATCTAAGTTGCCAAAAACAGCAACACATTTTTTTGCCTGCTCTGGGATTGCTGCAGATTATATGTTTCCTGATGAGATAAGATCAAGTGCAAAAATTATACAAAATGCTATTGATGTAGAAAACTTTTCTTTTTCAGAAAAAGCTAGACTGGATCTAAGAACAGAGTTAGGGTGGAATGACTGTAAAGTTATTGGCAATGTCGGTCGACTAGATATCCAAAAAAATCAACCCTTTCTAATAGATGTTTTTAATGAAGCTTGCAAGAAAAATCCTAATCTTCGCTTAGTGATAATCGGTAAGGTTGCGGGTGCAAATTCAACTGTAGATTTAATCAAAGAAAAAATAAAATCTTATGGAATTGAAGATAAAGTTTTGTTGGCAGGAAGTCAGAATGATATGAAGAAATGGTTAAGTTCTCTAGATTTATTCGTTTTGCCTTCAATATTTGAGGGGTTGCCTCTATCTGCTGTCGAAGCTCAAGCAAATGGATTACCTGTTTTGGTAAGTGATGCAGTTACGAAAGAATTGAAAATATTAGATTCCATTCGTTACTTATCTCTAAACGACTCTATTGATGTTTGGGCAAAAAATATTCTTGAGTTAGTAGAAATACCTAGATCAACTGAACTTGAAATAAAAGAAATGTTTAAGCTAAAAGGATTTGAAATTGAAACTCAAGCATTGACTTTACAGAATATACTGTTGGGAGAACTGAATGAAAAAATATCAGATTGTTGAATCGTATGGGACACACATGCATGCGGGGAGTAAAGCGACCAACGATTGTGTCAATATTTTGGAAGAATTAGACTTCGAAAAAATAGAAATTGTACGCCACAAGCCTGAGGATAAATCTCCTGTATCGAAAATTATAAGACAACTTTCTTTTTATAAACAGTGGAATAATGTTTTGAATAGATTGTCTAAAGGGGATGTTTTGTTATTACAGCATCCCTATCGCAGAAATCATTTTGGTAGAACATCAATTCTTCTGAAATTAAAGAAAAAACAAGTAAAAATAATTTCATTGGTTCATGATGTGGAATTAATTAGAGGGATTTATGATGATCCATTCTACCAGAAAGAATTTGATGAAATGCTATCTTTTGCTGATGCAATTATTGTTCACAATGAAAAAATGAAAGATTGGTTTGTGCAGTATGGCGTAGATGAAAAGAAGCTTGTTGTCTTAGAAATATTTGATTATTTGAATGATAAGGACGCGTCTTCATCTATTGAATATTCAAAATCAGTGACAGTAGCGGGGAATCTTTCTCCTGATAAAAGTCCTTATTTGTATCAGTTAGATAAAATTCCTGACATTCAATTTCAATTGATGGGAATTGGTTTTCAACCAGTAAAAGAGATTTCTAATGTTTCCTATTCAGGTGCCTTTGCTCCAGAAGATGTTCCTAACCATTTAAATAGTGGATTCGGATTAGTATGGGATGGAGAAAGTATAGATACTTGCGACGGGGTAACAGGAAATTATTTAAGATATAATAATCCCCACAAGTTATCCTTGTATCTTTCTTCAGGTCTACCCGTTATTGTTTGGAAAGATTCAGCTGAGGCGAACTTTGTAGAGAAGAATGGAGTAGGCTTGGCAGTGAATAGTCTGTTTGAATTATCTGAAATACTGGGTGAAATTAGTCAGGATGAATATCTGCAAATGGCAACAAATGCTAAAAATATTATGAAAAATCTTAAAGAAGGTTATTATCTAAAGACCGCAGTGAATAAGATAATTAAATAGACTCTTTGGAGAAGTATATGAATAATAAAATAGATCTTGTAATTACTTGGGTTGATGGTACAGATCCTGATTGGTTACAAGAAAAGAGGTTATATGAATCTGATGTTGAATGGTCAGAATCAAACAACGCTAATCGATACAGACCATCAGAAAATTTTAAGTATTGGTTCCGTGCGGTAGAACGCTATGCAGATTGGATTAACCGTATTTTCTTTATAACGTATGGTCATGTTCCAGAATGGTTAAATACAAAGAATCCAAAATTAAAAATTGTAAAACATACCGATTATATACCTCAGGAGTATCTTCCAACTTATAACTCTAATGTAATTGAGTTGAATTTACATAGAATTGAAGAGTTAAGTGAGAATTTTATTCTTTTAAATGATGATATGTATTTTGCTGCACCTACTACAGCAGATGATTTCTTTAAAGAAAATCTTCCAAAGGATTTTGGGATTTACTTACCAATAACTCCTAGAGAAAGTTTTAATCATATTGAACTAAACAATACCATTTTGATGAATAAACATTTTAAGAAAAAAAGAAAACCTTTCTCGGAATGGCGTAAATTTTATAGTTTGAAATTAGGCAAGTACCTAGTTGGGAATATTTTTAGTATTTTTTATTCAGGTATTTTAGGATATAAAAATTATCATATTGGTTTGTCGCATTTAAAATCGACCTTTGATTTAATCTGGGAAAAAGAACCGAAATTATTGGAAGAAGTTAGCTCGCATCGCTTTAGACAGTTATCAGATATTAGTCATTATGTAATGTCTCACTGGAATGTAGAGTCTGGAAAGTTTATGCCTCAATCCATTCATTTTGGGAAGTATTTTGATATTTGGGAAGTTGAAGAAATTCAAGGAGCTATTCAAAATGAGAAATATAAGATTATTTGTATCAACGATACGGATGAAGATGGAAAATTTTCTGAGTACGATCAAAAAATACATCAAGCATTTCAGTCTAAATTCCCATATAAATCAAGTTTTGAACTGTAAATTTACAGATTAATAATAAAAAATATGCTTAGAAGTAAAAAATAATGAAAGTTCTAAAAAATTACGCTTATAATCTCTCTTATCAATTATTAATCATCATTTTACCGATTATTACTACACCTTATGTTACTAGGGTTTTTAGCTCAGATGATTTGGGAACCTATAGTTATTTTAACTCAATCGTTACCTATTTTCTTATGCTAGCTACTCTAGGAGTAAACAACTATGGTACTAAGGCGATTTCAGGTAGTAGGAAAGATACTCGAAAGAATTTTTGGGGTATATATACACTGCAATTGGGGGCGACACTGTTCTCTTCTGTTCTTTATATACTTCTTTGTCTTACCTTACCAGCTATGCAAAATCCTGTAGCTTATATTTTAGGTCTAAGTTTAGTTTCAAAAGGTTTAGATATTTCTTGGTTATTTCAAGGTTTAGAGGATTTTCGAAAAATCACAATCAGAAATATCACAGTTAGGTTAGTTGGTGTTATTTCTATCTTTTCGTTCATAAAATCAGCTGAAAATCTCTATTTATATATATCACTGATTACGATTTTTGAATTGTTAGGGCAATTAAGTATGTGGTTACCAGCGAGAGAGTTCATTGGGAAACCGCACTTTGATTGGAAATATGCTAGACAGCATTTGAAGCCAGTAGTCTTATTATTCTTACCTCAGATTGCGATATCGCTTTACATTACCTTAGATAGTACAATGCTTGGAGTGCTAGCATCTAAAAGGGATGTTGGTATTTACGACCAATCACTGAAATTAGTAAAGATTCTACTAACATTGGTAACTTCATTAGGAAGTGTCATGTTACCCCGAGTTTCAAATCTTTTATCTACAGGAGATCATAAAGCAGTTAACAAAATGCATGAGATGTCATTTCTGATTTATAATTTGGTAATTTTCCCCATTATGGCAGGAATGTTAATTGTAAATGATGATTTTGTTACCTTTTTCCTCGGGCAAGATTTTCAAGAGGCACGTTATGCGATAGCAATTATGATTTTTAGAATGTTCTTTATTGGTTGGACCAATATTATGGGGATTCAAATTTTGATACCTCATAATAAAAATAAAGAATTTATGCTGTCAACAACAATTCCTGCTATTGTTAGTGTGGGCTTAAATCTTCTCTTACTTCCAAAGCTGGGCTATATAGGTGCGGCAATTGTATCTGTTTTAACAGAGGTACTAGTATGGTTGATACAGTTATTCTATACTCGTTCTTATTTGAGAGAGGTGCCCATTATAGGTTCATTGATCAAAATTATAATCTCATCTGGAGTTATGTATGGTATCCTACTATTTATAAAACAATTCCTAAATGTATCACCAATGATTAATGTGGGGCTATATGCTGTGCTAGGAGCAATAATTTATGCCGGCTTGATTTTAATCTTGAAGGTCATAAATCCAAATGAGTTAAAACAACAACTATTAAAAAAATAAAGGAGTGTATTATGTACGATTATCTAATCGTTGGCGCTGGTCTATCTGGAGCAATTTTTGCTTATGAAGCAACCAAGCGTGGAAAAAAAGTAAAAGTTATTGATAAACGTGACCACATTGGTGGAAATATCTACTGTGAGAATGTAGAAGGAGTCAATGTTCATAAATATGGTGCTCATATCTTCCATACTTCTAATAAGAAAGTCTGGGATTATGTTAATCAATTTGCTGAATTTAACAACTATATCAACTCGCCTGTAGCTAATTACAAGGGGAGCCTTTATAATCTACCTTTCAATATGAATACTTTCTATGCTATGTGGGGGACAAAAACTCCTCAAGAAGTGAAAAATAAGATTGCTGAGCAAACGGCTCACATGAAGGACGTTGAACCTAAAAACTTGGAAGAACAGGCTATCAAGTTGATCGGTCCAGATATTTATGAAAAGTTGATTAAGGGATATACTGAAAAGCAATGGGGACGTTCTGCGACTGATCTTCCACCCTTTATCATCAAACGTCTACCAGTTCGTTTGACTTTTGATAATAACTACTTTAATGACCGTTACCAAGGAATTCCAATCGGTGGCTATAATGTCATCATCGAGAATATGTTGAAGGATGTGGAAGTAGAACTTGGAGTTGACTTTTTTGCCAATCGTCAAGAATTAGAAGCTTCTGCTGAAAAAGTTGTCTTTACAGGGATGATTGACCAATACTTCGATTACAAACATGGTGAATTAGAATACCGTAGCCTTCGTTTTGAGCATGAAGTTCTTGATGAAGAGAACTATCAAGGAAATGCAGTTGTAAACTATACAGAACGAGAAATTCCTTATACTCGCATTATTGAGCATAAACATTTTGAGTATGGTACGCAAGATAAAACGGTCATTACTCGTGAATACCCAGCTGATTGGAAACGTGGAGATGAACCTTATTATCCAATCAATGATGAGAGAAACAATGCTATGTTTGCTAAATATCAAGAAGAAGCTGCACAGAATGATAAGGTGATTTTCTGCGGACGTTTAGCAGACTACAAATACTACGACATGCATGTGGTCATTGAACGTGCTCTAAATGTTGTAGAGGAAGAGTTAGGAAACTAAAGATTTGATGTTAAAATGGGGGAATACTTCTTTTCCTCATTTTATTCATCTTAACAGGAGATATCAAAAGAAATGAATAGTTTTAGTAAACAAAAGCCTGCCCGAATCGAGTGGATTGATTTTGGGAAGGGCTTAACAGTTTTAATGGTTGTTTTTGGTCATGTTGTTTTAGGACTATTTGAATCCAAAAGATTTGAAGATAGCAATCAATGGTTATTATTTGTGACTCAGATTTTTTATCTGTTTCATATTCCAGTATTCTATGCTTTGTCAGGTTTTTTCTTTAAACCAGTAGACAATTTAAAGACTTTTGCAACCTTTGTAAAACAAAAAACAATTATTTTAGGAATTCCTTATTTGTTTTATTCTATCATACAGTTTGGTCTTCAAAAATTAGGCGGAGCGACAGTAAGGAATGCAGCTTCTTTTTGGGATTTGTTAAATATTTATCAGACGCCTCTTGGAGTATCTTGGTATCTCTATGTTCTTTGGTGGATTTACCTGGTTGTTGCCTTCCTTTCTATTTGGATCAAATCCTATCATAAGTTATTCTTCATTAGTGTAGTAGCCTATCTTCTTTCTATATTTGCACCAACTAATATCTATATTGTTCAGAAAATTTTTCTATGGACCTTCTTCTTTTTGTTAGGATCATGGATCAGACACTCAGGTGTTGGAACTTTTTTAACAAATAGATGGAAGTCGATTAGTTGTGTGACACTAGTCGTCATTACAGTATTTTTAATATATTGGCAATTATCTGCACCTACTTTTTATATTTCATATGATAGACCGGGACTAAATGGGTTTATCTTCCCCGTTTCTGTAATTTTAGCTATGGCTTCCTATCCTATTTTAAGTGATAAATTGAATAGAGTTGCTGATTATTTTAGAAAGATAGGAAAAGATAGTTTGGTAATCTATCTTCTGCATGCACCAATAGTTTCTGTAACTAGAATTGCTTTATTGAAGCTAGGTGTTAGCAATATCTTTATCCATATATTTATGGGACTCCTTCTAGGATGGTTTGGTTCAATCGTAATACTTTATCTCTCCAAAAAAATACCATATGCAGATTTTGTATTTTATCCAATGAAGTATCTAAGAAAAGTAAAATAGTAAGTGAAATCGAGGATAGATATCTTCGGTTTTTTGATATGCAAAATCCAATAAAAAACGAACTATAAACTTGAAGAAAAGTAAAAAAAATGATATAATTGGCTTCAAATACGTATAAAACATTTAGGAGATTTAAACCAGATGGATAAGAAAATTAAAACAGCCTTGGTAGCAACTGCAGCAGCTTTTACTGCATTTTCAGTTCATCAAGTAAGTGCTGATGAAGCAAGTGATAAAACTGCTAACAAAGAAACTACAGAGGTAGAAACGCTGAAGCCAGTTTCTGATCAACAAATTGCAGATGCTGAGAAAAAAGTTTTAGATACTAAAGCTGCAATTAAACAAAAAGAAGCTAATCTAACTCAGGCAGAAGCTGATGCAAAAGTAGCGGCAGAAAAGGAAAAAGCGGCAGCTGAAAAGGCAAAAGAAGCTACGCCAGAAGCTATCCAAAAAGCTAAAGACAACGCAACTACAGCTGCGGAAGCTGTTAAAACTGCGGAAGCTGATGTAAAAACTAAAAAAGCCACTCAGGACGCTCTTGCTAAAGATGTAGCAACAAAACAAACAGAAGCAGACAATGCAAACTCTGCTGTCGATGCTGCTGCTAAAAAAGTGCAAGACTTAGAAAATGGAACTCCATCTCTAACTGCAGCAGAAAAAGCTAAATCTGACGCAGAAAAAGCTAAAACTGACGCAGAAAAAGCTAAAACTGACGCAGAAAAAGCAAAAGAAAGTGCTAAAAAAGCTGATGCTGCTGCAGATAAAAAGGTAACTGATTTAAATAATGAACTGACTGCTAAAAAACAAACTTTAGCAGATAAAGAAAAAGCGCTTAAAGATCTTGGAGAAAAGCCGCAAGGATTTGATTTCTCTGATGTTAAATTTAACTTAGGATCTGATTTTGCAGCTGCATTAAATGAACGTGCTAAATTAATGGGAGAAAATGACCCAAACAATACTGGTGATGGGCGTGCCAACGAACTTAGCACAAGAAACCAAGCTGAAGTAACTGCTAATGCTGAAAAATTAAAACAATTAGCAAAAACTAATATGGCTAAAAATACCTACACTAATACAACTGACACACGTGAAGTTGATATTTGGAACTTAACAGCTGATCAAAAGAGAGAAATTAACTTATTCGGTCTTCACATCGTTAACCAAATCCGTGAACAACTAGGAAATCCTAAAGTTAAAACAACTGTAGGTATGGAAAAATTTGCAAACGAAGCTGCGGATACTCGCAACAAAAAATATGCGAAAATAAAGGAAACTTACGCAAAACCTGATTACGATGGAATCAACGCTGCAGCAAAAGCAAATGGTTTATCATACAAAACTGGTGACAACCAAAATCAAAGTGATATAATCTACGCTAATGCTAAAACATTCGAGAAAACAACTGAAAGTGAAGTATTTAAATCTGAACAACATCTAAATACTCTAATACAAAACAGCACACGTAGACCTACTATGACAATGGGGCAATTAAAAGAGTATATCTTCGAAGCATACAACAATAAAATGTTCACTAACAACGAAGACTATACTGGAGCAAATTCTCACCGTGCATGGGAAAACGCACTATCTATTGGTGGAAGCATTGCTTACCGTAAAGATGGAGAAGGTAACAAATTAGGGCGTAAAGCTTCCGAATACAACGCAACAAGTGTAACTGCATCTGTTAAATTTAATCCACAACCATATAAAAACAAATGGGGAGATTACAGATACTTTACTAACCTTGAAATCTTTGTCCACAACTTCCAAACAGCCGGAGAAAATAAAGAACCTGGACAAGACACAAACAGTATCGTTCTTGATCCAACTAAATTCAATGCAACTGAAATCAAAAACGATCCTACAGCTGCAAAAGAATATAGTGCTAAAAAACAAGCTGCTGAAAAAGCAGTTAAAGATGCCCAAGCTGAAGTAACTACTGCTCAAAGCAACTTAGACACAGCTAAGCAATACAAAAATCAATTACCAGCCGCTGAAAAAGCTCTTACTGATGCAACTAGCAAACTTACAGCTGCTGAAAAAGCTCTTCAAGAAGCTGAAACTAACTTAAACAACTTACGTCAAGGTCTTACTAATAAAGCTGAAGAACTTAACAAAGCTAAAGCTGTATTAGAAACAGCTAAACAAGAAGCTGTAAAAGCTACAACTGCTCTTACTGAAGCAAAAGCTAAATTAGCTCAAGCTGAGAAGGATGTTAAAGACGCTGAAGCGAACGTTAAAACTAAAGAGGCTGAAAAAGCTAAAGCAGAAGAATTAGTAACTTCTCTTGAAAATGCTAAGCAAATCTATGAGAAAGCTAAAGCAGAAAAAGCTGCTTCAGATGCTAAAGTTGCAGAGCTTCACAAATGTGTAGCAGATAAACAAACTGGACTTGTTAAATTAGAAGAAGAATATAAAGATCTTCTAAAACGACGTATCTCTAATTTGATTCAACCTGAAAATCCTGAATTAACATTCAGTGAGGAAGTGAAAGAAGAGGAAATCAAGTTTAACATTGTTGAAGAACTCGATCCATCCCTTAAAGAAGGTGAACGTGTTGTTAAAACTCCAGGTGTAGTTGGTCGTAAGAAGATCAAAGCTACAATCTTTAAAGCTGATGGAAAAGAAGTTGGTCGTGTCGTTGATAATGAAGAAGTATTAACGAAAGCTATTGATGAGGTTGTTTTAGTCGGTACTAAGAAAGAAGTCTCACCAATTCTTCCAGAGTACCTTCCTCCACGTAAAGATGATAAAAAACCTGAAGTTAATAAGCCTGAAGTTAAGCCTGATAGAGAGAAAACTCTTCCACGTGAAGAAGTGAAGGATGAAAAGCAAGATTCTAAACCAGCTGTTTCAGATGATGCCAAGAAAGTTGCTGAACAAGCAATTTCAAATTCTAAAGTAACATATATGGCGCCAAAAGCAACTCAATCAGTCGTATATGTAGAGAATGCTAAAAAACTTCCTACAACAGGTATGAAAGATTCAAAAGCATCAATCGTACTTGCGATTATTGCTGCAACCTCTTCTTTGGGATTAGTAGCAATAAAAAAGGAAGAAAAATAATTTATTCAAGTAATCATCTTACGTGATGATAAAAGAAATGAAATGGAGAAAATCTAATTGATTTTCTCCATTTTGCTTGTCTAGAGTAAAAGTAGAGTTATATTTTAGAAGTAAAGAGACTGAATTGTAAGAATATATAATATAAATCAAAAAATTCAGAAAATTCTATTGACAGGACTTTAAAAAGGGTCTATAATGGATAGAAAAACAAAGGAGAATACTATGAAAACAAGGAAAGTATTGGCTCTTGCGGGAGTCACTTTATTAGCAGCTGGTGTCTTAGCGGCTTGTTCTGGTGGTTCAGCTACTAAAGGTGAGCAGACTTTTGCATTTACCTACGAGACAGACCCAGATAATCTCAACTATTTAACAACTGGTAAGGCAGCGACTGCTGATATTACTAGTAATGTAATTGATGGATTGCTTGAAAATGATAAATACGGGAACCTTATTCCCTCAATGGCAGAGGACTGGTCAGTCTCTAAAGATGGCTTGACTTATACTTATAAGATTCGTCAGGATGCCAAGTGGTACACATCTGAAGGAGAAGAGTATGCTCCTGTTAAGGCTCAGGACTTTGTGACAGGTCTTAAATATGCGACAGATAAGAAATCTGAAGCCCTCTACTTGGTACAGGATTCAATTAAAGGTTTGGACGTCTACGCTAAAGGGGAAAATAAAGATTTCTCTCAAGTTGGGATTAAAGCTCTTGATGATCAAACAGTCCAATACACTTTGAACAAACCTGAAAGTTTTTGGAATTCTAAAACAACAATGGGTGTCTTAGCACCAGTTAATGAAGAGTTTTTGAACTCAAAAGGGGATGATTTTGGCAAAGCTACGGATCCAAGTAGTATCTTGTATAATGGTCCTTATTTGTTGAAATCCATTGTAACCAAATCTACTGTTGAATTTGCGAAGAATCCTAATTACTGGGATAAAGACAATGTCCATATTGACAAAGTCAAATTGTCATTCTGGGATGGTCAAGATACTAGTAAGCCTGCAGAAAACTTTAAAGATGGTAGCCTTTCAGCAGCTCGTCTCTATCCAACAAGTGCAAGTTTCGCAGAACTTGAGAAAGAGATGAAGGACAACATTGTCTATACGCAACAGGACTCTACGACTTATGTAGTAGGAACAAACATTGACCGTCAGTCCTATAAATATACCTCTAAGACTAGTGAAGAACAAAAAACTTCAACTAAAAAGGCTTTGTTAAACAAGGATTTCCGTCAGGCTATTGCCTTTGGATTTGACCGGACAGCTTATGCTTCTCAGCTAAATGGACAAACTGGAGCAAGCAAAATCTTACGTAATATCTTTGTTCCACCAACATTTGTTCAAGCAGATGGAAAAAACTTTGGTGATATGGTCAAAGAAAAATTGGTGACTTACGGGGATGAATGGAAGGATGTCAACCTTGCTGATGCTCAAGACGGTCTGTACAATCCTGAAAAAGCTAAAGCAGAATTTGCTAAGGCTAAGACTGCTCTTCAGGCAGAAGGAGTACAGTTCCCAATTCACCTAGATATGCTTGTTGATCAGACAGCAACTACAAAAGTTCAACGTGTCCAATCTATGAAACAATCCTTGGAAGCGACTTTAGGATCTGATAATGTGGTTATTGATATTCAACAATTACAAAAAGATGACCTATTGAATGTTACTTTATTTGCACAAACTGCTGCTGGTGAGGATTGGGATCTTTCTGATAACGTTGGATGGGGACCAGACTTCTCAGATCCATCAACTTATCTTGACATCATCAAGCCTTCTGTAGGGGAAAATACGAGAACTTATCTAGGATTTGATTCAGGAAAAGACAATGAGGCGGCTAAGAAGGTTGGTCTCAATGATTATGATAAAATGGTCAATGAAGCAGGGGAAGAAACTACAGATATTACAAAACGGTATAACAAGTATGCCGAAGCTCAAGCATGGTTGACAGATAGTGCCCTAGTCATTCCAACGACATCTCGTACAGGTCGTCCAATCTTGTCTAAGATGGTACCATTCACTTTACCTTTCGCTTTCGCAGGTAACAAGGGGACAAGCGATCCGCTTCGATACAAATATCTTGAACTTCAAGACAAGGCAGTCACAGCAGATGAATATCAAAAAGCTCAAGATAAATGGATGAAAGAAAAAGAAGAATCCAATAAAAAAGCGCAAGAAGAACTTGCAAAACATGTGAAATAAGATAAAAAGAAGTTAGTTATTCGCTAACTTCTTTTGGTTTATCGAAAATGAGTTGAAACATCTTTTCACTTTCAAAGATTATGAAGTTAATTTTTTTGTAGAAAAAATCCTGAGTTTTTATTCTCAGGATTTTCTTTCATCTCACTGTTGTGGTTGCTGTTGAACTTGTGGATTTTGTGGCGTTGGTTGTACTGGTTGTGTCGGTTGAACAGCCTGACCAGCTTGTCCTTGGTTAGGATCAGTTGCTGGAGCATTATGTGGTTGTTGACCAACCGTCGTACTTGCCTGTGTAGTTGAACTTTCAGCTGTTGTGCTTGGAGTTTCTACCGTTTGTGTTTGTTGTGTTACTGAATTATTCCATGTGTTCTTGGCACTATTTTGGAAGACGAATTCTCCATTTCGGAATAGGCCGTCTGGCATCGTCCAATCTCCAGGTTGGTCATCTTCTGATAGATACGATATCATTGAGCGATAAACCTTAGCAGCAACTAGGAAACCATCTCCAACAATTGGAGTTAAACGATTTGAGTAACCAGTCCATACAGCCATAGAATACTTACGAGTATAACCTACAAACATTTCATCTGGAGCTACGTAGCCAGTGTTCTTGATATACTTTTCAATTTCGTCGTCAGTATAGTTAGAAGTACCTGTCTTACCTGCTTGTGGAAGCCATGGTAGGTAAGCACCACGTCCGGTTCCGTAAGCTAAAACAGTTTTCATCATTTCGGTCATCATATAGGCAGTAGTTTCTTTCATAGCTCGTGTACCAGCATCAGAAAATTCTTTTTCACTACCATCACTAAAGATGATTTTATTGATATACATTGGTTTGTGGTAAATACCACCATTAGCAAAGGCGGCATAAGCAGCAGCCATTTTTTCACTACTTGCACCGTACTGTTTGTTGGATTCAGTTGTGTTACTTGAAATGGCGTTTGCGTAATGCATGCTTGGATAGTCGATACCAAGACCATTAAGGAAGGTTTTAGCTCTATCTAGACCGACCTTATTCAAAGTCTCAACGGCTGTGACGTTTCGTGATTGTTGAAGAGCATACTGGATTGTAATGTTTCCAAAGTAGCCATGATCCCAGTTGTAGACTGGAGTATCAGTGCCAGGATAGTTATAAGGAACATCATGTACAATAGAAGCAGTAGAGTCATAGACTCCGTATTCTAAAGCGGGAGCATAGTCAGTGATTGGTTTCATAGTAGAACCCCAGTCACGATTGGTTTCAACGGCTTGGTTGATTCCGAAAGATACATTACTTGATTGGTGACGTGCACCTAACTGAGCAATGACTTTACCATTTGTTACATCCACGATAGTGGAAGCTACTTGGAGTTCATCATCTGGATAAGCAACGTATTCATCTGTGTTATAAACATCCCAAAGTCTCTGTTGAACATTTTTGTTGACATTAGTATAGACTTCCATACCTGTGGTAAGAAGGTTGTAGCCCGTTTCTTGTTCGACTTGGTCGATTACTTCTTTGAGGTAGTTGTCCATATAGGCTGGGTAACTATTGGCTGACTTCAAGCTTTGAAGACCGTCAGTGATAGGCGTATTAATAGCTTTTTCGTAATCTTCTGCACTGATATACTTCTGTCCCTTCATTTCTGAAAGTACCAAGTTACGACGCTCTAGAGCAGCTTCTGGATGGGAATATGGATCATATTGGTTTGGTGCTTGAGGCATTCCGGCTAGGAGTGCTAACTGTGGCAAGCTTAAATCCTTCAAGTCTTTTCCATAGTAATTTTCGGCTGCGGTTTGCATTCCATAGTTACCGTTAGACATGTAGACTTTGTTGATGTAGTAGGTCAGGATTTCTTGCTTGGTTGCTTTTTGCTCTAATTGAACGGCTAGCCAAGCTTCTTGGGCTTTACGTGACAAGGTTTGATCGGCAGTTGAAGTAGAGAAATAAGTTAATTTAATCAATTGCTGAGTCAAGGTTGAAGCCCCTTGGAGCCCTCCTTTCCCTTGGAGGTTTCTCAATGCCGCCCCCATGATACGAATGGTATCAACACCTCTATGATCAAAGAAACGGTGGTCTTCGATAGACACGATGGCCTTGACCAAGTCAGTAGGAATTTCATTTGCTTGGGCATTTACGCGACGTTCAGATCCAAGGTCAGCAATCAGTTCGTTTTTGTTGTCATAAATCTTGCTAGAGGTTGTCGCAACTAATTTACTTTCAGATAAGGCTGGAGCCTTGCTAACAAAGTAGAGGAAGATACCTCCACCCAATAGAAATAATGCGATAAATAAGGTAAGAAATGTAATTCCAATATACTTTAAGAATCGCAGAATAGTTTGTTTATTCATCTTGTTTTACCACCTAGTAAATGTTCTTTGATAATATCGAGATAGGGAATTTGAGGGAAAGCTCCTTGCTTTACTAAATATCCGTATTCTTGAATATATCCAAGTGGCATTGATTTTTGACCCTTATCTTGATGATAAAAGCGAATCAAATCAAGTGCCGGCAACAAATAAGTTTCTTGTCGAGAAGAAAAATGAAGCAGTACGAAGCAAATGCCCTGCTGTTCTAGAACTTGTTCCATATGTTGAATCTGGTGAAGATGGAAGTTCTTCATTGGGATAGCATTTTTTTGCCGCGTTTCCTTGGCTTCAAAGTCAATGTAATGTCCTCTATATACGCCAGAGTAATCTGTTGTGGAAGCTTGTCTAAAGTAGGCTTCTACAATTTTGGCTCGACTACGTTGAGGATAGTCTACTCGAACAATCTGAACAGGCGTTGGCTTTTTATGGATAACTGCCATGCCATGCGTCAGATAGTAGTCGTTTGTAGCGTTGATCATCTTTTCAAAAGTCATTCCTCGATTTGCGAAATTTTTTGGTTGAGAAATGGATGTTTGGCTTTTTTTTGATGAAATTTTATGAGGATAGTTGACCATATTTCTCCTTATTGGTACAATAACATCACTCTATTATACCATAAAAATAGAAAGAAAGGTGTAAAAATGACTACAGCTTTAATTATGGGATATTCTAATTTTGACTTGGGTTTGTTTAATGAAAAAGATATCAGGATAAAAATTATAAAGAAAGCCATTCGCCGTGATTTAGAAAGTTTAGCAGAAGAAGGGATTAAATGGCTGGTCTTTACAGGAAACTTGGGATTTGAATCTTGGGTGCTGGATGTCGCAAATGAAATGAAAGAAGAATATGATTTCAACCTAGCAACCATTTTTGATTTTGAAACACACGGGGAAAATTGGAATGAAGCGAATCAGCTTAAACTTAGCCAATTTAAGCAGGTCGATTTTGTCAAATATGCCTATCCTAAATATGAACATATGGTGCAACTACGAGACTACCAACGATTTTTACTGGAAAATACTGATTTAGCTTATTTTTTCTATGACCCAGAAAATGAGACTAAATTAAAATTTATAGACAATTTGATGAAAAATCAGGAAGGTTATCGCATAAAAAGGCTAACCTTTGAAGACTTAAATGAGCTAGTAGAAAATTTTTCTGAAAAGTAAGGCTTTGACCTTGATTTTTGTTTGCCTTTTTTTATATAATAATACTATTAGAAACCGAGAATGGAGAGAGAGATGGCAAGTATTATTTTTTCAGCGAAAGATATTTTTGAGCAAGAGTTTGGACGTGAAGTCCGTGGGTATAGTAAGGTTGAAGTTGATGAATTTTTGGACGATGTCATCAAGGACTATGAAACTTATGCTGCCTTAGTCAAGTCTCTCCGTCAAGAAATTGCAGAGTTGAAGGAAGAATTGTCTCGCAAACCTGAATCTGCACCGGTTCAAGCAGAACCACTTGAAATGACAGCAACAACTTCTATGACGAATTTTGATATTTTAAAACGTCTAAATCGTCTTGAGAAAGAAGTATTTGGTAAACAAATTTTGGATAACTCTGATTTATAAGAGCTTATTTGAAAAGTGCAATTTTTGGATAATCGCGTGAGGAGAATTTCTTTTCATGAGGAAAGTCCATGCTAGCACAGGCTGTGATGCCTGTAGTGTTTGTGCTAGGCGAAACCATAAGCCTAGGGACGAGAAATCGTTACGGCAGTCGAAATGGCTAAGTCCTTGGATAGGCCAGAGTAGGCTTGAAAGTGCCACAGTGACGGAGTCTCTCTGGAAACAGAGAGAGTGGAACGCGGTAAACCCCTCAAGCTAGCAACCCAAATTTCGGTCGGGGCATGGAGTACACGGAAACGAACGTAGTACTCTGACTGCTATCAGCTGTAAGTTGTTAGTGGTAGACAGATGATTATCGAAGGAAGTGGTCCTAGTCACTTCTGGAACAAAACATGGCTTATAGAAAATTGCATATAGGTTGGGGCTGAGAAAACTTTCTCAACCTCATTTTTTAAAGTGGACATATAGAAAGGTCTTATAAGACTGAAAATGAAAAAAGAATTTAATTTAATCGCTACTGTTGCAGCGGGTCTTGAGGCTGTCGTTGGTCGTGAAGTGCGAGAGTTGGGCTACGATTGTCAAGTTGAAAACGGCCGTGTTCGTTTTCAAGGAGATGTGAGAGCCATTATCGAAACCAACCTTTGGCTTCGGGCAGCAGACCGTATCAAGATTATCGTAGGAACATTCCCAGCTAAGACTTTTGAAGAGCTGTTTCAGGGAGTTTTCGCTCTAGATTGGGAAAATTATTTACCGCTTGGGGCTCGTTTTCCGATTTCGAAAGCCAAATGTGTGAAGTCTAAACTACACAATGAACCCAGTGTTCAGGCTATTTCAAAGAAGGCCGTTGTCAAGAAATTGCAGAAACACTACGCCCGCCCAGAAGGCGTTCCTCTGATGGAGAATGGTCCTGAGTTTAAGATTGAGGTCTCTATTCTGAAAGACATAGCAACTGTCATGATTGATACGACAGGTTCCAGTCTCTTTAAACGTGGCTATCGTACCGAAAAGGGTGGGGCTCCTATCAAGGAAAACATGGCAGCAGCTATTTTGCAACTCTCTAACTGGTATCCAGACAAACCCTTGATTGATCCGACCTGTGGTTCAGGAACTTTCTGTATCGAGGCAGTTATGATTGCTAGAAAGATGGCTCCTGGTCTTCGTCGCTCCTTTGCTTTTGAGGAATGGAACTGGATTAGCGATCGCTTGATCCAAGAAGTTCGTACTGAAGCAGCTAAGAAAGTGGATCGTGAGCTTGAGCTAGATATCATGGGCTGTGATATCGATGCTCGCATGGTGGAAATTGCTAAGGTCAATGCTCAGGCAGCAGGGGTTGCAGGAGATATTACCTTTAAGCAGATGCGCGTGCAGGATTTGCGTTCTGATAAAATCAATGGAGTGATTATCTCTAACCCGCCTTATGGGGAACGCTTGTCAGATGATGCAGGGGTTACCAAGCTTTATGCTGAGATGGGTCAAGTATTTGCACCGCTGAAAACGTGGAGCAAGTTTATCTTAACCAGTGATGAAGCCTTTGAGACCAAGTACGGTAGTCAGGCGGATAAGAAACGGAAGTTGTACAACGGAACTTTAAAAGTTGATTTGTATCAATATTTTGGTCAGCGTGTTAAACGTCAGGAAGTAAAGTAGGAAGGAAAACTCATGAGTAAGAAAAGACGGAATCGTCATAAAACAGAACATAAAGAAGCGCAATTTGATTTTGATGATGCCAAAGAGCTAACGGTTGGAGAAGCCATGCGAAAAAATGAAGAGGTGGAAGCAGGTGTGTTGCCTGGAGATTCTATCTTGGACAAGTATGTGAAACAACATAAAGATGAAATTGAGGCAGATAAGTTTGAAACACGTCAGTTTAGCAAGGATGATTTAGTTGAAAAAGAAGAGGTAGAGGAGACTCAGACTCTGGATAATTTGCTTCAAGAGCTTCGTGAGGAAACAGGAGTAACTTCTCCAGCTCCAGAAGATGAATTGCGTCAGTTTGATGATTTAGAATTAACACGAGTTTCAGAAGCTCCTCTTGTCGAAGAATTTGAGAAGGAAGAGGTACCATTAGTTGGAACGGAAGAGGCTCTCACGCGTTCTCGAGTCACAGATAGTGAAGATGGAAAAAGTAAGAAGAAATGGGTGCTTTACGGTATTCTAGCAGCCTTAGTGGTTCTTATCCTTGGAACTGGTTATTATGTTTATCGTCAAGTGGCTCGTTCGACCAAGGAAATCCAAACTTCTCAATCAACTACAAATACGCAGTCAGATGAGGAAGAATTCAATAATTTATATGATGCCTTCTATACAGATAGCAACAAAACGGCTTTGAAGAATAGCCAGTTTGATAAACTGAGTCAACTGAAAACCTTGCTTGATAAGCTAGAAGGTAGTCGTGAATATACGCTTGCAAAATCTAAGTATGATAGCCTAGCAACTCAAATCAAGGCCATTCAAGATGTCAATGCTCAATTTGAGAAACCAGCTATTATGGATGGTGTCTTGGATACTAACGCTAAAGCTAAATCAGATGCTAAATTTACAGATATTAAAACTGGAAATACGGAGCTTGATAAAGTTCTAGATAAGGCTATCAGCCTTGGTAAGAGCCAGCAAACAAGTGCTTCAAGCTCAAGTTCAAGTGAAACTAGCAGCTCAAGCTCTAGTCAAGCAAGCGAAAATACTGCTAGTGAGACAAGTCCAAGTAGCTCAAATACTGCATCAACTGAAACTAGAAGTACCCGCAGTGAAGTCAATATGGGTGTATCAAGTGCAGGAGTTGCTGTTCAAAGAAGTGCGAGTCGTGTTTCTTATAACCAGTCTGCTATTGATGATAGCAATAATTCTGCCTGGGATTTCGCGGATGGTGTCTTAGAACAAATTCTAGCGACTTCACGTTCACGTGGTTATATCACTGGTAACCAATATATCCTTGAACGTGTTAATATCGTTAATGGCAATGGTTATTACAACCTCTACAAGCCAGATGGAACCTATCTCTTTACCCTTAACTGTAAGACAGGATACTTTGTTGGAAATGGTTCTGGACATGCGGATGACTTGGACTACTAAGCAGTCGTTACAAAATTCTTTCTTTTCAAAAGTAAAAATGATAAAATAAAACAAATTAAACAAGAGGAGTGTCAAATGACAAAAGCTAACTTTGGTGTTGTTGGTATGGCCGTAATGGGTCGTAACCTTGCCCTTAATATTGAATCTCGTGGTTACACAGTTGCTATTTACAACCGTAGTAAAGAAAAAACTGAAGATGTAATTGCTTGCCATCCTGAAAAGAACTTTGTACCAAGCTATGACGTTGAAAGTTTTGTAAACTCAATCGAAAAACCTCGTCGTATCATGCTCATGGTTCAAGCTGGACCTGGTACAGATGCTACAATTCAAGCCCTTCTTCCACACCTTGACAAGGGTGATATCTTGATCGACGGAGGAAACACTTTCTACAAAGATACCATCCGTCGTAATGAAGAATTGGCAAACTCAGGTATCAACTTTATCGGTACTGGGGTTTCTGGTGGTGAAAAAGGTGCCCTTGAAGGTCCTTCTATCATGCCTGGTGGACAAAAAGAGGCCTACGAATTGGTTGCGGATGTTCTTGAAGAAATCTCAGCTAAAGCACCAGAAGATGGCAAACCATGTGTGACTTACATCGGTCCTGATGGAGCTGGTCACTATGTGAAAATGGTCCACAACGGTATCGAGTATGGTGATATGCAATTGATTGCAGAAAGCTATGACTTGATGCAACACTTGCTAGGTCTTTCTGCAGAAGATATGGCTGAAATCTTTACTGAGTGGAACAAGGGTGAATTGGACAGCTACTTGATCGAAATCACAGCTGATATCTTGAGCCGTAAAGACGATGAAGGTCAAGATGGACCAATCGTAGACTACATCCTTGATGCCGCAGGTAACAAGGGAACTGGTAAATGGACTAGCCAATCATCACTTGACCTTGGTGTGCCATTGTCACTCATCACTGAGTCAGTATTTGCACGTTACATTTCAACTTACAAAGAAGAACGTGTACATGCTAGCAAGGTTCTTCCAAAACCAGCTGCCTTCAAATTTGAAGGAGACAAGGCTGAGTTGATTGAAAAGATCCGTCAAGCCCTTTACTTCTCAAAAATCATTTCATACGCACAAGGTTTTGCTCAATTGCGTGTAGCTTCTAAAGAAAACAACTGGAACTTGCCATTTGCAGATATCGCATCTATCTGGCGTGATGGCTGTATCATCCGTTCTCGTTTCTTGCAAAAGATTACAGATGCTTACAACCGTGATGCAGACCTTGCTAACCTTCTTTTGGATGAGTACTTCTTGGATGTTACTGCTAAGTACCAACAAGCAGTGCGCGATATCGTAGCTCTTGCGGTTCAAGCTGGTGTGCCAGTGCCAACCTTCTCAGCAGCGATTACTTACTTTGATAGCTACCGTTCAGCTGACCTTCCAGCTAACTTGATCCAAGCGCAACGTGACTACTTTGGTGCCCACACTTACCAACGTAAAGACAAAGAAGGAACATTCCACTACTCTTGGTATGACGAAAAATAAGTAGGTCTGCCATGGGGAAACGGATTTTATTACTTGAGAAAGAACGAAATCTAGCTCATTTTTTAAGTTTGGAACTCCAAAAAGAGCAATACCGAGTTGATCAGGTTGAGGAGGGGCAAAAAGCCCTCTCCATGGCTCTTCAGACAGACTATGACTTGATTTTATTGAATGCTCGTCTGGGGGATATGACAGCCCAGGATTTTGCAGACAAGCTGAGTCGGACTAAGCCAGCCTCAGTCATCATGGTCTTAGACCATCGCGAAGAATTGCAAGATCAGATTGAGACAATCCAACGCTTTGCTGTTTCTTACATCTATAAGCCGGTTATTATTGACAATCTGGTAGCTCGTATTTCAGCGATTTTCCGAGGTCGGGACTTTATCGATCAACACTGCAGTCAGATGAAGGTTCCAACGTCTTACCGTAATCTGCGTATGGATGTAGAACATCATACCGTTTATCGTGGCGAGGAGATGATTGCTCTGACGCGTCGTGAGTATGACCTTTTGGCCACTCTTATGGGAAGCAAGAAAGTTCTGACTCGTGAGCAGTTGTTGGAAAGTGTCTGGAAGTATGAAAGTGCGACCGAAACCAATATCGTGGATGTCTATATCCGTTATCTACGTAGCAAGCTTGATGTAAAAGGTCAAAAAAGTTACATTAAAACCGTTCGTGGTGTCGGTTACACCATGCAAGAATAGAAAAGCAGTTGCAGTTATGTAACTGCTTTTTATATGAGTTTTTTATATATTGACATACGATTCTGCATTTGCTACAATCAGTTATGGAGGATAGGTCTAATGAAAATAATAAAAAAATTGATGCAAATTGCATTAGCAGTCTTTTTCTTCGGTTTGCTAGCGACAAGTGCAGTATTGGCGGATGATGCTGATTCAGAAGGTTGGCAATTTGTCCAAGAAAATGGTAGAACCTACTACAAGAAGGGTGAGATCAAAGAAAAGGCCTGGCGAGTGATTGATGGCAAGACCTATTATTTTGATCATGTATCAGGAGAAATGGTTGTCGGCTGGCAATATATCCCGTTTCCATCTAAAGGTAGTACAATTGGTCCTTACCCAAATGGTTTGAGATTAGAATCTATGCCAATGCCACAATGGTACTACTTTGACAAAAATGGAGTGCTACAAGAGTTTGTTGGTTGGCAACAATTAGAGCTAAAAGATTCCTTAACCGTTGGGAAAAAACATGGTGAAGGCTGGGAAGGTCCCGAAGTTCTTAAATTAGCATACTACTACTTTGATCAAGATCATTCTTTAAAGACAGGTTGGCTTTATGATCAATCTAACTGGTATTACCTAGCAAAAACAGGAAATTCTGGGAATAAGAATCTTGGTGGTGAGAAACGTTCTGGTTGGATTCAAGATGCTTCCACTTGGTACTATCTAGATTCAGAAACTGGTATCATGCAAACTGGTTGGAAACAACTTGGCAATAAGTGGTACTACCTCCGTTCATCAGGGGCTATGACAACTGGCTGGTATCAGGAAGGCTCAACTTGGTATTATTTAGACCAGTCAAATGGTGATCTGAAAATTGGTTGGCAAAACCTTGGTAACAAGTGGTACTATCTCCGTTCATCAGGAGCTATGGCAACAGGCTGGTTCCAGGTCGGTAGTAAATGGTACTACGCTTATAGCTCAGGTGCCTTGGCAGTGAATACCACTGTAGATGGCTATTCTGTCAACTATAATGGCGAATGGGTTCAATAATGAAAGAGGCGATTGTGAAGGAAACAATCGCTTTTTTTGTGAAAATATAATAAAATAGATAGGAACAAATAATACTGTTTGAGAAATAAGACGGTCTTTCCGTCTAGCAAAAGGATAACATGACAAAAAAGGTTGGTGTCGGTCAGGCACATAGTAAGATAATTTTAATTGGGGAGCATGCAGTCGTTTACGGTTATCCGGCTATTTCCCTGCCTCTTTTGGAGGTGGAGGTGACTTGTAAGGTAGTTCCTGCAGCGAGTCCTTGGCGTCTCTATGAAGAGGATACCTTGTCCATGGCGGTGTATGCTTCACTGGAGTATTTGGATATCAAAGAATCCTGCATTCGCTGTGAGATTGACTCGGCTATCCCTGAAAAACGGGGAATGGGTTCGTCAGCGGCTATCAGCATAGCGGCCATTCGTGCGGTATTTGACTACTATCAGGCAGAACTGCCTCATGATGTACTAGAAATCTTGGTCAATCGGGCGGAGATGATTGCCCATATGAATCCAAGTGGTTTGGATGCCAAGACCTGTCTCAGTGACCAGCCTATTCGCTTTATTAAGAACGTAGGATTTACAGAGCTTGAGATGAATCTATCTGCCTATTTGGTCATTGCAGATACGGGCGTCTATGGTCACACTCGTGAAGCCATTCAAGTGGTTCAAAACAAGGGCAAGGATGCCCTGCCGTTTTTGCATGCCCTGGGAGAATTGACCCAGCAAGCAGAAGAAGCGATTTCACGAAAAGATGCTGAAGGACTGGGACAAATCCTTAGTCAAGCGCATTTGCATCTAAAAGAAATTGGTGTTAGTAGCCCTGAGGCGGATTCTCTAGTTGAAACGGCTCTTAGCCATGGTGCTCTGGGTGCCAAGATGAGCGGTGGTGGGCTAGGAGGCTGTATCATAGCCTTGGCAACCAATTTGACTCAAGCTCAAGAACTAGCAGAAAGATTAGAAGAGAAAGGAGCTGTTCAGACATGGATAGAGAGCCTGTAACAGTACGTTCTTACGCAAATATTGCTATTATCAAATATTGGGGAAAGAAAAAAGAAAAAGAGATGGTGCCTGCTACTAGCAGCATCTCTCTGACTTTGGAAAACATGTACACAGAGACGGCCCTGTCGCCTCTACCGACGGATGCGACTGCTGATGTTTTTTACATCAATGGTCAGCTACAGAGTGAGGCGGAGCATGTCAAGATGAGCAAGATTATTGACCGTTACCGTCCAGCTGGTGAGGGCTTTGTTCGAATTGATACTCAAAATAATATGCCTACGGCAGCGGGCTTGTCATCAAGTTCTAGTGGTTTGTCTGCCTTGGTCAAGGCTTGTAATGCTTATTTCAAGCTTGGATTGACTCGGAGCCAGTTGGCACAGGAGGCTAAGTTTGCCTCAGGCTCTTCCTCTCGGAGTTTTTATGGACCACTAGGTGCTTGGGATAAGGATAGCGGAGAAATTTACCCTGTAGAGACAGACTTGAAACTAGCTATGATTATGTTGGTACTAGAGGACAAGAAAAAACCAATCTCTAGTCGTGATGGGATGAAACTTTGTGTGGAGACATCGACGACCTTTGATGACTGGGTCCGTCAGTCTGAGAAAGACTATCAGGATATGCTGGTTTATCTCAAGGAAAATGACTTTGCCAAGGTTGGGGAGTTAACGGAGGAAAATGCTCTGGCTATGCACGCTACGACCAAAACAGCATCACCAGCCTTTTCTTATCTGACGGATGCAAGCTATGAAGCCATGGACTTTGTCCGCCAGCTTCGTGAGCAAGGAGAAGCTTGCTACTTTACCATGGATGCTGGTCCCAATGTCAAGGTTCTCTGTCAGGAGAAAGACTTGGAGCATTTATCAGAAATCTTCGGTCAACGTTATCGCTTGATTGTGTCAAAAACAAAGGATTTGAGCCAAGATGATTGCTGTTAAAACTTGCGGAAAACTCTATTGGGCAGGGGAATATGCTATTTTAGAGCCAGGGCAGTTGGCCTTGATAAAGGCCATTCCCATCTATATGAAGGGCGAGATTGCTTTTTCTGATAGTTATCGTATCTATTCGGATATGTTTGATTTCGCAGTGGATTTGACGCCAAATCCTGACTACAGCTTGATTCAAGAAACAATTGCTTTAGTGGAAGATTTCCTCGTTTATCGTGGGGAGACCTTGCGACCTTTTTCTTTGGAAATCCGAGGAAAAATGGAACGAGAAGGGAAAAAGTTTGGTTTAGGTTCTAGTGGCAGCGTCGTTGTCTTGGTCATCAAGGCTCTGCTGGCTCTGTATAATCTTTCGATTGATCAGAACCTCTTGTTCAAGCTGGCCAGTGCTGTCTTGCTTAAGCGCGGAGACAATGGTTCTATGGGGGACATTGCCTGTATTGTGGCAGAGGATTTGGTTCTCTACCAGTCATTTGATCGCCAGAAGGTGGCTGCTTGGTTGGAAGAAGAAAACTTAGCGACTGTTTTAGAGCGTGATTGGGGCTTTTCAATCTCACACGTACAACCTGCCCTAGAATGTGATTTCCTAGTGGGATGGACCAAGGAAGTGGCTGTGTCTAGTGATATGGTCAAGCAAATCAAGCAAAATATCAATCAGAATTTTTTAAGTTCCTCAAAAGAAACGGTGGTTTCTTTGGTAGAAGCCTTGGAGCAGGTGAAATCAGAAAAAATTATCGAGCAAGTAGAAGTAGCCAGCAAGCTCTTAGAAGGCTTGAGCGCAGATATTTACACGCCTTCGCTTAGACAGTTGAAAGAAGCCAGTCAAGATTTGCAAGCTGTTGCTAAGAGTAGCGGCGCTGGTGGTGGTGACTGTGGGATTGCCTTGAGTTTTGATGTGCAATCAACTGAAACCTTAAAAAATCGTTGGGCCGATCTGGGGATTGAGCTCTTATACCAAGAAAGGATAGGACATGACGACAAATCGTAAGGATGAGCACATCCGCTATGCCCTTGAGCAGCAAAGTTCCTATAATAGCTTTGATGAGGTGGAGTTGATTCATTCTTCCTTGCCTCTTTACGACCTGGATGAAATCGATCTGTCGACAGAGTTTGCTGGTCGAAAGTGGGACTTTCCTTTTTATATCAATGCTATGACAGGTGGGAGTGAAAAAGGTAAAGAAATCAATCAAAAACTAGCTCAGGTGGCGGAAGCCTGTGGTATTTTATTTGTAACGGGTTCTTATAGCGCAGCCCTCAAAGATCCAGCAGATGACTCTTTTTCTGTCAAGTCTGATCATCCAAATCTCCTTCTTGGAACCAATATTGGATTGGACAAGCCTGTCGAGTTAGGTCTTCAGACTGTAGAAGAGATGAATCCTGTTCTCTTGCAAGTGCATGTCAATGTTATGCAGGAATTGCTCATGCCTGAGGGAGAAAGGAAGTTCAGAAGCTGGCAATCGCATCTGGCAGACTATAGCAAGCAAATCCCTGTTCCGATTGTCCTAAAGGAAGTGGGCTTTGGAATGGATGTGAGGACCATTGAAAGAGCCTATGAATTGGGCGTTCGAACAGTGGATCTATCAGGTCGTGGTGGTACCAGTTTTGCTTATATCGAAAACCGTCGCAGTGGTCAACGTGACTACCTCAATCAATGGGGCCAGTCCACCATGCAAGCCCTTCTCAATGCCCAAGACTGGAAAGACAAGGTCGAACTCTTGGTTAGTGGAGGGGTTCGCAATCCGCTGGATATGATTAAGTGCTTGGTCTTTGGAGCCAAGGCTGTGGGATTGTCACGAACCGTTCTGGAATTGGTTGAAACCTACACAGTTGAAGAAGTGATCGACATTGTTCAAGGATGGAAAGACGATCTGCGTTTGATTATGTGTGCCCTTAATTGTGCCACCATAGCAGATTTGCAAAAAGTAGACTATCTTCTTTATGGAAAATTAAAAGAAGCAAATGATCAGATGAAAAAGGCGTAACCACCGCCTTTTTTTCCATCCTCAGACTGAGGTGACTTTTTTGAATTGTGATAAAATAGAAGGGAGAGGATGAACCTATGAGAAAATTTAAAATCTTTTTATTTATCGAAGCCTGTCTTCTGACAGGAGCTCTGATTTTGATGGTATCAGAGCATTTTTCGCGTTTTCTGCTGATTTTATTCCTCTTTTTGCTTTTGATTCGTTATTACACTGGTAAAGAGGGCAATAATCTTCTTTTAGTGGTGGCAAGCATTCTCTTCTTTTTCATCGTCATGCTCAATCCTTTTGTGATTCTAGCTATTTTTGTTGCGGTCATCTACAGCCTCTTTCTTCTTTATCCGATGATGAACCAGGAAAAAGAGCAAACAAATTTAGTTTTTGAAGAGGTGGTAACGGTTAAGAAGGAAAAAAATCGTTGGTTTGGGAATCTCCATCATTTTTCAAGTTATCAGACTTGCCAGTTTGATGATATCAATCTCTTTCGTCTTATGGGTAAAGACACCATTCATCTGGAGAGGGTGATTCTAACCAATCATGATAATGTTATTATCCTCAGAAAGATAGTAGGAACGACCAAAATCATTGTGCCTGTTGATGTGGAAGTTAGTCTCAGTGTTAACTGTCTCTATGGGGATTTGACTTTTTTCAATCAGCCCAAGCGTGCTCTCCGCAATGAACACTATCATCAGGAAACGAGAGATTATCTCAAGAGTAACAAGAGCGTCAAGATTCTCTTGACCACTATGATTGGCGATGTGGAGGTGGTCAGAGGATGAAAAAACAAGCTTATATAATCATTGCCCTCACCTCTGTCCTATTTGTCTTATTTCTATCTCACAGCTTGTTGGAAATCCTTGATTTTGACTGGTCTATCTTTATGCAAGATGTCGAAAAAACAGAAAAATTTGTCTTTTTGTTGTTGGTATTCAGCATGTCCATGACCTGTCTTTTAGCCATGTTTTGGCGAGGAGTTGAAGAGCTTTCCCTAAGAAAAATGCAGGCTAATCTCAAGCGTTTGTTGGCAGGGCAAGAAGTGGTTCAGGCTGCAGATCCAGATTTGGATGCCAGTTTCAAGTCCTTGTCAGGTAAACTTAATCTTTTGACAGAAGCTCTTCAAAAGGCTGAAAATCACAGCCTTGCTCAGGAAGAGGAAATCATCGAGAAAGAACGGAAGCGGATTGCTCGGGATTTGCACGATACAGTCAGTCAGGAGTTGTTTGCGGCCCATATGATTTTGTCAGGTATCAGTCAGCAGGCTTTGAAACTGGATAGAGAAAAGATGCAGACCCAGTTGCAGAGTGTCACAGCTATTTTAGAAACCGCCCAGAAGGATTTGAGAGTCTTGCTCCTGCACTTGCGCCCAGTTGAATTGGAACAAAAGAGCTTGATAGAAGGGATTCAAATTCTTCTAAAAGAGCTTGAGGACAAGTGTGACCTCAAAGTTAGTCTCAAGCAAAATGTGACGAAATTGCCTAAGAAAATCGAGGAACATATCTTCCGTATTCTGCAAGAGTTGATCAGCAATACTCTCCGCCATGCTCAGGCCTCTTGTTTGGATGTCTATCTCTATCAGACGGATGTTGAATTGCAGCTGAAGGTGGTGGACAATGGGATTGGTTTCCAGTTAGGGAGTTTAGACGACTTGAGTTATGGACTGCGGAATATCAAGGAGCGAGTCGAAGATATGGCAGGAACGGTTCAACTCTTGACAGCTCCCAAGCAAGGACTGGCGGTTGATATCCGTATTCCCCTGCTCGATAAGGAATGATAAAGGAGTAAAGATGAAAATTTTACTAGTAGATGACCATGAAATGGTCCGATTGGGCTTGAAAAGCTACTTTGACCTCCAAGACGATGTAGAAGTTGTGGGCGAGGCGGCAAATGGGTCTCAAGGTATTGATTTGGCCTTGGAACTGCGTCCAGATGTCATTGTCATGGATATCGTCATGCCTGAGATGAATGGGATTGACGCGACTTTGGCCATTCTCAAAGAATGGCCTGAAGCCAAAATTTTGATTGTGACCTCGTACTTGGACAATGAAAAAATCATGCCGGTCTTGAATGCTGGTGCCAAAGGATATATGCTCAAAACTTCTAGTGCAGATGAACTGCTCCACGCTGTCCGTAAGGTGGCTGCTGGGGAGCTCGCCATTGAGCAAGAGGTTAGCAAGAAGGTCGAATACCACCGCAATCATATGGAACTTCATGAAGAATTGACTGCGCGTGAGCGAGATGTGCTCCAACTGATTGCCAAGGGATACGAAAATCAGCGTATCGCAGATGAACTTTTTATCTCTCTCAAGACGGTCAAGACCCACGTGTCCAACATTCTTGCCAAACTGGAGGTTAGCGATCGCACTCAGGCAGCAGTCTATGCCTTTCAGCATCATTTGGTAGGGCATGAGGAGTTTTAGATGAGTCTAACAGATTTACTTGAGGAGCTAGAAGCAGCAAAAGATCCTAAAAAAGCAGGGCCTATGGAGGCCTATATGCGCCATCAATTTTCCTTTCTAGGCGTTGCGGCGCCAGAAAGAAATACACTCTATAAAAAATACTTTCCAGAAGCGAAAAAAACAAAGATTATCGATTGGGATTTTGTAGATATTTGCTGGGAAAAAGAGTCTAGAGAATTCCAGTATGTGGCTGCCAATTATTTGAAAGCCATGCAGTTTTATCTAAAGGACAGCGATTTACCTAAGCTTGAGCGGTTAGTCGTCACAAAATCCTGGTGGGATACCGTAGATATCCTAGATCGAGTAGTAGGGAGTTTGGTGTATGACAAGCCGGAACTGGAAAAAATAATCCTCCAATGGAGCTTGTCAGACAATATCTGGCTGAGACGTGTCGCTATTGACCACCAGTTGTTAAGAAAAGAGAAGACCAATGTTCCATTACTGGAAAAGATTCTGCTTCATAATTTGAACCAAACAGAATTCTTTATCAATAAAGCCATTGGATGGGCTCTAAGAGACTACTCCAAAACCAATCCAACTTGGGTAGCAGGCTTCATTGAGAAAAACAAGGAAAGAATGGCTGACCTTAGTATCAAAGAAGCAAGCAAGTACCTCTAGCGTGATTGAAAAGAGCATTCGTTACTTGAAAAAAGTCGCCCATTTATGTTATAATAGACTGTATTTAAAAAATTTTAAGGAGAAATGACAGAATGTCTGTATCATTTGAAAACAAAGAAACAAACCGTGGTGTCTTGACTTTCACTATCTCTCAAGACCAAATCAAACCAGAATTGGACCGTGTCTTCAACTCAGTGAAGAAATCTCTTAATGTTCCAGGTTTCCGTAAAGGTCACCTTCCACGTCCTATCTTCGACAAAAAATTTGGTGAAGAATCACTTTACCAAGACGTTATGAACGCTCTTTTGCCAAACGCTTATGAAGCAGCTGTAAAAGAAGCTGGTCTTGAAGTTGTTGCTCAACCAAAAATTGACGTAACTTCAATGGAAAAAGGTCAAGACTGGGTTATCACTGCTGAAGTCGTTACAAAACCTGAAGTAAAATTGGGTGACTACAAAAACCTTGAAGTATCAGTTGATGTAGAAAAAGAAGTAACTGACGCTGACGTTGAAGAGCGTATCGAACGCGAACGCAACAACTTGGCTGAATTGGTTATCAAAGAAGCTGCTGCTGAAAACGGCGACACTGTTGTTATCGACTTCGTTGGTTCTATCGACGGTGTTGAATTTGATGGTGGAAAAGGTGAAAACTTCTCACTTGGACTTGGATCAGGTCAATTCATCCCTGGTTTCGAAGACCAATTGGTTGGACACTCAGCTGGTGAAACTGTTGACGTTGTCGTAACATTCCCAGAAGACTACCAAGCAGAAGACCTTGCAGGTAAAGAAGCTAAATTCGTAACAACTATCCACGAAGTAAAAGCAAAAGAAGTTCCAGCTCTTGACGATGAGCTTGCAAAAGACATCGATGAAGAAGTTGAAACACTTGCTGAATTGAAAGAAAAATACCGCAAAGAATTGGCTGCTGCTAAAGAAGAAGCATACAAAGATGCAGTAGAAGGTGCAGCAATCGATAAAGCTGTAGAAAACGCTGAAATCGTAGAACTTCCAGAAGAAATGATTCACGAAGAAGTTCACCGTTCAGTAAATG
>SKEG01000719.1_pt1 | contig 31788 bp, 35 predicted proteins | sample 4826631 | NCBI WGS metagenome assembly SKEG01 (sample SAMN11008815, study PRJNA524170) | human gut metagenome | biome: Human fecal sample; material: Feces; isolation source: fecal sample from pouch patient p26, p34, p50 | host: Homo sapiens | place: Israel: Tel-Aviv | collected 2016-11-02
ATCGATTTTTGATTTGTCTGGGAGTAAGTGCACGGTTTCTGCACGTTTTTTGCACGGTTTCAAAACGTGCAAAGGGTGCAAATCGTTGCAAAATCGGACAAAGAGTGCAGAAACTCGAAGCTCAAAACCTGCGATGTATCGCCTAGAAATGGCGTTAAAACGTAACTTCCAAAAATTGAGAGAATCGCCCGGTGTGCGCTACGAATCAGTAGGCCGGGGGTTCGAGTCCCTTCCATCGCACCAAGAAAAATCCCACGATTGACCGTTGAAAATGCGGTGTAAATCGTGGGATTTCTTGCTTTATATAGCTGTCAAAATGGCTGGAAAGTGCCTTGTTTGTGCCTTATTGCTCAAAAAATGCCTTGCCGGAGTGCCTTGCGCTGGATGCCCGGCGGGGCGGTTTTGTGCCTGTTTACCGCCTGTTTGATAGCAAAAAAGCCCGTCCGGTGTGTGCTGGGCGGGCTCTTGTGCTATATGGGGTTCAGTACCCTTTCAAGATGTTCAGTGCATCCAGTGTCTTTGCTGTGTCCAGCAGTTCAGCTTGTGACTTGTCAATGGCTTCAATGATGCTCCACAGAAGTGTGTAATACATGGGCAGTTCATGCCAGAGGGCTTCCAAATCGTACTTGCTGCAATCGGCTTCCCGATTGAGTTCATCCGCCTTGCCGCGTGCGGTCATCCAGCTGTCCATGATAAAGAGAAGGTTCTTCAGGTCGGCCAGACGCCCCATCGTGGTTCCCACGTCCAACGCTTCCACTTGCTTTGCAGTCAGGATCATTGTCTTGCCCCCCCCCCTTCAGGCTTTGATAATGCCGCTTGCGAATATCCAAACCAGCTGCACCTTGTCCGGTGCTGCCTTCTTCAGACGTTCGTTGATAGCGTCAACCGTGTTCGCCTTCTGGTCGCCCAAGTTCTCAAAGAACAGCGCGTCCACACTGGTATCAAGCATGGTTGCCAGCGTTATGGCTTCGCAAAGTCGGAATTCAACCTCTCCGTTTAGCTTTGCGCGCAGCGTGTTGGTGGGGATCTGCAGCGCCCACGCCACACTTTCCAGCGTCATGCCGCGTTCCCGAATCATAGCACGAATATCGTTCATACCTCAACTCTCCTATCTGGGGCTGGATTGTGCCCCGCTCTACCCGGCGGGCTTCCATCTTCCCGCCGGGGGATCCTCTGACTGTGTTACTGGACTTCCAGCGGCTTCACCTGCGATGCACCAAAGAACGATGCCCGGTAGGTCTGGCCGTCTCCCCTGCTGCTGTGGATCAGCACCGCCTGAAACAAGGCCTTTGCACCGTGCTCTACCATGCATCCGGCAGCTTTCCAGCCTGCCCAAGTGTTCACCGGCTCGGTGATCCCGGCGGTCTGCTGGGCTTCCTCGATGCGTTGGGCGTTGACCGGGGCGGCCTTTGCGCTGTTCCATGCCCGGTGCAGGGCTTCGGCAAAGCTGCTCACGCCCTTGCGGTACAGCTTCCATGCCTTGTGCATGATCTCGGAAAGATTGTACTTCATTTTAAGACCTCCGCTTTACTTTGCGGGTCAGCCTTGTTATAATGGGCTTGACCCTGTTGTGGGTTTGGCGTGGTGTGTAGTTGGTAGCTGGCACCGCGCCATTTTCTTTTATACAGCTTATCAGGAAGTGGGTTACTGTCTTAGCTGGCGTTCTGCTCTTGCGCTCCCGGTACATCCTTCGCCCCTTGCCTTCCGGTCGTGCTTCCCTTGCTGTTTATTTATTATAGCACATTAACGTGCTTTCATCTATTGACAAATTGCATAACGTTAACGTTCTAGAATCATTCATATTGTACACGTTGACGTGCCGCACACTTTGTGGTATAATCATCATAAAGAGGTGATAAAATGCCTATCAGTGAAGCAAAGAAAAAGTCAAACGCAGCTTATAACCGCCGTCAGGACAATATCATGCTGCGCCCGACTAAGGAAGACGGCGCACGTATTCGCAAGGCAGCCGCAGATGCTGGCAAGAGTGTCCAGCGGTTTTGTCTTGATCTTGTCCTGCCCCATTGCCCGGAAGTGGCAGATGGGCTTACAAAGGACACCGCCGGGGAAGTAGAAAAGAGTGAGGTGTAATCATGGCAAATACCTGTCCTGTATGCGGCGGCAAGCTGGGCTTGCTGAACCGGGAGAAGAGCGCTGACGGCCCAATCTGCGCCGGATGCAGTAACTTCTTCTTTTCAAAATTGGGCATCCGGGCAGCAAAACAGTCAACAGCTGCCCTTGCGGACTACTGGGTTACACTGGAACAGCGTTGGAAGGTGTTCAAAGAAACCGATTCCATCTATGATGGCGATGCGCTCTTTGTGTCCATCGACAAAACTAACCGGCTGTTTTGCTTTGGGCACCGCAGCGGTGATAAAGGCCCTCGCATGATCTACAGCTTTGATGAAGTCGCCGGTTACGAATCTGACGCGCCAGACGATTTGACGGTGACAGAGACCAAAGGCGGCATTGGCCGGGCCGTGATCGGTGCAGCCGTTGCCGGTCCTGTGGGCGCGATCGTGGGCGCTGCCACCGCCAAAACAGAGACCCGCAAAGGCAGCCGCAGCAAAGAAAACGTGTCCATCCGTTTTACGCTCCCTCTTGGAGAAACCAGTCTGCCGACAACGGTTTATCCCGGCGGCATGACCGCTTTTCTCAAGAGATGCAAAGTCAGCCAGGAGAAGCCACAGGTCGCCGCTCCAGCTGCATCCAGCGTTGCTGACGAGCTTTTGAAGTTTAAGCAGCTGCTGGATATGGGAGCCATTACGGAAGCGGAGTACAACGCCAAGAAAGTCCAGCTACTGGGTTTGTAACACAGGGAAGGAAGTGTAAAATGATGGACTCTAATCAGGTTGTTCAGCTGAAGAATGTGTTTGACCAAATTGTACATATCACAGAGGATGGTATAGAGTTTTGGTATGCGCGCGAACTTCAGTCTGCACTGGGATATACCCGATGGGAAAACTTTGTGAATGCAATCGAAAAAGCAAAGGTGTCTTGTGCTTCTAGTGGTCGGGACGTAGATGGATGTTTTCGTGACGTCACGAAAACATCCCCCATGCCCAATGGTGGCACAAAGGATATTGCTGATGTGATGTTGATTCGCTATGCGTGCTATTTGATTGCCCAGAACGGTGATCCGCGAAAGCCTGAGATTGCTTTTGCACAGGCATACTTTGCCTTACAGACACGTAAGCAGGAACTACTTGAACAGCGCATTTCTGATTTGAATAGGGTGCAGCAGCGTCAGCAACTGCGTACGTCTGAAAAACGGCTTTCTCAAAACATCTATGAACGTGGTGTAGATGACCGTGGTTTTGCACGGATTCGCTCAAAGGGCGACAGTGCACTGTTTGGCGGGCGGACAACAGAAGAAATGAAGATGCAGTATGGAGTGAAGAGTGGACCGCTTGCGGATGTTCTCCCGCCTGTTACTCTGGCTGCAAAGAACCTTGCAACAGAGATGACAAACCTCAATGTTGAACAAAAAGATCTTCAGGGAGAAAGCTCTATCACGCATGAACATGTCCAAAACAATTCAAGTGTTCGCTCGATGCTTTTAGGTCGTGGTATTCGGCCTGAGGATCTTCCGCCAGAAGAGGACATTAAAAAGCTGGAACGCAGATTGAAGTCTGAAGAAAAGAAACTTGCAAAAGGGAAAGACATTCTAAAATGACTTGCCCACTTTGCAAAGGCGAAATGAAGCCTGGCACTACCATTCACACGGTTCAGCTGAAGAACTGTGTTGTGGTCATCAAGAACGTGCCCTGCCTGAAGTGCGAACAGTGCGGCGAGGTCGTTCTGTCAGCTGACACGGTGGAGAAGATAGAGCACATCTTGCAGACGGTCGAAAAGGTCGTGGCAGAGATCACCGTTGTGAACTTCCCGGATTGTGCAGCATAAGCCCGCCGGGGCTGCCAGAGCGCGGGTTGAGCCGCCGCAAGGAATTTACCAACAAGCAACAAGAAAAGCCCTCAGGCACGCGCTGTCGCGGTCTGGGGGCTTTGTCATGCAGCGATTTTGTTGAGGTCAACAGAATCGTGTGGCTGAAGTGCTGCGCCCGGCGGGTGCTGCACGATCAAAGGGTTTGGGATGCTGCCCAACAAGTCCTTGCAAGGCAAGGGGCTTTGTACATACAAAGACACTGCTTGCAGCGCCTATGGTGGTACCACGGCGCACTGCTTGCCGTGGTTTGGCGCTTCTTTTTTATAGCTGCCGGAAAATCCGGAAAATTTTGCAGACACGATATGTGCGAGATCGGGAGGCGCTTTATCACCGCTTTACCACCGCTTCACAGTTTGCATGAAACACTGTACTTTCACCGCGCGGTCACTGCAAAACTGTCCAGCGCGCCCGGCGGGGTGCAGGTCAGATGATGGCAGAGATTCCGTACTTCTCGACCAGCTCGCGCACATGCTCCTCGTATTTCTTCACCTGTTCGTCCCAGTATTCCACCGTGCGTTCCTGAACGCTGCCATAGCGGTTCCATGCGTTCCAGCCGGTGCCGCGCCATGCTCTGGTGGTGATCACATCATCATGCCAGCGTTGGAGAGAGGAAAGCCCCTTCATTTTGCGAATTGCCTTAACCTCGATCTGACGTACGCGCTCGGCCTGTACACCAAGTTCCACGCCAACGGCCCGGAGGCTCTTTTCGTCATAGTAACGACTGCGCAAAACAGCTGCTTCCCGCTCGGTCAGGTGCTGGGTCATGGCTGTTTCAAGGGCTGTGTGTAACTCCTCGGTGTAAACACCATCCTCTGCCTGCTGAAACGCCTGTGTAGCCGCCGGGTCTTCGATGGTTTCCCCTTTGGTGCTGCTGCCTTCGTCCGCTTCATCAAGGCGAACGTCAAGGCTGCTGCACTCGTTCAGCGGGTTTGCAGATACCGCCACGCGCCTGCCGTCATCGGTGGTGACACCCCGTGTGTGCTCTCCACAGGTGGCGGTGCGAATCTGCTTCAACAGTGCGTAGCTCAGATACGTTGTGAAATTGCCATGTTCTGCGCTGTAGTGCTTGGCAGCATAGTCAACCGCAAAATACCCTTCCTGTACCAAATCCTCAAAGGACAGGCCCGCATTGTCAGCAACAGGTTTGTTCTTCTCGAACCACTGCCACAGCTGCCGCCGAATAAAGCCCTTGTTGACTTCCCACAGCTGGCCCAGTGCAAAGGTGTTCCCGGTGGCTGCCAGAGCGGCAAGGACCGCGTTTGTAGCCTGCTGGTCATTCTTGGCCTGTTTCTGTTCCATTGCTGTATCCTTCCTTTTTTCGTGTGCATTTTTGTTCAAAATACGAATTTATGGACACGATACGTGGGCGCGCGTGACCGTGTGAACGAACTACGCACCCCGTCTTTTTTAGTGCGCACAAACGCGCACATTGACGCTTCCTTTTTTATGCCGCACAAATCCGCACATTCACGGGCAGATGGGTGGCGATTCACCACCCATCTTTTACTCAATTTTGAGTAAAACCTAGAACTGCGAAAACGCCCATTTTTCACGGCTTCACCACAGCTTCACGGTCTACGTAGAAACGCTGTGTTTTCACCGCTCACGGCCCGTTTACAGCCTGCATATGGCGCTTTTCCACCGCTTCACCGCCGCTAGGCGATTTTGGACATTTTTGTCCAATAGCCTTTTGAGCGTCCCGGCAGCGTATAGATCGGACCAAAACTGGACACATCTCCCCAAGATTGGGGAGGTCGATTTATCGAAAAGCCCAATTTTGGGCTGTCCTTTTCGTGGCGGAAAAATCCGCTGCCAGATGACGGCGGAAAATTCCGCTCTCTTTTGTCTCAAGATGTTTTTCTCAAAAATCGGAAAAACCGCCGGGCTATCAAAGCTGAATTTTCAGTGCTGATCTAAGATGTGCGCTATTTTGCGCATATCTGTCTGTGCAGACTTTTACACAATTTTGTGTGATAGTGGTATCGCTCATTTTTGAGCGATAGGGTCATAACCAAATTACGGCCCCGGTTTGTTTTGACGGGTGCCATTTTTGGCATCCGTGAAATAGTGTCGCAAACTGCGACAGTATTCTCCGCCGGGGTGTCACCAGAACAGTGACCCCCAATTGGCCCAGTCACCGAAACAGTGACCAAAGTCAGACATACACCGCCGGGCTTCGTTGGAATTAACAACACCCCCTGGTGCGCTCAAAAATGAGCAGACCCCGCACAGCCGAAAAATCGGCTCAGACCATAACCCCAAAGCAGGGTAGTGGTTTTGAACCCGGTCATTTTTGACCGCGTTGCACGGTGGACAAAATTGTCTGCCGTCTGCTTTCCAAATCTGGAAAGCGAGAAAGTCCGCTCAAAATCGAGCATCCAATATTAGTTGCACAAAAATGTTCGACCAATAACTATAGGCCGTAAAGGCTTTCTCTGAGGGTGTATCATTTGGTACGGGGCCGCTTCCGTCCCTACTGCACTGGCTGCAGGGGTCTGTCCATTTTGGGACACACCCTTTCCAACCCGCTCAAATTTGCGCCGGTTCATTGGTGGGACAAAATTGTCCGGCCAATCCCGGAAATGTAATCGAAGTCCGATTTATGTCTCTATTATATCACGCTTGGCGGCATAGAAAAAGCGAATGGCAGTTTGTTTTCTATGCTGTGTCTGAGCGAAAAATATCCTGTAACACTGTTGAGATGCTCTAGGTGTCCCCAAAATTGGGGACACTCCAGCGGATATGTAGCGGCTTGCGAATCAGCGCGCAAAACTGCGCTGTGATCTTTGGCGGCCGGATTTTCGGCCACCAGAGAGCGGAGCTTCAAAACGGAACACCTCTACACCGTGAAATGCGGAGTAGGGGGGACGTTCTGAAACAGAACACACCGTTTAGGGCTATCGTGAAACGCGATACCCCGCCGGGCTGGACTGCCGTTTTGACAGAGGGGGTAACGATTCGTTCACCCCCTTGCAAGGGTGCCTTATTTTGGGGTACCCTACGTCGTAAAATTGGGCAGCGGGGCGGTTGATTTACCCACTGATGGGAAATCACCTGCACAGGTATACGGTGAAACACCGTAGCCCTAAGGGGGCGGTAAAACGCCGCCCCCTTGAGGACAATCCACTGTCGGCAGGTACGCCCCGTTTCAGGGAGTACCGGTACTCTGCGTTTTGCGGAGCACCAGCAACGCATTACCTGACCCGGCGTTTTGCCGACCTTGAGGTGTGTACCGTTTTGTTACGCACCGTTGGAAAGCAACAAGATATAACTGGCGGCTGAAAATTCAGCTGCCAGAGGGTATTGTTTAGTGGCTGAAAAATCAGCCACTAGGTAGAAGCGCTTAAAATTCAGTCATCAAAGGGGGGCGCGCGAAATGACTCCCTTTAAGCTATGGGGTCGGTCAAAGCGACCTCACCCGAATTTAGGTAGTTGCGGGGGTGCCCATTTTTAGGCATACCCACTTGTGGACACGGAGATTAAAAATGTGCGCCGTGAGTTTTTCGGATTTTTCCGAAAAATCGGAAAAAACATCGCAACATGCTGCGACGCTGCCACTCGTGACGAAGGATTTTCCCAACAAGATGGGAAACATGCACAGACGTGTGCACGTCATCGACACTTGTGTCGATGCTTCCCCATAAAGCGGGTAAAAATCGCTTACTAAAATTTTAGTAGCCAATATTCAGCAGTCGTGCCGAAAGATGCGCTCAAAATTGAGCATATCTTCCTCTACTCGTGGGGGAGAGAGTGCTGCCCGATGGGGTAACGTTTTGCTACCCCATCCCGGCAGCCCCCCCTCATGTTTCACGACCCCGGCACAGAAAAAGCCGCTGCCACACAGAGCGACAACGGCCTTATGTATCCGCCGGGCTGGAATTTATGGACACGATACACGCGCGCGTAGCTGTGTTTACAAATTCCTCTCCGTTTTCTAAAAAATTAGACTTCTCCCGGCGATTCAAGCTGCGTCTGGCCGTCACACTGCTTCAAAATAGCGTCAGCAGCGCGCACTTTTTCATTGATCGCCCGCGCCCTGGCTGCTTCACGCTCTCTGAAGCGCTTAATCTCTGCGCGGCCCTTCTCGCCGTCAGACGGACGGAAATAGCCGCCGGGCGGCTCCGAAGTATACAACGTCATCAGACCTTGCGCCAACTCACGGGAAGCCTGCGCGCGACGCTCTCGCGGTGTAATGCCAAGCAAGTGGTCAATCTCGCTGCCGGGTATCGCATTTTCCTCGCCTTGCGGTAAAATGTCAAAAATTTTCACGGTTTGCCCCTCCATTCTGGCTTTTGTTGTGATAAAATGGAGAGCGGGAAGGGCGTTGCAATTCTTTCCCGCTCTGAGCTGCTCTGTGTGCTGGTAACACGCAGGGCGGCTTTTTCGTTTTTACGGTTCATCGCTTTGTATCTCCACTTGGGCCGTATGGCAGCAGCATGTGGTAGACCATCTGTAGCACTTTCACAGGAATGCTTTGCCCGTGCTGCAGAATGGATAGAATACTGGCAATGTAGAGCGTTCCTTCTGCATCGTAGTGGTACGGCTCCCGGCGGCGTGGTCGGTTTGGATTGCGTTTCATGGCTTCACCTTCTTTCCATTTCGCTTGTAACAGTGAGAAAACGCTGACGGGCTTTGTCGAAGGTTAGAGGGATTTCACCAACGCGGCCCTCTTTGTTTTTTGCGAGGATGGCTTGATACTGTTCCTTGTCAGCAGACAAGAGCAAAATAGCGTCTGCATCCTGTTCCAACTGGCCGGATTCCTTCAGATCGGCGGTGCTAGGGGATGCGTGTGCAGCATTGCGGTTCAGCTGGGCCAGTGCTACCACGAGGATGCCGGTTGTCTGTGCCAGTTCGTGCAGGGCAATGGAAATGCTGGTGATTTGCTGGTACCGGTCTTTTGCCTTGCTGGCGGTCAGTAGCTGTAAATAATCGATAAAAACAACCTGTGCTTTCATTCGCTGGGCCTGTGCCTTGATCCATCCCGCGCCCTTGCCAGATGCGGAACGGATGAACAGTGGCAGCCTGTGCAGTTCTGCGAGATCGTCAAGGCTAGACTGCGGAACGGTCTTGGCTTTTACATCGGACAGAGGAATCGCCAGACGGTTCGCAATGATGCGGGCAGTCAGGGTGTCTGGGTCAGTTTCCAACGAGAAATAACACACCTTGTAGCCTTTTCGGGCCATTTCACAGGCCATCTGCAGGGAAAGAGCGGTTTTACCAGCAGACGGTCGGCCGCCGATGATAAATAGGTTTCCGGGTGACAGGTTCAAATAGCGGTCAATCACTGGAATTCCGGTCAGAATGTACTTGGCTTTTTCATCAAGGCGGCGAATGTAGTTGTCTATAAGTTCCCCGATAGGCTTAAAATCCTGTTCTTCCCGGTCAAGCGTCAGGGCTTCGCCCATCTGGCTATACAGACCGGGCAGGTCTGCAAAGGTGGTAAGGCTGCTGCCTGCCTGAAGAGCCAAACTCTGGAACTGGGTCAAGGCGGCCTGTTCCCTGACAAGCTGTGTCCATTCTTCTATGCGGTCGCGGGTGATGGCGATATACTCGCCCTCGCATTCTTCTACGCACTCCATGATGGCCGTTCGCTGCTCCGGGTATCGGGCACAGGCTTCCACCGCGTCCAGCTGACCCTTTGCATTCCAAAGGCCGGACAGCGCAGCAAACACCGGTTGAAGGTCTACCGGGAAGTGTTCAATCTCCAAATCCGGCAGTGAGTAGGACGCAAGGTCTGGCTTAATGAGGATTGCACCCAGTAAAACCTTGTGAATGTTCATGTCAACATCTCCCATTTATTTTCTTGCAGCTGTTCGGGCTTCTTCCGGGCTTTCCGGCGGGCTTCTACATCTCCCAGAGTGCGAACCCCGTCAGCTTGCCAGCCTTTCAAAACGCCGTCAACGTACCTCCATTTTCGCACATTGTTCTCGGCGGCTTCATCAATCGCGGCCCGGATGATCTCCACAGAGTAGATACCACGCCAGCGTTGCAGCTTGTCCAGAGCAGAACGTGGGAAGATGCCTATCACCTCTTGGAAGTGCTGGACAATTTCGGCAAGGTCTGAATCTGTGCGAGGGGCGGTAGCAGTGGTGGCAGCATCTACTACTGCTCTATTCTCTCCTATACTATACTGGGTTGACAGTTGGTTGCCGTTTGGTATACCAACGGTTGACCGTTGGCTGTCACTTCCTAAAACATAACGTTTGTTCGCTGTTTCTGTGAGCATTGAGAGCTCGTTTTGGAAAGTGGTTGGCTTATAGCGGTCACCACGGAGATAATTGTTGACCTTCCAGTCACTTATCACAATGACACCAGATCGAAACGTGATGATGTACCCGCTTTCTACAAGTGTTTTCAAGTCATTTTTATTACATCCGGTGACCCGCATAATAGAGCGCGGATTTGACACAAAACCATCGTCGTCACCTCTCATGGCAAGGTGAAAATACAGGGCCTGTGCAGTCAGCGGCATTTCCAGAAAAGTGTCTGTTTCGGTCACATCAATAGAAAACATCCTCTTGTTCGCCATTCTTTACCTCGCTACCCGGCGGATGCCCTCGGCGGTCTGGCTGCCGTCCACCGGGTCGCCCTGTTCAAAGTACCGGGCCAGACTGTCCAGATTGACAAGCCACATGTGCCCGGCGTTCACATATCGGATTTTACCCGTCTTGCACAGCCGCCGGATGTAGGCCGGTGACAGGCCGTAGATTTCAGCGGCCTTTTTGACGGTTCCCATATTGGGATAACGGATGGTATCACCCATGTTTCAACCCCCTTTAGGTCATTTTTTGCTCTGTCGTTTTTGATGTGTCAGCATTAAACCATAAAACGAAAATCTTTGCAATACCGCCAAATTTTGATTAAAAATTGATGCCATGAACCATTGTTGAAATGAAGTCCCTTGCGTCAAAATCCATCTAGTGTCATCTGGTGATATCCAGTGTCATGCTTTGCAATGGATTACCTTGTTTTGCAATAGATTTACAGGGGAACGCCCGCCTGGTTTATGGAGAAATGCTGCTGATTTTGCACATCAAAAAATGGTGATGAAATGTACTGCTCTTTTTGGTGAATTTTTCTCACCATGTTCCAGGGTAAAGATGGATTGTGCGGCAGGGGCCTTACTTAGACGGTTCCTTCTCTTGCTCGGCGTTCTGCTGCATTTGCTCGGCTTTGCGCTTCCAGTAACGCTGATTATATTCGCGAACTCGGTCTCGATTGGCTGCTCTCCATGCGTTTGCGTACGCTCTGCGTGCTTTTTTTGCGTTTTCATCCATGAAAAATGCTCCTCTCTACGAAAAATCAAGTAAATTTACTTTTTCTCATTGAATGTCTTGTTTACTTGTGCTATGCTTAGTATAAGTGAAAGAGAAAATAAAATCAACATATTTTCTGAAATGTTATATTTATTTACGGTCGAGGTATAGCAATGGCAAAAACAAAGAAATCATTTGACTATGGGGATCCATTTCCAAGCCGTTTCCGTAATCTAATCGAGAAAAAAGGGGCAACACTGGATGCGCTTGCAGCGGAGTTTAACACAACTCGCCAGACTGTGAGCAACTGGCAAAATGGTGTTACGGTTCCGGATGCTGTCAGTATTTGTGACATTGCACGATACTTCGGGGTTACGACCGATTATCTGTTGGGACTGACCGATGTGAAGACCATCGAAACGAATGTGCGTGCAGTAGCGGAATATACAGGACTATCTGAAGATGCTGTGAAAGAACTTCATTTTCCCTATTACCAGGAAGATGCCTTTTTACACAATATGGGACATAATGTTTATATTATAGACGAGGACAGCCCCCGTATTGATGATAATGAAACATGGATGATATCGCAACTTATTGAAGATGGAGCACTTTATACTATTGCATCGTACTTGGGTGAAATATGGGATAGCACAGTTGAAAGAACTAAAAGTATTCTTCAGGAAAAAAGAAAAATCGAAAATGAAAGATTTAATGACGAATTTTATGAAGAGCTCTTCTATTATCATAATCAATCAATGAGTTACGAAGAATTTTCAAAAGATTCTTTGGAATTGTCAAAATTCAAAAAAAGTATTGATGGACTTTCATTAGACGAGCTGGCACATATTCGACTGATGTTTGATAATCCGGGCGAAATAACGGTTACGGAAATAGATCAATTCCGTATCCAAAAGATTATACAAGAATTTATTGCTCGGCAGATAAAATTGGCCGAAGGCTTTGCGACAGAACAAGACGAAATAAATGGCAAAATGAACTGATTGCCCACAAAGGAGGGGGGACAGATGGCGAAAATCATAAAGCGCACAAAGAAGGACGGCACTTGCTCCTACTGCATCCGAGTCTCCAACGGCTATGATCGGCAGGGCCGTCAGGTGCTGGTCAACCGCACCTATACACCCCCGCCGGGCATGACTGGGAAGAAGCTGGAAAAGGAGCTGCAACGTCAGGCAGATGCCTTTGAACAGGAAGTGCACAGCGGCATTTCTCTGGAAGCGTCTATGAAGCTTGACGACCTGATAGAGCGCTGGTTCACCGAGTACGCAGACCGCCAGCTGAAGCCCAAGACGGCCACCGAGTACAGGAAGCTGGTGCCGCGTGTGTCGGCGGCTTTGGGTCACATGAAGGTCAACCAGATACGCCCGGCGCACCTCATGGCGTTCTATGCGAACTTGTCAGAGGGCGGAGTGCGGCAAGATTCCACCTATACGGCAACGGCTGCGCTGCTGAAGCTGCTGCCGAAAGGCCAGCGGGCAAGGATCCGGGAAACCGCCGGGGTGGGCGAGGAAACCATGCGGGGGCTGTGCAACGGCAAGCCTGTTAGCCGCAAGACCGCCGAGAAGGTGGCCGATGCCGCCGGGCTGCCCCTGTCCAAAGCCTTTACCGAGAAGGTCAGGGCGGGTGGTAAGCTGGGCGGCAACACGCAGCTGCACTACCACCGCTTCTTGTCCAGTGTGTTTGAAAAGGCGGTTAAATGGCAGCTGATTGATGAAAATCCCTGTCGGCGCACAGAAGCCCCCAAAGCGGCAGAAATCGAAGTGGAAGCATTGCAGGAAGAGGACGTTGCAAAGCTGCTGGAAGCCCTGCAGGACGCGCCAGCGCAGTACAGCGTTATCACACAGCTGGCCTTGCTCACAGGTGCCCGCCGGGGCGAGATATGCGCTCTGCGCTGGTCAGACATTGACCTTGACGCGGGTGTGATCTCCATCAACAGGACGGTGCAGAACATCGCCGGGCGCGGCACGGTGTTCACAGCACCCAAGACAAAACGCTCCCGGCGGTGCATCAAGATAGGCCCGGAGTGTGTGCAGCTGCTGCGGGAGTACCGCCAGCACCAGAAGGCCGAACGGTTCAAGGTCGGCTCTGAGTGGATGCGCCGGGTGGAGATCGAGAACGGCAAGACAGTGGACAACGACCTGCTGTTCACTCGCTGGAACGGTCAGCCGCTCGACCCCAATGCGGTTACAAGCTGGTTTCCGGGCTTTCTGGCCGCCCATGATCTCCCGGCGGTTCACTTCCACAGCCTGCGCCACACCAACGCCAGCTTGCTGATAGCGGCCCACGTGCCTGTCACAACGGTTTCGGGCCGTTTGGGCCACGCAAAGACCAGCACCACCACGGATATTTACGCCGGGTTCATCCGCTCCAGCGATGCGGCGGCAGCGGACGCACTGACGGACGTTTTCAGCCGTATCAAGGAAAAGACCCACGCATAACAAAAGATGGCTCACAGGGGCGTTTCTGCCGCCCTCGTGAGCCATCAACTTTTTTGCCTTCTTCATAGTGTCCGTTTTATAGGATTATATGCCCTCTGGAAAGTGCCTTAAAAGTGCCTTGTTTTACGGAAACAAAGAGAAACGAATGTGCACGAAGAAAAACAAAAACGACGATGAACCTATATAAATGGAAACGACCAGAAACGTGAAAAACCGTATAAAGGCCCTCTACGAATCAGTAGGCCGGGGGTTCGAGTCCCTTCCATCGCACCAAACCATGAAAATCCGAACCTTTTCTCGATAGGAGAAGGGTTCGGATTTTTTGTTTTCTTCGGAAAGCAGAACGAAGGCTCTTTCCAAACGGCTGTGTGTCCAAAACCTTATCAGAAGAACCGTATAACAAAAGTCACAACTGTAAAGGTGCCGTAAGGCAGAAAGGACACAAACATGAAGTACGATGCAAGAGCCTGCCATTTCAACATGGATACCGGCTGCGTGGAGCTGCTGCTCCGGGATGGGAGAATGATCTCCATTGACTGCACTGGGGTCGAGGATGAATTGGACGTGACCATGGCGCAGAGGTCGGAGTTAGATTATCTCATCTACAATGACCCGCTTGGCTATGCAGACTTGATTCTGAACGGCGAACCAGAGGAGTATCTGAAGAATGTGGCGGGAAGTCACGGATTAGAAGATTAAGCATAAAAGGGTATGCGGCTATAAACCGCATACCCTTTTACACTTTATCGCTTCCAGACCGCTGCGGCATTGGAACGTGACATCAGTTCTTCGACCGGGATTCCGGCTGGGCAGATGTCCTGGCACGCAAGAGATTTTCCGCAGCCTTCAAAATAAAGCTGACGATACGCATTTGCGAGTTCTGTCCGATGGGCAATATCCTGTTCTTCGTTCAGAATACGGTAAGCGTTGACGGGCAGAACAGCTCCAGCAAATTCACTGTTCGGGTCAAAGTTCGGGCAGACCTCCAAGCAGCAGCCACAGAGCAGACACTTAGCAGATCGATACCGCTGGCTGTGCGTATAGCTGGTCTGGAACGCATCTCCTTCCAGCCACAGCTTTGTCCGCTTCAGTGCTTCAAAGATCACGGAACGGTCTACGACCAGATCTTTCACCAGTGGGAATTTGCTCAAAGGCTCCAGAGTAACAACGCTTCCCTTACAGTCCCGCAGAAAAACGGAACAGGCAAGACGAGGCAGACCATTGATCCGCATGGCACAGGCACCGCACTTGCGTATCATGCAGCCGCATTCCCACGCAATGGGGGAAACGACCGTTCCGCTCTTTTCGCACAGAGGGCTGCGGTGATTCAGCTCGTTCAACACCGAAGCAATCGAGGCGTCCGCACTTCCCTCAAAGGAAAACTCCTGCCAGCAGGGTGAAGCCTGCGGGTTTTCCTGCCGTTTGATTCGGATGGTGTAGTTCATAAATCATGCCGCCTTTCGGGGATGGATTCAAAGCTGATGGCGATATGCTGCCCGTTCCAGTGTGCCACGGTGGTTTTGCAGTAAACGGCATCGTTGCGTTGGGGATAATCTGCCCGCCAGTGCGCACCCCGGCTTTCTTTTCGGGCGAGGGCACTTTCCAGCATGGCACAGCCCAGAAGCGGAAGGGTGCCAGACAGTTTGCGGATTTCCTGAATGCCCGCTTCCAATGTCTGTGCATCCCGCACGACACCGAGTGCGTTCAGCAGAATACGATTCATCTGCATTTGAGCGTCCGGGGAAAGTTCGGGCAGAAGGGATTCTTCGGCACAGGGCATATTGGGGGAACTGACTGTTTCCCGGCAGGCAGTTTCCGCAGCAATCTGTCCTCCATAGATCGCACCCAGAAGGGAATTTCCACCCAGACGGTTTGCGCCGTGGTACTGAGCGCAGCATTCACCGGCAGCGTACAGATTCCGCATCGAAGTGCGGTGCCGCTCGTCCACCTGAATGCCGCCCATAAAGTAATGGATACCCGGCAAAATTGGAATGGGTTCTTTGCGAATATCTTTGTGCAGATAGGTCTGACAATCATCCACCAGTCCGGCAAGTTTATGTTCCATGACTTCCTTGGGGAGTTCTGTCATGTCGAGGAACACCTCATAATCACGGCTGACCGTCCAGACTTCCCGCGCGGTGATGTCACGCGGCATCAGGTTGCCGAGTTCTGGATATTTTTCTTCCATGAAATACCACGGCTTCCCGTTCCGCAATGCAAGCAGCCGCCCGCCCTCACCACGGGCTGCCTCACTCAGAAGCATCCGTTTTCCGCCCTGTTCGACCGTGGTGGGGTGGTACTGGATCATTTCAAGATTTGCCATCGGAACACCCAGACGGAACAGTTCTGCGGTGACTTCTCCGGTATTGGCAAGAGAGCCGGTCGTATCACCGAATAAGCCATGCGGCCCGCCTGTGGCAATCAGGACGGCATCGCATACAAACCGCAGCAGTTCGCCGGTATAGGTGTCCTGCACTGTGCAGCCGCCGCAGATGTTCCCGGAAAACAGCAGGGTGCGGAACTTATGGTGAGGAAAGCGTTCGACCGTTCCTGCGCTTTCTTCCCGGCGCACAGCATCGATCAGAGCGGTCATCAGTTGCTTTCCCGTATCGCTTTGTGCAAAGGCCGTCCGCTTTTTCTTCTGTCCGCCAAAATTCCGCAGGTCGAGTTCATCGTCATCTGTCACGTTGAACTGTACTCCCAGACGGTGCAGACTGTGCACCAGTTCGGGCGCAGCCTGCGTCATCCCCCAGACTGCATTCGGGTCAGCAAGTCCGCAGGCGGCGGTCAGGGTGTCTGCATAATGCTGCTCCGGGCTGTCCTCCTCTCCCTTGGTATTCAAGGCTGCATTGATTCCACCCTCTGCCATAACAGACTGCGCCCTCTCGGAGGCAAGGGAGGACACCAGCTTTACCGTCCAGCCGTTTTTCACAGCAGTCAAAGCAGCGGAAAGTCCTGCCAGTCCTGCACCCACGATCACCAAAGTGTGTTTCATACGTTGTTCCACCCAATATAATATAGAATGATCGAACCGGCAGCAAACAGCACCAGTACAGAAAGAATCAGATAGAGGTCGCCGCGCTGTTCCTTATCCCGGACAATGCCCAGCGATACCAGAAGAGGCCGGAGATTGAGCAGAAGATGCACAAATACCGAAGCGACCAGTAAAAGCTGCGTCAGCAGCCGGACCGTTGTGAACGGAAACAGAATGTATACGCCGTTCTGCACTTTGCCGAACACACCAATATGGAAAAAGAGCATAAGCAAAATGGCAAGCCCACTGGCACGCCTTGCCCAGAACAGAGCGTTCTGCTTTCCGTAGGGCTTTCCGCCGTAACGGGAAGCCCGGAATATCTGCGCGGTCAGCAAAAGACCAAGGACGGTGTGCGCCGCCAGAATGCCAACGCCGATCCATGCCAGAAACTTTCCTGCCCCGGAACTGATGCCCAGCAACATAAAACTGCCCATCAGCCCATGAAGCAGACAGATGAAAAGCAGCAGAACGGAGAGGATGGTGTTCAGTTTTCGCATGAGGGGTCCTCCATTTCTTCTGCGGAAAGCAGAAGGATGTCTGCATCCGGCAATGCTGTTGCATCAAGCATATTTTCTGAAACCAGCAGCAGTTGATACCGCCCATTGATTGCACGGGAACGCAGCATGGTTTCGCTGTGCTGCTTCAACGTGACATCTGCTCCGGCAGCGGTCAGGCGTTCACAAAGAGCCGTTGCATAGCGAAGCAAGGGATAGTCTGTTTTGCAGACCGAAAGCGTCATGTGCGGCAGTCCGGCATCGAAAAGGACTTCTGTCTCACCGGAAACAAATGCTTTCAGGTCATTCCGGAAATCCGCATCAGAAAACGATTCCAGTTCAGGGTTGATGCAGAACAGATAGTTACCCTCCAGCGGTGCGGCCATTTGTGCGGCACGTTTCGCTTTCGGGGTCGCACCGGTCAGCCCATCCAGAATAGAGGGCGGTGAGTGCATAAATACGCCAAACGCGGCAAGAAATCCCAATGTCAGAACCAGCGTGATCAATTTTCGTTTCACAGATAGACCTCTTTTATTGCATGGTTGTTCAAATACAAAATCTTCTGCTCAGAACGCAGCAGTTGAATGAATACTCAACTATATTGTATGCGAAATAAGGAGGCTGTCAAGGTCTGTTAGACGACAAATCGCGGGAAGCAGATGCTAACTTTTCCTCTTGACAACGGAGAAAAAGCAGATATAATATGATTGAACGGTTGTTCAACTACAGAACGAGGAGAACGTCTGATGTCAAATTCTTTATACACCTGTAATTGCGATGTGATCCATGAGGACATCGTGAACGATGTAAAAGGCAAAATGCAGCCGAAAGACGATTATATCCAGCTTGCATCGCTTTTCAAGCTGTTCGGAGATGGCACAAGAGTGCAGATCCTTCATGCTCTGGAACAGAGCGAGATGTGTGTATGCGACCTTGCGGTTCTGCTGGGCGTCACCAAATCGGCGGTCTCTCACCAGCTGAAAGCACTCCGGCTTGCCGGACTGGTCAAATTCCGAAGAGAGGCCCAGATCGTGTATTATTCGCTGGCGGATGATCATGTAAAGGAGATCATCGACAAGGGATTTGAGCATTTAAGAGGATGATCGCGCAAGCGATTATCTTTTTGTCTTTTAAGTTGAGCGATTGAACAATTAAGAAAACGTAGTGGAGATCAAAATGAAAAGAGTATTCATCCTGAAAGGTCTGGATTGCCCGAATTGTTCCGCCAAGATAGAAAAAGAGGTCGGAGCATTGCCGGGAGTGGAATCCTCGGTCGTGAATTTAATGCAGCAGACACTGACCGTTCAGTCAGAAAAGTCTGCGGATGCAACATTGGCGGAACAGGTCGAAATGATCGTTCACAGCCACGAGCCGGATGTTGAAGTTTCAGAAAAGACTGAACCTACTGTGACGAAGGTCTATCTCCTGAAAGGTCTGGACTGCCCGAACTGCTCTGCAAAAATCGAGAAGAAAGTCGGTGAACTGGACGGCGTGACTTCTTCGACCGTGAATCTGATGAACCAGACGCTGACCGTTCAGGCAGGAACCTCGGTGGCTGCTTCCCTGCTGGATACCGTTACCACGATCGTTCACAGCCATGAGCCGGATGTTGAAGTGTCGGAAAAGCAGCTGGAAGCGACTGCACCTGTCAAAAAGGATGAAAAAGCGGCGGTCTATAACGATGAGGATAAGAAGCGCACGATACGGCTTGCCGTGGGTGCTGTGGTCTATGCAATCGGTATGGCATTGACCGTATTCGCAAAGCTGCCGACTCTGGCGGAACTGGCGTTTCTGATTGTGGCGTATGTGATTCTTGGCTGGGATGTCGTATGGCAGGCAGTGAAAAATATCACCAGAGGACAGGTATTTGACGAGCATTTCCTGATGAGTGTTTCCACAATCGGCGCATTTGCCATCGGGGAATACCCGGAAGCCGTTGCAGTCATGCTGTTCTATCAGGTCGGAGAGTTTTTCCAGTCGCTGGCGGTAAAGCGTTCCAGAAAGTCCATCTCTGACCTTATGGACATCCGTCCGGATTCGGCGACCGTCAAGCGGAATGGCGTATTGCAGGTCGTTTCTCCGGAAAGCGTTGCGGTGGGCGAGATCATCGTGGTAAAACCCGGTGAAAAAATCCCGCTGGATGGCATCGTTGTGGATGGCGAATCCATGCTGGACACCAAGGCACTGACCGGCGAATCTGTGCCGAGAAGCATCCGCAAAGGCGATGAAGCCCTGTCCGGCTGCATCAACCAGAGCGGTTTGCTGACGCTGAAAGTCACAAAGAGCTTCGGGGAATCCACAGTGTCGAAGATCATTGACCTTGTGGAGAATGCCTCCGCAAGAAAAGCTCCTACCGAGAACTTCATCACGACCTTTGCACGATACTATACGCCGGTCGTTGTTGGAATGGCGGCTGTGTTGGCGATCATTCCGCCGCTCGTCCTTGGTGGCGGCTGGTCTGAGTGGCTGCGCAGAGGTTTTGTGTTCCTGATCGTTTCCTGCCCGTGTGCATTGGTCATTTCCATTCCCCTGACCTTCTTCGGTGGTATCGGTGCTGCATCCAAGCGCGGTGTGCTGGTAAAGGGCAGCAACTATCTGGAGGCACTGAACAAAGTGAGCGTGGTGGTCTTTGATAAGACCGGCACCTTGACAAAAGGTGTTTTTGAGGTCGCAAATATCATTCCGGCAGCCGGATACCAGAAAGAGCAGGTATTGGAGTATGCTGCACAGGCAGAGAGTTATTCCAACCACCCGATTGCAAAGTCGATTCTTGCAGCTTATGGAAAGTCGATCGACCAGAAGCAGTTCTCTGGCTTTGAGGAAATCTCTGGACATGGCATCAGTGTTATGGTGCAGGGAAAGAAGGTGCTGGCTGGCAATAGTAAGCTGATGGAATCTGAAAAGATTGCCTATGCCGCTTGCGATGCAGCCGGAACAAAGTTCTATGTAGCAGCGGATGGTAGCTATGTAGGCTGTATCCTGATCGCAGATGAAGTGAAGCCGGACAGCAAGTGCGCAATCGCAGAGCTGAAAAAGATCGGCGTGGAAAAAACTGTTATGCTTACCGGCGATGATGAGCGAATCGGCAAGTCGGTGGCAGACGAACTTGGTCTGGATGCGTATTATGCACAGCTCTTGCCCGACCAGAAGGTCGAAAAGCTGGAAATGCTGGATAAGCAGAAACGGCAGGGCAGCAAACTCGCCTTCGTGGGCGATGGCATCAACGATGCCCCTGTTCTTGCCCGTGCAGATGTCGGCATTGCCATGGGAGGTCTTGGCTCGGATGCCGCGATTGAAGCTGCGGATGTTGTTCTGATGACAGATGAACCATCGAAACTTGTAGAAGCCATTGATGTTGCAAAGGCTACGAAACGGATTGTGATGCAGAACATCGTGATTGCTCTTGGCATCAAGAGCGTGTTCCTTGTTCTGGGCGCACTCGGCATGGCCGGTATGTGGGAAGCCGTGTTCGGTGATGTGGGTGTCACGATCATCGCTGTTCTGAACGCAATGCGGATTCTGAAGAAATAAGCACAAACAAAAACAGGGTGCGCCCACCCGGACGCACCCTGCAAAAATCCACACACGATAAGTAAGGCAGGGAGTTCCCCAGCGGGAACTTCCTGTTTTTCTTTGCCAGAGATATGAGCCTGTTCCGCCTGCCACGCGGCAAACTCCCGCTGACCTTCCTCACTGTTCCAGCAGGCAAAGATGGCCGGGTAGAATGCCCGTGCCAGACGTTCGATGGCTTCATCGGGATAGGGGGAAGTGTTTGTGGACTTTTTCTTTTTGTTCAAACGCACGCTCCTTTGACTGTCCCACTGTGGCAAAGTCGGGCGAGAAAATCAAAGTTCCAATTTATATCAGGCGCAAGGGCGCGGATGCTTTCCGCCCTGCACTTGCGGCTTGGGGCTCGTTGATGGCTTACAGGTGTCTGCTGTTATGCGGTCTTTTCTTCTTCAAGGGCTTCTGCAAGAGCCTTTTCCAGATAGGTTTCGATTTCAGTCAGGTAGTTAGCAGGTCGCTGCATTGCGAAGCGGAGAACCTTCTGCTTTTCCGGGTTAGTGAAATAGCTGGGATTGTTTTTGAGCGTTTTCTTCCATGAGTTTTTCATCATTTCGGTCGCACGGCTCAAAGATTTGTAAACCTTCATAAACTCGTCCGGTACATGATAGCACCGAAATTCTTCTATTTGTGGTATGGGCATGGGAACGGGTTCCACTTTTTCAGGTTCAAATTCTGCGCTGGCGGATTCCAACACTTCCAATGCCTCTGGATGCAGGATTTGAGCAAGGACATCTGAACGATGCTCGGCACTTGCCTGCACGAGTTTGGACATTTCTTCGTTGGTAAACTTCACTTCGCCGGAAAAGACTTTCTGCTTGATGCCGGGAGAGAGGTTGTCTGCGATGTCGATGCCTCGTGTATAGTGGCTGGCGCGGAGAACGGAGGCACGGCTGACACCGTTTTCCTCTGCGATCCGGTCACAGGTTTTCTTTCCAGAGTGGTGGTTATCACCGTGAGCACCACCACTTTTCTTTGCTAAAGTGTACTGATTGCCCCGAAAGATTTTTGCAGCCTTCTTCTCGGCTTCGTACTGCTTCCCAAGCAGATAGCGTTTCTGTTCGGGACTCAGGTTTCGCCGTCCAAACTGATTCCGGCAAATCCACGCAATGGCTTCTTCGCGGTTCTCAAATCGGAGCGGCATGGTGGAGAAATAAATCTCTGGGTGCTTTTGGAGGATTGCATAACGATTGTGGCCGTCAACAAGGGTATTACCCCAGACAATCAAAGGAGAGAGCAGCTTGCCTTCTTTGAGGATATTTTCTTCAAGCTGCTTAAATTCATCATCGGTCAGAGGAGGAATCTGGGACTGGAACTCCGGGTCAATTTTCAGATTGATCATACGCACACTCCTTTATCTCTCCTGCTGCGCCGGTTCTTCCTCCCGGAAAAAGGACGCAACATTCTGCTTTGCGGTTTTCAGTTTGAGCAGTTCTTCCTTGGTTTCCTTGTACTGCTCGTAGAACTTCGCCTTTTCGGATGCCAGCTGCGCATACTCGGCTTCCAGTTTCTTCGGGCTGGGCAGCTTGGTGATATCATTTGCCTTGAAATAGGCTGCTGCCGCCCGGTGCGCTGTCAGCTCTGCACGGTGCTGTTCTTCAAAGGCTGCGGGTCGTTTTGCAGCTTTTAACTGCTGTGCAACGCTCTTGGTGCTGGTGTAGGCTGCGACGTGATAGCGCAGCTCTTTGTTGGCTTTCATACGACCTTCGAGGTCTTTCACCACCGCCAGCGAATCGTGGAACTTGGTATCAAGCTCTGTAATTCTCTGGTCGAGTGCGCCCTCGTCAGTCAAGCCCTTTTCTTCTAGGAGAATCAAGGTCTGTGCCATGGCTTTGAGGTTGCGTTTCGTGAGCCAACGCTTATAGCCAATGCCCTTGCCCTCGGTCATCCTCGACTGGATGTCGATCAGTTTCCCGATAGTATCCTGCTTGAACTGCGCCTTGGGTTTGCGTTCGGCGTTTGCCTGCAACGTGGCAAGCACTGCCACCTTATCGAACTTGTCACCGAGATGTTTCGCCCGGATCTGCTCGGTGTCCGCACCGCCGGAATTGAAGTGCCTTGCAAGCTGGTTGAGATTGCTGCCCACCTTGCTGCACTGGGCAAGCAGGGTGGAAACAGCGGTGAGGGTTTCTTCTCCGCCGCCGGCAACGATGACTGTTTTCTCGATCTTGACGTTGTGGATGGCACGGCGGATAAAAGTGGAGAGGGAGAGATTCAGGAGTTTGCAAGTGAGTTCCAGTGACGTTTTTTCCTCCGCTGTCACACGGAACTTGATGACGTGCGTTTTGTTGTTCGGCGTGTCGTGGTGCTGGGAATTGCTAGGAACCGGTTGAACATTCGTTTTGGTCATTGTACCTCCTGTCTGTTCGATAACTCCTCGGTGAAGTTATGTAAGCACGACACGCCGTTGCTGTTCGCACTGTCAGGTGCGAACCATGAGCAGGGTTTGGGGCAGGCACGCCCCAACAAGATCACTTGGAAAACTCGCAAGAGTTTGAGAAGTGAAGTCCCGGATGGACAGGAAATTTTCAAGAATTGAAAATTTGTGGCCACGGGACGGTTCTTGCCCTCTACCGCTGCGCTCAAAATCAACTTTCGGCAAATGTTTCCGAATTGTTAAGACGCAAAAACAAGTAAAGGTGGTGCTGCTCATGTAAGGGGGTCACCGTTTACCCCGAACGAAGTTCCTGCCCCTGTTTTGCAGCGGCGTTGTCCGGCTCACCCACAGAAAGTGTGAGGTCATGGCACGATATCACGTTCAGACGGCTTATGAAGGATTCAAGGTTCGGTATGAAGAAAGCCGGGCGCAGTGCGGACACTACGTCTTGCTTCTTTCAAACGCAATAATAACACTTTGAAGTTGTGCAGTCAACAACCCAAAATGATTTTCGGAGATTTGTACAACTACATAAGATTTTATTTGTAAAAAAGAAAAATACCGCCCATGCAGTACAGGCGAAGGATTTTGTCGGGGTGAAACGGCGGCAAAATGATCGGGTGTGTTGCGGGGCGGTACGTTCTTTCTGGGCAATCATCTGCTGAAAGTGGTGGTTATCACGGTGAGCACCACCACTTTTCGGTAGGATTTGGAATAAAGGGTATCATGGAAGCGTGGGTGCGTCAAGATAGTTTTGGGGAATTCATTACGGTAAAGCGGTAGAAGTAAGACTTATGATGCCATGGAGAACCGTTTGTCTGGTATTAACAATTGAATCAAGAGCTCAAAGAACGCCATAAACGATCTTCCCTGAGGCCATCCCAATAATTGTGTAAACCTCCGGAGAGGTGTAAAATAGAAGCATCCGGATGGAGGAAAAAGATATGTCGCGAAAGAATCGAAGCCCGGAAGAAAAAGCCCGTAGAGCAAAGATCCGTGAACTGCTGCAGATGGCGAACATCGACAGCATGGACGACATCCAGGACTTGTTCAAGGGAACCATTGCCGAATTTATGGAGAATGGTTTGGAGGCCGAACTGGATGAGGATCTTGGTTACAGCAAATACGACTATAAGAACAAAGCTACGGACAACAGCCGGAACGGCCACAGCAGCAAAAATCTGCGAACCAGTTTTGGCGATGTCGAGGTTTCTGTTCCCCGTGACCGGAAAAGATGTTCTGGGCATGTGGGTCGGCGAGAATGAGAGCGCAAAGTTCTGGGCGACCGTACTGAATGGTCTGAGGAATCGGGGCGTAGAGGATATTTTTATCGCATGTACAGACAATTTGACTGGTTTCGATACAGCCATCCATGCAGTGTTCCCGGAAACGGAGATTCAGAACTGCATGATTCACCAGCTGCGGAATTCCAGCAAATACGTTTCTTACAAAGACCTGAAGGCTCTCATGTCCGATCTGAAAGCCGTGTATGCAGCAGTGGACGAACAGGCTGCTCTGGACGCTTTGGAAACTTTTGCGCAGAATTGGGACAATAAATATCCCAAGATCGCAAAGTCGTGGCGGGAAAACTGGGCCAACCTCAGCACCTACTTCAAATATCCTCAGGAAGTCCGCCGTCTGATCTATACCACGAACACGATCGAAGGCTTTAATCGGCAGCTGCGGAAGGTCACAAAGTCCAAGAGCGTTTTCCCGACAGACGACAGTCTGCTGAAAATGCTGTATCTGGCGATGATGGATATTACGAAAAAGTGGACGGGTCGGCGGCAGGACTGGAGCCGCATCCATGCGCAGTTGTCCATCTATTTCGCTTAGCGTATGCCGGATTAACACCTGCTGCGGAGGAATGTCAAGGGTATATGAACGGCTTCGCCGCCCTTGACAATTCCCCTTGCCTGCGTTATGTTGTTGTTAAGGCGACAGCCGGATTCGCCGTCTGCCGCCTCGTATTAAATTTGCTCTTGTTTTATAGCTGTCTGGACTTTACACAAAATTGGGGAGAGACTCGAAATAAAAGTTTTATTTCTATTGGGGGAATTAAATATGGACGTGTCAACTATTGTTAATATTATTTTATGTGTTCTTTCGTTTATATTAGCGGCCATCTCTGTTGTCACAGTTGTAATCACTTTACGACAGAATAATAAGATGATTGAAGAGTCAACACGACCGTTTATTTCGGTTTACACTGATGAAATTAACGCAGGTAATCCCTTCTTTTATTTAGTTATCAAGAACTTTGGAAAATCCACAGCTTACATAACAAAATTTGAGTATGACTTTGACTTCAATGGATGCTATAAAATCCGAAATGATAGAGATTATTTGCAGCAACTTAATAATGCCGTCTTGGCACCGGGTCAATCGCGAATCTGCACACTTGATTATCAGAGAATAGATAGAGCAGTAACATTTACTCTTGAATACCATTCTGGAGCTAAAAAGACATATTCAGATGAATTTACAATTGACTTAAAAGCGGGTGTAAGTATGCCCTATGGTAAAGTTGCGACAGAGGGTAAAGAACTCCGTACAATTTCCTATGCTTTGCAAGAAATGTTACAGAAAAACCTGTAAAGACCATGTGGCCGTTAAGTAATAGTATGAGAGGCTACCTATGAGCGATGTAATGACCCCGGAGCAGCGGAGCCGGGCAATGAGCCATATCAAAGGGAAAGATACCAGCATAGAGGTATTATTGCGGAAAGCCCTTTGGCACAAGGGCATCCGATACCGGAAGAACTATAAAAAGCTACCTGGCACCCCGGATATAGCGATAACCAAATACAAGATTGCTATCTTTTGCGACAGCGAGTTCTTCCACGGCTATAATTGGGAGATCAAAAAACAAAAGCTGGGGCACAACAGGGAATATTGGATCAGAAAAATTGAGCGCAATATGGCCCGTGACCGTGAAAATGATTTTAAGCTGATTGCAATGGATTGGGTGCCTATGCACTTTTGGGGACAAGAGATACAAAAACGGACAGAAGAATGTGTGGGAGCTGCCGAAGATTTGATTTTCGAGTTGCAGATGATGCAGTTTGATGGTATGATAGATGATATGAGGGACTGTGTTGAAGATATAAGATAATATTTGTATATCTTCAATGAAAAAATTGATGTTTTACAAGGAGTACCCTTATGACCATATCAGAACAGATTAAAGTGCTGTGTGTACGCTCCAATATCAGCGTTGCGGAACTCGCAAGGCGGATGGGGACTACACCACAAAATTTCAATTCAAAAATGAAACGGGAAAGTTTCACAGTCTCTGACTTAGAATATCTGGCGGAAACGGTGGGGTGTTCTTTTGAGCGCCATTTTGTCCTTCCAGATGGCGAAAAGATTTAATTAGGAGGACATACATGGATTTTCTGCATTACAAAAATAACGCCTCAAACCGGGATGTGATTTCCCTTTTTTCCGGAGCGATGGGATTGGATATCGGCCTTGCAAAGGCGGGGCTGAACATCGTGATTGGACAAGACTTTGACCCTGCCTGCGTAGCTACAATGCGGGCAAATGGCCACAAGGTATTGGGCGGAGATATCAGAGAAATTGATGCTGCAGATTTGCTCGAACAAGTTGGGCTTGCACAAGGAGAACCTTTCCTCATTTGTGGCGGACCACCCTGCCAGCCGTTTTCCACTGCCGGAAAGAGGCTAGGAATCAATGATCCTCGGGGAAGCTTGTTCATGGATTTTATCCGAATGATTGATTATATCCGTCCCCGGTTTTTCATCATGGAAAATGTAAAAGGGATTATATCTGCCCCGTTAAAGCACACTCCTCTTGCAGAGCGTGACAAAAATGATCCTGAACAACACTTGGGCACGGTTCTGGATGTTATCCTCTCTGAATTCAACAAGCTCGGCTATAAAACTGTGTATGGGGTTCTGGATGCTGTAAATTATGGCGTTCCTCAATTCCGTGAACGGTTTGTTTTGATTGGAAGCAGAGATAACGAAGATATTTTTCTGCCATTCCCGACCCATTTTCAAATGCACCAAGATCCTGCTTATCGCTGGCGTACGCTCCAGGATACCATTAAGGATTTAGAGCATGACTGCGGAGAATGTGCTGCGTTCAGCAAAGACCGTCTTGCATATCTCCGCCTTGTCCCGGAGGGCGGGAATTGGCGTGACCTTCCGGAAGCTGTAAGAATGGAGGCAATGGGCGGTGCTTATGGATCAGGAGGTGGAAAAGTAGGCTTTTATCGGCGGCTGTCCTATAGCCAGCCATCGCCTACATTAGTAACATCTCCTGTTCAGAAGGCAACAATGATGTGCCATCCAACCCAAGATCGCCCTCTTAGCATACAAGAGTATGCCCGTATCCAGCAGTTCCCCGATGATTGGAAATTCATGGGGACAAGTGTTGCGAAATACCGACAAATTGGTAATGCCGTTCCGGTAGGGTTGGCGTCAGCACTCGGGAAAGCGGTGCTTTCTGTTGCGGATCAGTCTGCCGAAATCCGGACAAAGCGGTTTAGAGGAACTGACATCCATCAAAAGTTGAAACAAGCTATCGAATTAGGAGGAAGCTGCTATGCCAATAAATAATAGTTACGATGAAGCTGCCATCGTGGAAGCGATTGCTACTGCGTTGGATAACTTCTATACGAACTTGATTAAAAAAGTAGACAGCCTAAATGTAAAAACTGTTATGAAACGCAAAAATCCGTATCTGTTCCGAGCCAAGGCTATGAATGGGGCGGCTCAGATTATTGATGCAATTCTTGCTGCTTTTGTGTCCTCGTCGGAAGAAACAATCTTCGGCAATGTATTCTTTGAGCCGATAGCCACCGCTGCCGCCCAGGGTCAGAAAGCATTGGCCGAAGGCGTGGACATTATGGTGGAACGGGATAACACTATCTATGCCATCGCAGTAAAATCTGGTACAAGCGTTTTCAATGCTGATAGCCGTAAGAAGCAGGAACAGAACTTTATGGCAGCCAGCAAGTTGGCACAGCAGGCGAAGAAACGCTTTGTCCCGATTGTTGGTTATGGTTATGGGAAGAAAAAAGTGTCCAATCGTGGACTGCCAAAATTCTATATGGAACTGGCGGGCAAAGATTTCTGGACAGAACTGACCGGCAATGAAGAGTTCTACATAAAGCTGATCCGCTTCATGGACAAGCTGCCTGAGAAGTATGTGGAAGAATTCGACGCATCTTACCAGAAGGCCGCAAACCGGCTCGTCCGAGAGTTTACCCAGGAGTTCTGCTTTGAAGATGGCAGCATTGATTGGGAGAAACTTGTTAAATTCAATTCTGGCAATTAACATCGGAGGGATAGGGCATGAGAGAAGCACTAAAGAATGCTGTACATAATGCAATTTTATTAGAATGCAAATTGCCGCATCAAGAAAGTGGCTTAGATAAATCATGCCTTTCTTCCCAAAATGATATTTGTTTCAGTAATTCTAATCCCCAAGAAATTTCCAAGATTATCTATAATGGTATTGTGGAATTTGCAATCAACGAATATGAAATTGATTACAATGCTTTAGAACGTGAACAGCGAAAAGCCATTCTTAGCCGTATTCGTTATAACCCAGAAGCATCTGAGGATACTAAGCTGAAGTATGGTTTTTATGGTGAAGTACTCTTGGATTTAATCTTGCGTGTGTTTTTAAATACGAGTGTTCTTGCCGCACGAGGATATTTTTATTCTCCTATTGAAAATAGCGAGGCCAAAGGTTTTGATGCTTTTCATTTAATGGAAAGAGAGGGAAATATTGACTTGTGGTTTGGAGAAGCAAAATTCTATGTGCAATATAAAAGTGCAATAACTCCCGTGATGGAAAAATTGAGTACTTCACTTTCAGATGGATATGTAAATCGTAACTTACTTGCAATCATTGATGAGCGCACCCATATCTCCACACATAATGCACAACTGGAAAATCTATTGAATTCATGGGAAGAAAACCCTGATATTAATTTATCTGAAGAAATAAAAAATAGAGGGATTCGATTAATATACCCTATATTTATTGCCTATCAAAAGAATATTACTGATCAATATCATCAGAGCATAAAAAAGTGTATCGATCATATTGCTTCAGAATATATGCGGCTTAATATTGTTATACCTGCTTCGTTTGACTATCGATTATTCTTTATTTTTTTACCATTATCGGAAGTTAAACAAATCAAGGAGAATGTGATAAAATGGATAGACTCACGCGAACCGCTAATATAATTAAAGCGTATTATTCATATAAAAAGAATTCGGATTCCGCAACTTTTGTAAAGGAAGTATGTGGCTTTTTTGACTTTATAAAAGGTGAGCCTATCTCGGAAGCAGATATGAATTTTCTTTTGTTTTTGGCTAACGAAGCAGGAGTTCCACAATATTTTGACTTGCTGAAAGATAAATTTACGGATTGCCGCATATCTGATGAAAACATCAATGCACTTACCTTAAGTGCGTTGTTTCATGATGCCAGCCTTATTAGAGGGAATAATAAATTACATAGGTATCAAAAGAATGTTCTCGATAGCTTCACAGCAAGACAGCAAAATCGTTTTGTTTTGACTGCACCTACTTCTTTTGGAAAGACCTTTTTGGTATATGAGGTTATACAAAAGATGCAGTACCAGAATATCCTTTTGATTTTTCCGGCAATTAGCCTTTTGTCTGAAAATTATGCCCGTTTATGTAGTTCGGATACTTTTCAAGAGTATAAAATCCATTCTCTCAGTGAAGAGGAATTTAATCTCTCTGAGAAAAACATCTTTATTTTTACACCTGAACGTTTCTTGTCGTTTATGGACTCACATCAACACCTTCACTTTGATTTTGCCTTTATTGATGAAGTTTATAAAATAGATAATAGCTTTATCATTGACCAGGAGACTATTGGCGAAAACGAACGTGATACCGCATATCGTTTGGCATTGGAATTTATTTGTAATTTAACAAGCGATATGCTATTAGCTGGTCCATATATGGCACTTCCTCAACCTAATACACAACAACATAAATCGTTTAACAATTTTGCGGAAGATAATGGATTTACTTTTTTGCGCTACAATCAATTTGAAATTGTTTCAAAAGAGTACACAACAGTAAAGAGTAAACAGCGCTATAATATAGATCAAATCCCAGTAGAAATAGGCTCCATAAGCAAAGGGCAAAAAATTGCCAATATAATTAAATCGTTAAGCACGCCTAAAGAAAATACGATTATTTATTGTGGCAGAAGAACCGATACAGAAATGTATGCCAGAACTTTATTAAGGGATCAAATGCTGATTTCTTCTTTTCAAGAAACTTGTTCAGGGATAGAAAGTTCTACTTATGAAATATTTTTAAATCATTTGGAACACACATTTGGCAATGATTGGATTGTATTAAAAGCATTGAAAGGCCGGATAGGCATCCATCACAGCCTTATCCCCAAATACATCCAAAAAGAAATTATAAATTTATTTAATGAGGGGACATTACTATGCCTCTTTTCGACTACGACTATTACTGAAGGCGTAAACACTTCAGCAAAAAACATAATTATTACATCAAACAAAAAAGGCATAAAACCTCTACGGCAATTTGATGCTAAAAATATAGCTGGTCGTGCGGGTAGGTTTTACCAACACTATTCTGGAAGAGTTATAGATTTAAATAATAATTTTGAGGAAATTGTGAATGGACAACCTGAAATACTGGAACATAAAAACTATGATATAACTTTTCCGAAAACGGATGTTGATTACCAGATAACAAAAGATAAATATTTATCTGAAGTTGAACGCCAAGATAAAGAAGATATCCAAGCTCAGATTATTGCATCTGAAATCCCATCAGAAGTATTTGATTGTTTCCGGGTTGTTGGGCCAAAAGATAAATTAACACTATACGGTTATATTTCAAGTGTGCCATGGTGGACTATTGAAGATATTAAACGTGTTTCAATAACATTGGCAGGCAGCAATGCACACCGACTATATTGGCCTGGATTTCAAGCCATTATGGATATTATCTTGCCCGTTGTACGCGAAGAAAAACTTAAACAACTTATTGTAATGCGAGTGGGACAGAACCAGTACTCGTTGATTACAGTTTTATTGAATTCATATCTTTCAGGTGGTTTTCTTTCGATGGTACAATATTATGTTGAACGGAAAGATAATCCCAAAACAAAGGATGAAGCAATGCGGCAAGTAGCTGACTTTGTTTACAATGTTTTTAAGTACCATTTAGTGAAATATCTCGGCCTTTTTGATGTATTCTTCCGATATCAAGTTTCAAAGTCTGAGAATATCAATATGGAAGAGGTAGCTGGATTAGGATTGCTACTTCAGAAACTTGAATACAATGCACTTTCACCCAATGCACGCAAAGTAAGTGATTATGGCGTACCATTTAAACTGATAGATTGTTATGATAGTAAATCGCCATATGACAAGGGCCAATTTGATGCTTATGAACAGCATATCGATCAAGAGATAAGCAGGTTGTTTACATAATAAGTGAGACCATCCCAATAATTGTGTAAACCTCCGGAGAGGTGTAAAATAGAAGCATCAGGATGGAGGAAAAAGATATGTCGCGAAAGAATCGAAGCCCGGAAGAAAAAGCCCGTAGAGCAAAGATCCGTGAACTGCTGCAGATGGCGAACATCGACA
>SKEG01000724.1_pt1 | contig 31644 bp, 17 predicted proteins | sample 4826631 | NCBI WGS metagenome assembly SKEG01 (sample SAMN11008815, study PRJNA524170) | human gut metagenome | biome: Human fecal sample; material: Feces; isolation source: fecal sample from pouch patient p26, p34, p50 | host: Homo sapiens | place: Israel: Tel-Aviv | collected 2016-11-02
CCTCTTATTCTATACCAGCACTATTAAAAGGTACTTTCCATAATTTTGTGTTAATAGAAAATTACGTGATTCAGGTTTTATACTTGAATCCTGTTTTCAAATTCAATTTCAGACTCTCAACCAGTTATCCACATAGAATTTACCGAAGACATGCATTAACCTTAGCCTGCCTTTATAAACCACCCCCACTCCTTATCCCTATGCCTAACCGCTTTGCATCAATCATCTCCCATCATAGCATTAATAACATACAGGAATTCTCTCCACCCCAATAATGTATAGCTTCATACGGACAATGATGTTTGAATCATCTTGAAGTCGAAACTTATTTCTCCATTCCTTCCATTACAACTCAAGCAGAAATAACTACCGCTTGTATGTGAGCATAATACAAATCAGATAAATATCTCCAAACAAGTTACAATAAATATCTTTTTATAAAAGTTGTGCCTTCTATTCATTAAAAGTTCAGGTTAACAACAAAAAAAGAATCATAACTGGGAACAAAGACAATCTTTTCAGGTTCTACAACGATTTCGTTTCATCTTTTTTTCGTATTTTTGTCCCAATATGCATGCTTTTGCAAGGATAGCAAAGACGAATAAAAAAATAATGAGAGTAATTGATTTAATACATAGCAACGAAAAAACAGCTTTCTCTTTCGAAATACTTCCTCCTTTAAAGGGTACGGGTATCGAGAAGTTGTACCAAACCATAGATACCTTACGTGAGTTCGACCCAAAGTATATCAACATCACCACTCATCGCAGTGAGTATGTATATCAGGATTTAGGCAACGGACTTTTTCAGCGCAACCGCCTGAGAAGACGTCCGGGAACCGTAGCTGTAGCTGCTGCCATCCAGAATAAATACAACATCACAGTAGTACCCCACATTTTGTGCAGCGGGTTTACACAGGAAGAGACAGAATATGTACTGCTCGACCTTCAGTTCCTGGGTATTACAGATCTATTAGTGCTTCGTGGCGATAAAGCCAAACATGAAACCGTGTTTACTCCTGAGGGAGACGGACATCATCATGCTTTGGATCTACAGCAACAAATCAATAACTTCAACAAAGGTATTTTTGTAGACGGATCTGAGATGAAAGTGACTAATACTCCTTTCTCATACGGTGTGGCTTGCTATCCGGAAAAGCATGAAGAAGCTCCTAATATCGATATGGATATCTATTGGTTGAAGAAGAAAGTGGAAGCCGGTGCAGAATATGCCGTTACCCAACTGTTTTACGATAACAAAAAGTACTTTGAATTCGTAGAAAAGGTACATCAGGCAGGTATCGACATCCCTATCATCCCGGGTATTAAGCCCTTTAAAAAGATATCACAACTGAATATGGTGCCTAAAACGTTCAAGGTAGACCTTCCGGAAGAGTTGACCAAGGAAGCACTGAAGTGCCAAACCGATGAGGAAGCCCGTCAGGTAGGCATCGAATGGTGCATCAGCCAATGCAAAGAGTTGATGGCAGCCGGTGTGCCCAGTATCCATTTCTACTCCATCGGAGCAGTGGACAGTATCAAAGAAGTAGCCAAAGCAATTTATTAAGCCATGTTTTTCAGAGACGTCATCGGACAAGAAGAGGCCAAGCATCGACTGATACAAGAAGTCAGCGAAGGACGCATCCCCCATGCCCAGCTTTTTTGTGGGCCCGAAGGGGTAGGCAAGTTTCCGCTGGCACTGGCCTATGCACGCTATCTGAGTTGCACCAATCGTAGTGACACTGATGCTTGCGGAGTCTGTCCGTCATGTGTGAAATTCAATAAGCTGGTTCACCCGGATGTTCATTTCGTCTTTCCGGTAGTAAAAAACGGGAGAAGCGATGACTACATTGTAGAATGGAGAAAATTGGTGTTAAACAATCCCTATTTTACCATCAATCATTGGCTGAACGAAATAAATGCAGAAAATGCACAGGCCGTAATCTACACCAAAGAGAGTGATGAGATCATGAAAAAGCTCAGCCTTAAATCCAGCGAGGGCGGATTTAAGATTACACTCCTCTGGCTGCCGGAAAAGATGCAACAGGCTTGTGCCAACAAGTTATTGAAACTGCTGGAAGAACCACCCGAAAAGACAATCTTCCTTTTGGTTTCGGAGGCTCCCGATTTAATTCTCCAAACGATATTGAGCCGCACACAACGCTTCAATCTACGTAAAATTGAGGAAGAGTGTATGGCCGAGGCTTTACAAAGCAAATACGGGGTCCAGCAGGCAACCAGTATTTCGATCGCCCACCTAGCCAACGGAAACTTTATCAAAGCCCTCGAGACGATTCACCTGAATGAAGAGAATCAGTTGTTTTTCGAACTGTTTGTCAGTTTGATGCGACTCTCTTACCAACGGAAAATCCGGGAAATGAAATTATGGAGTGAACAAGTGGCAGGCATGGGACGCGAACGCCAGAAAAACTTTCTGGAATACTGCCAACGAATGATCCGGGAGAATTTTATCTACAACCTACACCGGAAAGAGTTGACTTATATGACATTAGAAGAACAGAACTTCGCTACACGGTTTGCCCCTTTTGTCAACGAACGAAATGTAATGGGCATCATGGATGAACTGAGTGAAGCTCAAAAACATATTGAACAGAACGTAAATGCTAAAATGGTATTTTTCGACTTCTCACTGAAGATGATCGTACTGTTAAAGCAATAACTCTAAAATAAAGTATATGGAATTTAAACTGCATAATGGGAGCGGAGGTCTTTGTTGTAAAAGCTGTTCCCGACAAGATAAAAAACTAAATACCTATGATTGGCTGGCCGACATACCAGGCAATGCAGAGGAGAGTGATATGGTAGAAGTTCAATTTAAGAACACCCGTAAAGGCTACTACCGTAACAGTAACAAAATCAAATTGGAGAAAGGCGATATCGTAGCTGTAGAAGCTACTCCGGGACACGATATTGGTACTGTCACCCTGACAGGACGATTAGTCCCCCTCCAGATGAAAAAGGCAAACTTTAAACAGGATGCCGAAATCAAGCGTATCTACCGCAAAGCAAAAGCTGTAGATATGGAGAAATATGAAGAAGCAAAAGCCAAAGAACATACCACAATGATTCGTGCACGGCAGATAGCAGCCAGTCTGAATCTGGATATGAAAATTGGTGATGTAGAATATCAAGGAGATGGCAATAAAGCTATCTTTTATTATATCGCCGACGAACGCGTAGACTTCCGCCAATTGATTAAAGTACTGGCCGAAGCTTTCAGAGTACGTATCGAAATGAAGCAAATCGGTGCACGGCAGGAAGCCGGACGCATCGGAGGTATCGGCCCTTGCGGACGTGAGTTATGCTGTGCCACCTGGATGACCAGTTTTGTATCCGTATCAACCAGTGCGGCAAGGTATCAGGACATTTCACTGAATCCTCAAAAGTTGGCCGGACAGTGTGCCAAGTTAAAATGTTGCCTGAACTATGAAGTGGACTGCTATGTAGAAGCACAAAAACGTCTGCCCTCAAGAGAAATCGAACTGGAAACCAAAGACGGAACCTATTACTTCTTCAAAGCAGATATCCTCAGTAATCAGATTTCGTATTCAACCGACAAAAACTTTGCAGCAAACTTAGTGACCATTAGCGGAAAACGTGCATTCGAAGTGATAGGGCTGAACAAAAGAGGTATTAAACCGGACAGTCTGTTGGAAGCCGAACGCAAACCGGAACCTAAAAAGCCTGTTGATTTGCTGGAGCAGGAAAGCTTGACGCGTTTCGACCGTGACCGCCGCCGTAACGCCAAAGACGGAAATGGAAAGGACGAAGGCGGAAACGGAAACCGGAAAAAGAAAAAGAAGAATAATAACCGCCCGCAACAAGCTGCCAATAGCGAAACACAGGGTTCACAACCCACTCCGATTAATGCACAGGAGAACAACGGTTCTCAGCCTGTACAAAACCAACAGCGTACACGTGGTGAACGTCCGAAAAACAATAATCGAAACAACAACCAACCACGTAAAAATAATGAGTCTCGTGAAACGCGTAACAACGAGAACCGGGAAACGCGTAAAAACGAACCCCGTGAACAGCGCCCTCCTCGCGAACCACGCGGACCGCGCAACAATGAACAACCTAAACGTATCGAGAAAGCTCAGGAAAATGAAAAGCCTGCTCAAGAATAGCATTTGCATGCTCCTTACCACATGGGTTCTGACTGCATGTGACGAAAATACTGTGTATCACTCTTACCAATCCACTCCCCCGGATGGATGGAAGAAGAGTGATACACTCTTTTTCAACGTGCCTCTAAAAGATTCCCTAATCAACCTGCGACTGTCCGTTGGTGTACGCAACAGCAGTAACTACCCTTATCAAAACCTGAATATCCTCATCCATTATAATCTGGAAGATTCAACTGTATGGAAGACAGATACCCTGAAGTTCATACTGACTGACCGGGAAGGCAAATGGACAGGAACCGGCTGGGGAAGTCTCTACCAATCGGCACTCCCTTTGAAGGACTGCTTTGTCAAACATCCGGGCAACTACACTTTCAAGATAGTACACGAAATGAAGAATGAACAACTAAGCGGGATCAACGATGTGGGATTGAAAATAGAACATTTATAGTCGTCTGCTACGTCCCGCATCGATACGCAGAAAAATAAAAAGCAGAATCGTAAATCCCCATAAAGATGACCCGCCATAACTAAAGAAAGGCAATGGAATACCGATTACAGGAGTCAGACCAAGTACCATTCCGATGTTAATAAACAAATGGAACAGGAAAATGCTCACAACCGAATAGCCATAAACCCGTCCGAAAGTAGAAGTCTGCCGCTCTGACGTTGCTATAAGACGAAGTATCAATGCCAAGAAAAGCAAAAGAACGGCTGCCGAACCAACAAACCCCTGCTCTTCACCCACAGTACAGAAAATGAAGTCGGTATCTTGTTCGGGCACATATTTCAACTTGGTTTGTGTACCATTCAGAAAACCTTTACCCGTCAACCCTCCGGAACCAATCGCAATTTTCGACTGGTTAACGTTGTAACCGGCTCCGGCCAAGTCCTCTTCCATCCCCAACACCACTTTTATACGAATCTGCTGATGAGGTTCAAGAATGTTGTCGAACACATAATCACTTGAATAAAGAAAACCGATAGAACCCAAAGCAAACAATCCGATCAAAAGATAGGCACGTTGCCGTTCGCTCAACGATAAGTAAAGTAGATAACCTATGGTCAACACACAAAGCCCCCATTCTACCCAAACCAGATTGAATGGAGAAAGATACTCAGAAACAAGATAAGCGATCAGCAACACAAGCAAACTACCGCCTATAATATTCCGTACAGGCCCCCACTTTTTCCTATACACCCAAACCATGGAACCAGCGAATAAAAGTATCATCAACAGCACGGCAAACTCCCCGATAGGCGTAGGCGTATCGGCTATAAATACCTGATCGAAACGAATACCCACCACAAAATAGACTACGGCACACACTCCCGAAAATAAAACGACTCCGGGCATACCCTCGCGATATAGTACCAAAAAGAAAGCAAGATAAACCAATGCCGAACCAGTTTCTTTCTGCAAAATAATCAGTAACATCGGAAGTAAGATAAAAGCGACCAGGGGTAAAAAGCACTTCCACTTCTTGATATTAAATGAATAGGCATTCATAAACTTTGCCAGAGCCAAAGCTGTGGCAAATTTTGCAAACTCCGCCGGCTGCAGACTGACCGGACCTAATATTAACCACGAACGGGAACCTTTCGTATCGGGTGCAATAAAAATGGTTACGATCAACAGAAGAATCATACCTATATATATCAGGTATGCAAACATATCGTACATTCGTTCTTCAAGCATCAGGAGTATAAAACCAAGCCCAAAGGAACAGATAATCCACACAAACTGCCTACCGGCACGTGTTGAAAAGTCCAGAAAGTCACGATCACCATAATCATAACTGGCACCGCACACACTAAACCATCCACCGATTATAAGGAGCAGGTAAATGACGATCGTTACCCAATCCAATGTTTTCCATAAACTAACGCTCCTCGTTTCCATACATAATCACTCTATTACTATATTCTTCTGCACGTATCTCATTCTCCGGAGAGAGTTTCCCTTTTAAATATTGTTCCATCATCAATGCTCCGATCGGTACTCCGTAGACTGCGCCAAAACCACCATTCTCAACATATACGGCGATGGCTATCTTTGGGTTATTCATGGGAGCAAATCCCATAAAAACGGAGTGGTCGTGTCCTCGGTTCTGCGCCGTACCGGTTTTGCCACATACTTCAACGTCCGGCAAAATGGCTCCTGCTACCCGGCAAGTACCTCCTGTGACCGCAGCACGCATGCCTGTAACCACATCTTCATAGTGCTTCCGGTCGATAGAGGTTTTTCTGGGAACCCGATAGAGGCTGTCGAGCTGTTCATCTTGAATTTCCTTCACAATATGTGGAGTAATAAAATGTCCCCGATTGGCTATTGTCGCACCCAAATTGGCTATCTGCAAAGGAGTTGCCAGAATCTCTCCCTGACCAATTGCGATACTGATCACCGTCAACCCATTCCAACGTCCACGATAGGCCTTGTCATAAAACTGGGCATTAGGAATCAATCCCCGCTTTTCACCCGGTAAATCCACCCCGAGTTTATAGCCAAAACCCTGTGACACCATGTGGTCTTTCCATACAGTAATGGCATTTTGTGAGGAACCATACTTGCGGTCGCCAAACATCCGGAACAAGCCCCAACAAAAATAAGAGTTACACGAAGTCGCAATGGCCGGTATTAGCGGCAACGGCGAACCATGGGCGTGACATCCCACATGCAAACTCCCGTAATTGAACCCATGAGCACAAGGGAAAGCCGGCGTATTGGTCTGAATAATCCCTTCTTGTAAGAAAGTCAGCGCTTGTGCTGTTTTAAACGTCGATCCCGGAGGATATACTCCCATAATCGAACGGTTTAACAAAGGTTTCATCGGATCTCTCTGGAGCATCAAGTGGTTCTTTCCGCGCTGACGGCCAATCATCAGTCTCGGATCAAAATCGGGTGAAGAAACCATGCAAAGTATTTCTCCCGTCTCCGGTTCGATAGCAACAATACTCCCGATTTTATTTTTCAACAAGCGTTCTCCCAACATCTGGAGATCAATATCGATTCCGAGCTTCAGGTTTTTTCCGGGTATCGGACGCTTATCATACTTTCCATCCATATAATGTCCTTGTATACGTCCGTGCGCATCCCTCAACAATACCTCAACGCCCTTTTCGCCCCGTAAATAAGATTCATATGATTTTTCAATACCCTGTTTCCCGATATAGTCTCCCCGGATGTAATAATCATCATTTTCGATGTCTTTCATTGATACTTCACCAATATCACCAAGCACATGGGCAGCGGAGTTATAGCTATATTGACGAATGGTACGTCGCTGGATATAGAATCCGCGAAACTTAAATAGCTTCTCCTGAAATACGCCACATTCTTCTGCCGAAAGTTGAGACATGAATACCTGATTGGTGTAACGTGAATAACCGGGATTCCTGCGACGATCTTTCATATCGCTCATTATTTTCAGAAACTGTGCACGAGTGATATTCAGCGTCTGGCACAAGTCGAGTGTATCGAGGTTCTCAACTTCCTTCGGCACCATTGTTATATCATACGCCGGCTGATTAAACACTAACAGTTTATCATTCCGGTCGTACATTGCCCCACGTGACGGGTACTGAATCTTATTCAGGAAAGCATTACTGTCGGCATTTTTTTTATAGTCATCAGTAGCTATCTGGAGAGAAAACAGACGCAGCAGATAAATCAGGACAATAGCCAATGCTACTCCGCCGATCACATATTTCCGTTTCTCTAAAACATAATCTTTTGCCATACCTATCTCCTCACTCCTTCAACAGCCATAATACAGGTTATAGTCAAAATGGTGCTCGACACCACCCTTAACAGCAACAACGGTATGCTGGTAAATGAGAAGAACTCAAGAGTCAGTAACATAAAATGGTGAACAAAGACACTTACCACTAAATATTTAAGGAAAGAAGCAATTCCCATACTTTTCAGCGAAGGTACGATACTATCCAAAGTATCTCGAGGCGTAAACAGGCGAAGAAACAACGGACGTAGAAAAGCCAGCAGTACTGTCGCCGCTGCATTCATACCCGGGGTATTAGAAAAGATATCGATGGCAAGCCCCATACAGAAACCCCATACCATCAATTCGTTGCGGGAAGTACCGGAGTTAAATTTTAATATAAAGTAAACGTATAGAAAAGGAGTAGCCACACCGGCTATGTGCACATTATTCAAGATCAGCACCTGAAGCAATATCAGACCGACAAACCATCCTATTCTATGTATATAGTTGATAATCATTGCGCCAAACTCTTTTGTTCCAACTCTTTTTGCTCTCTCTGACCGGTTCTTGCAATCACACGCACCTCACTCACCTTACCAAAATCCGTTGCCAGTTTTACCTTCAACAGATAGGAAAGGCCATCATTCGAATCGGCCATATCATCTACCGTACCGATCATAATACCTTCAGGAAAAACCGTGGAATAACCACTGGTCACAACTGTATCTCCCAGATTGAATTCGGCATGACGGGGCAAATCTTTCAAATAAGCATACCGGGCATCTCCATATTCCCACTTCAGGTAACCGAAATACTCACTACCCACAATTTTACAACTAATGCTGGATTTGCTGTTCAACACCGAAATCACCCGGGAATAGTGAGAAGAAGTTTCATATACGATGCCGACCACCCCATTACCGTCGACCACGCCCATTTCAGGACGGATGCCATCCTTAGATCCCCGATTCAGAGTGATGTAGTTATCTACCAGATTGAGACTGTTATTGATAACCCGGGCTTTGAAGATTTCATAGTCTGTATTCGACAAGTTTCGGATACTATTCAGCTCGGTTGAGTCTGAGAGATGTTTTACTAATGCATTCTCCAGATTGCTGTTCTGCTGCTCCAACTCCATGATGCGATCCAGTAAATCCTCATTGACCGATTTCAGATGGAAATAAGAAGTTATTCCACCGGATACTTCGTATACTTTGCCGGCAACTACATTGGCCGAACTGAAATAAACACTGTGTTGGTAGTGGTTAAAGCGAAATAACAAAACAAAACTGATCACCTCCAACAGAATGAAGAGGAACCAGTGATTATATTTCAAAAGAAAGTTCAGTAAATTCCGCATAAAGACATATAAGTTACAAACTACGATCTACGAGCCACAAGTTCGTGCAGCAACTTACGCAACTGCCTCTCACTTATAGCTCGTAAACCGTAGTCAATTATTTATCTCATCAAGAATGAGAAACGGTCTACATTCTTCAATGCAACCCCTGTACCTTTAGCTACTGCATGCAACGGGTCTTCTGCAATGTGAAAAGGAATGTTTATCTTATCAGTCAGACGTTTGTCCAAGCCACGAAGCAGCGCTCCACCACCGGCCAAATAAATTCCATTATGCACAATATCCGCATACAGTTCAGGAGGTGTATTCTCTAACGCACTCAGAATAGCTGTTTCTATCTTCGAGATTGATTTTTCAAGACAGTGTGCCACTTCCTGGTAGCATACCGGCACTTCCATCGGAAGTGCAGTGATACGGTTCGGTCCGTGAACGATATAATCTTCAGGAGCATCCTCACCCAGTTCGGTCAAAGCAGCACCCACATTTATCTTAATACGTTCGGCCATACGCTCACTGACTTTCACGTTATGCTGGCGGCTCATGTATTCCTGAATATCGGCAGTCAGATCATCTCCCGCTATACGAATAGAGTTGTTCGAAACAATACCTCCCAATGAAATTACAGCAATCTCGGTAGAACCACCACCTATATCAACAATCATGTTTCCTTCAGGTGCTTCTACATCGATACCGATACCGATAGCCGCAGCCATAGGTTCAAATACCAGATAGACATCACGTCCGCCGGCATGTTCGGCAGAGTCACGGACAGCACGAAGTTCAACTTCCGTACTACCCGAAGGCACTCCGATCACCATACGAAGCGATGGAGAGAAAAGGCGGTTACGAGTATTTACCTGTTTGATCAGTCCGCGCATCATCTGCTCGCAAGCATAGAAGTCGGCAATCACTCCGTCGCGCAACGGACGGATGGTACGAATATTCTCGTGCGTCTTTTCGTGCATCAGCTTAGCCTTTTCACCTACAGCAATCATCTTGTCTGTCCGACGGTCAAGGGCCACCACCGAAGGCTCATCTACTACAATCTTACCACCGGTAATAATGATAGTATTGGCCGTACCGAGGTCCATTGCTATTTCTTGTGTAAAAGAGAATAATCCCATAATGAATAAATTTCTAATGCGTCAATATACCAGTGTGCCCATAACGGGTTGTCCGGCATACAACAAGTTTTTAATTAGTGCTTAAAGTGGCGGATACCCGTTGTAACCATTGCCATGCCATGTTCGTTGCAATAGTCAAATGTTAACTGGTCTTTCACCGAACCGCCCGGCTGGATCACAGCTGTCACACCTTCCTTATCCGCAATTTCCACACAATCGGGGAAAGGGAAGAAAGCATCCGATGCCATCACCGCACCCTGCAAATCGAAACCAAACGACTTAGCTTTTTCGATAGCTTGTTTCAGTGCATCCACCCGTGAAGTCTGTCCCACACCGCTTGCCAGCAATTGTTTTCCTTTGGCCAATACAATGGCATTCGACTTACTGTTTTTTACTATTTTATTAGCAAACAGCATATCTTCTACCTCTTCCGGTGTCGGAGCTTTATCAGTTACCGTTTTCAGGTCTGCAGTTGTTTCAATATTCAAGTCTCTGTCCTGAACCAATACACCATTCAATAAAGAACGGAATTGCTTTCTCGGCAATTTAGCCTCTTTACGAACCAAAATGATACGATTCTTTTTCTGTCCCAGAATTTCAAGTGCATCTACATCGTAATCAGGAGCAATCACAACTTCAAAGAAGATTTTATTGATCTCTTCCGCTGTCTCTTTATCAATAACCGCATTCGTGATCAGCACCCCCCCAAAGGCAGATACCGGATCACCGGCCAACGCATCTTTCCATGCTTCAAGCACAGTAGGACGAGAAGCCAGCCCGCAAGCATTATTATGCTTCAGAATAGCAAATGTGACATCGTCAAACTCATCGATCAAATCGACAGCGGCATTGATGTCAAGCAGGTTGTTATAAGAGATCTCTTTTCCATGAATCTGATCGAACATCTCATCCAGGTTTCCATAGAAATATCCCTTCTGATGTGGATTTTCGCCATAACGCAACGTCTTCTGGCTATTGGCAGAGCAACGGAAAGCAGAACCCTCTTCAGCATCAAAATAGTTGAAGATAGCCGAATCATAGTGTGAAGATACGGCAAATGCCTCTTTAGCCATCCAACGACGTTCTTCAAGAGAAGAAGTGGCCCCGTGCTCCATCAACATATCGAGCAAAGGTTTATATTGAGCTTGTGAAGCAACAATAATTACGTCATTGAAGTTTTTGGCAGCGGCACGAATCAAAGAGATTCCGCCTATATCAATTTTTTCGATAATAGCAGCCTCATCAGCACCCGAAGCAACAGTCGCTTCAAACGGATAGAGGTCTACAATAACCAGGTCGATTTCAGGGATTTCATATTTCTCAATCTGCTGGATGTCTTGTTCCAGTCCACGGCGGCAAAGAATTCCTCCGAATATTTTCGGATGCAGCGTCTTCACTCTACCACCCAAAATAGAAGGATACGAAGTCAAATCTTCCACTGCCTTGCAAGGATATCCCAATGATTCAATAAACTGACGAGTTCCGCCTGTTGACAGGAACTCTACTCCTTCTTCGTGCAGTTTGGTAATGATTTCATCCAAACCTTCTTTGTGATAAACCGATACCAAAGCGGTTTTTATTCTTTTAGACTCAGACATTGATTTGCTTATTAAGTATTTGGTGCGCAAAGTTACGAAATATTGTTTATCGTACGTAATAAATAAGGTGTGAATTATTAATAAAAAAGCGCTGACTCACAATTGAATGAGTCAGCGCCATTTTTACTTTTATTTTATTTGCAACAATCTATTACCAAATTGACACCCGCTTATCTACCGGCAAGTACATCGGATCTTTTTCAGTAATATTGAAAGCTTCATACCATGCACCGATTTGAGGCAGTGCTCCATCTACACGCCATTTACCCAACGAATGCGGATCGGTCTTCGTACGCTTCAGGATTTCTTCAGGACGGATGTTTCCAGCCCACACATTGGCATAAGACAAGAAGAAGCGCTGTTCGGGTGTAAATCCGTTTTCAATTTTCAACGGAGCGGCAGCCGTCGCTTTTTTGAATGCCTGATATGATACCTGAAGTCCACCGTGATCGGCAATGTTTTCGCCTAAAGTAAACTCTCCATTGGCATGAACACCGGGAGCTACTTCAATACTGTCGAAGAAGTTAGCCATCACCGCCGCACGAGCCTCAAAGTTCTTGGCATCTTCTGCCGTCCACCAATCTTTCAAGTTACCATCCTTATCATACTGACGACCCTGATCATCAAATCCATGGGTCATTTCATGTCCGATAACTACACCAATCGCTCCATAATTGAAGGCATCATCCGCATTCATATCAAAGAAAGGATATTGAAGTATACCGGCCGGGAAACAGATCTCATTCGTCGTTGGATTGTAATATGCATTTACTGTCTGCGGAGTCATATACCACTCGTCCTTATCGACCGGTTTACCATATTTGCCGATCATCTCGTTGTAACTCCACTGGTTGGCACGCTCAATATTGGCCCAATATGAATCATCATTTATTTCCAGAGAAGAGTAGTCTTTCCACTTATCCGGATACCCGATCTTGACATGGAAAGTCGCCAGTTTTTCAAGTGCTTTTTCTTTGGTTTCTTCACCCATCCAGCTCAGCCCCTTGATGCGCTCTCCCAAAGATTCCTGCAAATTCTTGACCAGCGCTACCATACGCTCCTTAGCCGCAGCAGGGAAATACTTCTCTACATACATCTGTCCGACAGCCTCGCCCAATGAACCATCAACAGTGCTGACAGCACGCTTCCAACGAGGTTGCATCTCTTTCTTACCCGACATGGTGCGGCCATAGAAATCAAAATCCTGAGCTATAAAGTCATCACTCAGATAGTTGGCAGCCGAATTGATCAGATTCCACTGCAAGTACAAAATCTGGTCTTCGAGTGATACTGTATCGATGATGGCATTCACCTCCTTCAATGCATCAGGCTGACCAATATTAACCTCTTTCAGGTTATTCAGTCCGGCAGTTGAGAAAAAGACATCCCATGCAAAAGAAGGATACTCTTTTTGCAATTCTTCCAAAGTCTTCTTATTATAGTTGGCATGCGGATCACGCAATTCTACTTGCGAACGTGCCGACCGGGCCAAGCGAGTCTCGATATTCATCACTGCTTTCACAGCTTTCCGGGCAGTAGCTTCATCATATCCGGCCAGTTGGAACATCTTACTTACATGCTGCTGGTATTTATCACGAATTTCTTTCGTCTGCGCATCATCCTCCAAATAATAATCCCGTTCGCCCATGCCCAGGCCACCTTGCATGGTATGCACCATATTTTCATTGCTATTCATGTCATCAGCACTGACATACAGAATGAAGTACGGATACATCCCTCTCTTCTGCATTTCTACAATCAACGGATAGATTTCAGCTTTATCTTTGATGGCACCTATTTTCTCCAGTTCGGGTTTAATGGGAGCAGCGCCTTCCTTATTCAGTTTTACGCTGTCCATAGCTATATTATAAAGTTCACCGACTTTCTGTGCAATGCTGCCGGCTTCATGTTTTTCGGCAGCCAGCCCTTCAATCAGTCCACGCAATTGCTGACGGTTGTTTTCGGCGAGCATATCGAATGAACCGAAACGTGAATACTCATCTGTCAGAGGATGGTTTTTCATCCATCCGCCACAAGCATACTGATAAAAACTGGTGCCCGGCAGGGCAGTTGTGTCAAGGTTGGCAAGGTCAATGCCGGACGTAAGTACGGCCTCTTTCTTACTGTTGCATCCTGTTGCCATACAACAGATTGCAAGAATTGGTAAATACTTAATTACTTTCATACACTTAATAAACTATTATTTTTCATTCATCTCTTCCAACTCCATCGAAACGCGCTCCCACTCTTCCACCGTATGGTCAAGTTGCTGTTTCAGTTTTTGGTGTTGTTCATATAGCGACATGTCCGAAGCACCATCGGGTGTAGCCATCTTTTCTTCAAGAATAGCAATAGCCGACTCTGTCTGTTCGATAGCAGCTTCACAGTCTGCTACCAGGCGCTCCAGTTTCTTTATTTTTTTATTGAGTTCTTTTTGAGCCTCGTATGATAACTTATTCTCGGATATTCCTTCTTCGGCTCCTTCCTCTTTCTTACCGTTTGCGGGCGAGGCGGATGACGGATTCGCCTTCTGAAGTTCATTCAGGTTCTCTATTTTCTTCTTTTGAAGAAAATCATAGATACCTCCCAAATGCTCTTTCACCACGCCACCACCAAACTCATATACTTTAGTCGCAAGTCCATCCAAAAAATCACGGTCATGACTAACTATAATCACCGTTCCGTCAAACTCTCGGATAGCCTCTTTCAGCACATCCTTCGAACGCATATCCAAATGATTGGTAGGCTCGTCGAGAATCAGGAAGTTGACAGGTTCCAAAAGCAACTTTATCATTGCCAGACGTGTACGCTCACCTCCCGAAAGCACTTTCACCTTCTTATCCGATGCCTCTCCACCAAACATAAAGGCTCCCAGAATATCACGTATTTTCAGACGGATATCTCCCACTGCCACCCGGTCGATAGTATCGAAAACCGTTAGATTCTCATCCAACATCTGTGCCTGGTTCTGGGCAAAATATCCAATCTGCACATTGTGCCCCAGTGTAAGTTTACCCTCATAATCAATCCCACTCATGATACACTTCACAAGGGTAGACTTACCTTCACCGTTCTTTCCTACAAAGGCCACTTTTTCACCACGATTAATGGTCAGGTTGACATCATGGAAGACGACGTGTGCCCCATAGGCCTTTTTCACGTCTTCGCAGATCACCGGGTAGTTTCCGCTACGGCTGGAACAGACAAACTTTAATCTCAATGCGGAGTTATCCACTTCGTCAACCTCAATCCGTTCTATCTTTTCCAGTTGCTTCATGCGGCTCTGCACCTGCACAGCCTTCGTTGCTTTGTAACGGAAGCGCTCGATAAACGCCTCTGTATCCTCAATCTGTTTCTGCTGATTCTCATAAGCACGCAACTGCTGCTCACGACGCTCCTGACGCAAAACGATATACTCATCATATTTCACTTTATAATCGTATATCTGCCCACAAGTAATTTCGATGGTACGAGTGGTTACATTGTTTAAAAAGGCCCGGTCATGGCTGACCAGCACCACTGCATTGGCACGGGTAGAGAGGAAAGTCTCCAGCCATTGGATACTCTCGATGTCCAAATGGTTGGTCGGCTCGTCAAGAAGCAGCACATCCGGTTTCCTGAGCAGAAGTTTGGCCAGTTCGATTCTCATACGCCATCCTCCGGAAAACTCACTGGTCGGACGATTAAAATCTTCCCGGCTGAATCCCAATCCTATCAGCGTACGCTCTATCTCCGCATGAAAGTTAGTGCCTCCCATCATCAGGAAGCGGTCATTCTCATGCGTGAAACGGTCTATTAGTTTATGATACTCTTCCGAATCATAATCGGTTCGGTCAGCCAGTTCCTGATTCATGCGTTCCAGGTCGGCCTGTAACTCAAAAATATGTTCAAATGCCAATTCCGCCTCTTCCATCACGGTATGGTTATCGGCAAGAATCATCACCTGTGGCAAATAGCCGATCGTTACATCACGCGGAATAGCTATAACACCTCGTGTAGGACTTTGCAATCCGGCCAAGATCTTCAACATAGTTGATTTCCCGGCACCGTTTTTACCCACCAGGGCTATTCGATCTTTTTTATTAATGACATAACTAACGTCCTCAAACAATGGTGTGGCGTTAAATTCTACTGTTAATCCTTCTACTGAAATCACTTCTTTCTATAAATAAGGGAATTGAGGCAGCAAAGATACTCATTTATACAGACTGCGAAAAAAGAAACGGAATAAATATACACCCCCTCTAAAACTGAAAGTCAAACAGACATACACCGCAAAACACGATGAAATGATCTACCTCACAATGATCATTCATGTAGCAGTATGAGACAGAACAGAAAGACAACACCCGATTACTCTAAATATACTGATAAAAAGACTTATTATTCATTACCTAAAGTCCGAGTCAAATTTATCAACTTTCCATCTGGTGTGATTCCCTGAACAACAAGAGTCAGTCGGCCCTGTTTCGGATTACCGAACTCCAAATGAGAAGCCGCTTTATCAAGCAGAAGATCCGGTGACCAGTATATTGTTCTGAAACTATTCCCACCGTCATTTATTGCACTATGAACAATCGGATAAGAAGGCGAATAAGACTCACGCTTCACCTGATACCCCATAGGGCGAATTATCCTAAAGTTGGATGCTTTCTTACCAACAGTGCCTAAACCTGATTTTGTACTAATCAGGATAGCACCGTTCGATGCTTTAGATCCAATATATGCCATCTGAGCGGCATCTTTTACCAACTCGACGGATTCGACTATGGATACAGGAATACCGACAAGTTCGGAATAAGAAGTTTCTAATCCATCTACCATCAATAGAGCTGGAAAAGGAGTATCACTCATCCCTGTGCGTATACGTGTTATATAAAAGAACTCTTCTCCTGAATTCGAATCGACTACCCACCCTACTCCGGGAGTATTAATCAACAAATCTTTAGTAGATGAATAAGGCGAAAGAGTCATTTCGTCCACATGATAAGTCTTATTCCAATCGGAATGAGCCATTAAAGACTCGATTGCATACCGTTTCTTTTTCTCAATCTTTTTGGTGGAAACAACAACTTCGTCTAAATATTGCTCCATGGAAAAAGGGGCGGTAGAAGATCGTTGAAACACATTCGCACTGGTCGGAGAAGGATCATTACCGGATTGTTCGGAAACAACCGGTTCATCCATCTCTGCACGAAACCAATCCGCATAAACGGGAAGAGAAGAATGTACAGAAGGAACGGAATCCCGATCGACCAACAGCGCCACATCTGTACCTCCCTTTTTCTTACGCGCCTGAAGAATGAAATGCGTACCCCGGGGGAAGGAAAGACTGTCGAAACGGAAGCAGCCCGAAGCATCGCTCGTCGTCTGACGCATAATCTTTTTATCGAAAGAGAATAAAGTGACAACCGCATCAGCGATACACTTCTTTTCCGAATATTCGGAAACCACCTTCCCACTGATACACTGACTACGCTCCACCGGAAAGGAACCGTAATCCGGAACAAGGCTGTATTTCACCCAGCCCTGAGTCAGCATCAACAAGTCCAACAGATACGAGGTACGGGAGTCATCACCGGAAAAATAGAAAGAGGGAGCCTCAACATAGCCCTGAAGGTCAGAACTCAGAAGAAAAGAAGAAAGGATATTTACCGTGGTATCCTGAAGAGCATAGCGGTCGTCGGTGACCGAAACAGAAAGTGTACCGCCCAACGGCTCACCCGAGGAATCACGAAGCCCCAAGCTGACATCCCAAAATGAACGTCCCTTCTCTTCTTTCAAGCGAGCCGAGAAATCAACGTCGGCACGCACGGAAGGACTCTGATTGAAAGCGGTACGACCACTTATAGGAACGCCCGAACCATCCAACAAAACAAAACGGAGTACACCCGGAGGCAGCGGAGAACGGGGAAGCCGCAAAGGCCTGGAACCGGAGAAAGCCGCATGCAAAAGGATACTATCCCGATATTCGACACGAAGGGAATAACCCGGAGACAGGAAAACGCCTGAATTCAAACGCACCAGAAAGTCATCCTTACGGACATCGACACGGAGGCTGACGGCAGAAGGATCCGCCGGAGGTAATGGAAAGCGAAGCTCCATCCCCTCACGATTACGGCACACCGCCGTATAGCTGTCACCCGAAACAGGTTCAAGATTGAAGAAGCCCATCCCCCGATGGACGGAACGCAACGTGGTGACGGTATCTCCACGCTGATTGACCACAAAGCCCTGCACATCTGTTCCCAAACCATCGGGACTCAAAGCCTTGAAAGCGACACGGCTGACACAACCCGAAGGGAGACGTCCCCCTTCCGGAAAGAAAGAGACATGGTAGGAAGCCGCCATACGAGTCACGCTCTCCTTGCGGTAATCCTGAAAGGGACGCCCGCCGACAATGATCTGACGATAGAAGTAACGGGGAGCGGGCAAAGAAGAAAGATAACGGGTATAGAAACGAAGCGTATAATTGCCGGAACGAAGTGTATCGCCCAAAGAGAGGTAACCGGAAAAGACACCGTGATCATCCTTGACCATCTCACGGGAGATGACCTGACTGTCAGCCAGCAGTTCGGCATAAACGTAGCGGCTGTAAGCCGTTGCCTCGCGGCGGGTATCCATCAGGTAAGCACGGAAACGGACCGTATCACCACGCTCATAATTGGCACGGTCCGTATGGACATAAAGTTTCTCGTGAGGACAGATATGATCAGACTGGGCTTCCGACCGAATAAAAGAGAAAAGGAGTATAATCAGACAAAGTAGTTTCTTCATATATAATCAGAGTTAAGCCTAAAGGAATATTTCAAATATAAACACATATTCTGAAATAAGCAACGAAAAGAATATAAATATCCGACACATACCGGACATTCGTCCTTTTCTCATCTGCCCCGAAGCCCTGCACACTTTATTTCCTCATAAAGAATTGACAGTCATTTGCAGACATAGACATCAAAAAGACACTGAATCGAAGAATTCGCTTACAGGTCCTTTTCATATTCGGGTGAAAGCAGAAGAAACAGAGCACAATAAAAAACTTTTTCTACAGGAAATCCGAGCTTTTGAGTCGGTTACACCTTTGTTTTTTCGGAAAGAAGGAAGCATTTACCCCAAAAGAAGTAAGCATTCGGATGAAAAGAAGTAAGCATTTTCGGAAAATGCTTACTTCTTTTCTGAATATCTCTATATGTTTTGGCAGATTACATCTATTGTAATGCAAATCGGGCGACAAGAGTGACTGATTTTCTCCTGGTTGCCTCCCCGCGCCCGACCGCTACAAAATATCAGAAAAGCAGGAAAAGCTCCTCAAAGAAAAGATTAGGAAACAAAAACATCATACTTCCTTTCCTTTTATTTCCATTAGGGATGAAACAAGATCAAAACCGTGAATGGATATTTGCCTGTAGGCCGTTTTTATAGACCTTACCGGATTGTGGTCCGAAAAAACGAGAAACAGAGGGTTACGATTATCAATTTGACACATTGACAAACCGACCATCTCCTCCCTCGCGACTCCCGGAGGGTGATTTAAAGTTCACCGGCAAGGAGTGTACCAAAGAGGTGTGATCCGGCCTGATATTAAAAAAGGGACATCTTCGCAAAGACGTCCCTTTCAAAATCTACATTATAGAAATAAGCAAATTAGCTTTAGAACAGTTTATCAGGATATTCGCCTGCATCTACCAATGCCTGAATCTTATCTACTACACCCTGACGGTCGGCAGCATAAGTCACGCCGAACCATTTGCTTGTAGTATCCAGAACCTTTACGCGGGCAGTGCCTTCGTTCACCAGTTTGTTTACCATCAGCGGAATGAAGTATTCTGATTTCAGGTTTCCTTCGTTTTCTTTCAGGAACTCTTTGAAATACTCTTCCGAATAAGCGAAATAGTCGGGAGTGAATCCCCACATATTCATTGAAACGGGAGTGTTATCGCCGATTGTCTGCATTTCGCCGTTCTCATCCTTGAACGACACTTTACCATCGATACGCTCGATTGCAGTGCGTTCTACCACTGTAGTCAGATAGCCTTCCGCATTTGTCTCACAAACGCCACGAGCTACAGATCCGCTTTCTGAAAGCGTATTGCCTACACGGTAACCTACCATACAATAGTCGTTCTTTTTACCGTCCATCTGAGACAGTTCGGCACCCAATACAGCAAAGCTGTCGCGTCCGTAGAAGTCGTCAGCATTGATAACGGCAAACGGTTCTTTGATGACGTCTTTACCCATCAGGACAGCATGGTTGGTTCCCCAGGGTTTTACGCGGTCGGCAGGGCAAGTGAAGCCTTTGGGCAGGTTGTCCAATGCCTGGAATACGAGTTCCACCGGAATATGATTTTCGTATTTACTCAGAATCTTTTCACGGAAATCCTGCTCAAAATCTTTACGGATAACGAATACTACTTTACCAAATCCACCACGAATGGCGTCGTAAATAGAATAGTCCATGATAGTTTCGCCGTTGGGACCCAGTCCGTCCAATTGTTTCAAGCCTCCGTAACGGCTGCCCATGCCGGCAGCAAGCACAAATAATGTTGGTTTCATAACTGTGAATATTAAAAGGTTAGTGATGTGTCTCATCAGATATCGTTGCAAAAGTACAAAATAGAATGAAGAATGAAGAACGAAGTATGAAGAATTTTCTTACGCCGCCCATCGTCATCGACTATTTTAGAACGGATAGCCTACGGCAAAGTGTAGTCCCAACCCCTTCCAGAAAGAACCGGTCACATTGTAATATCCCTTCTTGCCGGTATCGTACGGATCATGCAAAGGCACACCACAATCCAGACGCAGAATCAGGAAGTCGAGGTCGTAACGTATACCGGCACCTGTTCCCAACGCAATCTGTTTGCCGAAAGTCTTCCAACGCAGTTGCTTTTCCGGTGCCTCTTCATCTTTACGCAACATCCAGACGTTACCGGCATCCAGAAAGACAGCTCCGTGCAGGTCACCGTAAATGCGGAAACGATATTCCACGTTGGCTTCCATCCGGATATCTCCCGTCTGGTCCAGATAGAGCCCTTTCGAAGTCTTGGTCGGCCGGAATCCACCCGGTCCGATACTGCGGGCAGTGAACGCACGCACACTATTGGCACCTCCGATATAGAACTGCTCGCTGTAAGGTGCCGTATTCGTATTGCCATACGCCCAGATAATCCCTCCTGCCACACGGCTGGCTATCGACTGGTTCTTATCGATCTTCCAGGTATAACGGAAGTCACTGTTCACCTTCAGAAACTGCGCGAAAGGAACACCGAACAGCTTCTTATCTCTTTGGCTGAACTTTTTTCCGAAAATACGATAAATACCGGAGGTTATGTTACCGGCGGAAGTAAACGTAGTCTGCCACCAGATAGGATTACGCACTCCACGCAAAGCCGCGTTATCAAAAGTATAAGTATATTCCATTGCCGGAATAAACTGATTCTGCAGACTACGGTACAAGGCTTTGTTCTGATCAGCAATTTCCTCAAAGGCCTTCGTTGTGTGTTGCAGCACATTGAAAGTCACCCGGAGAGGTGTCAGGCTGTGACGACTGATACGGGTCGGCTGAAAGTCATAAGTGGCATTTCCTCCGAACGCCAATAGTTTATAGTATTTGGCACGGTTAAGCTGATCGATATACAAACGGAACGTAGTGGTTGCCGGGAAGTCATACTCACGTCCTCCGAAAGAAGGGAACACGACCCGGGGGAAAGTCAAGGCAGTAGATACTCCCATCTCCCAACTATTCATCAATGAGCTTCCTTTATTCTGTCCGGTCTGCCATTCGTAAGAGCCCTTTAACTTGACATTCCACGTCTCTCCTCCCCCAAATACATTGTAACGGGTCAGGCCGAAAGATGCACCGGGACCGGTCTGGTTATTGCTCTTGGTGGTCAGGTTGAATTCCAGTTCCGCGTCATACGGTTTATCGAACGTAGCCTGCAAGCGTACGTTCAGCGTGTCGCAAGTTGCCGTAGAGTCCTGAGGGATATATTGCAGATCGAGATAGCGGAAAATACTCAGTTGCGAAAGACGTTCCTGGATACGCATTTGTCTATACTGGCTGTATAAACGACTATGGGCAGAGTTGCGCAAAGAATCATTGCGGACATAAGCCTGATAATTCAACCAACGGTAAAGCATATTCGGACGCACCTGCATCTTCTTATAATAATGAATATCGAGTCCCCGGTATTCGAGTGTACTGTTCGGCACTTCTCCACCCTTTCCATACAAAAAGACCGATGTCTTGCCGACATAATACGGGCGCTGGGCTGCATCCGGAAGTCCCGGTACAGGTATCAACCGGAGACTGACATGCCCGGGATTCAACAGTGTATCCGCCTGATACTTCATATAATCCGGACGAAAGTAAAAATACCCGCGATTACGCAATAAAGTACTGATACGACTGCGTTCTTCATCCAGATCACTCACGTTGAACTGTTCACCGGAGGTCAACAACGATCCTCTGCGTCCTCTCTCCATGATTCTCAACGTACGCGGATTGAAACGAGTGTAGTAAACCGTATCGATGTAATAAGGATCTTTCATATCAACCGTATAGCGTATACTTGCCTTCAGGCTGTCTTTCTTGTCGGGCACGGTCTGAAATCGGACCGTCCCATTAAAGTAGCCATAGTCGTGTAACAGGTTGGTGCCTACTTTGGCACGTATTTCCGGATTGACCGTAGAAATGAACACGGGAGGATTGGCGGCAAACCGGTTGAAGAGCCAGTGTCCGAAACCTTTCTTATAGCGAACCAGACTGTTATAAGCCCACATCTTGAAAGGGATGGGGACAAAGCCTAAAATTTTTGTACTCGGAGCTTTATCGAGTGCGGCATCAAGTTCGGTCAGCGCATCCTCTGTCAAAGGCGCTTGTGGCTCGTTTTCAACAATAGTCTTCGATCCGGTGTAGAGTATTTCCCCTTCGGGCAGGTGCTTGGTTGTGGAACATGCTCCCAACAGCAACATTACAAGACCGGCTTGTATGGTACCCCATACTATATGAACTGTTTCTTTACGTATCATCCTGTTTAAATCTCTGTTGTTAATCAATTACTGATGTGCTTCGCCGTCAGACGGAGCTTTTTGCGTATCAGGAAGCGTCTTCTTCTTTTTACGGAAAATAAATAACTCACCCAATCTGTCGATACGTTTACGCAGTACCAGACCGATACCGGTTTCCGTTATCTCCCCTTCAAGCACACTTTCATAATTCTTATTGTGGAAAAGGCGAATGTAACGGGTACCGGATGTATCAAGACGATATTCGAGAGAGATATTGTCGATAAACGACTCGACATCATTCGTAGCCTGCGCGCCGGTAGACACCTTACCACCCAGTACGATCTGGAAACGGTCATTGAAGAAACGCTGCGAATAACGGAAACTGTAATCGGTACGTTTTCCTCCCGCATCAGCCGCATCGTGGTCTTCTACTCCCATCGAGAAGCTGGCATTCTTCAGGTTTCCGGCCAATGCATTGATCTGGCTGGAAAGTATACTGTTCAATGCCGATCCCATGTTCAGCCCCCCACCTCCGGAACTTCCCGAATTAGCCAGATAGAGCCCGGTAGCCAACATTGCAATGGCCTGTTTACCCCGTTCATCAGCACTCATAGAAGCCAGCTGATTCTGCACTTCCGCATCATCGGGCGCATCGATCTCAAAGGCCAGGGAAAGGTTATCCAAACGGTTCTTAACTACAATCGACACATCAAAGTTGACCATACGCGATTGCCCGTTCTCACTGCCTACGGAAGCACGAAGGCGCTCGGTAGCTTTGAGATTGAGCATCGGGTCCATCGGATTACCGGTCCATTCCACGTAACTGCCATTGTTTATATTGAATTCTTTCAGGGGTATCACGGGAAGTGCATACTTCATCATACCACCCGTAAGGGTATACCGGCCTGATAAGGACAAATCACCTTGCGGTGTATATTGCATACTCAGATTGCCTCCTCCCTGCAACTCTACCCGGCTGCTACGGTCAGCACTCAGATCGGCCTTCAACCGGACCCCGGGATCGATTTGTACAGTCATAATCATGTCGAGTCCGCCAAGTGACACAACAGGGGCTTCTTCTTTCTGTACGGTCGTCGTATCACTGAAAGAAGTAAAAGTAACCAGGTCTCCCAACCGGTCCTGCACGGTAAGCGGCGAGTCCATCAATACATAAGTGACATCCGTATTGCCCAGCAAATTCATATTGCCGCGCATCACCAACGCATCCACTGGACCACGCAAAGTTGCGTTAAAGTCTACAAACACCTTCCCATATACCAGGCTCTCTTTAGTACGGGGAGCGTTGAGCAGCATGTAGTTTTCCGCCAACATCGACAGATTCACTTTAGGGCTGCCCAAATCACGAAAATCGACTGTACCATCAATCGTGAAAGGATTTTTGCTGGTGGTAAAAATAGCAAATTTGTTGAACATCAAACGACTGTTCTTAATCTGTACGGGACGGTTATCGAACGTAAACCTCGCTCCCGCCTGACGGGCGAAGATCGATACGCTGTCCAGAATCAGATCGCCATTGACCAATGGCTGATCCGTATCTCCGGTTATGTGCAATCCACCATCCATATCACCCGAAAGGCTAACAACCTGATCCGGCACAAAGGCATTAGCTATCTTTAATGGGAAATGCTCCATAATGGCATTCACCTCAATACTATCTTTACCGGTCACCGAGGGATGAAGCGAACCGTCGGCCATCAGAATTTCCTCACCCTCGTGAGTCAAATAAGTACTGATATAATGTTTTCCCCTTTCACCTGGAAGCCATGTCACACCAAGCGCAACATCTCCGATACGTTGATGTTCATAAGTCAGTTCATCAATATTAGCCTCAGCCGATACCTGCAAAGAAGTAGCTGTCTGCACGTAATTAGCTTCAGCCGAGAAGAGCCCCGACAAGTCGGGCAGGTAAGGGAGTACCTTACTGATTTCAGCCAGACGTATACGTTGTAACTCCACATCAATATTCTGCAACGATACAGTATCGCTCTGGTTTGATTTTATCCGGAATCCCATATCTTCATCATCTACCATATCGACATTAGCATACAAACGCATGTTCTTATGGAGATATACCCAATTGTGACGATCGATGAAGTGGAACTTTCGGAAAGCAATAATGGGATTTTCCGGTATCAGTGTAAAGGCAAGCCCGTCGCCTTTACCGTTTCCCTCGACCAATGGACGGACATTCACACCAAAAAGTACACCGGTTTCTCCTTTATCATTTTCATAGCGTAGCGTGAGTTCGGCATCATCATTGCGTATTTCTCCGGCAATGCTTGATTTAAAAACAATCTGCGGATTCTTAGGACCGTTGATGACTCCCCCGTGCAAACTCATGCGAGTCGTGTCTTGCTTGACAGTAAAATAGATCGTATCCAGTTGCAGGGTATCCATCTTCAATGCATGAATGGAGGCTTTTCCATTGATCCCCCAGTCGGGAGCAGTGCCAAACTTCACACCCACATCGTGAAAAGCGATATCTTTCGTTGCCAGATAATAGGCCAACGGATTTTCTTTACCGGCCGACATCGAAAAAATAGCGGTCGGCAACGCCTCTCGCAATTCCCCGTGATCAAGTTCTTTCTTATCTATTTGCTTAACCAGCACATCAGCAAAATGTACAGACTGTTTAATCAGCTTATCCAGGCTGGAACGTGCCGAAAGGTTAAGCTTCATATCACCGGCCGTAAGATGAGTGAAAATACGGTCGCGCCGGGCTTCTGCCGTAAAATTAAAAGCTAAAGGATATTTCAGGGGTTTAGGGGCAATCCCCAGTTCATACAAATCAAGTTGTGTAACATCCATATCAAGCTTTCCGTCCATATAAGGTTTGGCAAGGTGATATTCGGCATTGGCATTCATCTTTAACAAGCGGTTGTCACTCACTAAACGGGCTGTGGCAAGTGCGTTCTTTACATCACCGGTCACTTCAATTCCCGAAATCTGATAACGCCCATAATGCAACGATTGCAGTGAGGCCTTCAAAGAGGCAGTCGTACGATAAGAAGTGAAATCGATCCCTCTTCCCACAGCAGCGACCGATGTAGTCAGTTCGTAGATCGAGTCTTTGGGCAGGAAATGATGAAGTTGCAAAGCGTCCACCTTCAGGTCAGCCCGATAAGCCTCAGTGCTTCCATTGTAGGCAGCATCTAAATTCAGCATTCCCTCTCCTTCTTTCAACAGGAGTTGCGCCATATATTGAGGCCCTTTCATTCGGGCTTTCGCAACCAATGACATCTGATTGGGAATAACAAGTAAACTATCCGGCCTCGTTCCGCCCAGAGCGGTCAGGAAGTTAAGATTCTGTGTCTGCATCCTCAGGTCAATAATGGCGGACCTCTCCAGGCTATCGGTCAGATTCAATAATTCTCCACCACCCGAAAGTGAAAAAGCTCCGGGCAACTCGGCACTGAATCGGGTTATCTGCATCTCTTTCAGGTTTCCTTCGGTACCGGCACGTATCACCAACGGACGGAAGGGATAGGCCTCTTTGAAGCTGTCCGGCAATCCACCGGCCAGCAACAATACGTCTTGTTTCCCGATCATCGCATTAAAACGGGCAGTCAGGCGTCCGGTAGTAGGAATATTCACCAACTCCCAATAGGTCTGTGCAGTAAGATCCATTTCGGAATGGGGAGTCAGCAGTTTCAAACTCGGCACTTGGATAATGGTATCATTGGCAAACACACGTCCGGTAAGCGAAGTGACACTTAATCCGGATCGATCATTCATCGAAAATTCACGGATAACAGCATTCATATTGCGTCCACGATAATACATCGAATCGAGTCCGATACGAATATCGCGCAAAGCGATGTGTGAAGGATCAAAACCTTCCGCCGGCTCCGTGGTACCCACATCATAATTGACCGAAGTGCCCGATAACAGAAAACTACGAAGCCCATAATGCAAATTCTTCAAATCGGCTTCCGCATCATTTACTTGTGCTTCTCCCACGTGGGCCGCCAAACGCATACTATCTGTCGGTAACTGCATGCTGAAAGAGACATTCTTCAATTTCAAATGACGCAGGTCTACTTTCCAGCGGACCTCACTTTGAGTGGTATCTTTAGGCGTAGCAGTGGTATCATTCAAAAGTAACTGTACATGAGTATCAGATAGTTCGGCCCGGTTTATAATAGCTATTTCATTGGGTAAATCCACTCCATGACTTTCCAACCTAAAACTACCCAGAACACCTTTCAGCCGCATACCGTCTATCAGGTTAGCAGAATTAACAGCTACCTGTTGAAGGCTGATGTCATCCACCTCAACCTTACCACGGAAAAGCGGAAGTGCCTGCACATGTACATTGAGGCTTTCAAGTGAAAGCAATGTATCGGGAGCCTGGATGACTTCAACTCCCCGTACCAACAGATTTAAAGGAAACCGTAAATCGATGCGACGTACATTGATCTGCATGCCGGTTGCTTCGGAAGCATAAGCAGCAGCCTCCTTTCTCAGAAAATTCTGTACGGGAGGGATATAGAGTAATACCATCAGTATCACAAAGAGTATGAGGGGGGTAAGCAAAATCCAGCTTACCCATTTGATCCATTTTCGTTTCATGAAGCTTGTCTCTCAATGTAAAAAGTGATACAAAGGAAACAAAATTTTCCGGAAAAAGATTAAAGTGACGACGATTTTGTATACGAATAGACACTTACGGCAATCACCGATTGTCAATCTCCCGCTGCATATCGTCGTGCCTCAGCCATTACGATATCTACCTGTCGAAGAGCTTCATTCGCCTTTTGTATCATTTCGTCCGATACGGCTTCGCTACGACGCTGCTCCAGCCATAATAGCAGAGGAAGTGCCTCGGAAGCCCCAAGCAACGTAAACAGAGGCAATAATTTGTGAGCCATGCCGGCTATCCCATCCACATCAGTGGCTCGGATAGCGCTTTCCATCCGGTTTCGGTTCTTCTCCGTTTCTTCAATAAAGGTTTGAATGATGGTAGAGGCAGCTTCCGGATCATCTTCGGAAAAAGCAGTCAGCGCCCGAAAGTTAAGGAAGTCCGGTGTCAATTCAGCTGACGAACCGGTCATTTCTTCACCACTGATAATCGTCAAGAGTTCCTTTACCGTAAAAGGCTTATGCAAACATCCTGCAAAGCCGTGTTCCTGAAAGTCCTGTTCATTCATCTCACTCCGGGCGGTAACAGCAATTACCGGAATAGTACGCGCCTGAGGTATATTGGATGCACGCAATAGTTTCAGTAAATCGAAACCATTGATGGCAGGCATTTGAACGTCAGTCAGCAACACGTCGAATGTAGCCGTACGAAGTTGCTCAATCAACTCATCCGGCTGTTGGCAGCAAACAGCCTGAATGCCTTGTTGTTCAAGCATAGCGGCAGTCAGAGCCAATTGAATCCGGTCGTCATCAATCAATAAAACACGGTTTAATTTTGGAGGTGCCATTGTCCCGTCCTCACCGGCTTGATCTGTCGTTGAAACCAAAGACACATTTCCTTCCCGCTTCTCTCCTGTCACAGGCCCCACAGGATAGAGTGGCAGAATGACAATAAAACGACTCCCTTCACCCAATGTACTTTGAACGCTAATCGATCCTTCGAGCAAGGTCACAAGTTTGTGTACAATGGAAAGCCCCAGTCCAAAGCCTTCCTCCCCTTGTGCTCCCGGCAACCGGGTAAATTCCTGAAATATCTTTTCGCGATCACCGGGTGCCATACCTTTACCGGTGTCTACTACCTCAATGCGGACACTGGACGAATGATAGGTAATATTCAACGCAATGCTACCCTTAGCTGTGAACTTCACGGCATTGGAAAGCAGATTATTTACAATTTGCCGGATACGGAGCGGATCACTAATGAAACGTCCGTCCAGTTCGGCGTCTATACTGCAACTTAAAGTCAGATGTTTGGCATCGGTCAGTGGTTTGAAGCTAATACGTATCTCTTCAAACAGTTGTGCCGGATTAAAAGTAACCCGGTTGACTTCTGCCTTATTCAGATCCAACCGGTGGAAGTCGAGCAAGTCACTTACCAGTTTAAGCAGATGTTGCGAGGAACTTTTCATATTGTCCAGATAGAAACGCTGTCTTTCATCCGTAGTCAACCCGGTCAATAAATCCGTATATCCGATGATAGACCCCAAAGGAGCTTTAAAATCATGAGTGATGGCAAGCATTAACTTTTCACGAGCCTCCAACAACGCCTCCGCACGCTTATTGGCCTCCTCCAATTCCTTCCGGTAACGATTGCTCCGGGTGATATCCCGCCAAATCATAATCAGAAAACAGGCGGACAACAACACGGCAGCAATGGCAATCCCGCCAATCGTACGAGTCGAACGGTTCCGAAGTTCTTGCTGTTCGGATGCGTTGTCCATAGCACGTTGGGTGACTACTTGCTCATAGGTCGTAATCATGCTGTCAATACGAGTCGTTAATTCCTTATTCATCCGGCGAAGACGGGCATTGTAGTTGGGCCGCACCACAGGCCTGGACTTCCGTTTGGTCACCGTTCGTATGCGCTGATGTAGTGAATCAATCGGATTGTAAGGTTCAAGAATGGTATCGGTCGCAAATTCCACAGCTGTATTTACCAGCACAGCCGTATCTTCTTTCGAAGGAGCGAATACCTCGCCCAACCTCCTGAAAAAACCCTTTTTCTTTCGTTTCGTAATCACAGAGTCACGCTTGGTGATGATACGATGTTGCACACGCTGTTGAGTGATCACTGTATCTTGTTCGGCAATGATGGAATCCAATTCAACCGGAGTAATCATACTCTCGTTCGCCTCATTAATGATCTGAAGCATCCGGATGGTATTTTCATCTTTCTCTTTCAGTAAAAGCAGCAAACTATCCGTCTGCAAACTCTGTACATCGTCCGTATCAGACAATTTCTCCATCTCCCTGTGCACAAACAACAGAGAGAGCAAGAGCACAACCAGCAACAAAGTATACCCCGCCGCGATCTTTACTTTTGTGAAACGAGAAGGAATAGCCATAACTTATCTTGTTTTATATCTGAAACGTAACCATAACATAATGGCTGCACTACTCAGTCCGAAAGGAAAAGCCATCCAGACCCCGAGTAATCCCCAGCCCATAACAAATCCAAAGAAATATCCGGCTGGGAGAGAAATGATAAAATAGGCGATAAAAGCAATCAGCATCATAGGCTTTACATCCGAAATGCCACGCAGGGCATTAGCGAAATTGATTTGCATCCCATCGCCAAACTGATAAGCCAGAAAAGGCACCATCAGGACAACTACCATCGCAGAGACTTCGGTATTGTCGGTAAACCATCCTCCTACCTGATAGCGGAACAAGAAAACAATAGACAGCAGAACAACTCCCATAGCCGATATGATATGTGCTCCGGCATACGCAGTACGGCGTACATTAACAATATCGTTTTGGCCCTTGAAATTGCTGACACGCACAGCTACTGCCGCCCCCATCCCATAAAACATCATAAACGTGAACTGTGAGATAGTAAGCATTATCTGATGTGAGGCAAGGGCAATAGTCCCCAACCATCCTACCATCACTGTGCTCAAGCTAAATGAAGCGGTTTCCATCCCCATTTGAAAAGCTACAGGCCATCCTAAGGCATTCAGCTGACGGAACAATGTACGCGACCATCCCAAGCGAATAAATCCCAGTTTATAACGTAAGAAACGGCGGCTGCTAAAAAACACGAATGCAAACACAAGCACCATGACAATACGTGAGAACAACGTGCTGATTCCGGCACCCAATAATCCAAGTTCGGGAAATCCAAGTTTACCGTTAATCAAGATATAGTTCCCCACGATATTCAGCACATTTCCACCCAAAAGTATCCACATAGCTGTCTTAGTATCGGTTATTCCATCAGTAAACTGTTTGAATCCGTTAAATAGCAACACAAAGATCAGCGAGGCAAGCAATATCAGATAATAGGGCTTGATCAAAGGTAATAACTCTTCCGGTTGCCCCAATCTTTCAACATTCAGATAGAGAATGCCCATAATTACGGTTAATAAAATACCGACCAAAAGATTGGCAAGCAAACTGGAACGTAATGCCTGCCCGGCAGACGCAAATCTGCGAGTCCCATAAAAGCCCCCTACAATAGGAGTTAATCCATATGAAAATCCGGTACTGAAAATAATAGCAAGCGTAAACATGTTATTGACAAAAGAGGCTGCTCCCAGTTCGTTGGTGCTGTGATGACCAATCATTAAGGTATCGGCAAAGCCAAGCACAATAACCCCCACTTGCCCGATAACAATGGGAAGGCCGAGAAGAAATAATGCTTTATAATGATTCTTATATATAAGTCTCATTCTTCTCTCCTCTACTACTCTTATAATAAAGTACTACTCCATTTTCTTTTCGGAATGCAGTTTGTGCCACCGCATTCAAACGGTCGGCAGTCACAGCGCGATAGCGTTCAACCTCGTTTTCCATATCTTCAGCCCGCCCGTTCAATTCGAACCAGGCAAGATTGGTGGCAACATTCAGATAATTGATATTTCCGAATATCTGGGTAGATTCAAACTTATTCTTTACCTTCTCGAGTTCCTGTTCTTGGATCAAAGCAGATTGCAGTTCATTCAACTCTTCACGCACCGCAGCCTCAGCTTCTTCCAACGACACACCGGCTGCCGGTTTCCCACTGATATGGAAC
>SKEG01000733.1_pt1 | contig 31312 bp, 20 predicted proteins | sample 4826631 | NCBI WGS metagenome assembly SKEG01 (sample SAMN11008815, study PRJNA524170) | human gut metagenome | biome: Human fecal sample; material: Feces; isolation source: fecal sample from pouch patient p26, p34, p50 | host: Homo sapiens | place: Israel: Tel-Aviv | collected 2016-11-02
CCAAGCAGCTCATCGCCAAAACGCCGTTCATGCCTACCGGCACCGCCGTAGCGCTGTTTATAATCGATACGCCGCAAGGTCCCAGCATTATCGATATTCAAAAGGTTTCGCCCATTGTCTACTAGCATGCATTACGGTTCCGGATCGGTTGTACCAAGCCGTTCCGCCGGTTTCACCAACACCGGATCGCCGCGTCCGGCCCGCCCGGGGCAACTCGACCAGATGATGGCCGACAATATCGCGGGAGGTGCCGATCCGGCGCAAATCAACGAGATGAGCCACGCTTCGGCGGCCGCACTGTTGGACCGCGTGCATCATACGCAGGATGCCGAACTGGTGGAGCGCGTGCTCACGCTGGTGGACCGCGAGGGCGTTGACGTGATCGCCGAACTGTGGAGCAGCGCCGAGCCGGATTCGCTGCCGGGCATTCTGTGGCGGCTGTATCTGCTGCGCACGTGGATGCGGAAGAATCGCGAGTCGATCGCGCGGTTGTGGCGCGCTGGAGAGCCGGTTGCCACTACCGCCTCGGCGATTGCCGGCGTCGATCAGGCGCCCACGGAAGATGACATTGCGCATATTGCCGATTCGATTCTCGCAGGCGCGTTCACCGGCGATTTTGCGGTTGCGCTGGAACGTGCGGCCGCGTTCACCGACGTGGTTGCGTTGGGATTGCGCATCGAGGCACGCAATATGATCGCACGATTGAAAGCTGCGGAAGGTTCCGATAGCAGCGATTCCGGCATTTCCGCCATGGAAAAGCAGGTACGTACGAAATCGTCCCGTTTGATGCACACGGCCGGCAATCTGTTCGTCACGGCCAAGGATTTTCGCCATGGGGCGAATCTGTGGCGTCGCGGAAAACTGGAGTAACGCGTTCCGTACCCGTCCCCCTGCACCTGCCTCTGCACCCACCTCTGTACCGCTACCGGAAGTGTTTTACGGCGCTCGCACCATCAATTCGCGACACGACGTAGCGTACGGTCTGCAGCATCTGTAGAATAGGAATCCGCGTCGGGCCATGCATAGCCCCGGGCTCCATTTTTTGCCGCTGCGAGCGGCCTTTGCGCCGACAGGCGCTTTCGTGGTTCGGCGCTTTCCCTCTTCTTAAGTTTCGTTGCTTTTTTATACGATTTTCAGTTTCTTTCTTGGCTCCTTTCCCAGTTCCCGCGCTTTTCCTCGCGATTATGGACTACGCTTAGAAGACATGGATATTCATGTTTTGAACCACCCGCTGGTGGACCACAAGCTCACCGTTCTTCGCGACAAGAACACCCCGTCCTCCACGTTCCGCGAGCTCGTTTCCGAACTCGTGATGCTTGAGGCCTACGAGGCCACCCGCGACGTCGAAGTCGTGGACAAGCCGATCGAGACCCCCGTCGCTCCGATGGTAGGCAAGCACATCGCTTCCCCGGCGCCGATCATTGTGCCTGTGCTGCGCGCTGGCCTGGGCATGCTTGACGGCATGACCAAGATGATCCCGTCCGCTGAGGTCGGCTTCCTTGGCATGAAGCGCGACGAGGAGAACCCAACCCAGCAGATCACGTACGCGAACCGTCTGCCCGACGATCTGAGCGGCCGTCAGTGCTTCCTGATCGACCCGATGCTCGCCACTGGTGGCACGCTGGTCGCAGCAACACATTACCTGGCCGAGCGCGGCGCAAAGGATGTTACCGCCGTGTGCATTCTGGGCGCTCCGGAAGGCCTGAAGTTCGTTGAGGAGAACCTCGACCCATCCATTAAGTTCAAGCTGGTGCTGTGCGCCGTCGACGAGAAGCTCAACGACAAGTGCTACATCGTGCCAGGCTTGGGCGATGCCGGCGACCGTCTATATGGCGTGATCGACTGACCGCATCAGAGCTCAACTGAATCAACCCAATCAGTCAATCAAGTAAATCGAATAAAAACGGCCTGCCACAACGCAAATCATGCGGCGGCAGGCCGAAATCATATGTAAAACCTCTACTGCTCGTCGGGGACGAACGCCTCGAAAATATGATGGTCGAACCAGTCATCGCACTGTGCGAGCTCGTCGCGGCTGCGCACTGTCCACGACACGGGAACGGCACCCATGAAACGAGCCAACCGTACCTGCGGACTGTTGCCGCCATGCCAATCGTAGGCGACGAAATCAGGGCGGGAAATCCAGTCGAAAATCAGCGCACCGGCCGCATATTCCTTGGCGAGCGCAGCAGGATCAGACGGCTTCTCCTCCCCTTGCGGCCACCAGGAAAGCTGGCCACGGCACACTTCCGGACGGTTCTCCTTATACCAGTTGACGGCTGCCGGGTTGAACGATTCGATCACATACGCGCCGGAATAGGCCTGCAGCAGCGCGTCGCCCTTTTCCATAAGCTCGACGTCGCGCGGATCCCACTTGGAATTGTCGTCGAACTTGTATTCGACGATCAGCGGCACACGACCCGCCACTACCTTGAGCACGTCGGCGAACAGTGGCACATGCTGGAAATACCCTTCCGGAGCGCTGTCAGGTGTGGTGACCAGCGGCGGATTTTCAAGCGAACCCGGCAACGGCGCTGCCACAGCGGCACCGGGGGCGTCGGTCGGGAACAGCGGGATGCGGGTCAGCTCATCGTACGTGAGATCGGCGATACGGCGTGGATCTCCGGCGACGCGCATCAGATCGCCGTCATGCACCACCACGATTTCGCCGTCGGCGGTCATCTGCAGGTCAAGCTCGATGCCATAGCCGGCTTCGCAAGCCGCTGCGAATGCCGCAAGCGAGTTCTCCGGAGCGATCGCACCAGTCACGCTGGGGCTGCCATAGCCGGCCTTCATGGCCATGCGACGTGCCAGCGCCACATACTCGCCGCTCTCGTTGGCATACTGCGCGGTCAGACCGGAACCCGCGTCATGCAGGCCACGATGCGCGTACCACACGTCGGGAATGGACGGCACATAATTGCGGCGCTTATCGGAGAAGGTACGCGGCGCGATCGCCCACACTGCGGCGCCTGCAGCGACTGCGCTGCCGAGCAGCGCCTTGTTGACGAATGATTTGGACATGGGCTTTCCTCCCTTACGCGGCCGCTCGCGCATTCTCTCGCGTTGGTTCTCACCGTTCGCGGCCATCGAATCTGTCTCTTCTGAGATTAGCCCATAAATCACAAAAACGGCGACCACCTACGCGATCCGCGATCGTATGTCGCCGTCTCAAGCCACCAACAGCCGAGCCATATCTCGACTATATATGGCAGATTTTGAGTCTCGTCACGAGGCATCTCACTTATACATGGCAGACTGGAGCCAGAAAACATGCGTTTTCATACCCCCTATATGGCTTTTTAGCGAAGTCTTCTGCCATATATAGGCGAGATGCTTCCTGACAGACCCGCAAATCTGCCATACATAGGCGAGTTATGAGCAAAATGGGGTCCGATGACGTCCGAGTTCACACAAACGTAGGGGTCGGACCCCAAAGGTCGGCGGCTGAATACGTGTGCTTGATCGTAGGCTTGGCCACTGAGCCGTGAAGAGGAAAGCCCAATGGGCTTTCCTCAGGCGAAGTGAGCGGCTTGCCGCGAAGACCGCGTAGCGGTACCTTGAGTGCGTCAAGCACACATATTCAGTCCAGAGGCCGAGGCTGAGAACTTACCACTTTTATATTGGATTCAGTTACGCAGCTTGCCCCGCTTGGCCACGAAGATGCAGCACCCCGCCGTGGCCAGCACCGTCATGGCAATGACGATTGCCGTAGTAGCGACGCCTGTAGAGCTTAGCTTCTTCTTACGTTGAGACTGAGATTGCTGCGATGATTGCGGTTTCGCAGAAGGCTCGGCATTATTACCGTCCTGCTTGCCGTTGTTATCGATATCCGGAGTCGGCTTTGGAGTTGGCGTTGGTTCCGGCTCGGGCTCAGGCGTCGGATCCGGAGTCGGTTCAGGTGCATGAACCTGCCATTCGGCGGCAGCCGGCGATGCACTGCCGGATTGAATCACCATGCGCAGCTTAGTGGTCTTCACCGCGTCAGTCCAGGTTGCCTCGCTCCATCCGCCGTTATCGGTACCGTAAGCGCCGGGAGCATTGGTGACCAATGTATATGTGGCATCGGGAATATCCACAAACGCATTCGTTCCAGCATCCCAATACTGTAGTTTCCACGACGCCGGCATTCCCAAGCCCCCTCCATCGGAGGTGAATTGCACACGGCTGGAATCGATGGTGACTTCGCGATCCCATTCGTAGTCGAGCTTCATTTCACCGGTATTCGGCCACGTACCCCAAATGCAGGCGTTATCAACCGTGCAATCGCCCGGAATGGTTTTGCCGTCGTTAAGCGCGGCAACACCAGCTGTCCAAGAAGACGCTTTTTTGTCCACGTCAGTAGCAACGGCATCTTGCTCGATATAGCCGGCCAACGGCACCGACGTATCGGATGGAATATCTTTGACGCCCGCAGCCGACATATTGCCAGCAATGTCCGAAGCCCGATAGCTCACCGTTTCGCGCTTCGACGAAGAAGCAGTAATCGCCGCGCCTTCTTCATATTGCTGCCATTCGCCGTTTCCAACCCGGTATTCCACCGTTTTCACACCGGATCCAGCACCATCTGAGGCGGTCAATGTCATAGTGCGGGAAACCGTATCTACCGAGGCGGTTACCGTAGGAGCCGTAGCATCCACACGCGCTTCCGCAGCAGCGATTTCGCTCACATTGCCGACCGCATCAGTGGCACGCGCACGCACACTCACTATACCCTCGCCAGTCACAGCCTTTACCGCAGTGTTCACATTCGTTCCGACGGTCACCCATGCGCCATCCCCGACCGCAAGTTCGAGTTTTGCGATCGGCGCAGCCGCATTGTCGGAAGCCGTAATAAGAGCGATCGGTGAAGTGACCAGCCAACCATCATTGCCAGCCGTGCCAGCCAATGCCACACGCACGGCAGGAGCAATGGTATCAGCCGGTTTTACGTAATCGTCGGAAACATGTACGGTCACGGTTACGTTGCCGGCTGTCAGATCATCAGCCTGCTGCTTGGTTTCAATGCCAGCAACCACACCTTGCACGGTGAACTCACCCGCCTGCGCATACGAAGAAGCAGACACCGTGCGCCACAAAACCGGAGTTTCCACTGTTTCCGAGCCGTACGCGACTTTCACCGTGTTCGACAATTCCGGCGCGTCTCCGGTCTTGGCGTAGACGTCGGCTGGCCGTTCAGCCACAACTGCTCCCTGTTGCGCGTATACTTCCCATTCAGGAACGCCGACGGAAGCATAGCCCCCGTCAACGGCTTGCGCGGTCATGTCAAGTTTGAGCGCAGTGGTGGTCACTGCGTCGAATGTCACTTCATTAGGCGCGTTCTTGCCTGTATCCACGCCGTATTCGCTGGAATTGGGCACGTCCTTCCAGGAACCGTCTGCGTCAAGATATTGCAGTTTCCATGAGGCAGGGGCACGCAATGCGTTCGCATCTGTATCGAACCAGACTTTCGATCCATTCACACGTACAGCGCCATTCCACTGGTAGATCAGTGAATCGGAGGATTGTGTTTGTGGCATCTTTCGATAGTTCGTCCAATGGTTCGGCGGTACTACAGCAATTTCCAGCACTCGCCCGTCGTTCACGGAACCCTTGTAGGCGGGTGTTTCGGTGTAGGTCGCATCCACTGACGCATAGGGGGCCACGTTGCGTGAGGGTTGCAACCGTTCGGCTTTGGTCGGATGCGAAACGGCGTTCATGCGCCCGCCATTCCACGTCACTTCATCGATGCAGACTGCACGGCGGAAGTCAGTACCACCAGTCTTGTCTCCAGTGTGGTAGGTGACCCACCATTTGCCGCCGAATCGTTGAATCGACGGATGCATGGTGGTGGACGATCCCGATTCGACGATTACGCCTTGGTACGTCCACGGCCCAAGAGGGCTTGCCGACGTGGAGTATTGCACGCACGCCTGATAGTTGGATTCCACGCAGGTCGCCACTCCCGACCCGGGTTTGCCACCGTCGTACACGTTGTAGTAGGTGTCTCCTTCACGGAACACCCATGCCGCCTCAAAGAAGCCTTTGGGCCCGTTGGCATAAGCGCCGCCGTTGTTGCCCAAGGTCAGCGACGCGTTCACTTGGTTCGCATAGTCGCTGCCAAGCACGTCTTTGCTGGCATCGTAGTCAGGTATGTTGGCGAGCGCGTCGGCGTCACGCATATTGTAGATTTTCGGCGCTCCGTCCGCCGTTCCGTCCATGGTTTCCACGGCAACATATGAGGTGCGGCCAGTGTTGGCGTCCCGCTGCATTTTTACGGCGAGTTCGCTGTTGAAGGTGCCGAAGTGCAGATATCCGGTACCGTCATTGTCCACGAAGAATGCGGGATCGATGGTTTCGATTTGCGTCTGCATGGTAGTCAGCAACGGCGCTCCGATGGCGTCGACCCATGGTCCGAGGGGGCTTTTTGATTTGGCCACGCCGATGGAGAACGGGTCGGCTCCCGCGGCTGCGTTCTTGTCTTTGACTGGCACGTAGTAGTAAAACCAGTCGTCGGCCGTGTCTGCGGTGCCAGCATCGTCGACTACTACTTGTCCTGCGTAGGCTCCGTCGCCGGTTGCCCAGTCGAACAGGTCGGCTTTGGCGATGGTCTTGTAGTGCGTCCATTTGCCGGATTCCGGATTGTCGGTTACGTAGACGCCCCAGTCTTTCATATTGAAGGACCCGTAGGTTGGTTCGGCCTCGTCGTGTCCTGTGAATACGAAGAGTTTGCCATCGTATTCAAGGGTGGATGCGTCTGCGGAATAGTAGTTTTGCGACAGGTCGTTGGGGGTATTGGTTCCTTCGTTCTGCCCGATGGGGTTGTGAAGGGTTGCCGGCAACGCACTGTTGTCGATTTGTGTGACGGTGACGTCGGGATTGCCGACCGGCAGATCGTTGTAGGCGTGTCCGGCGACGCTGGGCGCGGTACTTGCGTCGGCCGCGTTGGCTGTCTGCATGGTTGCGATTGCTCCCGTGCATAAGGTGGCTGCGGCTGCGATGCCTGCCACCAGCGTCTTCATCGACGCATGTGAGATGTGCGAAAAGCTCATGAATATTCCTGTTTTCACGATTGGATATTGAAAAGTCCTCTTACGGATTGCTTAGGTTACGTTGGTATTCCTCGTGCGATCCGTAAGAGGACTTGAGCAATTGCTAGCGCTAGTCGCGGTTGCGGCGCGTCAGCATGATGGCGGCTCCCGTCAGCAGGACGATCATTCCTACGACGGCGATGCCGATGACATTGCTGCCGGTGCTGCTGATTGCGGCACTGACTTCAGACTTGGAAACCGGCTTGTTTCCAGGCTTGGCATTCGGCTTGGGGTCGGTCTTGTCGTCGTCCGGCTTCGGCGCTGGCTTGAGTTCAAGTCCGGCGATGGCCTCGGTCAGCTGCTTGACTGCGGCATCCGCATCAGCTTGGGTGGCGTTCTCATCGTTCAGCACCTTGGAGGCGGCATCCACTGCTTCAGCCAACTTCTTGGCGCTGGCTTCGGTGTAGAGGTCACCGCTGACGCCCTGTGCCTGGTCAAGAACCGTCTTCAACTCAGTGGTGTCGGCTTTCTTCACCAGTGTCTGCTGGGCTTCTTCAAGCTGCTTGATGGCCGCATCCACCTGATCCTGGGTGGCGCTCTCGTCCGCATACACCTTTTGAGCGTTACCCATGGCTTCGGAGAATGCCTTCCAGCTGTTCGGCGTGAAATTAGCTTGTTGCACGGAACCGGCTGCGTTGATGGTGGATTCGAGCCTGCTCTTGTCCACGCTTGGTTCCGGATCAGGGGTTGGATCCGGGTCAGGAGTCGGTTCTGGATCAGGAGTGCTTTCCGCAGCATGCACGCCCCACTCGGCAACCGCCAGACCGAAGGTGACGCCCTCGGCGGTCGGCGGATCAAGCACCAAGCGCAACGACGTGGTCTTCACCGGAGTGAACGTGGCCACGCTCCAGCCTTGAGCATCGTCAGAGGCACGTGAGGCCGGGGAATTACGCACGGTGGAGTATTGCGCATTCTCCACATCCTTCCATATACCATCAGAAGCCAAGTACTGAATCTTCCAGCTGTCCGGAACATCCAAACCACCCTTGGCATCATTACGCTCCGCGAAGTTGGCCCAGAACTGCACACGGCTGGAATCGACGGTGGCTTCCTTGCTCCAGGTGTACTGCGCGTACATGCCAGCGGAAGCTTGACCCCAGCTGCCCCACACGCGGCCATTCACATCGGCGTCATCATCAGACGGCCACGTATCGTCAACCAGCACACCATCGTTGAGCTTGCCGGAAGCCGGAGACCAGCTCGCCTCGGCACTCACCGTGGTGTCAATGGCCCTGCCTTCAATCCAACCAGTCAACGGAGTATCGGGCTCCGGCTTGGGATCCGGCGTCGGCTCAGGATCAGGATCGGCACCACCATTCGGATCGGCGACCACATGCACTGTAATCTTGGCCTGCGAGCTTGAACCCTCAGCCGTGCCGGACACCTCATAATCGCCGATGGTGTCCAACTTGACGCCGGCAACACTTGCCTCATCCCACATAACCGTGCGATCGTCAAGCATGCCGTTGGGGAATCGCACCGGAACCACAGACGGCAAAGCCACCGACTTGGAATTCTGGTACACCGTCTGTTCGATCGGCTGAGCCGCACCAGCAGTCTGAGACTGCGCGTCGGAACGCACGCCAATAGTGGCCTTGGTTCCAGCGAGCGCGCCAATAACCGTTCCGGAAACCGCAAACTCGCTATCGGAAGCAAGCTGATCGTCAGTGATGGCATCCCACGCAACACTCAAGTCACGACGGGAACCGTCCGTATAGCTGGCACTCACCGTCTTCGGCAGATTCACATCGGCAGCCTTGCTGCCAGTCTGCACCATACGATTCACGCCATCCACGCTCACCGGATCAAGCGCATACGCCTCAAATTCGGTAGCACCAACAATGGCACCCTTCGGGAACAGCACACGCAACTTGTTCGTCTCCACCGTTTCGGCAAAACGAACCTCATTGCCTTCACCCTGCATCGTGGTATAAGACTGGCCGGCGGCAAGCTTCACATCCTGCCAATCGCCATTCTCATCCGCATACTGCAACTTCCACGACTTGACCATCGGCACACCGCCACCGTCAGTCCAGAAGAACAGCTTCGCCTTCTTCAACGGAACAGTGCCATCCCAGGCAAGCTGCAGCCACGGCTCGGTACCGGTATTGTCACCCCAATTATTCCAAGTCTCATTCGGAGTATTGGTATACAACACCTGACCGTCGATAACCTTCTTGGCATTGTCCTTCGCCTGATATGGATTGGTGAAGCTGGCGCTCGCAGTGGACTGTGAAGCCACATTCACCGTGCCGTCGGAAGGAATGCCGTGAACGGTGACTTCCTTGAAACCGGTCTTCTCACCGTCGAATGCGGTGAGTTTGAGCACATAGTCACCCTCACGGTTGAACGTGACCGTAGTGTTGGCAGCGGTTGCGTCGACGAACTTCGCTTCGCCGTTTTCAGGGCCAGACACCTGCTCCCATGTGGTGGTGAGCGTGTCAGACGGCAGGCCGTCGTCCTTCACCGTGCCCACCAGCTGCGCACCGGACGAGGTGCTGCTGGCAATGTAGGCGTCAACGCTTGGCGCCTGGTTCGTAGGTTCGCCTTCCGGCACAATGTCGGTTTCGTAGGCCTGAATCTCCTTCAAGCCAATGGCCTGACCTGCTTGCGGAGTGAAGGTAGCACGAATGGCTTTGGCCACGACCTTGGAGAACTGCACGCGGTTGTAGTTGGCTCCCGCGTAAGTAGGCGTACGCACCTGGTTCGGCAGGACATGCCATGCGCCGGCCTCATCCTGATATTCAAGCGTGTACACCGACGGCTCACTGTAGCCGGCAATCGTCTGGCTGGACGAGGTCTGGTAGAAGTACAAACGCACGTCGTCGATGTTCTGCACGCCGTTCTTGAACGTTACGGTCAGCGAATCCTTGGCGTTCTTGGATCCCTTGGTGCCCCAGAAGGATTCCATCACGTTCTTGCCGTCCACTGCATTGGTTGCCGGGTATCCCTTGGTTTCGTAAGTGGCTTCCACATCGGCGTCCTTGGCCACGTTGGCCTGGCTCTTGGACGCTTCGTCCACGTTCTGTCCGGACTGCGCGAAGATCTGCGTAACCCTGCTGTTCGATGCGTAGGTCACTTCGTTGGCGTTCGGCATGGTGGCGGTGGTCGCGCCGGTGATCACCGCTCCGGAATCATCGGCAACCTCAACGGTTCCACTGGCCGGATCGTAGATGAGGTGGGCGAGCTTATCGGAGGTGAACACGGCGTTGCCGTCCACATACAGGGTGTATCCCTTCGGAGCGTTGTAGGTGCCGTCGTTGTTCCATACGATCGACAGATCCTGCCCGTGGTAGCTCAGGTTGTTGACGGTGAAGTGGTTCCAACCGGGAATCTCGATCGGATTGAGTTCAATCTTGTTGTCTTCACGCGGAACCATACCTGCCACGTCTTCCACAATCGTCCAGTTGGTGGTGCCAAGCTGGGTGTGGTGAATCCAGGAACGGTAGGTGATCTTTCCACCGTTCTTGCTGGCGTCGGCGTTCTTCTCCGGAATCGTGCTTCCTGCGGAATTATTATCCATATTCCAGAATTCGTTCTGGTCCGGATACTGGTTGTCGCCTCCCTGATAATGCGAGAACGCCACCCAATACAGCAGTTTCTTGAACGATTCGTTCGTGATATATCCGTTGTCTGCAGCATTATAATCACGGATTCCCGCAGAATAGATTTGCAGCAGCGGAGTTGCATTGATAATGGAGAAATTGTTTGATCCTGGGAAATTCAGCGCCTTCTTGTCTGCCTGATTCGCGGTGAAGAACGGGAAAATCGGGAATTCGTCGGCATCTTCGAACAAGCGCAACGCACTATCGTAATCATCATTGCCGGTCGGCATCAGACCTTCGGAATACGGATAGTAGTTGTTGAGTTCCTTGTATTTCGCGAATTGACCGTCGTTCAGCCACTTGTGCAGCAGCAGTTTGCTGTCGGAATCCCACAGGTTGTCGAGCACATCCTGCTTGATGGCGTCGGCGATCTGCTGCATTTCAGCGGCTTTTTCGGTGTCTCCGGCAGCCTTGTATGCTTGCGCGGCGGCATTGGCGTTGGCCCACATGTTGGCGGAACCGTCGGCACGGTCCATACGCTGGCCGGAACGACCGGGTTCGGAGAACGACACCGCGTCGGCATCGTTGCCGGTCATGGACCACCACGACCAGTCGATCAGATTGTTGCCGTTGCTATTCTGGTTGTCGTTGCTGTCTGGCTCGCTTTGCGAATTGAGCAGACCTTTGACATCTTCGGAACCGTAATCACCCAACGCTTCAGCCAATGATGACGGGCCGCCGTGCACCTTGTAGGAGTCCCAACCGGCCTTGGTGATGTACTGCGTGTAGCTGTGGTTCCAATTGGCTGGATCGCCCGGATTGTCGTGGTAGTAGTAATACCCGGACTGGCCTTTCTTGGCTGTCTGCCCGGCCGACACCCAAGTGCCGTACGAGTATTCGGCGTTACGGAACCACTTGGTGTCGTTGATGAACATGCCGGATGTCAGCACGATCTGGTTGTTGTATCCGAGCACGCCTTCGATGGAGGTCGGATACTGGAACGTATTGCCCGGCATATTGGCATCCAACATGTTGAAACGGCTCAGCCACCAGCGGTAGAACACGGTTTTGTCGATATTGTGTTCCTGGGTTTCCACGTAAGGAATGTTATCGACCCACCACTGGTTGTAGGTGGTCACGGAATCCTTGTAGGAAGCGGCCGGATCGGTGAGATCGCCGTTGAATCGGGCTTCGTATTCCGCGGTGGAGTCCGGCAACTCGTTGGCGATCAGGCCAAGCTGCAGCTTGGTGGTTTGTGGCACGTTCGCTTCCAAGGTGAGGGTGGAAGCGAGTTTGCCGTCCTTTACGGTGAAACCGTTGCCGGAGAACCGTGGATAGATGGTGGTCAGATCGTTCTTCACATTGAAGCGACCGGTCAGTTCAGTGTCGCCGTCATTGCCGTCTTGTGCGAATGGCGAGGCTGCTGTCAGCGTTACGTCACCGCCGGTGGTGCTGGTGATGGTGAAATTCGCGACCATCACATTGGTGTAGGTGATGTACTTGACTTCGGTGACGGTAATGGTCTTGTCGCCGTTGGTGAATTCCGTGGTGAAGTAGCTTGGCGTCTGCTTGCGCTTGTCGGTGTTCTCGCGCAGGGTCTGCTTGGAACCGCCAATGCTTACCTCAACGGTAAAGCCGTCGTTGCCGGTCTGATCCCAGTATGCGACATCTCCTACGAAACCAAGTGCTTCCGGCGTATGCGTGTACATGAATGCGGCACGGCCACGTGAGAACAGGTATTCGTTCTTGTCTGCGCCCGCATAGTTGTAGTCGCCAGCATCGTTGGTGCCGGTACCGTTTGGTGCGGTGCCTGTGCGCGTCAGCATCTTGTCGATCCAGAAGTCGTGTGCGGTGTCGGTTCCGGCACCGTTGGCAACATCCGCATCGAACACCTGCTTGAGGTAGCTTGTCGAGGGATCGAAAGCGACGCCGGTGCCCGGAATCGGGTCGGCGGCCCCCTTGAAACTCGGATACCCCATGGCAGAGTTCGGATTGGCCAGCGCGTCATTGGCGTATGCGGTCGTCACACCGCCAGACAACAGTGTGGCCACTGCCGTCAGCACGCCCAATGACGTGACAATCCCTTTCTTCCTTGTTGATGGTGTCATCAATTCCTCCTACATGGACCATCGTTGGCCCTTGGTTGCCAAGGCTCGTTCCCTGGCATCCAACTTTCTTTCTGTAGGAATGAGAGTCGTGCGATGGACATGAGATTGGAGCGTCCACCGACATTTCAAGAATACATGACGCGAATACGGTTTCGCAAATTTTCTTTCAGTTTTCTCCAATGCTTTTCTAAGTGAACTGCCATACGATGGCTTTTATGCGAAAAGGAAAGTTTTCGCATTTTCCCGTCTTATACTAGGGGCTATGACAAAACCGGCCACCCCATAAGGGGCAGCCGGTCTCTCATTCCAGTCAGCGCGGCGCATTCGGCTCCAATCGATCACGCCGCGCTCACCCGCTTCCCGGCACCATGGCACTCATAGCGCCGGGTAGCAAGTCTTTCTTTTGTTTAGCTGCGCAACCACACGTTCATTTGACCGAGTTCGCGGTTGGCCCATGCGTAGTAGGGCACCAGCTTGAGCGACGTCCGCTCATCTGAGGCGTCACGCTGAGCGGACATGTACAACGGGGCGTCCACGGCATCCGCAGCCTCACGAACGGCAGGCAACGTCACCGCGTCAACACCTCCAAGCAAATCACTCTCGAAAGTAACCGTGGCATCCGCAGCATCCACGCCATCAGCAAGACGGTACGTCCACAGATCGCCGGCATTATCGGCTTGCTCCGCGCAATAGACGAGCGGACCGCGCATCACCGCAACACGACCTGCATCGCAACGCACATGAGAGTTGGCACGCACCAATCGCACTGCCATATCAAGATCCAGCACCACATGCAATGCAGTTCCCGGAGCAACTGCGAAATATACGAAACCGTTTTCCGGAGCCGTCTTCACAGCAACACCATCGCATGTCAGCGCATAGGAATCAGCCGACCATGTGGGAATACGCACGCCGAAACGTACCGAATCAGCCGCCTCAGCGGGCAATTCCAGCATGTACTCAATATGACCGTTCCACGGAAAATCGGAACGCTGCTCCACATGCAACCCGGAATCAAAACTTGCCTGATTCGCAATGAACTGGTGAGCGAGCACCGTGCGACCGCCGTCACGTTCGGTATACACATAACGGTCCACCGACGCGATCAATCGCGCGACATTAGCTGGGCAGCATGCGCAGCCAAACCAATCGACACGATGCGAAAGCACATGATGCCGATCCGGATTGTCCAAACCGTCCGGCGAAGTCTCCAACGCATTCACATAGTAGTACTGCTTGCCATCAAGGCTGATGCCCGCGATGGCACCATTGAACAGCTCACGCTCAAGCACGTCGGCATATTCACCATTCGGTTCCAACAGAAGCATTTGGCGGGCAAACATGCTCATCGCCACAGAAGCGCACGTTTCGCCATACATGGTGTCGTTCGGCAGATCGTAATCGTACGTGAACGACTCCCCCACATGTGTGGAACCGATCGCACCCGTTACATACATGCGTTTCGACACGATGTTGTTCCAAAAACGATGCGCCGCATCCAGCAAGCCCTGATCGCCGGTAATACGCGCCACATGTGCGATTCCAGTGCATAAATAGGCCACGCGCACAGCATGGCCGTCAGCGGTCTGCTGCTCGCGCACCGGCTGCGCGGCTTGGAAGTACGTGGGCTTGTAGAATCCCAGATCCCGGAAAATGTAGTCGTTGTCGACAGCGGCGATCTGCTTGGCGTAGAACTGCGGATCCTGACCACGCACGTCGATGAGATACCGCGCCAGATTCAGATAGCGCTCCTCACCGGTCGCATCATACAGCTTCGCCAACGCCAATTCGATTTCCGGATGCCCATCAGCACCGTGGATCTTGCCGTCCTCCGGGCCGAAATTGGCATCGATGCAATCCGCCATACGGCACGCCACGTCAAGCGCCTGCTGGTTACCGGTCACCTCATGATAGGCGACAGCAGCCTCAATATAGTGGCCCATGACATACATCTCATGGCTTTGCTGAATCAGCGTGAAACGCTCACGATGCGCCCACTCACCGGTTTTGATTTGGTACGGAGTGTCCAAATATCCGTCCGATTGTTGCGCACGTGCGATGAGGTCGACGGTTTTATCGCACAGTTCCCGCAATTGCGGATCAGGATGATACGACAGTGCGTAAGCCGCTTCCTCCAACCACTTATATATGTCGGAATCCTGGAAGACCATGCCATGAAATTCACCGGCCTCATCACCGGCTGCGATACGCAGATTCTCCACGGCATGACTTTTATTATCGGCAAGCTGATTGCCAGCCGGATCATCCGGAACTTCAGTGGCAATCTCATCATTCATCACACCCCACTGATAGGGAATGACGGATTCAACGATCTGGTCGCGACGCTGCTTCCAGAAAGGAGAAGTAATAGTTACATTCATGATATTTCCTTAAGATTAAGGACTTCGCCAGCCCTTGACGGCTCTTGGCTACTCCGCCTTCGGTCCTGCTCAGGCCGGAGCCTGGAAACAGCCCACTGGGCTGTCTCCCAAGGGCTGACATCGCCAGGTGTCAGCCCTTGACGGCTCCAGCCATAAACCCTTTGACGTAGTACTTCTGGAGGGCTAGGAAGAGGATGGCTGCGGGGATCATCAGAATCACGACGCCAGCTTCGGTGGCACCGTAATCAATGACGCCCATAGTCTGCTGACGCATGTTCACCAAAGCGAGCGGCAGCGTGGCGTTCGACGAACTCGACAGGTACAGCGGAATCATGAAATTGTTCCAAGCCTCAAGGAAAGCAAGCAGACCGACAGTGACCATCGACGGCTTGACGACCGGCACCAGAATCTTAATCAGCGACTGCAGGGAGTTGCAGCCATCGACCATGGCGGCCTCTTCCATATCCTTCGGAATCGCATCGAAAGCATTACGCATGATGAACGTGCTCATCGGCAGCTGGAACAAGGTAATAACCAAACCGACACCCAGCAAGGAATCGTTCAGACCAATATCCTTGTACCACACCATCAGCGGAATCAGCAGAGACGCATACGGTACCATCAAAATGGACAGCGTCACCATGAATCCGAGATTGCGGCCCGGATAGTCGAAACGGGAGAACGAATAGCCTGCGAGCGTGCACACCACCACGGAGAACACCACGGCGACCAACGTCACCACCACCGAGTTGAACAGGTACTTCGGCAGGCCTTCCTGGTAGCCGAACAACGTCAGATAGTTGTTCACACCCCAGCCCTTGGATTGTGCGGAACCAGGCTGCGGACTGAACGAGCAGACCACCACCCAGATCAGCGGCGAAATGAAGACCAGAGCCAGCAGACCTTCGAGAATATAGACGATTACGCGCTTCCACAATGGAGTAGTCATGTGAGTTCCCTCCCCTTGCTCACTTGGTGTTGTCGCGCATACCGCGCATCTGGATGGAATTGATCACCACGAGGGCCGCAAGCACGATCAGCGACAGTGCGGCCGCCATGCCCAGATCCTTCTTGGAATCGAATGCGAAGTTGTAGATGAGCTGCACTACGGTCATGGTGGAATTGTTCGGACCGCCCTTGGTCAGAATGAAGAACTGGTCGAACGCGAGGATGGAACCGGTGACGCAGTAGATCAGGCACATCACGATGGTCGGCTTCATCAGCGGCAGGGTGATGGAACGGAAAATGCGCCACGTGCCAGCACCGTCCATGCGCGCGGCCTCATACAGGTCGCCAGGAATGGCCTGCAGGCCGATCATCATGAGCAGCATGTAGTAGCCGGAGAAACGCCAGACGATCACAATAATGGTAGCCCACAGCGCACTCTGGCCGGTGGCGAGCACGGAGCCGCCCTCATCCATCAATCCGAAGAAGCTCAGGATCTTGGTGACGGGGCCCACCTGCGGGGAGTACAGCGCGTAGAACAGCAGCGAAGCGGAGGCGAGACCGGTTGCGGACGGCAGCAGGAAGCACGTGCGCAGCATATTGTTCCACTTGGTGCTTTCCTGCACGATCAGCGCCAGACCAAGGCCAAGCACCAGCAGGAAAATCGTGACGATCACGGTGTATTCAAGTGTGAACAACACCGACTGTCCGAGCAGTTTATTTTCGAAAACCTTGACGAAATTCTCAGGGAAATTCCAACCACGGTTACCGCCCATCAACGACCAGCGGGAACCGGCCATGATGACGAGCAGCACGATTGGCACGAAGAACAGCATGATGATCATCAGCCAATCAGGCAGCGCATACAGCAGGCCACGACGGGTTGCCTCCGCCTTGGCCTTGGAACGATGCGTCTTCACTGGCGCAGCGTTCTTGGAAACAGTAGTCATATTCCCTCCTTGGAACACTTTTGGCGACTCTCTCTTGAATCGTTCGGGGTTTTCGACATAAATGGCCAAGCGATTGGATATGCGTTTGACAGTGCGATTCCGTCTCGCGCGGCCGTTGAAATCCGCCATGAAGACCGACATTGTTTTTGAATTATTGTCGATCTTCATGGCAGACCACAACTGTGGTCTGTCTATTTTTGTTTTCGATATTCAGTTATTCGATATTCAGTTGTTCTTAAGTTATGTAAATCGGGGAAAGGAGAAAAAGGAGGAGAAGTTCGTTTTCAGTGGCTCACCTCACTGACCCAGCACGTCGGTGATGGCCTGGTTGTCGGCCTTGAGATCGCCATCGCCCCAGACTGCGTTCTGGATGAGCAGCTGCCACGGGGAACCGGCTGCGTTGAAGGCCTCATTGAAAGCTGCGGACTTCGGGGTCTGGCCATTGCCGTCGATGATTACGGAGTTGATGGTCTGGACGCGAAGATCGGCATCGTCGTAGGCGGTCTTCAGGGTCTGGATGTTGGATGCGGTGTCGCCGTTGGCTGCGAAGACTTCCTTCTGGGCGTCATCGCTCATGAGCCATGCGAGGAAGTTCCAAGCCTGAGCGACGTGCTTGCAGTCCTTGGAGATGCCCATGGCATCGCCGCCGAGGAACGTGGAGGTCTTGCCTTCCTTGGTGCCCGGGATCGGGGTGACACCCACTTCGAAGCCGCCGTCCTTCTCAGCTTCGAACAGTGCGGTGGAGGAGGTGTTCGGATACGGCATCACACCGATGTTGCCGTTGGCGAACGGAGCGGTCCAGGTGGCACCGGTTTCTTCCTTGGAGCCTGCGCCCAAGCCGTTGGTGGTGTTGGCGAGTTCCTTGTAGGCGTCGAGCACGGCCTTCATGGAATCGTTGTCGAGGGTGGCTTCGGTGCCATCTGCGTTCATCACGGATTCGCCGTCAGCCCACACGGACGGGAACAGGTCGAACACGAGAGCGCCACCGGACTGGCCGGCCAAGTAGGAGCCTGCCACGCCGTCCTTGTTGAGGGCCGCGACCGCCTTGGCCTGCTCAACGAACTCGTCGATGCTGCTCGGACCCTTCTCCGGGTCAAGGCCTGCTTCCTTGTACAGATTCTTGTTCCATACCATCACGGAAACGTCGGTGATGAACGGCAGCGTGTATTCCTTGCCATCCACGGTACCGGCTTCAATGTGGCCCTGCTGCAGGTCGGACTTGTTGTCGAGTCCGTCGATCTGCTTGGTGATGTCGGTGAAGATGCCTTCAGAAGCCCAGTACGGAATACGCACCACGTCACCGGCGAGAATGTCCGGAAGGGAATCGGTCTGGGAAGCACCACCAACCTTGCCTTCCATATCGTCGTTCGGAATGATTTCCAGCTTGACCTGGTTCTTGTGGGAGGCGTTGTAGGCCTTCACCGCGTTCTTGGCCTGACGCTCCAGCGGAGAACGGGTCCACAGAGTGATCTCAGTGCCGTCATCAGTGCCGGCTGCCGGAATATCGGCCGGAGCCGCGGATCCACCACTGCTGGAACCACCGCCGCATGCAGCCATCGGAATAAGCAACGCGGTTGCCGCGATGCCGGCAATAACGCGAGTGACCTTGTTGAAAGACACCATGTCTACTTCTTTCTCTATGTATCGCTCAGCTTTGAGCCATCCGGCGGGCCTTCCGCCGTCTGCCTTCACGATTTCCGGTTGTTCTCCTTCGATTGAACCGTAGTGCGAAAGCCTTTTCTCAGTATATGGTTTTCTCCAGATTTTGCAAAATCGCTTTCGCACATCAGAATGCAAAGGTATTCATGTCGATAAAACCGTTATAAATAAACGATTCTTAGCATTTTAAGAATCGTTTATGACAGCAAAAAATGACGTGAGATGCAGAAAATGCGAAAGAAAAATGTGTTCATTTTCGCAAATGCGAAAGTTTCGCAATTTGCAAGTGAAAATGTCAGCAATCGGCTATATAAAGCCGTTTTGTCCACTTTTTGACACGATGCGAAAACTTTCGCAGTTTTGTCGTATAATATTACGCAATACAAGGGCGGCGAAGCGCATCGACGCGCAGCCAACGTTTTCGTCACACCGTAAAAAAGGGGAACATCATGGCAACTGCAGATACTCACTCAACAGCAAGGCTTGAAGATGTAGCAGCGCTGGCCAACGTGTCTTTGGCAACGGCTTCAAAGGCGCTGCATGGCAAACCGCGCGTCAGTGAAGACACCCGCGAGCGCGTGATGGAGGCAGCGCGGCAACTCAACTATTCCCCGAACAAGCTGGCGCAATCGTTGGCAAGCGGCAGAAGCGGAACCATCGGTTTGGTCACTTCCGATCTGCAAGGCCGTTTCTCCACGCCTATTCTTATTGGCGCCGAAAACGAGCTGCGCGCACAATCGACATCGGTACTACTCGCCAATGCTCGCGGTGACGATGCGCTGGAACGCAGCCATGTAGAGAAACTGCTGTCGCTGAAAGTGGACGGCCTGCTGATTGTGCAGTGCGAGACGAATCCGCGCCCGTCGCTGGGGCGTGATTGGGGCGTGCCGCTGGTGTATGTGTATGGTACTTCCACCGACACCAACGATTGTTCGGTGACGTGTGACAATGTGGACGCCGGGCGCATGGCCGTGAATCATTTGATTTCGTGCGGACGCAACCGTATCGCCATTATTGGCGGCGATGAAACGTATACGGCCTCCACCGACCGCACCAAGGGCGCGTTGGAAGCGTTGGCCGAGGTTGGTTTGGAACCGGCTGGCCCGATTCGCTATGGCCGTTGGGACGAGAATTGGGGGCGTGCCGCCACCAGACTGCTGCTCGACCAAGGCGTGAAGTTCGACGCCGTGGTATGCCAGAGCGATCAGCTGGCACGAGGATGCATTGACGCGTTGAAGTCGCAGCATCTACGCATTCCTGAGGATGTGGCGGTGATCGGCCACGATAATTGGGACGTGCTCACCAAGAGCTCCCGCCCGCCGCTGACCAGCATCGACAATGAAACGGAACTCATCGGCCGTAAAGCCGCCCGCTACCTGATGGACGCCATCAACGGCCAGCCCCACCACGGCACGGAATACCTCCCCTGCCGCCTCATCCAACGCGAATCCACTCTCCCCCTAGACTAGTGTCATCGCTTTTTGTTGGAACGTCCCTTGAAGTAAATGTCGAACACGATCCAGACGGACAAAACGAACGCGATCACATAGCCGAGGAAACCAACGATCGGAATACCGAAAATCACCGGTTTGATGCCCGCATAGTACACGATCGACGAGCCGATGAACAATCCGACGACGATCAGCGCCATCGTAAGCCTGTTCACCATGTTGGCAAGCAGATGGATCGGTTCCTGCGAGCCGACCATCTCCATATTCACGCGCAACTGGCCGCGCGTAAGCATACGGGAGGCCACTTTCAGCTCATTGGCGGCAGCGAGCAGGCTGTGCAGCGCCTGATGACCTTCGATAACCAGCGATTTCGCCTCATCCTTGGCGAAATCCTTCTTCGACGTGCTTGCGGCGATATGGTCGGAGATGATCTGAATCATATTCACGTCTGGAATGAACTCGTCGAGCAGGCCTTCCAAAGTGACCAGCGCACGCCCGACCGTGGTGACGGTGCTCGGCACTTCAATGCCGTGTCGTTGCGCCATTTGCGTCAATGCGGTGAGCATGGCGGCGATATCCAGCTCGGCCAAATCCACTGTGCCGAATTCCTTGACGATCACGTCCAAGTCGGCCAATAACGCCGGATAATCCTCCGGATCGGCCTCGGCACCGGCGAAACGCAGCAGACCGTCGGCAAGCGCGGGCGAATCCTGTTTGGCGACCGCGAAAATCATGTCTTTCAAGACGGAACGGGTTTTGGCATTAAGCCGGCCCGTCATGCCTAGGTCGAGCAGCACGATCTGCCCGCCGCGCACCATGATGTTGCCCGGGTGCGGATCCGCGTGGAAGAAGCCTTCGTCAAGCACTTGCGTGGCGTAATTGTCGACCAGTTTGGTGCCGATTTCCTTCAGATCGTAGCCCGCTTCGATGAGCTCATCAGGATGCGAGACGGAAATGCCTTCGACGTAGTCCATGACCACCACGTGTTCGGTGCACAGGTCGGAGTATGGCTTCGGGCAGTCCATGTATTTGTAGTGTTCGCAGAATCGTTTGAATTCCGCCAGATTTCGCGCTTCGATCATGAAGTCGGTTTCGGCTTCGAAGGTGTCCCACAGTTCTTCGACCACGCCGGAGAGATCGACCACTTGGGCGCTGGGCATGGTTTTGGCGGCTATTCGTGCGATGGTGCGCATGATGGACACATCCTGTGCCATGGTTTCGCGCACGCCCGGGCGTTGCACTTTGACGGCCACATCTTCTCCGGTAGTGAGTTTCGCACGATGCACTTGCGCGAGGCTTGCCGATCCGAGCGGTGTGGCGTCGATATGGTCGAAGATTTCGCCTGCCGGGCGTCCGTATTCGTCTTCCAGCACTTGCAGGACGGTGCCGTACGGCATGGGGTCGGCGTCGGCGCGCAGTTTGGCGAGTTCGTCGCAGAACGATTGGGGCAGGATTTCGGAGCGCATGGATAGGATCTGCCCGACTTTCACGAAAGTTGGGCCAAGCGCTTCGAACATGAGCCGCATTTTGACGGGGGTCAGGCCGTGCACAATGTCGAATTGGTTGACGATTTGCGCGATTTGCGCAAGTCTCTTCAGTTTGCCTCGACGAGTCAGGTGGTAGCGCTGCGAGAATGAGTCTTTACGCGGGCCGAACAGTCCGATGGTTTCGGATTGCGTAAAGGTTGCGTCGTTCTGCTTGCCTTGCGATTGCAGGATTCCCGTTTTTCCCGCGGATTTGGCTGCCGTTGCCGCAGCCGCGTCGGACGAGGGGTTCGCCGTCGGATTGATCACCGCGTTGACTCGGTCGGAAAGTGTGACCGGCTCCACGCTTTCGGGGCGGGCCGCATCCGGCTCGATCGGAGAATTCAAAGACATATCGCTGCTCGCAAACGTTGGTCGGATTACGATGAGTGGGATTCATGAGGAGACTTGCGTCCCGCGTATTTCATGCGATTCGCATGTTTCGCACGTTTCTTACGTTCCGCACACGGCCGTTCGCATGTTTCGCAAGTTCCGCATAACAAATCGCCGTCTGAACGTGATGCGACGAGCAGACGGCGATGTGAACGATTGAACGTTACTCGGCTTTGGCTTCAGGTTCGGCTTCCTTGGTTTCCTCTGCAGCCTTGGCTTCAGAGGATTCCTTGACCTCCGCGACCTTGTGCTTGAGTTCGGCGTTGAGGGCCTTGCCCTGTTCGACGGTCAGCTCGCCCTTCTTGACGAGATCGTCAACGATTTCCTGGCTCTTCTCAACCGTGGTCGCCAAAGCGCCAACGCCGGCGAGGAAGACCTTACGCAGGCCGTCACCAAAATCAAAATCAGCCATGATTACCTCCTTAGGTGATGGTAGTACCCACTCTATCGCATTATCTTCACAAATAAAGTCAACGAAACTGGTCAATCGTCGCAATTCTGCGGAAGGCTCGCTGCCGTATGCTCACAGCGTACGGAAAACGAAGCCGCAAAAACACAAGACAGCGTGATCGTGCGAAACTCGCGCAAAAAATGAACGGCCGATCAGCGCGGGCGTGACATGGCCACGCGACGCGCGTTGCCTGCAATCGTATTGATGCTGTCAAGTTCCGCACGCTGCGCTTGCGTTTGCCCTGCAGCAACCGGATCGAACGAACCGTATCGACGTTCCACGGCGGTGCGGATCAGAAAATCAGCGAGCGCAGGATTCTTCGGCAGCAGCGAACCGTGCATGTATGTGCCAATCACATTGTTGACGCGCGCGCCTTCCGTATGATCCTCGCCATTGTTGCCGATGCCGTCCGCGTCGACAGTACCGAGCGGCTGCACGCCTTCACGCAGGAAGGTCTGACCGGAATGGTTTTCGTAGCCGATGATATCGCCAAAATCGGCGGAATGCTCGGTCAGATTGCCGATCATGCGCACTTCCTGACCAACCGTGTACGCGCCGATCACGCCGATGCCGTCGAGTCGGGAACCATCCACCGTTTCGAAATATTCGCCGAACAGCTGGTACAGGCCGCAAATCATGAGCATGGGGGTGCCGTCGGCAGCCAGCGAGCGCAACAGGTCGGCGCGTTTGAAGAAGTCGTCGATGATTTTCTTCTGGCCGGTGTCTTGGCCGCCGCCGCCCAGAATCATATCGACATGTTCGGGCCACGCGTCGCCCTGATTGTAGGCGTGCACGTGCGGTTCGTAGCCGTACAGCGCGAGTCGGCGCTGGATGGTGAGTACGTTGCCGGAGTCGCCGTAGATGTTCATGTCTTTCGGATATAGCGACACGATGTCGATTGTCTGGCTCATATCGTCTCCCTCATGCGTTTCATACGTTCTTCATGCGTTTTCATGCGTTGCGCGGATTCGCGCTGTTATTTGCCCACGCCAGCGTCGGCGACTTCGGCGATTTTGCCGAGCGCGGCTCGCGTTTTGAGCATTGCCGTGTATGTGCAGTAAATGTGCTTAGGGGTGCCCGGATTCGCGTTCACGAACGTTGAGACGGCCTCTTCAAGTTCCGTGTTGACGCTATTCACCTGCACCTGATCGTATTCGAGACGCAACGCCATATCCCATGCGCGCACGCCTGAAACCATGGCCACACCGGTGTCTCGCAGCGAGGAGAAGTCCACGTCCCACAGCCAGCTCATGTCACGCCCGTCGGCGTATTCGTCGTTGATGGCGATCATGGTGTCGCAGCCTTCGGGGGCGAAGGATGCGAGCGACAGACGGAATCCCATGGGGTTTTTGACGAGCAGCAGCTCCACCGGCGAGCCGTTCACGTCGATGACCTCGCCGCGTCCGAACGCCGGAGTGACTTCGGCTGCCGCGTCGATCATGGCTTGCGTGGTGGAGTGCGCGAAATCGATCATGCGCTGTGAGATTCCCACTTGTAGCAATAGTTCGTCGGTTACGTTCTGCTCGAACGGCAGGAACATTGCTTGCGCATCGGCTACGACCGCTCGCACGACGGCCAGCGCGGCCGCCGCGTTGTACAGGTTGTACACGCCTTCCAGTCTCACGCCGGTTTCGTACGTTTCACCGTCGATGCCGAAACTGGCACGATGGTCGCCCACGGCAAGCAAGGTCACGTCAGCTGGTAGCTGTTCCGCAATTGCCGCATCTTCCGATTTTTCTGCATTTTCCCCAGTTTTCGCAATCACTGCAGCATCGTCAATCTCAATATTTGCGGACGATGCAGTATCGACTGTCGTGCGCATGTCGTCGTCGGACGGGAAGAAGCTGCGCAACGACCCGTCAAGACCGAAATAGCGCACTTCCACACCATCTTCAGTATGTGCGACGTCAGCAAGTCGTGCGATGCGTGGATCCTCACGATTGAGCACTACGGTTCCGGTGGTCGCTTCGGCGGCTTTGCTCAGCAGTCGTGCGGTATTGTCGATTTCGCCGAAACGGTCGAGCTGGTCGCGCATCACGTTGAGCAGCAGGCAGTAGTCGGGTTGCACTTGTTTGACGAAATGCACCGCGTACGCTTCGTCGAGTTCCAGTACGGCGATGTCGGCGTCCAGTTTGCCGCCGAGCGAGACTTCGGCCAGCAGCGACGAGACCACGCCGCGGGTGAAATTCGATCCGGTCGGATTGGTGAATACCTTCAATCCCAACGATTCCAGCATGCTTGCCACCATGCGCGTGGTGGTGGTTTTGCCGTTCGTGCCGGATACGAGCACCACGCCAAGCGGTAGCTGCTGCAGGGTGCGTGCGAGGAATTGCGGGTCGATCCGTTCCACGATTTTGCCGGGGAACGCGCTGCCGCCGCCATGTGCCAGGCGGGAGGCCGCACGCACGGCCTTGCCGATCAACGGCGTTGCGAATGAGTTCCACGCCATGCTATACCTCCTGTTGGCTCTGGTAGTCCTGCGGCATATCTTTGAACTTGGAGTATGCGCCAAGGAACGCGAGATTGAACGTCTGCGTCGGACCGTTACGATGCTTCGCCATGATGATATCGGCCTCGCCCGGGCGATCTTCCTTGTCGTAGGCGTCCGGCCTGTGCACGAGGAACACCACGTCGGCGTCCTGTTCGATAGAACCGGATTCGCGCAAATCCGAAAGCTGCGGCTTTTTATCCTGACGCATTTCGGGGCCACGGTTCAGCTGGCTCAGCGCCACCACCGGCACTTCCAATTCCTTGGCAAGCAGCTTCAATGCACGCGAGAAATCAGACACTTCCTGCTGGCGGCTTTCCACGGCCTTGCCGGAAGTCATGAGCTGCAGGTAGTCGATCACCACTAATTTCAGATCGTTCGTCTGCTTCAATCGGCGGCATTTCGCACGGATCTCCATCAAACTCATGTTCGGACTATCGTCGATGAATAATGGTGCGTTCTGCAGTTTATCCTGCAGATTATTGAGGATATTCCAACGTTCCTGCGTGATTTCTTCCGCTCGGCGCATGGCTGACAGCGGAATATTCGCTTCCGCCGAAATGATTCGTTGCGCAAGTTCGGTTTTGCTCATTTCCAAGCTGAAGATCACGGACGTCATATTGTGGTGCAGCGCCGCAGCTCGCGCGAAATCAACGCCGAGCGTGGACTTACCCATGGCCGGTCGGCCTGCAACGACGATCATCTGGCCCGGCTGCAGGCCTTGCGTCACGTCGTCGATGTCACGGAATCCGGTTGGCACGCCTTTGGAAACCTCGCCGTTTTGCAGTCGGTCGATTTGGTCGAGGGTGTCGGTGATGACGGTGCCGATCGGCGCGTAATCCTGCCTCACTTTGCCGGTCGACATTTCGTAGACTTCGGCCTGTGCCAGGTTGACGACGTCTTCGGCTTGGGATCCTTCGGCGGTGTAGCCGAGCTGTGCGATTTTGGTGCCGGCTGCGATCACATTGCGCAGGATGGCACGCTGGTGGATGATGTCGGCATAGAAGGTTGCGTTGGCTGCGGTCGGCACGGATGCGACGAGGCTGTGCAGATAGTCGGATCCCCCCACTTTTTCGAGGTCGCCGTCTTTGAGCAGCTGGTTGGCCACCAGCACCGCGTCGACGGGCTGCGATGCGGAGAACAGGTTGATGATGGCTTCGTACACGGTTTGGTTGCGCGGCTGGTAGAAGTCGGTGATGTCAATCATCTGCGAGACTTCGCCGATGGCGTCTTTGCTCATGAGCATGCCGCCGAGCACCGCCATTTCGGCGGCGTCGTCATGTGGCGGCACACGGTCGAAGATAGCGTCGCGAATAGCCGTTCCCGACGCGCCGGAAATGCTGCCATTGCCTGAAAAACCGCGGTTTTGCCCTTGATCCAGGCCATTGTTCCAAGAATTGCTCTCCGCCATGCTTCTCCAGCTCTTCGATGTGTGGTGTACCGGGAAAAACCATAATACCTGTGCCACTTCACGAATGATGTTGCGATGAGATTCTGGAGGAATCTCCGCATTGGCAGGATCGAAATCACCCGACACGCGCGAATCGGTTCGCTGTGGATAAGAAAGCCGAAAAAACCCGAGTTATCCACATACTGGGGATAACTATGTGGAAAACATACCGAGTTATCCACCAAATGGGGATAACCAAGTGGACAACTTGGGGACATCTTCCGTACGGGTGCCCATTCCCCTGGTTGTGACTTGCTTAAGTGAACCGAAGGTGATATGTTCCCCACTTTTTCTTAAACGATGGGTTTCCGCCGACGCGGCGGGTACCGCATCGGCAGCCATGTCGCTTTGCCGGGCATTCGCTCACAGCCTACGCGGCCTCACATGTGGTAGCGGGTGGCGTTGTACATGGTTCGGACAAGGGTTTCGCGCCATTTACTCCAGCCGTACTGTTTGGAAATGGTCTCGCCGGCCGTGGCACCCAACGACGAACCGTCAGCACGAGTCAGATCGAACAGCATGTCAAGCAGCAGCGGATCATGATCAAGACGAGAGGCCAATTCGTCACCAACATTCGGATCATTAGGATTCTGGCCAGTCGCAAACTCCGACAACGTAAGATGCTCACGCACCAGCAACGTGACCCACCAAATAATGTCACGGTCAAAACCCATACGTTTCAACACCATGGACGCATGGCGGGCACCCTCCGCAGCATGATCGGCAATCCCCGGACGCTTGCCGATATCATGCAAAATACCAGCCAACAGCAACGCCTGATAATGCCGATCATCATAACGGTTTCCACGAGGTGTTTCACGGCCAAGCCGCGTAACCACCTCAACCGAATGACGGTCAATCGTATACCGATGCGCAGCCGAAGCACTCGGGCGATTACGAATCGCCAACCATTCCGGAATCAAACGACCCGGAATATCGACAAAATCAATCTCCTCCCACACCTGCAACAACGCGGGACCGCTCGCAAGCAAACGCAAGAACAGACTACGCGACTCATCATTCCACGTGCGATCATCGATCGGACACGACTTCAGATTCTGCAACGTGCCGGGCGCGATCGGCAGACCAAACTCAGCCGCAGCAACAGCAGCCCGCAACGCAAGGCACGGATCGGACTTCGGATCGGCACCCGGCGCAAGCACGATCTCCTCCTCATGCTTGGCGATACCGGGCGCGACCACATCAAACGTAGGCGCCTGACGCTTACCGCCGCCACGAGGCTGGAACACCTGGAAAAACGCAAAACGAGGCTTCTCATGAGTCAACGAATGCTCAGCGCGAGAAGCCGTGGAATCAAGCGAAAACGCGATCTGGCGACCAACACGCGCAAGCAACGTCTGCAAATCATCAATCGACTTCGCCTCACGCTCGCCGCTCGGCAACGTCGGATCAGCCAAACCCAGCATCGCCGAAACCTTCGCCTGATAAGGAGCGAGCAACATATTCGTGTCTTTATTGGCCACCAAATGAATGCAATCGCGCACATCCAACAACCGTTCGACGGCATCGTCATACTGGCCGTGCGGGCGGTCGGCAAGCCAAGAAGCGGCAAGCGCGGAGACCAGCACGGAATCACGCAAACCACCGCGAGACTCCTTAATATCAGGCTGATTGCTATACGCCATACGGCCGAACTCATCCAAACGAGACTTGGCGGAACCCAACAATTCGGGCAAGCGCTTACGGGCGGCCCTACGCCAACGCTCCAAAATGGAGACAGCCGTGGATTCAATCAGCTGCGTATCGCCCGCAATCGGCACCACATCCAGCCAACCCATCGCAGCAGGCAAATCATGGTCGGTCACCGCCTCGCACTGCGCGCGGGTACGCACCGACTGGTCAAGATCAAGACCCGAATCCCAAATCGGATACCACAATTTGTTGGCAAGCTCATTGAGCTGCTGGTCGGTGAGCGCGTGAGGCTCATAAATGACCACCAAGTCAAGATCGGAACTCGGTCCCACTTGGCCGCGGGCCAACGAACCCACCGCGCCAAGACCAATGCCGGACTGCGGAACGTCAAAAGACACCGTCTGGCAAGCCTCCTGCCACAATTGTTTGAGGCAATCCATGGCCAGATCCGTACGAGCCTTGCGCTTCACCGCACCATTGCGGTACACGCCGTCGGCATCCGGCTGACTTATATCCATGAAACGTTGTTTAAGACCATCAACCGCTGAAGTCATAGCAAATCCTTATGAATCTTCGCAAAAGCAAGCAAATCTGAGCAGATAAAGCGAAAGCGGGGAAATACGAAGCAAAAAATATGACGCGAAAATCGTATGAAAATCCCCGCACGGCGCGAAGCACGTACGGGGATCTGTCTATTGATAACCCGAACCCAAGCCCGGGGTCCTTAATATCTATCCGAATGAATTATCAGATAGCGGCAGAGCCGGTCTCGCCGGTGCGCACGCGGGTCACCGAATCAAGCGGGGCAACCCAGACCTTGCCGTCGCCGATGGTGCCGGAGCCGGCGGACTTGACGATCACACCGACCAGAGTCTCGGCATCGGCGTCATCGGACAGCACCTCGACGCGAATCTTCGGAATGAGATCCACGGTGTATTCCGCACCACGGTAAACCTCGGTGTGGCCACGCTGGCGGCCGTAACCGTTAGCCTCAGACACGGTCAGACCGTGAACACCTGCGGCAGCGAGGGCTTCCTTGACATCGTCAAGCTTATGCGGCTGAATGATAGCGGTAATGAGCTTCATCTCACTTCACCTCCTTGAGAACAGAGCTGGCGGTACCAGCAAAATCGTAAGCACGTTCACCCTGATCGGCAAGATCAATACCGCCGACTTCCTGAGCTTCGGTGACACGCCAGCCAATCGTCTTCTCCAGAGCGAAGGCGATGATGCCGGTGACAACAGCGGACCAGATGATGGCAACGAGGGCAACGATGAGCTGCACAACCAGCTGCTTCCAGTCGCCGCCCGCGAACAGACCGGTACCTTCACCGAAGAAGCCGATAAGCACAGTGCCGGTGAAGCCGCCGACGCCGTGGACGCCGACAACGTCGAGAGAATCATCGTAGCCGAGCTTGAACTTCAGGCCGCAAGCGAGGCAGGTGAGCACGCCGGCGATGGCACCGAGCACGATGGCCCACAGCGGGGAAACCACATCGGCGGCCGGAGTGATGGCAACCAGACCTGCGACGATGCCGGAAGCGGCACCCATGGCGGTGTAGTGGCCGGTGCGGATCTTCTCAGTGAAGCCCCAAGAGAGCATTGCGGCGGCGGTTGCAGCGGAAGTGGAAACCCAAGCGTAGCCTGCGGTGCCATTGGCGGCAAACGCGGAACCAGCGTTGAAGCCGAACCATCCGAACCACAGCAGGAAAGCGCCAAGCATCACGAACGGAACATTGTGCGGACGGAACGGCTGGGTGCCGAAGCCCTTGCGCTTGCCGATGATCAACACGATCACCAGAGCGGCGACTGCAGCATTGATGTGCACGACCGTACCACCTGCGAAATCGTGGGCGGCAGCGCCGATAGCCTGGGAGATCGCGCCGTCAGCGCTCAGCAGACCGCCATTCCACACCATGTGGGCGAGCGGAGCGTAATCGAAGGTAATCCACAGCGCGACGAAAATCATCCACGTGGAGTACTTGACACGTTCAGCGATAGCGCCGCAAATCAGAGCGACGGTAATCATGGCGAATGCGGACTGGAACGCCACATCGACGCTGACCGGGTAGTTGTTGGAGTTCAGCGAAGCCGACGTGAAGACGCCGCCGTCGGAAACCATGGAATCCTTCAGCAGGAAGCCCGTGGCCGGATCACCGAAGACACCGCCGACCGAAGTGCCTGCGTAGGCGATGGACCAGCCCCACAGCACCCAGATCACCATTGTGACGGACAGAGCGGCCGCCTCCATAATCATCATGTTCAGCACGGCCTTTGCGCGGACCATGCCACCGTAGAAGAACGCCACACCCGGCGTCATGAGGAACACAAGGGACGCGGACGTCAAAATCCACGCGGCATTTCCAGAATCAAGCTGACCCATGTCACCCTCCTCTTTCTTTCTTTTTGAGTTCACATTTCCGGCCCCATCGTATGGGGCTGACAAAACGGTATGGAACGCCGCCCGCGTTTTGAAAACGTTACGACGTGTTACAGCAAGGTAACGCCATCTCGCCATTACGTCAACCGAAAACGGCGGAATAAAGCGGCTGGCACGTTTTGTTTCAGATTGCGCACCGCTCTCAGGCCAAACCACTATCAGCCCATTTTTCAGCGTATCTGCCTTATGTATGGCAGATTTGGAGGACTGACACGAGACATTTCGCCTATATATGGCACTCTCACTCGCAAAAAAGGTGCTTTCGGGGGTAAACATATACCTTCTAAGTCGACTTTCTCCAAAAGCATCTGCCATATATAAGCGAGAAACCAGCGGACGAACCGGCAAATCTGCCATATATAGGCGAAATAGGACTGGTCGGGGGTAAAAAGAAAGCCTCCCACGCGGGGAGGCTTTCTCGGGAGCGCAATCAGCTCAGGCGAGGATGCCGTCGACGAAGCCTTCCGGATCGAACGGGGCGAGATCGTCCGGGCCTTCGCCGAGGCCGACAAGCTTGACGGGCACGCCAAGCTCCTTCTGCACGGAAATCACGATGCCACCCTTTGCGGAGCCGTCGAGCTTGGAGAGCACCACACCGGTAATGCCGATGGCTTCGGCGAACACCTTGGCCTGGGTCATGCCATTCTGGCCAGTGGTGGCGTCGAGCACGAGCAGCACCTCGTCGACCGGAAGGTTCTTTTCGGTAACGCGGCGGATCTTGCCGAGCTCGTCCATGAGGTTCGCCTTGTTCTGCAGGCGGCCCGCAGTGTCGATGATGAGCACGTCGGCGTTCTCTTCCTTGGCC
>SKEG01000739.1_pt1 | contig 31182 bp, 24 predicted proteins | sample 4826631 | NCBI WGS metagenome assembly SKEG01 (sample SAMN11008815, study PRJNA524170) | human gut metagenome | biome: Human fecal sample; material: Feces; isolation source: fecal sample from pouch patient p26, p34, p50 | host: Homo sapiens | place: Israel: Tel-Aviv | collected 2016-11-02
GATCTTCAGGGTGGGAGCCGGAGCGGAGAACGGGGTGCCGCGGCCGGTGGAGAACAGGATCAGGTGTGCGCCTGCTGCCGTCATAGCGGTGGCGGAGACCAGATCGTTGCCGGGGCCGTACAGCATATTCAGGCCCTTGGTCACCACGGGGTCGCCGTAGCCGATGACGTCCATAATGGGGGCGGTGCCGCCCTTCTGCACGCAGCCGCAGCTCTTATCCTCCAGCGTGGTGATGCCGCCGGCCTTGTTGCCCGGAGAGGGGTTATCGTACACCACCTCGTTGTGGCTGATAAAGTAATCCTTAAAGCCGTTGATCATGTGCTCGGCCTTGACGAACACTTCCTTATTGATGCAGCGATCCATCAGGAAGCCCTCTGCACCGAACATCTCGGGTACCTCGGTCAGCACGGTAGAGCCGCCGCGCTGACCCATCATGTCGGAGAAGCGGCCGATGGTGGGGTTGGCGGTGATGCCGGACAAGCCGTCCGAGCCGCCGCACTTCATGCCCACCACCAGCTCAGACACGGGGATGGGCTGGCGCTCAAACTGCCCGGCATAGGCAGCCAGTTCCTTCAGGATATCGCGGGCGGCGGCAAACTCGTCCTCCACATCCTGACAGGTCAGGAACTTGACGCGGTCGTGGTCGTACTCGCCCAGCTCTTCCACGAACTGATCGTGCTGCAGGTTCTCGCAGCCCAGATGCAGCACCAGAACGGCGGCAGCATTGGGGTGGCGCACCAGCGCAGCCAGCAGCTTGCGGGTCTGTGCGTGGTCGTGGCCGGTCTGGCTGCAGCCGAAGGGATGGGTGAAGGTGTACAGACCCTCGATGGAGCCGGTGACCAGATCCTGATTGTCGGCAACCATCTTCTTGGCGATATCGTTCACGCAGCCCACGGTGGGGATGATCCAGATCTCGTTGCGGATGGCGGCGCGGCCGTCCTTACGGCGGAAGCCCATAAAGGTCTCCGGCTCGACCTTAGGCAGCGGAGCCAGATCCGGGGCGGGGTTATAGCTGTATTCCACCTCGCCGGACAGGTTGGTGTGCACATTATGGGTGTGCATCCAGGTGCCGGGGGCGGCGTCTGCGGTGGCATGACCGATGGGGAAGCCGTACTTGATGACGTTCTCGCCGTTCTTAATGGGCTTGACTGCCATCTTGTGACCCTGCGGGATATCCTCCAGTGCGGTGACGGCAAGGCCGTCCACCTCCACCAGAGTGCCCTTGGCAATGGGGTGCAGGGCAACGACCACATTGTCGATGGGGCTGATATGAATTGCCTGCGGCATAGTTGTTCTCCTTATCGTATCGCACAAAAGGGCTGCTGCCCAAAGCAGCAGCCCTTTGTTGTGCGGGTAGGTTGATTTTCAGCTTACAGGCAGCTCTTGTAAGCAGCCTCGGCACCCTGGGTGCGGATCATTTCCAGATCTGCCAGCACAGCAGCTTCCAGACCCTCGATCTTGGTCAGATCCTGATCCCACATCTGGGTGTTGGTCAGCACAGCGTGCACCAGCTGCGCAGCGGTGTCGTCCTTGTGTGCATAGTAGAAATCCAGAGCCCATGCGTCGTCCTGGATCTTGTAGGTGTTGCCTGCGGGGCGCTTGCAGATCAGGCCGTCAGCAGTGCGCTCCTGAATATCGTTGGAGTAGAAGGCGATGTAAGCAGCCAGAGACATGGTCAGGCACTTGGGCAGCTGCTTCTGCTCCTCGATGTAAGCGAGGAAGGAGGGCATATTGCGGGCCTTCCACTTGGAGGTAGAGTTCAGGGAGATGCTCATCAGCTCATGGTTGACGAAGGGGTTGTTGAAGCGGTCCTCCACAGCAGAGGCAAAGTCCTCCAGATCCTTCTTGTCCAGCGGCAGGGTGGGGATGATCTCCTCGTGCAGCATCTTGTTCATAAAGCCGCGCACGGTGTCGTTGTGCATGCAGTCGCGGACGATGTCAAAGCCTGCCAGATAAGCGCCCAGCACAAAGCCGGTGTGTGCACCGTTCAGGATGCGGACCTTGCGCTTCTTGTAGGGGGTAACATCGGGCACGACCATGACGTTGACGCCGGCCTTCTTGAACGGCAGCTTGTCCTCCAGACCTGCGGGGCCCTCGATGACCCACACGCCGAACACTTCGCCCACGTCCAGAGCGGTATCGTGGTAGCCGTTGGCCTCTTCCAGAGCGGCCAGCTCCTGCGGGTCACGGATGCGGCCCGGAACGATGCGGTCCACCAGCGTAGAGCAGAAGGTGTTGGCAGTGTTCATCCAGTCGATGAAGGCGGGCTCCAGATCCCAATCCTTAGCATAGTTGTTGCAGCACTTCTGCAGCTCCTTGCCGTTGTTGTCGATCAGCTCGCAGCTCAGGATGACCAGACCCTTATCGGCAGCGCCGTTGAAGGCCTTGTAGCGCTCGAACAGCACGCGGGTCAGCTTTGCGGGGAAGCTGTTGGGGGGGACCTGATCGAACTGGCTGTCGCCCTTGGTGTAGGCAATGCCGGCCTCGGTGGTGTTGGATACAACAGTTTCCAGATCCTCAGAGCGAGCCAGAGCCAGAACTTCGTCCCACTTGCCATCGATGTAGGGGCACACGCAGTCAGACACGCAGGAGATCACCCGCTTTGCGTCCACCTTCTGGCCCTTCTCGCTGCCGCGCAGGTACAGGGTGTACAGACCCTCCTGCTCGTTGATCCAGTCTGCCATCTGGGGGAAGTTGCCGATGGGCTGCACCAGCTTGACCTTGCCGTTATAGCCGGCCTTCTCGTTTGCAATATCGTAGAAATAGTCCACGAAAGCACGCAGGAAGTTGCCCTCGCCGAACTGCATCACCTTAACGGGAGCATCCTTCAGGATGTAGCCGTTGTAGCCAGTGCCTTCCAGAACCTTGTAGTTCAAAGTTTCCATCTTATTGATCTCCTTTATAAACTTGCTTTGCATGGCAGGCTCTCGTTTTCCCTGCCATCTTCTGCTCCTATTTTATGCTGTTGTATACAAAGAAGTCAAGTGTTTTGTGCAATGTTTTTAGTCCAAAAATGGCCATTCAGCGCATTTCCAGCGGTTTATACAATTCTGAGGGTGAAATTTTGGCAGTTTTTCAGTTGTATACATCGGCGTTTTCCGGTATACTAAGGATAAGGCAGCCTGCCCGTTCCAAGCAGGTGCAATTTCATGCCCGTTTTTGTCTAAATTTTAACAAATTCATCAGAGAAAAGGAGTTAAAATCCCATGAAAGCATTTATGGATAAGGACTTCATGCTCCAGTCTGCTACCGCACAGCATCTGTATCACGACTATGCAGCTGCTATGCCCATCTGCGACTATCACTGCCATATTCCTCCCCGCGAGATCTACGAGAACCGCCGCTTTGAGAACATCACTCAGGTGTGGCTGGGCGGCCGTAACCCGGACGGCAGCTACTTCGGCGATCATTATAAGTGGCGTGTGATGCGTTCCAACGGCGTGCCCGAGGAGTACATCACCGGTGATAAGCCCGACCGCGAGCGCTTCCAGAAGTTTGCCGAGGCTCTGCCCATGGCCATCGGCAATCCCATGTACCACTGGACCAATCTGGAGCTGCACGTTTTCTTCGGCTACGACGGCGTGCTGAACGGCGACACCGCTGAGGAAGTGTGGAACCTGTGCAACGACAAGCTGCAGCACGATCCCAAGCTGACCGTCCGCGGCCTGATCGAGCAGAGCAACGTGGCCTTCATCGGCACCACCGATGACCCCATCGACGACCTGTACTGGCACAAGAAGATCAAGGAGGATCCCACCATCAAGTTCACCGTGGCTCCCTCCTTCCGCCCGGATAAAGCCCTCAACATCAACAAGCCCGGCTTTGCTGAGTACATGGCAAAGCTGGCTGCCGTTGTGGGCAAGGAAAAGCTGGCCTGCATCGACTGCGTGACCGATGCCCTGACCAAGCGCATCGAGTTCTTTGCCGAGATGGGCTGCCGCGCTTCCGACCACGGTCTGGATTATGTGCCCTACCGTGAGGCCACCAAGGACGAGGTGAACGCCATCTACCAGAAGGTGATGAAGGGCGAGAGCTGCACCGTGGAAGAGGCTGAGAAGTACCAGACCTACATCCTGATCCATCTGGGCAAGCAGTACCATCGTCTGGGCATTGCCATGCAGATCCACTACAACTGCCTGCGCGGCGTGAACCGCAAGATGAACAGCCTGCTGGGCCCCGACACCGGCTTTGACATGATCAACACCGCCACCTGCGGCGGCGAGATCGCACAGCTGCTCAGCGCCCTGAACGACACCGACGAGTGCCCCAAGACCATCATTTACAGCCTGAACCCCGCCGACGATGCACAGATCGGCACCATTCTGGGCTGCTTCCAGAACAGCGAGGTGCCGGGCAAGATCCAGCACGGTTCTGCATGGTGGTTCAACGACCACAAGATCGGCATGGAGGATCAGATGATCCGTCTGGCAAGCCTTGGCCTGCTGGGCAACTTTGTGGGTATGCTGACCGACAGCCGCAGCTTCCTGAGCTACACCCGTCACGATTACTTCCGCCGCATCCTGTGCAACATCATCGGCCAGTGGGTCGAGGATGGCGAGTATCCCAACGACGAGAAGGCTCTGGAGAAGATCGTCAAGGGCATCTGCTTCGACAACGCAAAGCGTTACTTCAACCTGTAAGCGCTTTCCCCTTTTCCTGAACTGAATCTCCGCGCCGCCCGCAGACAATGCCGTCTGCGGGCGGCGCTTTGTTTTGCCCTTTTACGTCCAAAATGCACCGGATATTCCTGTTTTTTCACCTTTTATCGGTTGTTTTCCGTCTTTTTCTATAACTTCTCCGTTATCCCTTGACTTCCCCGTATAAGGAGAGTATATTTTTGCATGGCATTCAGGCCAAATTACTGTATTTTTTGATGGAGGAAACCCATGAATGGTTTAAAAGAAGCCTTCAGCCGCGAGAATCTGCTGAAGGATCTAAATTTCTTTGCCCTGTTGAACCTCGGCCTTGTGCTTACGGCAGTGGGCATCGTATATTTTAAAAATCCCAACCACTTTGCTTTCGGCGGCACCTCCGGCCTGTCCATCCTGCTGGCAGACCTGTTCCCCCGGATCAATGTGGGCGGCTTTATGTGGATCATCAACTTGGTGCTAGTGGTGCTGGGCTTTATCTTTTTGGGCATCAAGTGCATGGGCTGGACGATCTACTCCTCCTTTGCGCTCTCCTTTTTCGTGTCCGGCTGCGAGTGGCTGTACCCCTCCGGCGTGTCCCTGAGCGGCGATGCCATGCTGGATTTGGTGTTCGCGGTGTTCCTGCCCGCGCTGGGCGCTGCCATCGTGTTTGATATCGGTGCTTCCACAGGCGGCACCGACATCGTGGCGCTGATCCTTGCCAAGTACACCTCCATGGAGATCGGCAAGGCGCTGATGGTCAGCGATATCCTCATCGTGCTGGCGGCTGCCGTGCGGTTCGGCATGGGCACCGGTCTGTACTGTATCCTCGGCCTTATCGGCAAGTCCTTCGTGGTGGACGGTGCCATTGAAAACATCCGCCTGCGCAAGGTGTGCACCATTATGACCGCGAACCCGCAGCCCATTCTGGACTTCATCATCCACAACATGAACCGCTCCGCCACGGTGGAAAAGGCCTACGGTGCCTACACCCACCACGAGCTCAGCGTGCTGGTGACCGTGCTCACCCGCCGTCAGGCTTTGCAGCTGCGCAACTTCCTGCGGGAGAACGACCCCCACAGCTTTATCACCATCGTCAACTCCAGCGAGATCATCGGCAAGGGCTTCCGCTCCTTCAACTAAGACCGCTTCGTATCCTTTTTTCATCCATTTTCCGCTTAAGGCTTCCCCCGGCCGGGGGAAGCCTTTATTCAGAGGATTGCCCCCGTGTTCCGTGCAACTCCGTACTTGAAGAAAAACGCAAAATAGTGTATTATATAGTATTATGAGTAAAAGGGGGCACGCTGTGCCCTGACAGGGGGAACCTATATGGCTGATAAAAACTTTCTGACAGATATCATCGATGCCGACCTTGCCGAGGGCAAGGTGCAGCAGATCCACACCCGCTTCCCGCCGGAGCCCAATGGCTATCTGCACATCGGCAGCGCCAAGGCCATCTATATCAACTGGTCCATTGCCAACCAGTACGGCGGCAAATTCAACCTGCGTCTGGACGACACCAACCCCGCCCGCGAAGGTGAGGAGTACGTCAACAGCATCATCGAGGATCTGCACTGGCTGGGTGCCGACCCCAACGGCGGCATCTTCTACGGCAGCGATTACTTTGATAAGTGCTACGAGTATGCTGAGAAGCTCATCACCGAGGGCAAGGCTTATGTGGATGATTTGACCCGCGAGGAGATGCGCGAGTACCGCGGCTCCGATGCCGGTAAGCCCTCCCGCCCCTCTCCGTGGCGCGACCGCAGCCCGGAAGAAAACCTCGACCTGTTCCGCCGGATGCGTGCCGGTGAGTTCAAGGAGGGCGAAAAGACCCTGCGTGCCAAGATCGATCTGGCAAGTCCCAACATGAATATGCGTGACCCGGCCATCTACCGCATCAAGTACGCCGAGCATCACCGTCAGGGCAACAAGTGGTGCATCTACCCCATGTACGACTTTGCCCACCCCATTCAGGACGCCATCGAGGGCATCACCCACAGCATGTGCAGTCTGGAGTTCGAGAACCATCGCCCGCTGTACAACTGGGTCATCGAGAACATTTTTGGTGCTGAGTTCCCCAAGCAGCGCGAGTTCGCCCGCCTGAACATGACTAACACGGTCATGAGCAAGCGCTACCTGCGCGAGCTGGTGGAGATGGGCATCGTGGACGGCTGGGACGATCCCCGTATGCCCACTCTGTGCGGTCTGCGCCGCCGCGGCTACACCCCCACCTCCATCTTCACCTTCGTGCGGGAGGCCGGCATCTCCAAGTCTGACAACCTGATCGATATGCGTCAGCTGGAAGCCTGCATCCGCAGCGAGCTGGACCTGACCGCACAGCGCCGCATTGCCGTGCTGGAGCCGGTCAAGCTGGTGGTGGACAACTACCCCGCCGACAAGACCGAGTACTTTGACGTAGCCAACAACCCCAACCGCGAAGCCAACGATACCACCACCCGCAAGGTAGCCTTTACCCGCGAGCTGTGGATCGATGCCGAGGACTTTGCCGAGGTGCCGCCTCCCAAGTTCAAGCGCCTGACCGTGGACGGCGAGGTGCGCCTGATGGGTGCTTATATCGTCAAGTGCACCGGCGTGGACAAGAACGCCGACGGCAGCATCGCCGCCATCCACTGCACTGCCGACCTGGAGACCGGCAACGGCAACCCCGCCGACGGCCGCAAGGTCAAGGGCACCATCCACTGGGTAAGCGCCGCACACTGCGTGGACGCCGAGGTGCGCCTGTACGACAAGCTGTTCACCGAAGCCAACATGAACGGCATCCCCGAAGGCAGCGATTACAAGGACTACCTGAACCCGGAAAGCGTCACCGTGCGCACCGGCTGCAAGCTGGAGGAGAGCCTGAAGGACGCAAAGCCCGGCGAAAAGTTCCAGTTCGTGCGCACCGGCTTCTTTACCCCGGACAGCAAGAACCCCGGCGTGTACAACCGGGTAGTCACCCTGCGCGACAGCTTCAAGCCCGCAAAATAATCACCCCCAAGGAGAAGATACCATACCATGACCGCAAAAATGACCCGTAATATCCTGCTCATGCTGGTGGCCACCGTGCTGATGGGCATTGTGCTGAACCTGTATATCCACAACACCGGCACCGTACCCGCCGCCGACAACGCCGCACCTCTGACCGATGGCAGCTACACCTCCTCTGCACAGGGTTGCCTGAGCGAGGTGACCGTCACGGTCACCGTGACCGGCGGCAAGGTGACCGCCGTACAGGTGGACGCCTCTGCCGAGACCCCGGAGCTGGGCGGCAAAGCTGCCGAGACACTGGCTGCCCAGCTGACACAGACCGGTTCCACCGCCGGTGTGGACGCCATCACCGGTGCCACCATGACCAGCGAGGCCATCTTTACCGCCATGGACGCCTGCCTTGCACAGGCGCAGTGATGCTGTAAACTACAAAAACAAAAACTGCCGCACAATTGTGCGGCAGTTTTTGCTTTTTACAGGGTGCTTTGCAGCCGTGCGCCGCTGGCGTACTGGGTACGGCGGTCCATCTGGTTATCCAGCGGCTGACCGGCGGCATAGCGCTTGAGGTTGTGTGCAAAAATATCCACGATATTGTCCAGCGTCTTGGGCAGGCTGAAGCCGCCGGTAACGTGGGGCGTGATGATCACGTTAGGTTCTGCCCACAGAGGATGCTCCGGCGGCAGCGGCTCGGGGTCGGTCACGTCCAGCCCTGCACCGGAAAGCCGCCCGCTGTGCACAGCCGCTGCCAGCGCCTCGCCGTCCACGGCAGTGCCACGCCCCACATTGAGCAGGATAGCACCGGGCTTGCAGAGCGCCAGCCGCTCTGCGCCGAACAGATGCAGTGTCTCCGGCGTACCGGGCAGGCTCAGTGCCACAAGGTCGGCCTGCGGCAGCTCCGCGTCCAGTGCGCTCTGCGCCACCACACGGGTGCAGTAGTCCGGGCAGGGAGTATCCGGGTGCACGGTGCGGCGCACGCCCACCACCTCAGCACCCAGCGCATACGCCCGCCGGGCAAAGTTCGAGCCGATATCGCCCATGCCCACGCACAGCACCCGGCTGCCCGCAATGCTGCCCACAGAGTGGCCGGTGGGTGCCCAGCGGTGTTCCCGCTGGTTGTCCCGGTAGGCGGGCAGCTCCTTGAGCAGGCTGAGCCACATTGCCAGCATACACTCACTGATGGCCAGACCATAAGCGCCGGTGGCGTTGGTCACGATGCAGCCCTCCGGCAGCACCCCCGGCTCCAGATAGTTATTGGGGCCCGCTGTGTTGGACTGGAACCACTCCAGATGACCGTTCTGCCGGATCAGCGGCACCGGCAGGTTACCCAGCACGGCATCTGCCCACAGAGCATCCTCCACCGTGGCAGTATCCGGGGTGGTAAAGCGATATGCAAAGCCCTGCACCGCCTCAATGCGGGTCCTCTGCTCTGCGCTGATGGGCAGACAGACAAGGATATGTTTGGACATAATGGAGTCTCCTTCCCTCTTTTTTGTCTATCATACCGCAAACTACGCGGCGGTACAAGGGGCGGTTCTGTGCTTTCAGGCATATCCTGTAAAAGAACAATGCCGGGCAGCCCGAAAGCCGCCCGACACCGCATTCCATTTTAGTCCAGTGCACGGATGGCGTCCATCGTGCATTGATACTGCTCTTCCACCTTTGCAAACTGCTCCTGTGTGCCCTCCAGCTGCCCGGCGCGCAGGGTCTCGGTCAGGGTATAGGCGGGCGCATACAGGTTGGAAAAGCCAAGATTCTGGCAGACGCCCTTGAGGGTATGCGCCCCACGGAATGCCTCTTTTACGTCTCCCCTGCGCAGCCCATCCTCCAGGATCTGAAAGCTGTCGTCCTGCAAAAACATCCGCACAAATTTGCCGATCATGGCTTCGTTGTGCAGCCGTTCCAACACCTCCTGATAGTCCGCGCCCATCTTTTTATAGCATTCCTGTATCGTCATCGCTTACGCCGTGCCTTTCTTTTCAGCCTCTGTCTAATTTCCCACCGCCGCACTTCCCGGCGATATAGTGTTATGATAGCACCTTTCCGGCTTGCTTGCAACTAGAGCGCAACAAATTTTGTGTTCTGTCCAGTTTTTGCATCCGCTTTTCGGCAGTTGCACCAAAACCTCACCTTTTTGCAAAAGATGCCTGTCATCGCCCGCTTCCTCACTGCTGCTTTTATTGGCTGAAAAAGTCGAAAAGCACCGATGCCCCTAACTGCGGATTCTGTATTGACGAACCGCGCAAAAAACGATATACTATATTCTGGCGGTGCAGCTGTGCCGCCAGATGTCGGGGTGTTGCGCAGTTGGTAGCGCGCCTGCTTTGGGAGCAGGAGGCCGCGAGTTCGAGTCTCGCCACTCCGATCCTGCAAACGCACGTTGATTCGATGAGGATCAGCGTGCGTTTTTGTTTTGTTGTTGAAATTGCCGGGAGGATATCTGAAAGTGTGCAAAAACTGCGCACACTGCAAGACCGTTTTCCAAAAACAGAGTAGCCTTTTTCTATTTCCTCCCCTTTTGCGGGATTGATAAAAGCCCACAAGTGCGGTATACTGAATAGTACTTTATTCGAGCGAAGTAAGGAGGTGCGGCCCATGGCGATCGGTGTGCCCCGCCCGCTGGCGATAGAAAAACCGCAGGCCGTAGATCTTGTACAGGCGGCGCGGTATTTCGGCGCGCACGGCGAGCCGGACGCTGCCACGCTGGCGCTGCTGCAAAAGTGCGCGGTGCCGCTGCTGGCGGCGGCGATGCCCCGGGCGGTGTGGCTGCTGGCAGACACCCCCGCCCTGACCGAGGCCGGACTTCTGCCCGGCGAGGACGTGCACAAGCACCTGACCGGCTGCGAGCAGGCCATTCTGCTGGCGGTGACGCTGGGCCCCGGGGTGGATGCTCAGATCCGCCGGGCAGGCGTGGGCGATATTGCCGCCGGGGTAGCCTCCGATGCCTTGGGCAGCGCACTGGCCGAGCAGGCCGCCGATGCCGCCGAGGCGCAGCTGCGTCAGTGGGCGGCGACCGAGGGAAAGTATCTGACCGGGCGCTTTTCGCCCGGCTACGGCGATTGGGACATCGCGGTGCAGCCGCTGGTGGCAGCGGCGCTGGACACCGTGCGCAAGGCCGGGCTGTGCGTCACCGACACCAACCTGATGACCCCGCGCAAAAGCGTGACTGCCCTGCTGGGGGTCAGCGACCACCCGGTAAAAGGACAACTGGCCGGGTGCGGCCATTGTGTGCTGCGCACCCGCTGCGAATACAGAAAGAGGGGAAAGACCTGTGCAAGTGAATGAACTTTTCAGACAGAGCAATACCATCCTGCTGGACGGCGGCATGGGCACCATGCTGCAAGCTGCCGGGCTCAAGCTGGGCGCACGCCCGGAGGAACTGAACATCACCGACCCGGCGCTCATCGAGGGCATCCATGGGCAGTACGCTGCGGCGGGCAGCCGCATCGTCAACGCCAACACCTTCGGCGCTTCTGCCCACAAGCTGGCAGGTAGTGCTTATACGCTGGAGCAGGTCATCACCGCAGGCATTGAAAACTGCAAGCACGCCTGTGCGCCCTACGGTGCGCTGACCGCGCTGGACGTGGGTCCGCTGGGCGAGCTGCTGGAACCCAGCGGAACGCTGGCCTTTGAGGATGCTGTGGCCGAGTATGCCCGCATCGTCAAGGCAGGTGAAGCCGCCGGGGCAGACCTGATCTTTTTTGAGACCTATACCGACCTGTACGAGCTGAAAGCTGCTCTGCTGGCTGCCAAGGAGAATACTCATCTGCCCATTCTGGCCAGCATGAGCTTTGAGGCAGGCGGGCGCACCTTTACCGGCTGCACGGTGGAAAGCTTTGCCGCCACCGCCCGGGGCTTGGGGGCAGACGCCGTGGGCATCAACTGCTCGCTGGGCCCCAAAGAGATCTTCCCCATGGCAAAGCGGCTGACCGAGGCTGTACCCGGCAACTTCCCGGTGTTCGTCAAGCCCAACGCCGGTCTGCCCCGGGCAGACGGCAGCGGCTACGATATCACCCCGCAGCTGTTTGCCTTGCAGATGAAGCCCTACCGGGAGCTGCACCTGTTTGCCGCCGGCGGCTGCTGCGGCACCACCCCGGAGTTCATCAAGCTGCTCAACGGCACCTTTGCAGGCTGCACCCCGGGGCGTCCCGCGCACCGGATGCCCTCAGTGCTGTGCACCCCGGTGGACACGGTCACGGTAGACGGCATCACGGTGGTGGGCGAGCGCATCAACCCCACCGGCAAAAAGCGCTTCCAGCAAGCACTGCGGGAAGGCGACATGAACTATGTGCTGGAACAGGCCGTCAGTCAGGCAGAAGCCGGGGCACAGATCCTGGACGTGAACGTGGGCGCACCCGGCGTGGACGAGCCGGTGCTGATGGAGCAGGTGGTCAAGGCGCTGCAAAGCGTGACCAGCCTGCCCCTGCAGCTGGACTCCTCCAACGTGGAAGCGCTGGCGCGGGGTCTGCGGGTGTACAACGGCAAGCCCATCGTCAACTCCACCAACGGCGAGCCGGAAAAGCTTGCCGCCATCCTGCCGCTGTGCAAGAAGTACGGTGCCGCCATCGTGGGTCTGGCCATCGACGAAAAAGGCATCCAGCCCAAAGCCGCAGACCGCGTGACCATTGCCCGCCGCATCACCGAAGCGGCGCTGGCAGCAGGCATTCCCCGGGAGGATATCTACATCGACTGCCTTACCCTGACCGCCAGCGCCCAGCAGGAAGATGTGCTGGCCACGGTGCAGGCACTGGAAGCCTGCAAAAAGGAGCTGGGAGTGCGCACCGTTCTGGGCGTGTCCAACATCAGCTTTGGTCTGCCCTGCCGCACCTACCTGAACACCACCTTTTTGACCATGGCCATGTACGCCGGGCTGGACCTTGCCATCATGAACCCTTCCAGCGAGGAGATGATGGCGGCGGTGTACGCCTACAACGTGCTGACCAACCGGGACAAGCAGAGCACAAAGTACATCGAGCGCTTTGCCGGCCGCGTGCCCGCCAGCACCGCGCTGGCACAGGCTGCAAAAGCCGCGCCTGCCGCCAGTGCCGCCGAAGCAGAACTTACCGGTCCCTACGCCGCCCTGATGAAAGCGGTGGAAAAGGGTTTGAAGGGTGACGCCGCCGCCCATACCCGCGCCCTGCTGGCAGAAAAGCAGCCGCTGGAAGTGGTGGACGAAGCCTTGATCCCCGCTTTGGACATTGTTGGTGCCAAGTATGAAAAAGGCACTCTCTTCCTGCCGCAGCTGCTGCAGGCCGCTAGCGCCGCCCAGAGCGCCTTTGAGGAGATCAAGACCGCCATTGCCCAAAAGGGCGAGGGCAGCGCCAGCAAGGGGCGTATCGTCCTTGCCACCGTCAAGGGCGATGTGCACGACATTGGCAAGAATATCGTCCGGGTCATTCTGGAAAACTACGGCTTTGAGGTGCTGGACCTTGGCCGGGACGTGCCGGTGGAGACGGTGGTGGACACCGTGCGGGAAAAGGACGTGCATCTGGTAGGCCTTTCGGCGCTGATGACCACCACCCTGAAAAGCATGGAGGAGACTATCGCCGCCCTGCACGCCGCTAAGCTCGACTGCAAGATCATGGTGGGCGGTGCCGTGCTGACCCCGGAATACGCCGAAAAGATCGGCGCGGACTGGTACGCCAAGGACGCCAAGCGCAGCGCCGACATCGCCAAGGAGTTCTTTGGGGTGTAACGCGGAAAATTTTCAGATTCAGACTGCTGAGAAGCGCGGACTTTTCAGCAGTCTTTTTTCATGGGCAGGGCGTTTATCGCAATTTTCAAAAACAGTGCCTGTCAAAACGGCATATTTGCGATATGCAGTTTGCGGATGTTGCTCGGACATTATAAACGCAAACTGCAATATTTGCAAACTGTTCAAATTTACCACAAAGAATTGCCACGATTGTCTGGCATAATAAGGGTGCACTCAGGGAGAACGGAACGGACATCCCCCATAACCTCCGAAAGGTTCTCCCCGCAAAAGCCCATGCAGGCACATTTTCCTGCGGATGCGGCCGCAGCAGCGGCGCACAGCAGGCCCATAAAAAACTGTCTCCCGTTTCTATGCGAGGCAATAGCCAGAACGGCGGACAGACTACCAAATCCCTCCTGATCAAGCCGCAATGTTCAGGGGTCCCTATACAGCAGGCAGTGTCGCTTTCCTCCTCCTTTCCACGACACTGCCTGCTTTTTGTTTGCGCATTTTTCCGCAAAATGCCAGAAAGCGCCGGGCGGAAGAACAGTCCTTGCCCCCGCCTCCTGCATACAAAACCGCCCCGGCTTCCATCACGGAAACCGGGGCGGTTCGTTTGCTTTAGGGGCGCTTTTTCAGGCGCTCACGCAAAACCTTGCGAGGGGTCCTTTGGTAAGCCCCGCGTATGCGGGGAAAAGAGTTTCGTGTACGCTTCACTGTTATCAATGTTGGGATCACCCCCGCATATGCGGGGAAAAGGTCCAGCTTCTGCCGGATCTGTGTTTCCACAAAGGATCACCCCCGCTTATGCGGGGAAAAGCTTTACCCGACAAGGGTCGTTGACCCTTGACCCGGATCACCCCCGCGTATGCGGGGAAAGGGCCACCTGACGCTTGCAGTCAGCCATATGCATAGGATCAACCCCGCGTATGCGGGGAAAAGCGGCAGTAGGGAGGTTCGGCCATCCCCAGCAGAGGATCACCCCCGCGTATGCGGGGAAAAGATTGGGTTTGCTCATTTAGCCCTACCTCCTTCAGGATCACCCCCGCATATGCGGGGAAAAGGGGGTGTGACGGCCGTTGATAAAGTAGTTGTTGGGATCACCCCCGCGCATGCGGGGAAAAGTTGAACAGACCAGCGTTGCCTCCATTGTTCCAGGGATCACCCCCGCGTATGCGGGGAAAAGCTTGAATTGGATGCACCCCACACTTCAACACAAGGATCACCCCCGCGTATGCGGGGAAAAGACTAAAAAGATCCCGTAGCACCGTGCCTCCCGTTGCTATTGTACCGCTGTTTCCTTCAGTTTGCAATAAACCTGTTGTATCAAATGGCAATCCGGCATCTCGTCCCTCTCAGTTTCCTCCGCGCATAACGGTCATCAGTCCAAGGCCGTAGGCCTTGCCGCGCCCTATGCCCTGACACAGCAGTGCCCGGAACTGCTCTGCATCGGTCACCTGCAAAACGCCCTCATAGGTCACTGCCAACAGGGTCACCGGCCGGGTGCCGTGCTTGGCAAAATGTTGCCACTGCACCCGGGTCACGGTAAATCCCTCGTCCTGCAGGGCAAAGCCGTGCTTTGCAGCGCGCTCCAACAGCCACTGCTTCTGGTACTGTGTTGTGCAGTGTGCGGCCACGGTCCCCCGCGCTGCGGGGTTTTGGGGGTCTTTGCAGCTTTTGGTGGGGTTTGCAGTCAGCCGGAACTGCCAGCAGCTGCCCGGCTCCACCCGCTGCAAAAGCGGGTCGTAGCTGCGGGTCTCTGCAGCCGCTCCGGTGCCAAACTGCTCCACCACGCCGGACAGCTCCGGCGCATCCTCGCTGAGCAGCAGCAGATACAGCCGCTCTCCCAGACGATCCAACCGCCACAGTCTGCGGCGGCGCTCCCCTGCAAAAGCGCTTTCCACTGCGCCATGCAGTTTTTGCGGTGCCGCCAGCGCAGCCATGGTGCTGCGGCGGGTGAGATCGAGTTCTACCCGTGATAAATACATTCTCTCGCCCCCTTTTTACAATTCCCGGAACGGATCGTGCTCCGTAGTCTCCGGGCTATCCGGCATCTTCTTCCATAGTTCCCGTACCGAGCGGTAGCCGTACTGCCGATGATGCGGGTCAAAGCTCACCGGCACATCCCGCTGCGGAGCCGTGCCCGGCTCCAGCGGATCGGCGTCCAACAAGATCCGGCTCTGCCGTCCCGGGCACAGGGGCGGTTCCGCTTGCAGTACCTCCTGCAAACTGCCCGGGCGTACTCCCAGACAGAGCGGCAGGGTAGGCGGACAGCAGCGGCGGCCGAGATACAGCGGAAATTCCGGGTGCAGCAGTGCCTGCTGCAGCTGCTGCAAAAGGGCGGTGTCGGTGCTTTCGATCCCGGCCAGAAACACGGCATCCTGCAAATAATGGCGGTAGGTCACATAAGAGGTCTTTTCGTCCTGCGTCTTTGCCGTGTGGTAGTCCACCAGCAGCTGCCCTTCCCGCTCCACACGGACACCGAACCGCAGCCCGGTCAGCCGGGTCAGCGCTTCGCTCTCGTCCCGCCGCAGCCCCAGAGCTGCCGCCAGCAGACCGATCACGCCGCTCTTGGTGGGTTCCCGGCCCGTCTTGCGGGTCTCAAATTTAGAGTCCGCGCCCCACGCCTGCAAAGGCGCTGCCAGCCGAAGCAACAGCGTTGCCATTACCCCACCTCATTTCCGGCAAGCGCATCCCGGACAGCCTTTTCCAGTGCGTCCAGCATCGCCTTTGCCGTCTGCGCCGGAGCCAGTTTCTCCAGCCCGCTGCCCACGGTAAAGCTTTGCGCCGGAGCCTCGGCAAAGCTGCTGTACATCTGCTGCGCATACTGCGCCAGTGCCGCCTTGGAAGGTGCGGCGTAACCCTGCGCACTGCGGGGCACGGCACGCTCGAATGCGCCGCACAGGTTCACCGGCTGATCCTCCCGCAGGGTCACATATACCGCGTCCGGCAGAGTGCGGTTTGCAAAGGTGTTCTGCTTGCCGGTGGGCATGGAGAAGAGGAACGCCTCACCAAAGGCCCGCACCGTTTCCGCTGCCTGCGCTGCACCCAGCTGCCCGGCCAGCTCCTCCACGTTCACCGTAGCATAGCGGTACAGGGTGGAGGAGTTGTACTCCACCGTGCCCAGATGGCCTGCACCGGCGTTGTCCTCTGCCTGACAGTCATCCACGGCGGTAAAGTAATCGTACTCGTTCTGCACAGCATGGGTGGAGATGCTGTGGGCCACCTGCGCAGCGGCGTCATAGTTCAGAGAAGGGTCGTCTGCCACCATGCGGCCAAAGAGCGCCATGTCCATCGAGGGCGCCGCTTTCAGGGCATCCCGATACTGCTTTTTATCCGCAGAGCCCTCCACAGCCAGCTCTGCCAGCGCCTTTGCCTGCGCAGTGCTCATGAAGAACAGTGCCTTGGTGCCCTTCTCGTCGCTCTTGATGCCCGCATTCTCCAGCGCTCTCTTTGCCAGCTTGTCCGCATCCAGTTCCGGGGCCAGTGCAAGGATCTGCTCCTTTACCAGTTCTGCGGCCTTTTTGGTGCGCTTGCCCACGTCCAGCTGAGCATTCTCCGCAAAGGCTGCGCGCATGGCATGCTTCCATGCCTGCGAGGATACCCGGGCACGGGTCACACCGCCGTACACGGCTGTTTTGGGGCTGCCGGTATCGTCCCGGTTGATGCAGCTGGGCGGGACGGTCTGCAAAATGTGGAAATCAACATACAGGCGCTTCTTCATGGTCAATTTTCCTTTTCTTTCTCTTCCGGTGCAGGCTTCGGGTCGCGGTACAGATCCTGCCCCCACCGCAGACGGACATTGGCGGGAATCTGTGCATACCGCGGGTCGGTGCATTGCAATTCATACAGGTCTGCCGCAAGCTGCGGATAGTCCAGCGGGATGCCGCCATCCTTTGCCGCGCTCAGCAGCCGGATCATGCCCCGCAGATGGTGGCTGATCTCGGTAATTTCTTCTGCGGTGGCCAGCGCATTGAACCGCCGGAGCACACTGGCCTCGGTCCAGTCCTGTCCGGCACTGTTCCGCTCTGCCAGCTGCCGCACCGCACGCCCCAGCGTGTTGCCGGGGCAGTTCATAGGGCGGTCATTCCCCTGCTGATGCACAGCATACAGGGTCAGGGCAAGGTAGACCGCCCACTCTGCCGCCGAGGGAGCACTGCGGCCCTGAAAGCTTTCCGGCATTTCCAGCAAAAAACTTCCCCACAGTTCCGGCAGCTCGCCGGGTGCGTGGCCGATACCCCGCCGCAGCTTTGCCAGTTCTGCCCGCCGCTGGTTGTCCGGCAGAGCCTGAAGCCTGTGCAGCTGCTGCGCCGCATACAGTTTGACGTCCTGTGTTTTCATACAATTCCCCCTTTATGGTTCTGTTTTGGGATAGATCTCCCAAAGCCTTGCGCGGAAATGATTATAGGCCTTTGGCGCGGTGTACAGGATGGTGCGCTCGGTCTTTTTATCCTTATCCACCACAATGCGGCGTCCCTTTAGGGCGGCATTTCCGGCCTCCATCACCATCTGCTTTCCCAGCTTTTCCGCGATGCTGCGCGCCCGTGTCTGCCAGCGCAGTGCTGCCTCATCCGGGTCGTCCTGCTCCGGGTCGATCGCCTGCAGCCACTGCCGGAAGGGCTGGTCCACCGCAAAGTAGAACTGTGCACGAACCGCGCCGCCTGCATTTTCATTCCGGTCACCGGCGGCAATTGCCAGCTCCTGTGCAAAACGCCCGATCAGCGCCGCTGTCTGTTCACAGCGCTCGATTTCTCTGACGATCCGGCTCTGCCATGGGCGCCCTATCTTATCCAGAATCCCTGCTTGAAAGGTCAGGCTGTCGCTGAAAGAATCATTTACAAAGAAGTCCTTATCGCCATATTGGACACCGGAGATGCGGAAATGTACCTTTCTGCGGGGATCCAGAAGTTTCAATCTCTTTTCCTGCAACTTTTCGATCCAGCATACAACGCCCGGGCGATGCCCGCTGCCCTGACAAAAGACCGCCGGGAACTCCCGCCAGAATTGTTTGGCCGGGTCATGACGGCAGGGCACAAACATCACCGGTTCATTTTTCTTGATTGGCATCGTGCGCCAGATGGTCATCTGTTCGGCAAAGACGTTTTCTCTGGGGAAGAAATCTCCTCCCAGCAGACAGAACCCATCCACATTCTCCCCTGTCCTGTGCAGCAACAGCCTTCTGGATTGCAGGGTGAGCAGCTGTGCCGGGTTGTCCGGGCAGCAAATTTCTGTCCGTTCCGCGCTCTTTGGTGCTTCCAGTTCCCAACAGGGCTTGCTTTCGCCCCAGCATTCCCGACCGTCGCGCAGCAGTGTCAGGTTCAGCATCAGGGTCTCGTACAGATTGTCGCCCTGTGCCTGAATAAAACCGATCTTGCCCAGCCACCCGGCTCCTACGGACGGAAGCCCCTTTCCTTTTGGCTTTGCAGAGGTGTCATCATAGCCGTTCACGCACAGCAGCCACCGCGCCGCCTGCGGATAGCTCAGCTGCTCTTTGCTCTGCCCCGCATACAGCGGAAAGAGCCGGAGTTTATTGCTGCTTTCCGACATTTCACCGTTGAGTTTGGCCGCACCGTATTCCGTGCCGATCTTTGCCTGCGGCACCTGCCAGAAGGGGTGTGTCGGGTGGAACAGCCAGAAGCGGTCCTTCCACTGCTCCAGATAATCCCGGACAGGCTCTGCCGGGAAATGCCCAAGCTGCCACAGCGCGCTCCAGCGCTCCAGTGCATCATCGCTCTGCATCAGTGGGCGGGACTCTCCCTTTGCATCCACCCGGGAGAACACGGTGAACAGCACCGCCAGCAGCAGCCGCAGCACGGCGGCGTTCTGGGTAGGCATCTCGCCCGCAAGGTCCGCATAATCCTGCGCCGACACCAGCGCCTCGGTCAGGGACACCTCCCGCACCGTGTTGTCCCGCAGCCGCACCCGTATCCACGGTTCGGTCAGCAGGTTGAATTCAATTTCCTTCATCCGTCTCCTCCTTTTGGTAATACAGGCCGTTTTCACGGTCATAACAAAGTTCCATGCCCACAAGTCGGGCAGTCAGGTTTTCATCCAGCAGCAGGATCAGTTCTCCGTGCAGCAGCGGCGACAACTGCCACGCCGCAAGGCGGCTGCGGTTGTCCGCTTCCAACTCCCGGATGACCCCGTCCACCTTCCACGCCTTGCCGAACACCGCCGGGAGCCGCAGCTTCTGCCGGGCGATCTTCAGCGCCGTTTCCGGCGGGGGCGGGCTGTCGACAGCTACGGCACTGCCGCCCTCCTGCCACGGCAGAAAGTGGATGCTGCCGTCTGCCCGACACTGCATTACCAGCACCTCTACCGAGGGGTCGCCGTCCCGCACTGCCGCCCGGGCTGCCGGGTCGGAGCGGGCGCCCTCGTTCTGCATCCAGTCGTCCAGCGTGTTCAGCTGCGCCAGCCGGTGCGTTTCCGGCTGCGGCACAAGGTATGCTTCGGCGCGTGCTTTCTTTTTCTCCTGTGTCTGCTCATATACGCAGCGCATTTCCTCGCCCTGTGCTCCGCCGGGGGCTTCCCGCTCCCATCCGTAGACCCGCTGCACCAGCGGAGAGATCTCCTCCGGCAGCCGAATGCTCCGGGGCAGAAATTTCCGGGTGCGCCAGAGCAGCCACTGTCCATATACCGCCTCGCTGCCCGCGTCAAAGGCATCTTCCCCGGTGTCCAGCACCGCGCAGCAGGCCTGCTGCAACGGAGCAGGGCGGCTGCGGTGGTGGCGGTGCAACCGCCCAATGCGCTGCAGCAGCAGATCCATGGGGCAAAGCTCTGTGACAAGAACGTCCAGATCAATGTCCAGCGACTGCTCCATCACCTGCGTACCCACCACGATCAGGTCGTTCCGGCACTCCGGTGCAGAGCCCTTGCCGATGCGTGCCATCAGCTGGTTTTCCCGCGCCGCGCGGTCCGGCATCAGGAACTGCGCATGGAACAGCTGCACCTCTTTGTCCGGCAGGCTTTCCCGCAGCAGCTGCGCGATCTTCTGCGCTTTTTTGACCGTGTTTACGATCACCCCTGCACAGCCGCCCTCTGCCAGCTTCCGGCGCAGCAGCGCGGGCAGCTCCGGTTCTGTGAGCGTGGTCAGCTGCACCGTTTGACCGGGTGCATCCGATGAGATGGCCGTCTGCTTTACCTCTGCGCCATCCGTCCATGTCAGCAGCGGATAGCCGCAGCTGGTTTCCCATGGGGCGTCCGGGGCAGCCTTTTTCTGCTGGTAGGCCTCGACCAGCTCTGTGCGCCGCCGGGCGGGCAGGGTGGCCGAAAGCAGAATGACCGGCACCTTATACCAGCCCAGCCATTCCAGTGTCCGGTCCAGATAGCAGTTCATGTAGGTATCGTAGGCGTGGCACTCGTCAATAATGACCACTTTGCCCGCAAGTCCCAGATGCCGCAGCATAACGTGCTTCTGGGCAAGTGCCGCCAGCAACAGCTGATCCACTGTGCCAATCACGAAGTTTGCCAGCAGTGCCTGCTTGTTTCCCCGAAACCACTGGTGTACCTGCACCTGATGCTCTTCCTGCGCATCTTCCTCCAGCTGCACCCCGCGCCCCTGTAACCGCAAATAGTTCTCGTTCAGTTCTGCCATGCCGTGCGCCAGCTTTATAGCCTGCGGCAGCGTCTCCTCAGACTGCATGTCTGCCCAGCCAAGCAGCCGGGGAAAGATGCCGTTTGCCGTGGCCTGTGTGGGCAGCCCGAAAAAGACACCGCCCAGCCCGAACCGGCTGGCCATGATCTCCGCAGCGGCCAGCGCCGCCTCGGTTTTGCCCACGCCCATCTGTGCTTCCAAAATCAGAATGCCCGGTTCCGCTGCGGTATCTGCAGCCTCCAGAACAGCCCTCTGCACCGCATTGGGCGCAAAGCCGAACCGCACCGCAAACTCCTGCGGGTCTGCGATGCCCGGCTGTGCCTCCCACGGAAAGGGCAGGGCCAGCTTTTCCCAAGCCCTGTCCACCCGCGCCGGGTAATCCTCCATGCTGCCCAGCTCCTCTACCGGGATCAGGGGGAAGTATTTCGTATTGCTGGCGATCCAGTCTGCCATGATCAGAAGTCCGGTCAGAAGCACTTCCTCCTGCGGGTCCAGGTCGTACAGTTCCGCCGTATCATCAAAGCCGCAGTCCTGCAAAACAGTCATGAGCAGTTCTGTCCAGAAGCCCTGCCAGACCTTTTCCTGTCCCTTGGGGTAGTAGTTGCTCTCCCAGCACTCCAACTGGTCATCGACCGCCGCGCAGCTCTGTGGCCTGCCGTGATGCGCTCCCACAATGGAGGCTAGCCCGCCGGGACAATCATCCCACAGCAGAATTGCCTCTCCCGCCCGGGCATGCGGCGACTCCCGGCGGTTCTGTTCAGGACAGTCCAGCGGCGTCAACATTTCCAGCCGCTGCCGCGCCTCCGGCAGAGTGCGCAGGATATTTGCCTGAAAGGCTACCGTAGCCTTGCCTATATCATGGATTCCGCCCAGAAACCGGGCATGCGCGAGCAACGCTTCCTCGCACTCAAAGCCCATGGCCTGTTTTGCACTTTCCGGGAGCCACTGCCGGACCAGCCGCTCCATGATGCCCGCCGTATCCCACAGGTGCATCCAGAGCGGCAGCCACAGGCTGGTATTCTCCGGGTCCGTTTTACCAGCCAAAAGCCTTGTTTTATTCAACGTCCAGCGCATTTTTGCTCCTTTTCCGGTGTGTGTGCCTTCCGTGTACCGAGCATAGCAGATAATGTGTACTATAATCCGTACTTTTTGCATTTTATCTCCGCAAATGAAAAAAGCGGCACACCGGGTCGTGCCTCATCAAAACGAAAGTGTCCTTGCAAGGTAAAGAAAACTGCTATTTATGGCCCTGTTCCGCCTTCTGTTCCAAAGATACGCTTCTGCCCTTCTGCTGTCAACGGCTCCGCGCCAATTCATCAAAGCTACAAAAAAACGATTTCTTTTTTGTATAAAAAGCCGCCCCGGCTTCCATTGCGGAAACCGAGGCGGTTCATTCTGTTTATTGGTGTTCTTTCAGACACTCAATGCCTACCAACTGGCATTCAGTTTTTGAAGTTTTAGTCATATCTGTATTTAGAGGACTTTCCGTACACTTTTCGGAGCGATTTTTTCAGACTGACCACCGTTTCTTTGATGATCTTTGCCTCATCGGCGGAGCAATCTGCAAGCTGTTCGGTCATCCAGCTGTCGAACACCGGCTTTGCTTTTTTGATCTCGATGCACAGCAGCTCGTCTGCGGAGCAGTCCAGCGCGTTGATGATGTCGATCAGCGTTTTCAGGCTGGGCACGGAGTTGCCCGTCTCGATATGGCTGATGTGCGTAACTACCACGCCGACCTCATTGGCCAGCTGCTCCTGCGTCATGCCCTTTGCAAGGCGGCAGGCACGAATACGTTTTCCGATGTCGGCGTAGTCCACCATAGTACAAGCACCCTCCGTTTTGTGAAGTGATACTTGTATTGTATGTGCAATCGACCGGGATTGTAATAACCTGAAAGTGCAGTGGACTTATAAATACTAATCGTTCAGAAATACTTTAACTTCCTGCTTTCCGTCAATCGTTGTCACAGCAGTAATGGCATCCGGGCGGAAGGAGTCTCCCGGATAATGCATTTCCAATTTCAGATTGACTTTTTTCCCAGCTTCCACTTCCTGTGCCAGTTTATTCTCAAAATTTTTGAATTCGTTCCGATTTAGTCCAGAATCCTGCGGAATGAGATTTTCCAAATCGTTTGCCCCATCAAAGCGATCTGCAATTGCATGACCTCGATCATCGGTACTTTTTTCATATCCTTTTCCAATGTCATGGATGCTGTCTTTAATTTGCAGACGACCATCATGCTCTTTCAGATGCAGGTCTCCCTCGGCTGTAAACAGCCTTCCAAGGTGATCGGTAGTGTACTCATATCCGTTTCTTTTATACTCTGCATCCGACAAAAGATCCTGCTCCATACGGTACGGCATTCCATCATCGTTATTTTTGTATTCCAGCTCTTTTTCTAGCTCTGCAAATGACTTTTCCGTAGCAGCATCCAGTTTTTCTTCTGCCTTTTCTATCACGCCTTTCTGTAGACGTTCAAATGACCGTTTGACGACATCATCCAACCCAATGTGCATTTTTGCTTCCATCGGTTTCGCTTCTGAGATTTCTCGCCTCACAGCACACGACCTCCCTGCTGTTCAAAATTCGTCCTTAGATTATCTACAGCCTTTGCATCCGGGTTCAGGCTCATGCCCATGCTTATCACGCTATTTAGCACCCAGTCTGCAGCAGCAGCTTTCAGGCCGTACTGTCCCTGCAGCTGTTCCAGAAATTCTTTACGGGGTGTGAGCGATTTTTTAGCTGCGGCACAGTAATCAACGACTGTACCGATCCCACCAAAGAAATCGAACACAGCTTTCCGCGTCTTAGCCACATCCAGTTCGCCGCCTGCAAAGACCCGTTCCAGGTAGCGGCTGTCCCCTGACTTCAACATCGTTTCATGGCGTTTCAGCCAGAGCTTCAGCTGCTCCATCTCCGAACTGCTCAGCGGTTCCAGCTCTTTGCCCACTGCCAGTTGTCCGAATACAAACTCTGCGTTGATTTCGTGCGGCATTTTTGAAGGCTTGTGGTAAACAGCATTTTCCGGCATGGGATACGCCTCAATCTTGCAAAGCACTGCCTCCGGCCACTCGTTCTGGTAAACGGCAGCCACACCAAGCGGCAGCTTGGACAATTCATCGATCTGTGCCTCCTTCAGGGCGGCAGACTTGCCTACCAGCTTGCGATCCTCTTCGTCCGGCAGGCGCAGAATAATTTTTGTGTTCGTGTTACGGATGACCGACATATCCAGCAGTCCGGGTGCCTGATCCGCAATAATGAAGCCCTCACCATAAGTACGCATTTCCGCAATGGCATTTGCCAGCATTTCCACCGACTTGCCCTGCAGGTTTGCACCCTCCTGTGATTGCTCTGCCGAGGTCTTGCGCAACAGGTTGTGCGCTTCTTCCAGCACTGTGACATGGCGAAGCCTGCTGTTCATCCCGCTGCTGCACATCCGGTATTCCTGTAACTTCATCACCAAGATGCCCATCAGCAGCGATTTCGTTTCCATAGAGCCCACACGGCTCAAATCTACGATCACATTCTGATCGAACATTTCAGCATCGCTCAGCGCATCTTCTGCGCAAAGCACACTTCCATAAATACCGTTTGTCAGAGACTTTACGCGAGTGCACAATGCGCCCACATAATCGCTTTGGGTATCCTTGGAATAATGCGACTCTTCAATGACGCCCGGCAGAATATCCAGCAGGTCAAAGAAGGTTGGGAAAATTCCCTTCTCGCTCTCAGAATTGCGCAGATCCCAGCCTACTTTCTGATAGCTGCGCTCAATAGCATCCTTCAGCACCGCTGGCATGGCTGCATACATCGGCCAGCAGGCGTTGAATATCTCCACCAGACGGTCAATATGTTCCAGAATATGGATATTCTCAGGGAATGCAAAGGGATTCATGCGCAGCAGCGGCGTTTCTCTGGGGTTTGTACCAAACACCTGCACATCTGTACAATTGCCGAACACGTTCTTGTATTCGCCCTTGGCCGGTTCCACCACAAGAAACGTCGTTTGTCCGTTCTTTGTGATCTCATCCAGCAGATGGTAGACCGCATTGGATTTGCCTGTGCCAGTCGAGCCAGTGATGAACGTATGGGAAGCCATCGCCTGCCGGTTCAAGAGCAGTCCTGCCGCTTCCTCTTTACCCATGTGGTAAATCTTGCCCAGATTCATCTTGTCCTCATCCGGCATCGCCTCATCCGGCACATTGCGGCCAAACTCCGCGTGCTCAATAATCGGCAAGCCGTGCACTGAGCGGGTGGGCAAGCCAAGGTGCATCGGCAGTTCCCGCCCGCTGACCAGCGTTGCAGGTGTATAAAGCAGACTATCCGGCGCATTCTCCCATAGCGGGCGAGCAAAGACCGGTTGCATGAACCGCTTGAGATATTCCCGCAGCTGTGCCACTTCTGCCTCATTGTTCTTCCACACATTGACGGCACCGCTCTCCACCGAGGAGCCCTCGCCTACCATCAATGCGCGGTAAGTGTTGGCCGCCAAAAGTGCTGTGGATTGAGTAGACGAAAGGAAATACGCTGCACAGTTATAGCAGCCATAATCTTCACTTTCCTTTACACGCTTGAGCTGGTTTTCAATGCGTTCCAGCAGTTCCTCCACCGATTTATTGCACAGTTCCACCTGCTGAGTACGGCCCGTGCCGCGGGTGTCCGTTGTGCCGTGGCTCTCCTGCTGGCTGGTGGTGTCCGATGTTCCATGCGACGTTCCATCGGAGGTGCTGTGCGAAGTGCCGGTCTGCTCGGTGGTAGAGTGGCTGGTACCCCACAAGGCGTTTACGCCCATGGAGCCTCCGATGTTCCGGGCGATGCTGTTGAAAGCCGTTCTGGCTGGCGTCATGCCTCCTATGGCCCTGCCCGCCGTGCCAAGCAGCGGGCCGATGACGGCCCCCGCGCCCGGAATCAGGGCCGAAGCTGCCAAGCCGCCCAGACCCAGAATGCCTGCAATGCCGCCAGCCACCGGCGAGATTTTTGTGACCGAGGTGCCGAAGCTGCTGCCGACACCGCCGTTGATACCGCCGCTGACCCCTTTCGTTTTCTGTGTGCCGTCCGTCACCGAAGAGGACTGGTTCGTACCGTCCGTTGTAGTCGTGCTGACAGTATCGCTGATGGTATGGGAAGTTCCACTGCACAGGCTCTCCATCACAGCAGTACTCTGGTTCTCGGTATAAGACCATGTACTCTTGCGGAAGGGCGAAAGAGTGCTGTACAGATTTTCATACCCGCTGCGGATAGCCGCCTGCGTTTCATTGGAAACAGGTTCTGCCAAAAACAGCGCAGTATACTTTTCTCCTTCCATCGCATCCATAAAGCGCTCGATGCCCTGCACAAAGGCTTTATCTTCCGTTTTAGACTTATCGCGCAGAGCTGCCACACAGGACACTGAGGCCACCGCCTCCTGCTCTTCGCCAAAGGCTTCTTCCAACAGTTTTTTTCCCGCCTCCGGAGAAATGCCTTTTATATCGGAACCGGGGAAGTTGGAGAGCAGCACTTTCTGCAACGCCTTGCTGGAAATTTCCAGCTTGCGGCTCTTCATGCTCTGTTTCAGGGGATCCTCGCGAACGCCCAGATAGATATTGGCACCGGCATTTCCTTCCGGCACATCGATCATCACCGCCAGACTACAGCCTTGTGCCATGCTGGAATAGTACACCGTGGAAAGCTTCTGGAACATATCTTCGCCCTTTTTCAGGGTCAGTTTCTTCAGCTGGAACATTCGGATACACTGAGCGGGATCCTGCACCTCCAGCATCTTCTGAGAAAGCTCCACCATGCCATAGTTCTGCAATTCTGCAAGATACTTTTTGTACACCAGATGATCCGCAAGGGTCAGCTGGTCCGTCAGGTCATTCAGCGACCGCTGCGCGGAAAGCTGCTGTTTTTCAAGCACCTCAAGCTCGTCTGCCATGATTTATTTTCCTTTCTGCTGTTAACCCCTCAAAATTTTCCACAACAGACCTACAGTGGCCGCCGCGGCGCCGGCTGCCACTGCCGCACCCATACCGCTGCTCTGCATTCTGTCAATGGCGCTCTTTGCCTTTTCGTTGCCCTGATCTGCCGCTTTTTTGTACCATTGCATGGCCTGTGCTTCATCTTTTATCACGCCGTATCCATTTTCATAGAACACGCCAAGTTTATACTGTGCATCAGCATCGCCCTGGTCCGCAGCTTTCCGGTACCACTCTGCCGCAGTTGCTCTCGATAACGTTACACCTGTACCATATTCGTAACACACCCCAAGATTGTACTGTGCAAGTGCATTACCATTCTCCGCAGATTTACGATACCACTCAACTGCTTTCGCGCTGTTCTTTTCCACGCCTTCTCCATTTTCATAGCAATAGCCCAAACTGTTCTGCGCATCTGTATCGCCTTGTTCTGCCGCTTTCTTGTACCACTTCACCGCCTCTTCTTTGTTTTGTGTCACACCATATCCATTTTTATAGAATATTGCAAGGTTACGTTGAGCTGTTGCATTTCCTTGCTCCGCAGATTTGCGATACCACTCAGCCGCCTTTCCAAAGTCTTTTTTAACGCCTTCTCCACAATAATAGCAACAGCCCAAACTGTTCTGCGCATCTGCATTCCCCTGCTCTGCGGCTTTCCGATACCATTTCGCCGCTTCTTCTTTGTTCTGTGCCACGCCATATCCCTTGTCATAGAACAGACCAATCTTAAATTGAGCTCTTGCGTATCCATGCTCTGCAGATTCGTCGTACCATACTGCTGCTTCGGCCAGGTCTTTTTTTATTCCTTTTCCATACTCATAGCAAAGGCCAAAATTACACTGTGCAACTTCATTGCCATTTTCTGCTGATTCGCGATACCACTTTGCTGCTTTGGCCAGGTCTTCTGTTACACCTTCTCCCACTTCATAGCAATAGCCAAGACTGTTCTGAGCGTCCGCGTTGCCCCCTTCTGCTGCTTTCTCGTACCATTTTACTGCTTCAGCAAGGTCTTTTCTTTTGCCTGTACCATTTCTATAACAGCGTCCCAGACTGTACTGTGCCTTCGTATTGCCCTGATTCGCTGCTTTCTCATACCATTTTGCGGACTCCTCATTGTTTGGCTCTACGCCATAGCCATAACAATAGCAATCACCAAGCAGATTCTGCGCCTTTGCAACGTCTTGCTCTGCCGCTTTCCGAAACCATTTCACGGCCTCTTCATTATTCACTTCTACACCATAACCATAATAATAGCACTCTCCCAGCATACACTGTGCATTTGCGACGTCCTTCTCTGCCGCTTTGCGATACCACTTTACGGCTTCTTCATTATTCTCTTCTATGCCATTTCCATAATAATAACACTTACCCAGCGCAAACTGTGCATCTGTATCGCCTTGTTCTGCGGCCTTTTGATACCACTTTACCGCTTCCGTTTCATTTTCATCTATGCCATTTCCATAATAATAGCACTCGCCCAATTCATATTGTGCTTCCGCAAATCCCTGCTCTGCGGCTTTCTCGTACCACATCGCAGCCTTTTTCGGGTCTTTTTCTACGCCTTCTCCGTTCCTGTAGAAATAGCCAAGATTATACTGTGCCGCCGCAAATCCCTGCTCTGCGGCTCTCGCAGACCATTCAGCGGCCTGCACAGGGTCTTTCGTTACGCCACCGCCAATCGCATAACAAACGCCCAGATTGTACTGCGCTTTCACATTGCCCTGTTTTGCCGCCTTGCGGTAGCATTCAAACGCCTGCTCCAAATCTTTTGCGACACCTGTGCCATTACTATAGCAAGCGCCCAACTCGTTCTGCGCCTCCGCATAGCCCTGCACTGCCGCCTTGCGGTACAGTTCTGCGGCCTTTGCCTCGTCCTTGCCGACGCCGTCGCCGGTCTCATAGCACACACCCAGCTCATACTGTGCTTCCGGGCATTCCTGCTCTGCTGCTTTGGTGTACCACTTCACAGCCGGTACATTGTACGAGAGTTCAGCATACAGCCGCCCGGTCATATACTGGGCCGTCACATTTCCCTGAGTTGCCGCTGCTTCGTACCATCTGCGGGCCTCTTTGTCGTCCTTTTCAACGCCCAGAGTCTGATAATAGAAGCATCCGCCCAGAACGCACTGCGCCTCGGCATTGCCCTGCTCTGCGGCCTTTTTGTACCACACGAGCGCATTTTCTTCGCTTTTTTCCACACCCGTGCCGTTCTGATAGCACCGTGCCACTTCCAGCTGTGCATCTGGGCGTCCGTATTCACTAGCCGCAACCATGTACTTCTGAAACGCCATCTCGGCATTGCCGACCTGCTGAAAATCACTGGCATCCTGCAGATAGTCCTGCTCGGTTTCCTCCTGCGTTTCCTGCTGTGCTTCCTCGCCCAGGCAGAAGCGCTCCACGCACTTCATAAACTCCTGCTTTTTGTCCTCCGGGCCGTTGAACTGAAAGCTGTACACGGCATTTTTCTCATCGCTGAAACCCATAGCTTTGATTTCAGCCCCCAGACCATCCCAATTCACACGGCCAGCCGCCGGTTCAAACCATTCTTCAACAGATTTTGTCTTGATGGCATTCGGGATTTCCATCTCCTGCCCACCCACACGGATAGACTCCAGTTTATCTGTAAAACGTACTTCCACCTGAATTTTGCTCATAATGATAGTCTCCCTATGTATTTATAATTTTTATATAGTCTCCCTGACTTCGTATCCACATCTGGATGCCCGTACCAAACACCTCGGCTTCCACGATCCAGCCCTTCTCCGTCACTTGCAGCACCTTTGCAGTGGGCAGTCGGTCGAGAACGGATTCCAGACTTGGCCCGGTATACTCGAACCGGATGGTCTGTAACTCGCCGCCGTACATAAACTGGATGCGCTTGCGCATCTCGCCCTCCTGAAAGCGGTCGGTGTACCGCTGGGCAAAGTGCCGGTCGAGGGTTTTGTAATTTTGAATGCGGTCAATACGATAAATCGTCGGGGAATTGTCCTGCGGGTTCTGGAAGTGCTTATCCTTGTCGATGCCTTCGATGAACGCTGCCAGATAGAAATAATACTCGCTGAACAGGATGCCCACCGGCTCAATGGTGCGCACGCGGGTCTCGCCATCGTGGGTGCGGCAGTAGGTAATTTCCATGACATTGTGATTTTCTACTGCCGTGCCGATGTCCCACAAACTCTCAATAAACTTCCGGCCATGCTGCGGCTCAACGTAATGGAAGCGCTCGTTGCTGATGAGGTCTTTGACCTGATTCAACCGATCCAGCGGGGTGCACACCCGCACCAGCTTGTCCAGAATCGGGAACATCTCCTCCTTGACCATGGAACGGCTTTCCAGCAAAATCTTGCATACCGCCAGAATCTCGCTGCTGGTGAGGAAGCGGGAAAGCGTATCATCCAGCAGATAGCCGCCCTTTGCGGAGTTGTATAAGATCTCCCGGCGCGGCTCGCTGTCTGCAAAATAGCTGCGCAGGGTATCAAGATCGCGCTGGATGGTTTTTTCACTGACGCCAAAGTGGTCCGCCGTTTGCTGTTTGTTCAGCACACCGCCCTGTACCAGAATCTGCTGAATATAGAGTATACGGTCTAATCTACTATTACGCACAGTTCATTCTCCTTCTCTGTTCATTGTAACACAGTGCAACAACAGCCGCAATTCTTTGTGTGAAATTTTGTTGTTTTGTGAAACAGCCACAAAATTTTTGTCTCTTTTGCACAATCCTAGTATACAAAAAAAGATGGACAGCTTGTCTGTCCATCCTCCAAAAAGCCAAGTGCTTTTCTCACAAATTCCATCTGCGGTTCAGCCGGTAGATCACATCCCATACATCATCCTTAAAAGTGTACATTACCTGACGCGGTGATGCACTTCTGCTTGCCATGCAGACAAGCAGAAACAGTTCGGCGGCAAATGCCGCGCCCAGCAGAAACATCCATATTTTTTTCATTGCGCACTCTCCTTTGATGGCGTTTATGCCCTTTTGTCTGTCTATTATAACGATCCTGTTGGACAGTTTGCTTGTCCTTTCTGTAAAGGATATTTTCTGCTTTTCCTGTACGTTGCAACACAAAAACCGCCCCGGCTTCCTGTTACGGAAACCGGGGCGGTTCGTTTGCTTTATTTGTGCTTTTTCAAGCGCTCACGCAATTACTTGCGGGGGTTCTTGATCGCAGCCTGGGCGGGTGCCAAAATTGCAGAGCGTTCGGCGTAACGGTGATACGTTATTTATATTTTTTCAGTTTGCCTTACTCCATCTCCGCAATGATCTTCTCCAAATTTTCTTCCTGCAAATAGAATTCCGGCAGTTTTGCCTTGTCATATAGAACG
>SKEG01000743.1_pt1 | contig 31138 bp, 35 predicted proteins | sample 4826631 | NCBI WGS metagenome assembly SKEG01 (sample SAMN11008815, study PRJNA524170) | human gut metagenome | biome: Human fecal sample; material: Feces; isolation source: fecal sample from pouch patient p26, p34, p50 | host: Homo sapiens | place: Israel: Tel-Aviv | collected 2016-11-02
ATTCTAAATTCATCGAGGTTTATTGGGGCGGCGCTTCATCTGGCAAAAGTCACGGTGTCGTTCAAAAGGTTGTTTTTAAAGCATGTCAAAGATGGAAGAAACCAAGAAAGATTTTATTTACAAGAAAAGTAGGGCGTAGCTTAAAAGACTCTATTTTCGAGGATGTGAAAGCGTGTCTTTCTGATTGGGGACTGCTAGACAAGTGTAAAGTAAATAACACTGATTTTAGAATCACGTTACCAAACGGCGCAGAGTTTCTTTTCAAGGGAATGGATGACCCAGAGAAAATAAAATCCATCAACGGGCTGTCTGACGTCGTGATGGAAGAATCAACAGAATTTACACTAGAAGATTATACACAGCTTACTTTGCGTTTACGTGAACGTAAGCATGTGAAACGTCAAATCTTTTTAATGTTTAACCCAGTTTCTAAACTGAACTGGGTATATAAATCTTTCTTTGATGAGGAAGCAGAAGTCGATCAACGAAGAACGGGTATTTATCACAGCACCTATAAAGACAATCGGTTTCTTGATAGTGAAAATAAAAAGGTGATTGAGGATTTAGCCAAACGAAACCCAGAGTATTATCGCATATATGCTTTAGGAGAATTTGCTACGCTAGATAAACTTGTATTTCCAAACTATCAGAGAAAACGATTAGACAAGCACGACGAACTGTTAAGACAGATTGATTCAGATTTTGGCTTAGACTTTGGGTATGTAAACGACCCTTCCGCTTTTGTGCATGCAAAGGTAGACGAGAAGAACAAACGTATTTATGTTCTTGAAGAATACGTCAAAAAAGGCTTGCTGAATGATGAAATCTCAACGGTTATTAAAGATTTAGGCTATGCAAAAGAAGTTATCACTGCAGATTCAGCTGAAAAGAAATCTATTGCAGAAATCAAGAAGAACGGAATTACTAGAATACGTGCAGCTAAGAAAGGCCCTGATTCAATACGACAGGGGCTTTCTTTTTTATTGCAATATGAGCTAATCGTAGACGATCGTTGCGTAAAACTGATTGAGGAATTAGAAAACTACACATGGGCTAAAGACAAGAAAACAGGGGAGTACACCAATGAACCTATTGATAGCTATAATCACGTGATAGATGCTTTACGATACGCAGTAGAACATCGTAGTAAAAAAGTACGAGGAATTAAGCTACAGAGCGTGAAGGGGGTTATTTAATGACAGAAAAAGTAAGTAGACCAAATACTGAAAGTAAAATACGTGAATTCGTTGACCTTTTAGGAAATCGTGTCTTTTATTGTGATAAAAACGTAAAGATTGACGAACGCTTGGTGGATAAATACATTAATAAGCATCGGAAATTAATTGGGTTTTACGAAGAATTAGAAAAGCTCTACAACGGTCAACATGATATTTATTATCAAAAAAATAAAGGAATTGGAAAGCCTGACCATCGAATTGCAGTCAACTTTGCCCGTTATGTTGTAGATAGTTCTGCAGCTTTCTTTAACGGTAAACCAACAAAGATTACTCATCCAGATGGTGAGGTAAAAGAATTTGTTCAAAATTTCCGTAAACGAAATGAGGAAGAAGACAACGATGCAGAGCTTTCTAAGCTAACTGCTATTTATGGGCATGCTTATAAGCTTTTATATCAAAACGAAGAAGCAGAAACGTGCGTGACTTATTTAAAACCTACGCAAGGATTCATTGTTTACGCAGATGATTTATTGAAAGCACCTATGTTTGCGGTTCTTTACAACAAAATGACAAAGGACGAGCTAACGGCAACTGTTTATCCACAAAATAGCACAGAAACGTTTATTTTTACACAAGACAAGACTTCTAAACGATTGGAAACTAAGAGAGGACCAACCGTTTTTCAGAAAGCCTTGTCTTATTTATTAGGTGGAAAAGAGGCAATCGCTAATCCGTACGGTGAAGTGCCTATGATTGAGTTTATGGAAAATGACGAACGACAAGGACGTATTGAGTCTGTGTGGTCGCTGATTAATAATTACAACGAAGCTCTATCAGAAAAAGCAAATGATGTGAGTTATTTTGCGGACGCTTACCTGAAAATGATAGGAGTAGATTTAGCTGACGAAAACGTCGCTGCTTATTTACGAGATAACCGAGTGATTAATAGTGCCACTCCTTTATCTGAAGGTGAAACAGTAGACATTGATTTTTTAGATAAACCTAGTTCGGATACAACACAAGAAAATCTGTTAGACCGATTAGAACGATTAATCTATCAAATGTCTATGACTTATAATGCAAACGATGAAAGTTTTAGTAATAACGCTTCAGGTATTTCGCTAGAATTTAAAATGCAAAATCCTAGAAACCTCGCACAAGCAAAAGCTAGGAAGTTTAAAAAAGCATATGCGCAAATGTACAAAATGATTTTTTCATTGCCTACGAATGTACCTGCTAATAAAGCGAAAGAATGGTTTAATTTAGAATACACTTTTGACTTTAATATTCCGCGCAATATTAAAGACGAAGCGGAAACTGCACAAAAACTTGAAGGGATTGTTTCAAGAGAAACGCAATTAGGCGTATTATCGATTGTTTCTGACGTGACCCAAGAAATGGAACGTATAAAGGACGAAGAAACCGAAGAACGTTTAAATCCACAAGTTGATTTTGGTAAATTTACTCAAACTACGGAAGAAGTGACCGAAGAACATGAGTAATTATTGGGCGGAACGAGAAGCAAAACATATCGAAGAAATGCTGAAACGACATGTGAATTACGAACAAGAAATTCATAGACGGTATTTACAGTTATGGAAAACGATAGAAGCAGAAATTCAACAGTTTTACGTCGCTTATGCAGGGAAAGAGAAGATTAGCATTGATGAAGCGAAACGACGTGCAAGTAAACATGACGTACAAATTTTCGCGGAAAAAGCGAAACGTTATGTACAAACAAGAGATTTTTCAAAAGAAGCTAACGAGCAATTAAGGTTATACAATTTAACAATGAAGGTTAATCGTTTAGAGCTTTTAAAATCGAAAATAGGTTTGTATTTAACAGACAACACTAATCAGCTACAGACCTATTTTACAGCAATGTTAACAGAGGAATCTGTAGCGGAGTTTGTACGACAAGCGGGGATATTAGGCGAGTCCGTTCTTTCTGAAGAAATTTATCGATTGTTTGCTAAAGCGATTATTGAGGGTTCGTTTCATAACGCGACATTTTCTCAACGTTTGTGGGCAAACCAAGATGTTTTGAAAGCGAGTATCGATCGCTTATTAACAGTTGGGCTAGCAGCAGGCAAGCATCCAGATGTACTGGCTAGAGAGCTACGGAGATTAGTTGTGATTGATAGCTTGCGAGGAAAGGAAACGGCTGATTATATCGCACGTCGGCTAATGATTAGTGAATCAGCAAGAATACAAAGCGAAGTACAAAAGCAAAGCTACGAAAAATATGGGTATGAAGAATACAATCTAATTGTAGAACCAAGCGCTTGTCCTATTTGTGTAGGAATAGCAAGTGCAAATCCACATAAGGTTTCTGAAATGAGCCCAGGAATCAATGCAAGTCCTATTCACAACTGGTGTCGGTGTAGTACTGCACCTGCTTATAAAGACAAAAAGTTCTAGCGAAAGTTAGGCTTTTTTATTTGCCTTCTTACTGCTTACAGGCGTTAAAGAGAAAGCTGTTTCGATTGATAGGCGTAACCTATTAATTTCGATTAGCCACGTAATGGCTGGAGGTTTTAACATGAACGAAGAAAAACACTTATTATTACCGATGGATTTACAATTTTTTGCAGATGAGCCAAATTCTGATGAGCCAAACTCTGACAATTCAAACGAATCTGGGAATTCATCGACAAAGGATTCTCAAAATCCCAAAAATGAAAATCCAGACGGAAAAGAAACTGGAAAGACTTTTACCCGTGAAGATGTATCAAAAATGATTGCAGCAGAAACTAAGAAAGCAGTGGAGCAAGCAAAATCTGATTGGGAAAAGCAAAAATCTTACGAGCAAATGACTGCGGAAGAACGTGTTAAGGCGAAAGAACAAGAAGCCGCTAACAAAGAAGCACTAGCGGAAAAACGAGAAAAGGAAGCCCAAGCTCGTCTTGACCGTTTAACGCGTGCCGAATCTGTTCGTAACGATTTATCCGAGAATGGCCTTTCCGACTACGTAAGTGCTGCGCAAGCCGATTTATTGCTTGTGAAAGATACAGACGAGGATACAAAGAAAGCTGTAGATGAATTAAAACAAATTATTTCAAAAGCTAGAGATGGTATCCAAAAAGAATTGCTGAAAGGTCAAACTGTAAACGTTGCTACAGCAACAAAAGAGACCGATTGGCGCAGCAATTTGACTAAAAATTTAGAAAAGAAATAGGAGATGAAAAATTATGCCAGTTATTTTAGATAGCAAAGATTTAAAAGCAATTGACAAAGAATTTGCCGTAGGTTCGCAAGTTTGGGATTTATTGAAAGGTGGAGCTGCTGCAGTAACTGAAGCGGATTTTGTAGGCGCAAAAGAAGTCCGCATCAACAAAATGAAAGGTTTTACTGCTAGTGATTATAAACGTAACGAAGACAATAAACGTTCTAAAATTGATGTGGCAAAAGAAACGGTCAAACTAGAGAAAGAACGTTGGTTTGGTTATGACTTAGACACATTAGATCAATCAGAAAATGCTTCCTACGAAGTTCAAGCGCTTGTGGAAGAGCATACTCGTTTAATTGCGATTCCTGAAAAAGATCGAACTGCTGTACAACGCTTATTAGAAGCGGCATTTGCTGAGGCTGCGGATGATGATAGCGAAGGAAAATACGTTGGAAAAACGGTAAAAGAAACCATTACTACAGAAAATGCTTTGGCTTCATATGATGCGGCAGAAGCGTATATGACAGATGCGGAAATTGTCGGTCCGTTTATTATGTTTGCATCCACTGACTACTATTCAGCATTAAAAAATGCAAAAGGTGTTTCAAAAACATTTACTACGAACGAGCAACAAATTTCAGGTATTAACCGTAAAGTTGCGCAGTTAGACGGTTCCGATACTATTATTCAAAAAGTAGCAAAATCTCGTTTACAGGTAGATTCTACGAAGAAAATTAATTATATTCTTGTGCCTTTGATGGTTTGTTCGCCAGTTGAAAAATACAACTCTATTGATCTAATTCCAGCTTCACAAGACCGTGATGGCTACAGAGACACCATCAAAGGATTAAACTATTATGATGCTATCGTAACTGAAAAAGCTCGTCCTGCCATTTACGTTTCTTACGATTCAAAGTAAGCGCCCCGACCGTTAAAAAGGTAACACCAACGGCAGATGGGGCAGTTGTTGAAGCAGAGTAGGTGAAAAAATGACTCTTTCAGATTATCGCGTACTACTGGATATTTCAGAGGATACCTACGAAAAAGATAAGGCAAAAATTATCAAAATCTGGGACATTACTGAAAAGCAACTGCTAGTAAAGCTAAAAACAGATGAGATACCAGAAAAATTGGACTATATTGTTCCATCAATTGTAGTGAAACGTTACAACCGTTTAGGTTTTGAAGGCATGGAACAACATTCTCAATCAGAAGAAACAATCTCTTATAATTTGGATGACTTCGGGGAATTTCAAGATGAGATTAACGATTATCTTGAAGAACAAGGCTTGATTCGTAAAAGGAAGGTGTCCTTTTTATGAGAACCTGCATTAATTACTACAACAAAAAGCACGAGCTGATTTTGGAAAAACTAATAGGCAGTGTAACCGAAGTCGGAACGGAAAAACAAATGACCATTTTCCCTAACATAAAGGAGCAGATGGTCATTTTTCGTTTTAGAGATCGCCTAGCTATTCGTTCAGGATTTCTTGAATACTACGACGAAGAAGAACAAAAAAATCGAAAATTTACCGTTGTTAAAAATTTGCGTGTTAGTAAAGGAACTTCGGTTTATGGAAGTGAATATCGATGACTTACCGAGTAGATATTTCAGGATTGGATGATTTAATCGAAGCGATTGAAGAAGCGAAAAAGCTAGACGATGTAAAAGAGGTCGTCAAAAATGATACTGCTTATATGGCAAATCAAATTGCAGAAGAAACACCAGTCAGAAGTGGATACTTAAAACGAAGTGAGACACCTTCTATTAAAGATGACGGAATGACTGGCGAAGTTGAAGCGATGGCTGACTATTCAGCATATGTAGAATATGGAACGCGTTATATGTACGGACGTTTCTATATGAAAAAAGGGCATACAGCAGCAGCTAAAAGATTTCTTGATAATATGGAGGCGTTAGTAAAATGACCTTTAAAGACCCGTATTCAGAACTTTACGAAGCGTTATTTGTCACTTTGGAGCAAACAGGCTATGAAACCTATGGGCATTTGCCAGATGACGACGCTTCTTACCCGTTTGTTTTCTTAGGTGAACAATGGTCTAAGGATAGACAAACAAAAACAAGAACGTTAGGTTCAACAAATATTATGATTCATGTTTATGATCATGACGACAAACGTCGAGAATTAAATCAAGTATTAGCCGATGTGCGAAAAATCGTTCATGAATTGCATCAGACTAAGAACTTTAATTGGTTAGTGACAGAAAGTAGCACAGAAGTAATTTATGAAAATACAACCAATTTTGGTACGAGCCTTGCACACGGTGTACTTGACATCACGTTAGAATTTGAATAAGAAAGAAGGAAACTCGAAATGGAAAAAGCAATTCAAGGTAAAAAAATTAAGTTAATGTTTCGACTAACACGTGAACGTGCGACAACAGCAGCGAAGTTATTAGCTTTAGAAATTTCACACGAATATAAGTCAGAAACAAAAACAGATACACAATCAACAAAAGACGGGAATGTTCCTACCTCAGGAATGCCGTCAGCTTCCATAGAAATGGAATTTTTACGGACAGGCACAGAAACTTACAACATGTTGAAATATGCGTATCGTAACGGGCTAGAAATTGATGTATGGCGCATTAATTTTGATAAAAAAGACCCAAAAACAGGAAAATACGAAGCGGAATTTGGCACAGGCTTGTTGGATTCATTCGGAGATTCTGCCGAGTCCGATTCTAATTCAAGTATTAAACCAACTCTAGTTTTAAATGGTGACCTAGTAGAAGGTTGGGCAACGGTTGACGCCGAAAATGAAGAACTTGCGCGTGCTTTCTTCTACGACACAGTGGCTGGTGCGGAACCAGAAGAGCCTGTAGAAAAATACACACCAAAAACAATTGAAGTACCTAAAGTTGAAAGTGTAACGCCGACATCAGATGGCGCCGTTGTAAAAGTGAAGGAGGAAGAATAATCATGGCAATTACTTATCGTATTTACAAAGGTAGTGAAAAAGTAGTTGAAGGAGCAAGTCCATTAACTATTACAGGACTTGATGCAGGAGCAAAAGTAGCAGCAGGAACGTACCATATTGTACGTGTGCAAGATGAAAAAGAATCTGAAAAAGTAGCTATTCCAGCTTTTACCGTATTGGCGGGGCGCTCTTTGGAAAATAAACCAACAGAAGCAAATACTATTCCTGAAATCAAAGAATGGTTAACCACTCACGGTATTGATTTTACAGGAAAAACAACGAAAACAGATTTATTAGCATTAGTACCATAATTAAAAATCAGGAAGTAGGCGGCAATGTGAAGGCATTGTCGCTTTTTTAGGAGGAATTTTACATGTCAACAAACGTAAAACCTGTCGCAACAATTAACGGAAAAAAATATCCTTTGATTTTCGGTTTTAAATTTTTAAACGAAATTAACGCATTAAAACCTGACGTTGAAGAAGTAGACGGCTTCGTTCAATTGGTTGGTGGGCTACAAGATGGCGACGCTTTTGCCTTTCAAAAATTAATGCACGCAGCGTTAATTACTTATGATGACTTAACAACGAAAGAAATTGACGACTACTTAGAAACGTCGGAAGAGGCTTTAACGTTGTTTGAAAATTTTATCTCTTTCTTGGAGCAAGCACCGTTAACGGCTCTTCGGACGAAAAAATCACTAGAAGCAATCAAAAAAATCATGGCTTACATGGAACAGATACAAGCCAATCAACAAGAAACGACAGCCTAGATTATGACGAAATAGTTGTCACTTGTTTTCAACATTTCCCCAATATCACTTTAAAAGAAATTGAGCGTATGACTCCTTATGAATTTAATTTACGGATAAAAGCTGTAAATTTACGTGCAATTAACGAAGAAAGGAAACTATACGTTAACGCATTAGCTACACGTATTTTTACAACACCAGATGAAAAAGGGCAACGCTATATTTTTAACGAAGTGAAAGATGTCTATGACTTTGAAAAGCTTGAACGCGATGTGCGAGGGGAAATCTCGCAACGAGAAGTGGAAAAGCTAAGTGAGCTAGAAGAAAACGCTCGTCGATTAGAACAAGCAAGAAAAATTGTTGAGGAAAGGAGGAAACAACGTGACACAAAGTAAAACGGTAACAGCTATACTTACAGCACGTGATAACAATTTTACCAGTGCGATGAATGGTGCTGTATCTTCGCTAAAAAAACTTAGCTCAAACGCTTCTGATATTCCTAGTAATTTGAATACAGTGAATGGTGCGATGAAAAGTTTCGGTGATAAAACCGCAAGTATCGGCCAAAGCATTGAAAAAGTCGGCGGTTCGATGACTAAAGGTATTACACTCCCAATTGCGGGTGCCGTTGGCGCAGTAACAACCGCAGCGGTAAAATGGGAAAGTGCCTTTACTGGAGTTAAAAAGACCAACGATGAGATGGTCGATTCTAACGGTAAAGTCATTTATTCTTATGATGATTTAGAAAAAGGCCTTAGAGATTTAGCAAAAGAATTACCCACTAGTCATGAAGAAATTGCAAAAGTAGCAGAAGCAGCTGGACAGTTAGGAATAAAAACTGATAAAGTTGTAGGATTTACCAAAACAATGATCGATATGGGCGAATCAACAAATATGTCTGCAGATACAGCGGCTACATCCCTAGCTCGTTTTGCTAACATTACGCAAATGTCACAAGATAAATTTAGCAATCTTGGTTCAGCGATAGTTGACTTAGGTAATAATTTAGCGACTACCGAATCAGAGATTACAGAGATGGGCTTACGTTTAGCAGGTGCAGGAAAACAAATTGGCATGACTGAAGGAGATATTGTAGGTTTTGCAGCGGCGCTATCATCTGTTGGTATAGAGGCCGAAGCGGGTGGTTCAGCGTTCTCTCGGTTAATGGTTCAAATGCAATTAGCAACAGAAACAGGTGTTGAAGCTTTTGCGCCGCTGAAACAAGCAGTAGCGGAGCAAGGCGTGTCTTGGGAATCTTTTGTGCATGCTGTAAACTGGGGTGGAAAAGAACTGACGGCAGTTTCTAAGCAAATGGGAATACCTACCTCAGAATTAAAAAAAATGTATAAAGAAGCCAGTAAAGCTTCAGGTAGTCTGGAAGATTTCGCGAATGTAACAGGTCGAACTGGAGAAGAGTTTGCACAATTATTCAAAAGCAATCCATCTCAAGCATTAATTGAATTTATCCAGGGCTTAAAAGACTCAGAAAAACACGGAATATCAGCTATTAAAGTGTTAGATGATATGGGAATTACAGAAGTTAGATTACGTGATAGTTTATTACGTGCAGCCAATGCAAGTGATGTCTTTGAAGGGGCTGTAAAACGAGGTAACGAAGCGTTTAACGAAAATACAGCTCTAGCAGAAGAAGCTGGTAAACGATACGGAACTACAGAATCACAGTTAAAGATTTTACGTGGTCAATTAAATGATGTAGCAATTACGTTTGGCGGTCCATTAGTAGCCGCATTAAATAGCGCGATAAGTGCTGCTAAGCCTATGATTGAAGCTTTAGCAAATATGACAGAAGCTTTTGCATCAGCTGATCCAAAAACGCAAGAGTTCATTTTGAAAATGGCTGCGTTAGCCGCTTCTGCTGGCCCTGTGTTAAAAGTTTTTGGGAAAATGACAAGATTTTTCGGCAAAACGATTTCGACAATGTTTGAAACCGCAGGGAATATTGATAGCAAGTGGCAGCAATTTATTACTAAACCTATTGTTAATGGCTCTGGTAGTGCATTACAAGCTGTAAAAGGGTTTGTTTCTAAATATAAATCAAATCTAGCAGGGCTTGAAAGCGCAGGAGTTAATGTAAATGTATTAACAAGATTTACCACGTTAGGAGAGACTATTTCAGGTCTTTTTCCTACGCTAGATACATTTAGAGCAAATCTACGAGCAAGTCAAAAACAGCTGAATATGCTAGGGGAAGGGAATAAAGTTACTAACTTTTTCCGTTCTTTTTCTGCTTCTTTACAATTATCTAATAGTAAATTAGCGAAATTTGCCTCTGTTGTTATTAATCCTGTAGGGTCACTAAGAAACCTATCCTCTGCAGCTGGCAAATCGGGAACGGTTTTATCAGGACTTGGCGTAGCCGCCTCAAAAGCAGGTGGGGGTTTTAGAACATTTGCGGCAACAGGGATACGATCTATAGCTAGTTTAACAGGAGCTATGTTGAGCAATCCTATAACTGCAATTTTAGTAGCAATAACCACTACAATAGTTGGTGTAGTGCAAGCTTGGAAATCCAATTTTATGAACATTCAAGGCTATGTGAAAACTGCTTTTATCGGAATAGTAAAATCGTTTAAAAGTGTACTTCCTAGCTCAGCGAGTGTTACTAAAACAATAAAAGGATTAGGAAATATATTTAAGTGGTTAGGTACTGGTACGATTGTCGGTGTCACTTTTGCTATAGCAGGTTTTGTAGATGGCTTACGTGCTATCGTTACTGTAGGAAAAACGGTAGTAAATGCAATAATGGCAATTTCAAACGGTGTAAAAGGACTTTGGAAACGATTAAAAGACGATTCTAAAGGTGCTGATAAAGCATTTAAAGATATGAAGAAAAGCTTATCTGATATTGAAAAAGATTGGGATACAATGTTTTCTGATTCTGCTTTAAAAAAAGCTGCTAAAAGCACCGAAGAATTAGGTGAAAAGTCCAAAGACACTACGAAAGCAATTTCGTTAAATATGGAAGAAGCCTCTTCAAGTGTTGAAAATTATTCTTCAAAACTTGATGAAGCTAAACAGGCAATGACTGAACTTTTCTCACAGCAAAATGGTAGTACGGCTGGCGTAGAAACTTATTTCAAGAATACACTTGATTTAGTTACGAATTTAAAGGAACAACAGAAAAAGGCTGTTGAAACCTATAACAAGCAAATTGAAGCGGCAGAAGGAAAATCAGAAGCAGAGAAGCAAAAGATTTTTGCCAATGCTTCAAGCCAGTATATGAAAGCTGTTCAAACGAATAATAGTGATTTATTGAAGGTATATACTGATTATTCTAACCAATTGAAGAATAATAAAACAGTAGAGGGTCAAGAATTGACAGAACAGCAAAGAGCTACTTTGCAAAATCAAACGAATATTATTCGGGATCAATTATTACAACAGAACCAACAATTTGTTGAGGCTGGTATGAATAAGTTGGCTAATAAACAAGCATTAAGCGAGCAAGAAAAAGAACAAACTTTGACAAGCTTGCGAACGCTTGGGGAAATTCAAGCGCAACAAGTGCAAGAAAATAACGCCCAAATTCAGCAACTAGAAACACAAAAGAACCAAGCAAAAACGGAATCTGAAAAAGCAGCTTTCCAAAATCAAATTACACAATTACAAACGCAAAATGCTCAAATACGACAAAGTGAATTAGAGCAAGGAGCTCAACTTCTAGCGATTATTTCACAAAATGGTGCAAATAAAATTGCAGTGACAGCTGATAATTTAGCACAACTTAAAGGCGTTACAGACCAACAGCTTTTAGGCATTTATCAATCTTATGTAAATAATGGTGCTAGCATTGACCAACAAATGGCTTTATTGGCAGGAATGCTACGTCAACGAGGGATTGATGGCTCTAACGGACTAGTTCAGGGATTGCAAAGTAATGATCCAACGAAGTGGGCGAATATGTCAAGAGCTGACATTGTTAATACTTTACAAGCGTTGCCTCCTGACTTATTTAGAAATGGTCAAGACGGAAAAAACCAGTTAATTGATGGATTAAACTCTGGGAAAACACAACTTAATAATGTTGGTAAAGAATTGATGTCTTCGATGAATAGTGGTCAATCTTCGCAAAAATCTAATTCTAAGAAAGCTGCCGCTGATAATAGTAGTGCAGCTGCTTCTGGAACAAGAAGTAAAAGTAATGAACATAAAAATGCTGGTAAAAGCAATGCTCAACAGACAAATGCTGGAACGAATTCTGAAAAAGGAAATGCGAAGAATTCTGGAAGTCAGCTAGGTGCGGCAACAATTCAAGGATATTTAACTCAGTTACCCCCTGCAAATAATGCTGGAAGGTCTTTAGGAAATGCGGTAAATCAGGGTGCAGGTTCTGTAGATATGAGCCCTATAGGTTCAAATATGGCTAGAGGTGTTGCTTCTGGTATTCGTGCAAGTCAGGGCGAAGCAGTGGCTGCTATGCAAAATTTAGTAGCCGCCGTTAATGCAGAAGCACAGAAAAAAGCAAAAATTAAATCACCATCACGCCTATTGAAATATGATGTTGGTGTTTTCCTTGCACAAGGTGTAGCTGCAGGTATTCGAGAAGATACGTCGGTTGCCGTACAAAGTGCAAAAGATATGATTTCAAGTATTCATCAATCTATTACGGGTAGCCGTTTGATGAAACGTTCAAATGCAATTGAGGTAAAACACTCTATAGATAATACGCCAATGGGAAAAATGGTAGAAATTTTAGAAGAAATACGACATTTAACTGTTGTGATGGATACTGGCCAAGTAGTGGGAGCGCTAGGTAGCCCAATGAATCTTAATTTAGCAGAACAACAAAAGCAAGATGGGAGGTATCGTAGTTGATTGAAATTGTAGAATATATGGCCAAAGGTCGTTTTAATAGCAAAGAACACGGTTTCTACATTATTGAACACGATGCTCCTTCAGCGGAAGAAGTGGAAATTATTGAACAGATCCCTTTCATGCAAGGTCAGTATGATTTTTCCATGCTTACAGGAGAACGAATTTTTAGTAATCGCATTGTCACTGTTACTTTTTGGCGACCTAATACGCCATACGAAGAACGAAAGGCATTAGAGGCGAAAGTAAAAGAAGAATTGATGATGGATGGAATTGATTACATTGATGATTCTTGGTTACGTTCAGGGCTTCGCTGGTATGGAAAATGCAAAAGTGTGAAAGCAGAAGATGACTCGTCAAGTAATTCATTAACGTTAACCGTAGAATTTGACGTGTATCCTTTTGCTTTAAGGGAAAATATTTCTTATTCCGATGTCTTTGACGAGGACTATTTCACAGACGATAGCGCCGACAATTGGACAGGCTACTATATTCACGGAAAAAGAGAAATTTTTCTTATCAATATGGGAGCGAATGCTTCTAGTCCAACAATAAAGGCAACGTCTACAATGCAATTAACTACTGATGACGGAACAACAATAAAAGTTCCGAAAGGCGAATCGCAAGATTATTTCTTTAAATTAAAAAGAGGGACTAACCACTTAACTATTTATGGCGAAGGTCATATCTCTTTCTTTATGTCTAGTGAGGTGATGGTCTAATGTATCGAGTATTATTGTTTGATAATCCGAACAGAAAGAATCCAAAGATTGTTCATGAGCCATATAGCTATGGTGAGAAAATCAAAGATAGTGAAGTATATTTATCGCTTAACGGATTAGGAATTTCTACTTTTGAATTTACCTTTAATATTAACAATAAATACTATCAAAAGATTGAGCCGATTATTCACTTTATCCAGATTGTGGATGTTACAAGAAATAAAGAAATTTTTTATGGTAGAGTTGCTAAAATCACGAATAAAATGGAAGCATCAGGAAGCTTTTCTCAAACTCTCTTAGCGGAGGATGAGAAAGCTTTTTTATATGATTCTGTTCAAACCTATATGAAACCAACACGGATGACTGTATCTGCTTATTTACAAAAAATACTCGATGCACACAATAAACAAGTTGAAGCGCATAAGCAGTTTCGGCTTGGTGAAGTGAATGTTGTAGATAATGGGGACTTGCTAAGAGGATTAGGCTATCAAAGTACAGCTGATACCATTAAAGAAAAATTGTTGGATAGGCTTGGCGGTACGTTAACACTTCGACACGTTGGGAATATAAATTATTTAGATTATCTATCTAATTATGGTGTGAACAGTGAAACTCCTTTACAGTTAACCAAAAATCTAAAAAGTGCTACTCGAGATATTGATATTTCTGAATTGTTTACAAGGATTGTGCCCGTCGGTCAAGATATTGAAGATACGTCAAATACTGATATTGAAGTGGGAACAGATTTTTCACGACCTAAATACACCATCGAAAAAGTAAATGGCGGTAAGAATTACCTTGATGATGAAGCGTTAATCAAAAAATTTGGATTAAACACGGGCATTGTAGAATTTTCAAATGTCAAAGACCCATCAATTTTAAAACGTCGAGGGTTGCAATGGCTAAAAGACCAAAGCTTGATGTTGGTAACTTGGACAGTTGAAGCCATTGAGTTAGGGCTATTGGATAAACGATATGAATTAATCACTTTAGGAAACAGTTATAAAGTAGATAATCAATTTATTTATGCTGTAGAACGATTACAAGTGATTGAGAAAAAATTTAGTATTTTAGAACCGCAAAAGGTTACTTTGACTATTGGTTCGAAAAAGAAAAAACTGACCGATTATCAAAACGAAATAAAAGCTATTCAATCCAATTTAGTAAACGTAAAAAAATTTGCGACGGCAGGAGTTCAAAACATATCAGAGTTGATAAAAAGACAGGAAGAATTTGACAATGATTTATCTGTTCAAAGTAGTAAAGTTAGTTCTTTGGAAGACTTAACCAGTGAATTATCAACAACCGTGACAGAATCGACGGAAGCCTTTAAACAATTAGCAAGTGATTTAACAAATACAGTCGAATCTGTAGGTACTGCTCAAACTGATATGAAAAAGGCGTTAGACGATTTAATTAAGCGTGTAGAGAAATTAGAAAAATAAGAGAGGTGAGACGGTTGGCACAAGAATTTAAGGATACTCGACCAACAAATGAACCAAATACAACAGTTGATTATCAAGACCCGACCGATGTCGATGAGGTGCAAGATGAAATAAAAAACGGTGTGATTGATCCTATTTCTCAAACGTTCGCTTTGTGGATTCGAACAAAGATGTATCGACGACATGTTCGAGAATCTTTAGCTCGTATGATGGAGTATACCAGTGTTTTATTTAATAAAATAAAGGCTATTTCTGAAAATACAGAAAAACGCCAATCTAAAGTAGAACAACGTCAAACCAATTTAGAGGAACGTTTTAAAGATGTAATCGCAAATGCTACAACAGATAGCGAAGTTATCGATGCTCGAAGTAGTGAACGTTTGGGGAATTTTAAAACGTTGGATGAACGGCTAGAATATTTTGAAAATATCATTGCTTCTGTAATTCCAGTTGGTTTTGATGTAACTATTGTTCACAATTTAGGAGCTCAACCAGTCGTTAATGTTCGTACTTGGACACATGGTATAGGTGTACTGCCTTTAGGTACAGAACCAACAGGATTATTTGGCGGTAGTGCTTCTCAATCAATTCAATGTACGGTAAAACATGTGAATTCTTCTGAATGTATTGTGACTATTCCGCTAGATTATAAAACAGATTCTCTACCAGTAAAAATTGATGAGCATAAGTATTTACTTATTGATGGTCAGAATAGCCGATCTATTGTATTTGACTTAATTTTATAAGAAAGGACGTTGTGAATATGGATTTAACTAGAATTTATAGAGGGATGGAGAACGGGGCAGAATCGATTGAAGAAAATTTCAATAAAATTGGTGCAGCCGTTGATAGCACCTCAAGAACTTTCCAAAAAATTACCAAAAAAGAGCCATTATGGACGGGCGGATGGTATGGCGCAGCAGCAGGAAACGGACAAGTACCTTCTAAGCCGCTTTCACAGTGCGAGAACGGGTGGATTTTCCAATGGCAAGAATATAAAAAAGACGGTACCTTAAACGGTGCATGTTATCACTTTTTCTTAGTACCTAAACAGCATGTGCAGAATCCAGGTTCTGGAGGAGTTGTTTTTCTTTTACATGGATACTATAATAGTTTAGTGCGGAAATATTTATATGTTAAGGATACTAAAATTACTGGTAATGACATAAATGCATCATCTAGTGATACAGCAGGGTCTGGTAGTAAAATGTTTGCGTTAAGTGCGATTTATGAATACTAGGAGGAAAGAGAACATGAAAATTTGGATTGATGATATTCAAGGGTATTTAGACGGATATTCCACAATGGAACAACCGAATAAGATTGAACTTGAAGTAGAAAAAGAACCAACAGATTTCTTTAATTATCGTTGGGACGGAACAAGCTTAATATATGATCCTGACAATGTGCCAGAGCCAGAGCCAGCACCACCAACCGACATTGAGGTATTACAAGCCGAAAATGCGGAATTAAAACAATTGAATTCAAAACTCATGGTTAATGACGTGAATTTAAAAAAAGAGCTTTCAGAAGTAACGAAAAAAGCAGATAATTTTGCGCAAATTAGTGCAAAATCAATGCTTGCGATTAATCAATTAACCAATCAGGTAAAAGAAATTAACGAAAAATTAGCAGAAGGAGTGGAATAAAATGTTTACATTTGATGACATTAAAATGATGTATGACTGGGGCTGTTTTACAGATGAACAAGTAATGGAGTTTGTCCCACTTTGCATTACAGAAAAAGAAGCGAAAGAAATTGTCGGAAAGTAGGGAAGTAGTTTTGGCGGTATTTGATTTTTTAGAACGTTTCGTAGTAGATCAAGAGCATAAAGCGGTATATGTTTTAATGTTGATTTGCATTGCAATGACTATTGATTTTATTAGTGGTACTATCGCAGCCAAGATAAATCCAGAAATTGAGTTTAAAAGTAAAATAGGAATCAACGGAATATTAAGGAAAGTAGCAAGTATTGTCTTGCTGCTTTTTTTCATTCCCTTAGCACCGTTGGTACCTGGTGGCGCTGGTGTGGGGCTGCTATATGTTCTGTATGTTGGCTATCTGATGATGGAAATTAAATCGATATTTGAGAACTATCAGAAGATGGGAGTAGTTACGGAACTATTTGAAGATTTCATAAAAAATTTAAAAAATAAAAAATAGGAAGGTGACTTTATGAAAAAAATTGTGACGTTGATTATTGTAGCATTGGCAGCAGTTACTCCTTTAAATGTATTTGCTGCAAAAGGTGACCAAGGTGTGGATTGGGCTATTTACCAAGGTGAACAAGGCCGTTTTGGCTATGCACATGATAAATTCGCTATCGCTCAAATTGGCGGCTACAATGCTAGCGGTATTTATGAACAATACACATATAAAACGCAAGTGGCGAGTGCTATTGCCCAAGGTAAACGTGCGCATACCTATATTTGGTATGACACTTGGGGAAACATGGACATTGCGAAAACAACGATGGATTATTTCTTGCCACGTATTCAAACGCCTAAAAATTCCATCGTTGCTTTAGACTTTGAGCATGGCGCTAGTTCTGACGTAAACGCAAATACAGAAACGATTTTGTATGGTATGCGTCGTATCAAACAAGCAGGATATACACCAATGTATTATAGTTATAAGCCTTTTACGTTACAATATGTGGACTATCAGCGAATTATTAAAGAGTTCCCTAATTCTTTATGGATTGCTGCCTATCCTAGCTATGAAGTAACGCCAGAACCATTGTATGCATATTTCCCAAGTATGGATGGTGTTGGAATTTGGCAATTTACATCCACTTATATTGCTGGTGGGTTAGATGGTAACGTAGACTTAACAGGTATTACTGATAACGGGTATACTGCAACTGACAAACCAGAAACCGAAACTCCAGCAATTGATGCAGGTGAAGAAGTCGAAAATACGCCAAGTTCCGATGTTAAAGTTGGCGATACGGTCAAAGTGAAATTTAACGTAGATGCTTGGGCTACAGGCGAAGCTATTCCAGATTGGGTAAAAGGAAACAGCTACAAAGTGCAAGAAGTAACTGGAAGCAGAGTATTGCTTGAAGGTATCTTGTCATGGATCAGTAAAGGCGATATTGAGCTATTGCCAGATTCAACAACTGTTCCTGATAAACAACCAGAAGCAACACATGTGGTTCAATATGGCGAAACATTATCCAGCATTGCTTATCAATATGGAACAGACTATCAAACGTTGGCGGCATTAAATGGATTGACAAATCCAAATCTTATTTACCCTGGCCAAGTTTTGAAAGTAAATGGATCGGCAACAAGTAATGTCTACACGGTTAAATACGGCGACAATTTATCAAGTATTGCAACCAAACTAGGCACGACATACCAAGCTTTAGCTGCATTAAACGGATTAGCAAATCCTAACTTGATTTATCCTGGTCAAACATTAAATTATTAAGAAATAAGCAAATCCCTACTTCTCATTGTGAGAGGTAGGGATTTTTTTGTTTATTCAGTATATTTTACATGTCTATTCGCTTGCCTTTTTTTATTTTTTGATGTAGATTTTATCTTGTTGTTATAGTCTATTTTGCTAATTTGAATTAAAATGATATTACGCAAACCCTTGTGAGTTCTAGTCTGTCTAAATATGGTGTTGTAGAAAAATTACACCGTGAAACTAAATAATTTATTTAGATAGAGCCTAGAATCCTTGTTGTGTAAGGGTCTAGGCTTTTTATCTTTTGATTCATTACATGTTCATTTGTAGATGGAATGTAGAGGGAGGATTACCCAAGTTTGGCTGAAGGGGACGGTCTCGAAAACCGTTAGGCGAGTAACATCGTGCAAGGGTTCGAATCCCTTATCCTCCGTACTGAGAAGCAGTTGAGTTATTAGTTGCAAATAAAACGACAGAGACGTACACTTAAAGTAGAAAAATACTTAAGAAGAGGTGTCTATTATGTCAAACTATGAAGAAAAAGAAGCGCAAGCATTAGCAAAAATTGCCGACGTTTTGAACAAATTGGATGCAAGTTTAGAAGAGTTGAGCTCGCTAGATGAGGATACAAAAAAACATAGTATGAAGAAATGGATTGTTGAAAAAAAAGCCATTCATGAGATTAAAAAAATTGCACACGAAGCTGGTAAGTATGACAAGTATGATGAAAAAGAATTAGAAAAAGAAATGGATCTGTTGGAAAAGTTTATGTAAAAAAGCGCTAGCTTTTGTTCAACAGTTATTTAATTTTGAGTCTAGAATTAATCGTTTTGATTTTTTCTAGGCTTATTTTTTATGAAGTAAGCAAATCGTATCGGGAAAGGTATTGGAATAAGAAATAAAGCATGTATTGATTCAGAAAAAAAGTTGTAGTAAAATGTTCGTCACAACTTCTTTTCTTATGATTTCATAGAAGGAAAAGTTGGAATAATGAATTGAGAAGAGTCGATTTTTAGGAGATGATTTTAGGTGACTTTTTATCAATTATTGCAGTTAGATCCATTTATTTTAAAACAAAAAATTCATCAAGCGGACACTAAAAAACAGCGGAGATATTTTTGGCGCGCCTTGTTAATAAGGGATATCTTATTAGTTTCGTTTGCAATTTTATGGGTGTCGACGATTACTTTTTTCTTTGGAAAAGCTGTAGCGCCTTTTTCAATTGTATTATTTTGTTTGCTGTTGAGTATCCGTTTCGTCTCATATGGCTACAGGGAAAAACAGGCCTTGCTTAGTTTAGGAATCGTGTTAACAATTCTAGGTGTTAGTCCACTAATTTCACTGATTTCTGTATCATTTTTACAATTGGGCCTTCATTTTATCTGCTTGCTGGCATTGTTTTTCTTAACTGGTAAAAACCCTAAAATGGGTAATCCTGGCTTGTATACGTTCTCCTACTTATATTTAGTTGGCACGGTTCACTATCAATCGTTTCAGCAATTAGAACAAACTTTCTTTGTATTAGTGTTTGCCTATTTACTTTTAGCTTTTGTTTATCATGTGAAACATAAAAAGTTGGATCAAGAGATTACTTTTATACAGATGGTTACAGAAAATGGTTTTTTTAATCAAAGAAATATTTGGTTTGGTTATTACGCTTTAGGCATTAGCTTATTACTTTTTATAGGAACGCACCTTCAGATTGACCGCTTTATGTGGGCAACATTTGCTAGTTCGTCATTATTTTCTGGGTATGAGACGTTTAAATTGTCTGAACGAGCAAAAGAACGAATAATAGGGGTCGTTATTGGTTCTCTAGTATCGGCTATCTTGTTATTTTATATACCAACGAACCTACTTGGTATTTTAGGAGGACTTTGTTTAGGCTTATGCACATCTTATAAAAGTAAAACGATTTTTAATTGTGTTGGTGCTATCATGGCAGCTTCTATGATATTTGGGCTAGAAACAAGTCTTTACTTAAGAATTTTGTTAAATATGTTAGGGCTAGCTTACGGTTTGCTTTATCATTTTGTCTTTGTAAAAACTATGTCCTATTGCAATCGCAAGGAGTGGCTGAAATTGTCTGAATAAAAGGAGCCTAACATTCTTTCTTGAAAGAATGTTAGGCTCCTTAGACATTTTTGTTTATATTCCATATTATCAAATTATATGCATGCTGTTAATCAATGCCCAACTGCTATATCAAATGTCGCAATTTTTGCTGAGCCAGTAGGTACAAGGTCTAGTTCCACTTCGTCAAAACTATTGCCATCAACTGGTATCCCAAAGTAAATGGTAGATGGTCCAGTTCTACTTTTATAGACTATTATCTATTAGTATACCTAAATTTCTATTTAATTCGTAATGACTGACCAGGATAAAAAACAGAAGTTTCAATGCCTGGATTTAATGCTAATAATTCTTCTAAGGTTAAACCATTTCTGTCGGCTAACTGTCGCCCACCTTCACCACTTCGTACCGTATCGTATATAGGTTGGTCTGATTTAGAATTTTGTATTTGTTCACGAGAATCAGAGTTTTGTGGTGGTTGCTGTTCAGATTGTTCAAAAACTTGTTGAGTTTGATTATTTCTTTCAATTAATTGTTCCAACGTAATATTACCTAGATAAGTGTATATTTGTCCATTAACAGTTAAAGTACCATCATTATTTTTCGTTACTGTTCGGGGCGTATTATTCAAAAGAAACGTCATTATTTGATTACCATTCTCATCCACAGAAAAACTTACATTTTGAAGAGGAACATTCGATTGAGTTATGCTAGTGAGTGTTCCGTCAGCATTTATAAAAAATAAGTTATCACTTTGAGGAATACCCCAACCGCCTATAAAATCAGCTAAGCTAACTTGTGGTAGCGGTTCTTTAGTAGTAGATGAAGAGGTAGATTGGTTTGTTTCAGATGAGACGTTTTGATAATTAGAGCTGGTTTCTTCCGTTTTATCTTTTTGAGTAGAAGAATCAATACTTTTCTTTGTGTAAGGTTTCAAAACTAGTTTTGTTTGGTTATCAGAATTGTTTGTCTTAGTAGGAGTGAAAAGTAGATTTTGCTTTTCTTTTTTTATCTTGTAAGCTACTTCTTTTCCTTCATTTTTCCAACGAATTTGATTGTTTTTTAGATGGTATTTGACTTTGTATTCTATTTTATTTGCAATTTGTTTACCTAATTCTTCGCCTGCTTTTTCCAACTCATTTTTTGCAGTTGATGTGTGTTCATCTGTATTGATTTTGAAAGTAGCGGTATCTTCGATGAATGATACAATCATTACTACTTCATCAACGTTGGAGTTTACGGCCCACTCGTTTGCCATCAGCTCTTTTGTGGTCACTTTATTTCTGCAAGAAGTAAGGGTCAGTAAGGATAAAAAAACAATCAACCCCAGCAAACTTTTTTTTATTTTTAACTCAATCCTCTTTTCTATTTTACTATTTTTTTGTATCTTCGAATCTCTCTCAATCCCAGCCAACCACTCGCTGATAACAAGTACCAAAACGGCATAAACTGGATTAGATAGCGAGAGCGGCCGCCTTCAAAGAGCAATAAATACAGAATAGCTCCAATGAAAGCTAATTTTAAAATCGCGTAGTTATTTTTTGAATCTTTTAGAGGGATACTGAACAATAGACCTAGTAATGTGAGTAAATAGAAAAAATGCATATAAATTCGTAGATAGTTACTTTTTTGATTTTGCGGATAATACAGTGACCGCAAGTGTTCTTGCCAACGATTTTTAGAAGGTGTTTCTGGGATTAAATCACCGCCATCCCAACCCCAGTCAAAATCACCATTGGCAGTATTATGACGATTTTTTTGAGCCAGAAAACGGAGATAACCGAAGAATCCTTTATTTTTTAAACGGTCTTGAATCATTTTTATAGTATAAGCTTTTTTGGCTTCTTGTGTAGGCAACTGATTTACTGCTTGTGTATCTGCATCATTGTAACCGCCAGTTCCAGTCAAACCCATCATTACAAAAAGTGTCCAAGGTTTGGCTTGTTCTTTATCGATTTCCGTAATCGTTTGTTTTTCCACAAAAAATTGAAAACTATAATATGCGCTGGCGAAACCAGTCAGTAAAAAGAGAGCAACCACGGTTAATTTTACGATAGACTGTTTGTTCCGATTTACTAAAAGAAGTTGCAGCACTTTGATACAACTAAATGCAATAAAAAAGATAATAGACGAAGGTTTCATTAAAAAACACCAAGCTAGGCCAATCCCAATAAACAGTAATAAACAATATTTTACGAAGGGAGGGGAAACTTGGTCAAAAAGGCTATATGCAAAAAAGACTAGGTTGATGAACAATAAGACGGCCGTATCTGTATAAGGCGTGAGTAACCATGGAGACAATCCGAAAGAAAGAAAAAATAAACTGTAAGCAACGAAGGCCGTTAATGGATTAAAGACACGCTTAGAGGCATGATAAAAGAGAAATAAACTGCTATTAATAAACAAGCAATTAACCACTTGCCAACTAAACCAAGTATTGCTCCAGCTCCCTGTTACATCAATGAAACGCAAAAATTTATTAAGGTAATACATCATGAAAAAGAAAAATTCGTTATTGGGGTTTAAAGAAAGTACGATTTTTGAATAATCCTTATTTTCAGTGGTAATACTATGAAAGTTGTCAAAAACATCCCAGCCAATCGGCACAGTAATCTGCGTCAGGAGTAAAAGTTGTAGTAAAAATAAACTGATCAAACTACCAATAATAACCACACGATCATGGGTTTTTATTAAGTGCCAGAGCGCTTGAATCTTAGTGTAAAGAAATTTTTTGTTTTTATAAATAATCAACAATAGAATAATTAATAGAGGAAGTAAAACAAGCAAGTGCTTAGGCTTTTCCCAAAGAATTTTTACCAGCGAATAGGGAGAGTTAATTGCGCCGTAAAAGACAAATAAAATAAAAAAAGTAAAAATATAATTTTCTAGATTCAGAATCCGTTTAAAAGTAGCCATATTTTCTCCTTCCATTTTTTTAGCTAGACTAGTTCTTATTTTATCATAAAGATTTTAAAATAAGAAAAAAGCCCTTCTTTTAAAAGAAAGGCTTAAAACTTTTCCTTACTTCACTTCTTTGTAACGGAAGAAGAAGCGTAAGACGCTATTTTGGCTAGTTGTTGTTAGTTTATCTGTCGGTAAGACTGTTAGTAAGAAGAAAAACAGACTAATCACAAGAGTGAAAAATAAGAAGACGGGACTGCCACCTGTTATCACAGTATCTGTTTGAACATCATATTTCAGTGTTGACATAACAGAGAAAACTTGTGTATAGCTACAGGCAATAGAAAGTAGATATAAAACAAGCACGCCCCAACCTGTCATCCCAGCATCACGATAACGACGGACACACATTGCCCACGTTGGTAATAATAAAGCTAACCATAAAACAAGTGCAAAAAGCATCAACGGTAATAAGTTCCCAAAATCATAGGTTTCAAAATATTCAGCTGCTAAAATTGCTGACACAGCTTTGCCGACAATGGCAATATAAAAAATAAGTGCTAAAATGCTTAATACCAATGTCATCCACCAATAACCAGCACGTGTGGTCCGACCTTTAAAATCAACATATCCACGAAAATAATCTTTAAAAGCTTGTCCAAATGTTACTTTACCTTTTTCCTCAATTTTAACCATAAAAACACCCCTTTGTATTTAATAAAATGATTATAACGGAAAGTAATAAAATAGGAAAATGCGAATTCGCATATTTTGTGATTTTTTTGATAAATCATATAAAGAGCAGGTTTTATCAAAAAACGGTAAAATAAGAGAAGATATTTTATAATGGAGGAATCATGAATGAAAATCAGTATTAGACATCGCTACATAGCAAAAATTCCAGCATTAGAAGTGACAACAGAAGAGCAAAAAAACGAAGCATTACCTTTAATTGTTTACTATCATGGTTGGCAATCAGCTAAAGAATTATCTTTAACACAAGCAAGAAAATTAGCACACGAGGGGTTTCGGGTCATTTTACCAGATGCCATGAACCATGGAGAAAGAAAAACAGGACCTATTTCCACGATTCCTTCGATTACATTTTGGAGTAGCATTCAATATAATTTAATTGAATTTCCAGTAATTATCCATCATTTTCATAAATTAGGGTTGATTAAAGAAAATTGGATTGGCGTGGGTGGTGTATCCATGGGCGGTATTACTACCAGCGCTCTTATGACCCAACATCCTGAGATTCAAGCTGCTGCTTGCTTAATGGGAACACCCTATCCGGCGCGCTATATTCAGCGAGTGATTCAACGGGCGAAAGAATTTGCTATTTTTGTACCTAAAGACTTGCCACTGTTGCTAAGTTGGGTGCATCAATACGATTTATCACAAACGCCAGAAAGACTACAAGAACGACCGATGCTGTTTTGGCATGGAACGGAAGATGAAAAAATTCCCTATGAAGACATGGCTGATTTTGAACAATTAGTGTCTGGGAAAACGTATGCGAGAAATACGCAATTTATAACGGAAATCGGTGAGCGGCATTTAGTGAAAGGAGAAACAATGGATTTGGTTGTTGACTTTTTTAAAGAAGCGTCAAAAACGTTAGAAAAATAAAGGGATTTTTCAAAGAGAAAAGGGGAATCAGCTTGTTTTTTAAGAACACTTTCTATAAACTTAACAGAAAAGGGGTTGAAGGTGTACATGGAGAAAAACAAGTTGAGAAAAGTGGGCTTAACTGCCCTGGAATGGCTAAAACAACATCCAGAAATTAAACAACATAAAGAATCAAGTCTCTATGAACAGTTGTTTGCTAGTCAGCAATGGCAACAAGCACAAACGATCGGAATGATTCGGTCGTTACCGCTAGAATTATCAACACAGCCAATTTTCGAACGGGCCATGCAAGAGAGCAAGCAAGTGGCGGTGCCGCGAACATTTAAAGGAGGCAAAATGCACTTTTATCAAGTCTTTCCAGAGACGGTTTATGATACCAGTGCATTTGGCGTGGAAGAACCTCCGTTAACAGCGGCAGAAATAACAGCTACAGCGATTGATTTATTGATTGTGCCAGGGATTGTTTTCAATCGTGCTGGCTATCGAATAGGCTTCGGCGGTGGTTTTTATGATCGTTATTTGGAACATTTTTCGGGCCATTCATGTAGTTTAGTTTTTAGTGAACAACTCCATGAGCAATGGCAACCAGAAGCGTTTGATCAGCCAATCGAACAATTATTTATACAATAGGAGGAATGGAATGAATTATCAAACAGAAATGAAATTGAAACGGCTAAAAAATCAGCCGTTCATTACGTATGCCCTTTTAGGTATTTCAATCATTGTTTTCCTTGGATTGGAATTAACTGGAGGATCAGAAAATATTTTAAACTTAGTTAATTGGGGAGCAATGGTTCGTCCACTGGTAGCTCAAAATCATGAATACTGGCGGTTTATCACGCCAATGTTTCTTCACATTGGGTTTATGCATATTATTTTGAATATGGTTACTCTTTATTATATCGGCGCACAGGTTGAGGCAATTTATGGGCATTGGCGCTATTTGGGAATTTATTTATTGAGTGGGATTGCTGGAAATATCGCCAGTTTTGCCTTTGGGACACCCAACAGTGTCTCAGCGGGTGCTAGTACAGCGCTTTTTGGTTTGTTTGGTGCATTTGTTATTTTAGGACGCCATTTTAGAGACAATCCAGCGATTATGTATATGGTGCAACGCTATTCAATGTTTATTGTGATTAATTTGTTATTTAACTTGTTTAGTAGCTCTGTAGATATGATGGGTCATGTTGGCGGTCTAATCGGTGGACTATTAGTCGCGACGGCTTTTGCTGTTCCAAATCGTGAAGAAGCATTTAATAAGCACGAGCGAATTATGGCCACGTTAATTTTTATTTTTCTTGTCGTAATTTGTCTGTTATTGGGTTTTAAAAAATACGGTTTACCTGTATAATAAGGAAGTGTTTTCGTATGGAAACGTTATATGATGTACAACAACTTTTTAAACAGTTTGGGATGTATATTTATGTCGGTGCACGGATTTATGATATTGAGTTAATGATGATTGAATTAAAAAAATTGTATGAAGGTCAATTGGTAGACCGAGATACGTATTTACAGGCCCGGCATATTTTGCAAAGAGAGCATCGAATAGAAGAATCTAGAGGGAAGCAGAAAGGAATCGACTAAATGGATAAGAAGATTATTGGGATTGATTTAGGTGGAACGACCATCAAATTTGCTATTTTAACAACCGATGGCGTTGTTCAACAAAAATGGAGTATTGAAACGAATATTTTAGAAGATGGCAAGCATATTGTGCCATCAATTATTGAAAGTATTCGTCACCGTATAGATCTTTATAATATGAAAAAAGAAGATTTTGTGGGAATTGGTATGGGAACACCAGGAAGTGTCGACATTGAAAAAGGAACTGTTGTAGGTGCCTATAATTTAAACTGGACGACTGTACAGCCTGTCAAAGAACAAATCGAATCTGCTTTAGGAATTCCGTTTGCCTTAGATAATGATGCCAATGTTGCCGCTTTAGGTGAGCGTTGGAAGGGCGCGGGGGAAAACAATCCCGACGTGATTTTTATTACTTTAGGAACAGGTGTCGGCGGAGGCATTGTTGCAGCGGGAAAATTGCTCCACGGTGTTGCTGGCTGTGCTGGTGAAGTTGGGCATGTGACGGTTGATCCTAACGGCTTTGACTGTACCTGTGGGAAACGTGGCTGTTTAGAAACTGTTTCTAGTGCCACTGGTGTCGTTCGTGTTGCACGTCATTTATCAGAAGAATTTGCAGGTGACTCTGAACTGAAACAAGCGATTGATGATGGACAAGATGTTTCGAGTAAAGATGTTTTTGAATTTGCTGAAAAAGGCGATCATTTTGCTTTAATGGTTGTGGATCGTGTTTGTTTCTATTTAGGCTTAGCCACAGGAAACTTAGGTAACACGTTAAATCCAGATAGCGTGGTTATCGGTGGAGGTGTTTCTGCAGCAGGAGAATTTTTACGTAGTCGTGTCGAAAAATATTTCCAAGAATTTACTTTCCCACAAGTTCGAAATAGTACAAAAATCAAATTAGCAGAGCTAGGTAATGAGGCCGGCGTCATTGGTGCCGCTTCACTAGCATTACAATTTTCAAAAGAGAAATAGAGAGGGCTTTTTAGAATGAGTATTTTATGGGTAATCAATGGCATTTTGCTAGTTATTGTACTAGCGATGGTATTCAATGAATTATATTTGAAAATTATGGTGAAACGTTCAGCAAAAATGCTGACGGAAGAAGAATTTAAAGAAACAATGCGTAAAGCACAAGTGATTGACGTTCGTGAGAAAGATACATTTGATGCTGGGCATATTTTAGGGGCGCGCAGCATGCCATACAGCATGTTAAAAACAACAATTGGTTCTCTTCGTAAGGATCAACCTGTTTATCTTTATGATCAGAAGAAAGCTTTAAGTATCCGAGCAGCTAATTTATTACGCAAAAATGGCTATACTGATATTTATATTTTAAAAGGCGGCTATGATGGCTGGACTGGGAAAGTGAAAAAGAGAAATAGTTAATAACAAAAAGAGTTGGTCTTCATTGAGACCAACTCTTTTTGTATAGGAAAGCTTAATAGAGATGTTGCTTTTTGTCAGTCCTCACTTTTTGAGCTACAATAAAGAGAAGAGGTGAAGGCAGATGATTCAAATCAAGCGAGCATATGAAGCACCGACAGAGCAAGATGGCTACCGTGTTTTAGTTGACCGTATTTGGCCACGAGGAAAATCCAAGGAATCTGAAAAGTTAGATGAATGGCTCAAAGAAGTGGCCCCAAGTACAGAGCTACGGAAATGGTTTAATCATGAAGTAAATAAATATCCCAAGTTTAAACAAAAATACCAAGAAGAATTGAAACACGAGCCAACTGCCACAGCGTTTAAGCAGTTACAGACGATTGTAAAAAATCAGCCAGTAGTCACGCTGGTCTATGGGGCGAAAGATACAGTGCATAATCAAGCGGTTGTCTTAAAAGAATTATTAGAAAAATAGAGTAGGTGATTGGATGAAAATTGCAATTGTAGGTGCTGGACCCAGAGGCTTATCAGCTGCAGAACGAGTCATTGAATGGGCTCGTAAAACGGAAATAAATGTTCAGCTCACGTTGTTTGATCCATACGGTCCAGGTGGGAAAATTTGGCGAGCAGAGCAACCTAATTATTTATTAATGAACACCGTGATTAGTCAAGTCACTTTATTTACAGATGAATCTTTTAGTGGCGAAGGACCAATTGTCAAGGGCCCCACTCTCTATGAATGGACCCAAACAGAAGCTGCGCAGTACATTCAACAGCAACAACCCTATAATTATCTTGAGTTGTTGAAAGAATGTCATCGCCTTGGACCGAATGATCACTGCTCGAGGGCTTTTTATGGCATGTACCAAAAATGGTTTTATACGTATTTAGCCACGCGGTGTAACGAACAAACATCGCTGACGTTTTTTAAAGAGCCAGTAACTGCTGTGCGGGCAGGAGAGGATAACTATTATGTGTATACTCAATCCATTGAGTTTACGGCAGACAAAGTAATTTTAGCTTTGGGTCACCAAGAAAATGAATTAACGACTGTTGAACAAGAGCTGGCGGACTACGCCAAGGAGCATCGTTTGTTTTATTCTTCTCCTAAAAATGCGGCGGATGCTTTATTGGCACTTGCCAATATACCCGCAAAACAACCCGTTGTGTTAAAAGGCTTAGGTTTGGCATTTTTTGACTATTTATCTGCCTTGACGATTGGCCGCGGGGGTGTTTTTTCTCGTCAAAATGGCCGCTTACGTTATGAACCTTCTGGAAGAGAGCCTATTATTATTGCTGGTTCTGGTCGCGGTTTTCCTTCTCATCCTCGAGGGAATAATCAAAAAGGCTACGGGGAAACCTATCAGCCTGTTTTTTTAACCGAAACGTATTTAGCTGAATGTCGTAAAAAAGGACAGGTTACAGGCGCAGAGTTTTTTGGGTATTTAAAAAAAGAAGTGGAATATGTGTATTACACTTGCTTAATCGAAGAAAAATATCCGCATCTTTCTAAAGAGGCCTTTCAACAGCTGTTTATTCAAACCAAGGGAGCGCCGGAAAGCTTAGCCCACTTTGAAAAACAAGATTGGTTTGATTGGCAAGCGTTAGAACATCCTGAAACAAAGAAAACCACTCATGAAAGTTTTCGTTCGTTTTTACTAGAGTATTTAAAATGGGATATTCAAGAAGCAGAGAAAGGTAATCTTAGCGGTCCTTTGACCACTGCTTTAGACAGTTTAAAAGATTTAAGAGATCAGATTCGCTTTGTTTTGGATGAAGGATTATTAACGAATGACGAGAGTCAAAAGTGGTTGTGGCATTGGTTTACCCCGTTGAATACCTTTTTGTCAGTGGGACCTTCTGTTGAAAGAACAGAAGAGATACAGACGTTAGTTGAACTGGGATTAGTCACGATTCTGGGGCCAGAAATGCGTGTCGAAATGAAAGCGGGTCAATTTATTACTTATGCTAATTTGTTTCCGGAAAATCGGTATAATAGTCACTTTTTAATTGAAGCGCGCATTCCCAAAGTCAATAATGAAAAAAGTTTGAATCCTTTAACGAGGCAGTTGTTAGCCGATAAGCTAGCTACGCTCCATCAACTGGCATTAGCTGATGGTCAAATAGTCAAAACAGGCGCACTCTTGATTGTGCCTGCCACGAATCAAGTCATCACAAAAGGTGGACAGGTGGCGACAGGCCTTTTTAGTTGTGGTATTCCAACAGAAGGTATTCATTGGTTAACAGCCGCTGCAGCTCGTCCTGGTGTGGATCCTTGGAATATGCGCGATATGGATCGGATTGCTGCCACTATTTTTAATAGTTAAGAAAAATAGTCAGTTCCTTTGGTAAAAAAAAAGCATAACAAGTGGTCATCCATCAAAGCGATGGATGACCACTTGTTATGCTTAAGAGAATCAACAGAGCCAGAAGCGCTCCTGTTGATTTCTTGCCGTTAGATTTTTTATCTCAACGTCACAGCTATTTTTTAACGTGCAATACGCTTACGCATCGCTTTTTTACGGTTTTCTTCAATCATATCTTCTTTTTCTTCAATTGGATCAATGACTGTTTTTTTAATAGTTGTAGCCACACCGGCTAAAGCAGCAACTGTGATAGCAGTACCGACTAACATACCTGATACAAATTTTTTCATCGTTCATTCCTTCTTTCAAATTGTATTTGTTTCTATTATGACGGAAAAAAGCAAAAAAATCCAATAGTTACAATGATTTTTCATAAACTCTACGACTAATTTAGAGATTTGTTAAAATTTACCAAGTCTTTTCTGTATTTTTATAGGAAAAATGAATAAGGAGAAATGGCCAAATTAAATCCTGTTTACAAAATGAAATAATTCAGAAGTAAACCTTATTTAATGGTACAATAGAAAAAGAAATTAGGGAGTAAAAGGAGCGTATTTATGTCTATTTTAGTATTAGGTGGCGCAGGCTACATTGGCTCACATGCCGTCGATCAATTAATTTCAAAAGGATATGCCGTTATTGTTGTTGATAATTTATTAACGGGATATCGTTCAGCAGTTCATGAACAAGCGACTTTCTATGAAGGCGATATTCGTGATAAAGCTTTTTTACGTAGTG
>SKEG01000750.1_pt1 | contig 30929 bp, 25 predicted proteins | sample 4826631 | NCBI WGS metagenome assembly SKEG01 (sample SAMN11008815, study PRJNA524170) | human gut metagenome | biome: Human fecal sample; material: Feces; isolation source: fecal sample from pouch patient p26, p34, p50 | host: Homo sapiens | place: Israel: Tel-Aviv | collected 2016-11-02
AATAGTTTAAAAATAATAATTAAAATTTTGGCATCAGTCCTTTTTGACAAAGAACCTAGAAGAATGAGCCACCACAGATAAGGACTACAGCGCCTAAACCTGCAGCTAGCCATTTAGTTCCCTTATTTATAAAAATCACCCCATAAAAAACTATCTGTAAAACATAAAGTACACAATCTAATCTCTCTAGTTAATATTATATACATTAAATTAACAATATGTTAGTACAAAGTATTAAAATTCTGCGAAAAGCAGATTTTTTGACAATAATCTCTATAGGGACTATAATTCTTTTATTTTAAAAAAGTCTACACAAGGACTAATTTTAGTTTGAGGTGAGTATTACGAAAGATGAAGTCCAAACACTAACATCAAGATTAGATTTATTGATCGCTAAAGGAGCTAGAGAATACAAGGATTGGAATCAAAAACATGGGTTAACTGATTATCGTAGTGTGATTTTATATGAATTACTTTTACATACGAGATTAACTCAAAAACAAATTGTAGAGAGAACTAATCTTCCTAAACAATCAATTAATAAAGGAATCTTACAACTAAGAGATGAAGGTTATCTTACTTTAGAACAAGATGAAAAGGATAACCGAGTAAAATATTGTTTTTTAACAGAGGAGGGTGAGAAGTATGCGAAGTTAAAAATTCAACCATTACTAGATATTGAAGAAAAAATTATTATGAAAATGGGAAAAAAGAAAATAGAACAGTTAAATGAATTACTAGAAGAATGGAATTTAAATTTCAAAAAATACAAAGTTGAAGAATGAGAGGTAAGAAGATGCAGATTTTGATGGCACATTTTAGGAACTATAAAAAAGAAGTTCTTAGTGCAATTATTTCAATTTTTATTGTCGCATTTGTCGCGGTTTGGCAACCGAGATTACTGCAATATGTGCTGACTGCAATAGTGCAAGACAATCAAGCAGAAGTTAGAAACTACGGAATTCAATTAATAATTTTAGCTCTTATAGGAATTATAGCTGGGATTGTTAATGTCTACTCGGCTGCTAGAGTGGCACAGGGTGTAACCAGTGATTTGCGTGAAGAAGTATACACAAAGATTCAAAATTTTTCTTTTGGAAATATTGAGAAATTCTCCACCGGTAGCTTAGTGGTACGTCTAATTAATGATATGAACCAGGTCACTAATATGATTATGACCATATTTATGCAAGTTTTCCGCGTACCATTGATTTTAATTGGAGCTTTTATTTTAGGAATAATAACCGTTCCACGTTTATGGTGGTTAGAAGTTTTAATGGTTGTTTTAATTATGGGAATAACGGGAATTATTTTCAAAAAAATGGGATCTTTATTCGATAGAGTTCAAGATTTAATGGATAAGATCAATACGCAAGCTAAAGAAAATTTACAAGGTGTTCGTGTGGTTAAATCTTTCAATCAAGAAGGACAAGAGATTGATAAATTTAATCAAACATCTGACAATTTAAATAATGTTAACTTGAAAATAGGATATCTTTTTTCGACAGTTATTCCATCTTTTGAATTAATTGCATATGTTATTATTGCAGCTGCGATTTACTTGATTGGTGGCTCAATTCTCGATCATCCAAGTGATATTGCGGTAATTAGTTCTTATGTAACATATATTATGCAACTATTGTATGCCATTATGATTGGTAGCTTTGTAATGTCTATTTTCGCTCGTGGGGGCGTTTCTTTAAAACGTATTAAAGAAGTTCTTGAGACTCAACCTGATGTTGTCTTTAAAGATGATGCACCTGCAGAAGAACTGGATGGGGATGTTGAATTTGACAATGTTACCTTTGCTTATCCAGATGCAGACAAACCAATCTTAAAGAATATCTCTTTTAAAGTTAAATCAGGCGAAATGGTGGGAATTGTTGGTGCGACTGGTTCAGGAAAATCTAGCTTAGCTCAATTATTGCCACGTTTATACGATCCAACTGAAGGAACAGTTAGGATTGGTGGACATGATTTACGTGATGTGAATGAAAAATCATTACGTGATACTGTATCGTATGTTTTACAAAGAGCAATTCTATTTTCTGGTACAATTGCCAGTAATTTACGCCAAGGGAAAGCTGACGCTACTAATTATGAATTAGAGCGTGCATCGCAAATCGCACAGGCACAAGAATTCATTAGTCGGTATAAAGATACTTTTGATCACGAGGTAGAAGAACGATCTTCTAACTATTCAGGAGGACAAAAGCAACGGCTATCAATAGCTAGAGGTGTAGTTGGAAAGCCTAAGATTTTAATTTTAGATGATTCAACTTCAGCACTGGATGCTAAATCTGAAAAGCTAGTTCAAGAAGCTTTAGAAAAAGAATTAAAGGATACGACAACATTTATTATTGCTGAAAAAATTGTATCAGTAATGAATGCAGATAAGATTATTGTTTTGGATAATGGTAGATTGGTGGCTCAAGGAACTCATCAAGAATTACTAAAAAATTCACCAATTTACCAAGAAATTTATGCAACTCAAAAAGCACGAGAAAAGGCAGGTGATATCATTGAGTGATACTAGAAAATCGTTAAGATACTTTATTAAGTATTTAAGACCTTACTGGAAAGGAATTACGCTGGTAGTGCTATTTACAATCATTTTTACGTGGGCGCAAGTTGAAGCCCCACATTACTTAGGTTTGGCACTTACAGCATTAACAAAATATGTAGAACAGTATTTCAATCCAGCTACTAGGGCAACAGCATCAATGGATGATTTCTACCAAGCTTTGAAATTAATGTTGATCTTCTTTATTTTAAATGCGATTATCATGCTATTTACATGGGTTATTACCTCAAGATTTAATGCTCATTCAACTAATAATATGCGTGAGAATTTATTTGGTAAGTTACAGAAGATGACGATTAAGTATTTTGATACGCATCAAGATGGAAAGATATTGTCATTGTTTAACTCTGATTTGGATAATATCTTTAATGCGATGAACAATGCGGTATTTGAAGTTATTTCGCAAACAGCACTGTTTATTGGAACGATATGGATGATGTTCAGAATAGATGTTAGATTAGCTTTAGTAACAGTGGCCTCAACTCCATTTGTTGTAGTTTTGAGTTGGATAATTATGAGAAAGGCACGCAAGTATTTAGATGCTCAACAAGATGAAATTAGTAATCTAAATGGCTACATTAATGAACAAATTAATGGTCAGAAAGTAATTATCACAAATGGGTTGCAAGAAGAATCAGTTGAGGGATTTAAAGTTCATAATAAAAAAGTCCGCGATGCGATGTTTAAAGGACAATTCTATTCCGGAATTCTTTTCCCAATGATGCAAGGTCTATCAGTATTGAACCTATCTATTGTGATTGCGATGGGTTCATTATGGGTGGTTGACGGAACTTATAGTAGAGCAGTTGGATTAGGCTTAATTGTAACTTTCGTACAGTATTCACAGACTTATTTCCAACCTTTAACTCAGTTAACTTCTATTTATTCCATGATCCAATTAGCACTGACAGGTGGTAGACGTCTAGCAACAATTGAAGAACAAGCTGAAGAAAATCAAGTTTCAACAGGACAAGAACTTAAGTCACTTGAAAAAGGAGTTAAGTTAGAAGATGTTCACTTTGGATACAATGAAAACAAGGAAATTTTGCATGGAATTAATATTTCTGTGAATAAAGGTGAATCAGTGGCATTAGTTGGTCCAACTGGTTCTGGGAAAACCACCGTAATGAACTTGTTGAACCGTTTCTATGATGTTACAGGTGGAAAAGTAACTTTTGATGATGTAGATGTCAGAGATTTAACTTTAGAATCACTTCGTAATAATGTAGGAATTGTTTTACAGGATTCAATTCTCTTTTCAGGAACTGTGGCAGACAATATTAAGTATGGCAAACCAAATGCCAGCCAAAAAGAAATAGAAGAAGCGGCTAAACAAGCTAATATTCATGACTTTATTATGACTCTACCACAGGGATATAATACTGAAATTAACGATGAAAATTCAGTATTTTCGACTGGACAAAAACAGTTAATTTCAATTGCAAGAACAATATTGACCAACCCGCCATTCCTAATTTTGGATGAGGCAACCTCAAATGTTGATACTGTAACTGAAGAAAAGATCCAAAAGGCGATGGATGCAGTGATTGCTGGTAGGACAAGTTTTGTGATTGCACATAGATTAAAGACCATTATTAACTCTGATAAGATTGTGGTATTGAAGGACGGTAAAGTCTTAGAAGAAGGTAGTCATGAAGAATTATTGAAAGAAAAGGGATTTTATTACAACTTATATACAAATCAAATGGCATTTGAATGAAATTGATATTTCTAAATGGAAATGGCGTATACCAATTTTTGTAGATGGTACACGCCATTTTTTGTGATAAAAATATTTTATAAAAAAGAGTAGACAATTTATTTTTTATGATAAGTTTCTGGTAAAAAGATAATTGCAACTAAGTAAATACAAGAAGCAACTATATAAAAGACATTAGATGCTACTAAACCGTTAGAACCAAGAACTAAACTCCAGATGATATTTAAAATAGTATACATTCCATAGGTTAAAGCCCAAATAATTCCAAACATTAAAGTGGATTTTTGAGGAGTCATATTTGGTAATTCATGTGGAATGTTTAAGTAGATAGGATACTGAGCAAATAAAGCAATTCCACCAATAAATAAAAGAAGATATGAAATAATAGGTGCAGTTCCAGCAAAGAATACTGCGATAGAGATTGAGGCAATCGCAATAGTTCCCAAAGCTAGTAAGACTGGTCTACGCTTACGTTCAAGTTTAACTTTAAGCATTAATAGAGTACCTATCATACCACCACCAGAAACGGCACAAATCATTGCTTCAGACTTAAAACCTGGAAAGAATCCAGTAAGTGTAGGAGGAAGACTGGTTAGAGTCATAACATATAGGAATAAAAATGCACTAAATCCAATTGAAAACTTCCATACAAATAAATCTTTAATAGCTGTACTATATGAATAATCATTTTCAATTTGTTCATTACTAGATGTTGCAAAATCTTCAGATTTGAATAACCAAATAGTGAAGAAGATAATGCTTAAAATAGCGATGCAACTTAAAGTAATACGCCAGTTATAACGCATAGCATTTGCAAATAAAACAAATGCAACAGCCATAATAAAGGCTCCAATATTATAGGAAGCTGTGATAAAAGAAGAATAAAAGATTTTTTGCTCACGTGATACGAATTTCACTACAATTGGATTCATATAAACCATAATCATTGAACCACCTAAAGCCATAAGCATACGTGCACCAACATACATCCAATAATTAGGCATCCATGCAGCAACTAAAGAAAAAGATAATAGTAGTAATGCAAATTGAGCAGCACGTTTAATACCTAATTTCATTAAAACAAGAGCTGCCAGAAAATTAGCAATAACACGTGCAATTGTAATAGTATAGTTGACAACTTGACCTATAACTGGTGATACGTTACCACCAAAATAAGTATGAATAATTTGTGGCCCTAAGTTTGATCCGCCAACCCAACTAGCTGCAAAAGTAACGTAAGCTGCAAAAAGAGTAAAGAACATTAAAATCCCAGTTTTATGACTTACTTCTTTCATGATAAAATCACCTACCATTCTTTAGATTATAGAAACTGAAAAGTTAAGAAAGTTCTTTAGTGGTCTAAAAATTATATCAGTGTCAAAATAAGAAGATTAATTGTTAAATAAAATTATTATTACGTAAAGTAGTATTTCTAATATCTTCAATGGTCTGTGTTCCTGCAAGTTGCATAACAATTTCTAGTTCATGTTTTAGATGTTCAAAAACTTCACGTGTACCAGTACTTCCACCTAAAGATAAACCGTAAATAGCTGGACGACCTATAGCAACTAAGTCAGCACCAGAAGCTAAAGCTTTGAAAATATGCTGACCTCTGCGTACACCACTATCAAAAACAATCGGAACACGTCCGTCAACAGCTTCAGCAACATATTGTAATGAATCAAATGCGGCTGGTCCACCATCTAATTGACGACCACCGTGATTAGATACCCAAATACCTTTAGCACCGGCATCTAAGGAACGATTAACGTCTTCACGTGCTTGAACACCCTTTACATATACAGGTAATTTAGAATGTGATGCAATAAATTCAACATCTTTAGGACTTAGTTTTTGTTTAGCTGAATTGTAGACTGTATCCATAGTTTGACCAACGCCTGATTGATATTCTTTTACGATTGGTAAAGGAACAGGGAAAGTAAAACCTGTACGGCGGTCAGTTTCACGATTTCCACCCACAGTAGCATCAGCTGTAAGAATAATTGCTTTAGCTCCATTTCTCTCAGCAATATCGATAATATTTAAGTTAATTCCGTCATCCTTACTCATGTAGAATTGGAACCATAAAGGAGAAGTTGTACCGGCAGCAGCACGAATATCTTCTAGAGAACGTGAGGCAAACGAACTTGCTGTATAAATAGTACCGAAATCAGAAACGCCCTTAGCAGAAGCTTCTTCTGCTTTTTCATGTGCTAAAGCATGTGCTGCAACAGGAGCCATGATAATAGGAGCTGTTAATTTATCATTATCAAATGTAAAGGAAGTATCCGGCTGTTCAACATCCATTAAAACATGTGGGACAATTAATTTGTGATTGAATGCGGTTACATTTTGATCATAGGTATATAAATCTTCTGCACCACTATGTATATAACCAAATGATGGACCAGGAATGACCTTAGAAGCACCTTCTACTAAATCTTGGTAGTTGATAAAATCAATATGTCCTTCGAATGATCCTGTGATATATGAATTACTCATAAAAAAATCATCTCCTTAAAATAAAAATGTTAACGCTTACAATGATTATTATACATATTTTTATACAGTGCACAACTTTTTTGCTTTTCAAGTTTATTTTTGTAAGGATTAGAAATTAACTATTTGAAGTTAACTTATGATATAGTGAGAAATATAAAACGGTAACAAAGGAATGGAAATTAATATGGATATTAAATTAATTGCGATTGATATTGATGGAACTTTAGTAAATTCTAAAAAAGAATTAACTGCTGGTGTAAAAGCAGCAATTGAAAAAGCGAAAGCACAAGGAATTAAAGTAGTTATTTGTACAGGAAGACCGCTACCAGGAGCGTTGAAACTATTAGCAGAATTAGGTTTGGATAATGATGATAACCAATATGTAGTTAGTTTTGGTGGTGCAGTAGTCCAAAGTACGAGTGGAAAAGTAATTTATCATCAAGGACTTACATATGAAGATTTCGTTGATTTAGAAGCCATTGCACGTAAAATGAATCTTCATTTCCAAGTGATCAGTCCTGATAGAATTTATACATGTAACAAAGATATTGGTTACTACACTTTATATGAAGCAAATCTTGTATCAATGGGTATTTCCTACCGTACACCTGATGAATTAAGAGATGTACCTTTGATCAAGGGAATGTTTATTGATGAACCTGAAATTTTGGATCCAGCCATCGCAGATCGTACTTATTTCGGACAATTGGAAGATAGACTAGAATTCACCAAAACAGCAGCTTTCTATTATGAAACATATACAAAAGGTGTAAGTAAAGGGAATGCAGTAGCTAAGTTATGCGAAGAATTAGGTTTAACAGCTGAAAATGTAATGGCAATTGGCGATGAAGAAAACGACATTTCGATGATTGAATTTGCTGGAATCGGAGTAGCGATGGAAAATGCAGTCCCAGCAGTTAAGGAAGTTGCTAATGAAATAACAGTCGACAATGATCATGATGGAGTAGCGAAAGTTATTGAAAAATTTGCGTTAAAATAAGCATTAAAAAGCGTTAAATTCGACGCTTTTTTATTATAATTAACAAAACCGAATTCAGGTAATTTTTTGTTAGATGACAAATTATAGGTTATAATTAAGAATGGTACAGAATAAGGAATTTGTTCTGTTTATAAGATGTCTGCTAAAACTAGTAGACAGGAGGTATTAAACTATGAAAAAGATACTTGTAGTAGATGATGAAAAACCCATCTCAGATATAGTGAAGTTTAATTTAACCAAAGAAGGTTATGATGTTTATACAGCCTATGATGGTGAAGAAGCTTTACAACAAGTTAAGGAAGTAGAACCAGACTTAATTTTACTTGACTTGATGTTGCCAAAAATTGATGGCTTAGAAGTAGCTCGTGAAGTTCGTAAGACACATGACATGCCAATCATTATGGTAACAGCCAAGGATTCTGAAATTGATAAGGTTTTAGGTTTGGAATTAGGTGCAGATGACTATGTAACTAAACCTTTCTCCAACCGTGAATTAGTAGCTCGTGTTAAGGCTAATTTACGCCGTCAATCAGCAGTAGCCGCAAAGTCTTCTGCTGAAGATGACAAGAATTCTGAAATTACTGTTGGTGATTTGACAATTCATCCAGAAGCATACACTGTGTCTAAGAATGGTCAAAGAATTGAATTAACTCATCGCGAATTTGAGCTATTACATTACTTAGCTCAACATTTAGGTCAAGTTATGACGCGTGAACATTTGTTACAAACAGTTTGGGGATATGACTACTTTGGTGACGTGCGTACTGTGGACGTAACAGTTCGTCGTTTAAGAGAAAAAATTGAAGATAATCCTAGTCGTCCAACTTGGTTAGTAACACGTCGTGGTGTAGGTTATTATTTACGCAATCCTGAAGTTGAATAGGTGGTAAGGAATGATAGAGGCAGAAAATATGAATAAAAAAGTTCGCTTCTTCCATTCAATCCATTTTAAAATAGCCCTTGTATTTGCATTGTTATTACTAATAACTTTTCAAATTGTTGGGGCTATATTTGTTAGACAACTAAAAAATGATAATTTAAAATCTTTCAAACAACGAGTGGAATTGTCTACTTATGTTGAAAATTCATTAATAGTTGCTTTGAGTAGGACGGATACAGAAGGGGCTAACACTAAAATTAAGAACATCTTGGATGATATTAATAACGCTAATATTCAAGAAGTTCAAGTAATAGATGCGAAAGGCACTATCAGGGGAGATAGTGATGTAAATAGTCGTTCTTTAATCGGGCAAAAGACAACAAATAGTGCAGTTAAAGGCGTGCTTTATACAGGTCGTACATATACAGAGACGACTTATAATCGAAATGATAATAAGCAATATTACATTTCAATCACACCTTTGCTGAATGTATCAAGCAATAATAACGCAGTTGTTGGGGCAATCTATACGCGGGCAGATATGGCAAGTGTATATGACTCGGTAAATAACGTTGTAGTGATTTTTGCTTCTGCTTCGTTAATTGCGATTGTTATCGGTATGGTTTTAGCGATTATTGTTTCAAGTTCGATCACTAAGCCAATCGAAGAAATGAAGCGGCAAACAGCTAGGATTGCACGTGGAGATTACTCAGGACACGTACATCAATATGGAAATGATGAATTAGGTCAATTAGCACAAGCTGTAAATAATTTATCAATTCGTGTTGAAGAAACTCAGGAGCTTTCTGAATCAGAAAGAAGAAGATTGGACAGTGTGCTATCGCATATGTCTGACGGTGTGATTGCGACTGATAGACGTGGTGGGATAACGATTGTTAATGATATGGCGATGAATTATCTCGATATTTCTGAAGACGAAGTATTAGGTAAGTCAATCTTAGATATTTTGGATATTCGTAACCAATATACGTTAAGAGATTTGCTAGAAAAACAAGATGAAGTTGTCCTTGATATATCAGGTGAAAAAGACTTAATCTTGAATGCTTATTTCTCAGTTATTCAAAGGGAATCTGGCTTTATTTCAGGGATTGTCTGCGTGCTACACGATGTTACGGAACAACAAAAGATTGATAGAGAACGTAAGCAATTTGTTTCTAATGTTTCCCATGAATTGCGTACACCTTTGACAAGTATGCGTAGTTACATTGAAGCGTTGAATGATGGCGCTTGGAGAGATGAAAAAGTTGCTCCAGAATTTTTAAAGGTTACACAAGATGAAACTGACAGAATGATACGTATGATTAATGATTTGCTAAGCTTATCGAGAATGGATTCTGGAACTGTAAAATTAGATCTAGAATTAGTTAATATCAATGGGCTAGTAAATTATATTCTGGATCGTTTCGACATGATGTTGAAGAAAGATAAGATTGATACGCGAGATATTAAAACTAAGAATTACACGATTAAACGTGACTTTACTAAACGTGATTTATGGGTAGAGTTAGATACCGATAAATTCATTCAAGTGGTCGACAATATCATGAATAATGCGATTAAGTACTCTCCAGATGGTGGGGTAATCACTTGTCGCTTATTGGAAACACACAATAATGTAATTCTAAGTATCAGTGACCAAGGTCTAGGAATTCCAAAGAAAGATCTAGGTCATGTCTTTGATCGTTTCTTCCGGGTTGATAAGGCACGTTCAAGAGCTCAAGGAGGAACTGGGTTAGGATTAGCGATTTCTAAAGAAGTAATTGAACTTCATCATGGTCGCATTTGGGTAGATAGTGTAGAAGGTAAAGGTTCAACATTCTATATTTCTTTACCATATGAAGAATATAGTGAGGAGGATTTGTGGGATGAAAATTAGGACATGGATGTTACATCTGGGTTTAATTTTGACTGTTGTTATCAGTATTGCTTTTACCTGGTTAATCTGGTTTAATCCTACTACCTTCTTTCAAAACGTTGGACGTACACCAGTTGATACAAGCAGTGGTGTAACGAATGCTTCAAATAAAAGGCTAGATGATGTATATACTCCAACGAGCTTGATGTATAACGAGACTACTACTAAGAAATATCAGTATTTCAATCATCGTTCAGATATTACTAATCAAGCTAAAAAGATTATGAATAGAGTTGAAATAACATCATTAAAGACTGTAGATAAGCAAAATGTTCCTAAATATTTGGCCACAGTTAACCAAAGTCATAGTCTGATTTTAAATTATCCAGACGTATTGCCAATAAAGTATGTGTGCATCTTATTTGATAAGGCACCTAAAAAGATTGCTGAAAATAAAGAAAATGTCGATCAGATTATTATTCCGACTGGCAATCCAGGAAATACAATTTATTTTTTAAATAGTAAGAAGCAAAATATTTATAAAGTAAGTGTGAAAAATCTGAATGTTAAATCTTTGATGGCATTGACTAAAGACAAGCATACTCAGTCAGTAGCGACTGCTTTGGAAAATATAGGTGATGGCTATCGTTGGACATATCCGCAAGGGGTAAAATTAAACGAATATAGCTATCTAATTAATAAAGAATCTGCTGGTAATATGGTGGCTAAGTTGATGGGGGCTAACACTTCAGCGACAATCACAACTAAGCAACAAGATGGTAAGACGGTTTATTCTGATGACGCCAATCAGAGGATGACAGTTGATAATAAACATGGTGAAGTCGAATATATCAATTATGATAGTAATGATAAAAATAAGTCAAAAGTCAGCTTTAGTAAGACTTTAGAAATTAATCTAGCCAAGCTTAATTCTCTAGGAGTTACATTAGATGATGTTAGATATTCTAATTATGAGAGTAAGACTGGCGAAATAATTTATCGTAACTATATTGCAGGATTTCCAATTGTTTCAGAGTATAATTATGGGACTTATAGCTTACAAAATGTTACTTCAAATGGACAAAGATTTATGTTCTCTTTGTATGGTTTACAAGTACCATTGCCAAATACTAATAAGCAAAAGACACTACCATCAACGAGTGATATTTTAAATCGCTTATCAAGCATAGGTTATAGTTCTAATCGTGTAAGAGCTATAAAAATCGCATACTCTTGGCAACGTAATGATAGTTCAAGTCAAGTCGTGGATCTGGTACCAACTTACCTAATAAAAGTTGATGGCAGATGGATTGATTATGAACAACTATTTCAAAATTTTGGAAAGTAGGTGAATGAAGTATGAATTTTAGACGAATTGAGTGGATATTCTTTCTAGCTTTCATAGTTCTCGATATCTTTTTGATATTTACCTACTTTCAACAAAATTGGTCTGTAGTATCAATAAAGAATTCTAACCAGGGTGCTAATGAAACGATTATGAAGAGTATTCGGAATGATCAGATTGAAATAAATCCGATATTGTCGAATCGAGCTAGTGAAGGTTATTATCTTTCAAGTCCTAATAGCGATGATTTGAAGAATAAAGCTGATACTGATTTACGCTACGTTACCTGGACATATAATGATCATAAATTGACGGGTGATTTTACCACGTTAATTAAAATAAATGATAGCGACAATCCACAAAAAACCTTAAATTCAGTAGTTGATGATGCGAGCTTGATAATTCATGGGAAAGACTATGCATACTCTAAAGAATTATCAAATAAAAATACCATTGTTTATACGCAAATGGTGCATGGAAAGCCAATCTATACACCTGAGGGTCAATTGAGATTTACGGTTAAAGGTGGTTATGTTGTAGGCTATACTCAACGTCATTTGGCAAAAATACAACAATTAAGAGAAGTGAAGAAGACGATTAGCCAGAGACGAGCAGTTATTTTGTTGTATCAATATAACAAGATACCGGCTAACTCTACTGTTGAATGGGTAAAACTAGGATATACTAAGTTGTTGATAGCTAATAATAATACAATTTTAATTCCAACATGGAATGTTAAGATAAAGAGTGACACATCAGGAATAGTACAATATCGACGCTTAAATGCGTTCACTGGTGCAATCATGGACGATTAGTGAGAAAATAGAACTAGGAAAATTTCTTAGTTCTATTTTTTTGCACGATTTGGCTGAGGGAGGTAGAGTTAGTGGAACGTAAAGAATTATTTGCATATGTCGCTGAACATCATCAAGTAAATCCAGAATATTTATGGAAGAAAAACCCTAATTATGCAGTTCTTAGGCACCACTACAATCGTAAATGGTATGCGATTATTATGGATGTTGAAGCAGAAAAATTAGGATTAAAAGGTACTCAGTTAGAAGAAATTATAGATTTAAAATTAGAGCCAGAATTAATTGAGATTTTGCAGCAATCAGAAGGATATTTACCTGCATATCACATGAATAAGCAACATTGGATTAGCGTACAATTGAAAAAAGTAGCTCCAGAACAGATATTAAAGTTGTTAGAAATGAGCTATAAATTCACAAAATAAAGTGATTAACTTTAAAAAAGAAGACTAAATTGTTATTATTATCGTTGGAAACTAATTAGGGAGATTTTAGATTTGGAAGATCAAGGAATGAAAATCAGCGTTTTAGCAAGCGGAAGTACTGGTAATGCTACATATATTGAAACACCTAAGGGTAAAGTACTAGTAGATGCAGGTTTATCTGGGAAAAAGATCGAAGAATTGATGAATTCAATTGGTAGAACTTTGAAGGATGTAGATAGCTTATTAGTAACGCATGAACATAGTGATCATATTAAGGGAGTAGGCGTCCTAGCTAGAAGATATGGAATGAATATCTATGCTAATCAAGGAACTTGGGATGCAATGAGTTCAAAAGTTGGGAAAATTCCTTTAGAACAAAAATATATTTTTGATATGGGAAAGACTTTGAGTATTGGAGATATAGATATAGAAAGCTTTGGGGTATCGCATGATGCCGCTGAACCTCAATTTTATGAGTTACATCACGGAAAATCTTCATTTGCGATTGTTACAGATACTGGCTATGTCCCAGATAGTGTAGTTGGTGTGATTAATAATGCTGAAGCTTATCTATTTGAATGTAATCATGATACAGAAATGTTGCGGATGGGACCATACTCCTGGTCATTGAAACAAAGAATTATGAGTGATACAGGGCACTTGTCAAATGATGATGGGGCTGCAGCTTTGATGGATGTTTTGGGAAATAATACTAAGAAAATATTCTTGGGACATCTAAGTCAGGAAAATAATGTTAAGGCATTAGCGCATGTCACAGTAGAAGATATCATGAAAGAACACGATTTAGCGGTTGGTCATGACTTTGAAATTTGTGATACAGATCCTAAACAAGCCACTCCATTAATCCAATTATAAAGAAAGTTTTTTAGAGAAAATTAATTATTTTGTTCGCAAAATTTTCATAATTAGATCCTAGAATTAGGTTATGAAATAGCTTGAAAGGGGCTGGAAAAATGGGTGAAAGAGGTCCTATTGAAGGAGAATTTACAGAATTAAATTCATCAAATAACAATCAAAATAACAACAACAATAACAATAATAAAATTATCAAGAAAGTTGCACTTGTTAGCTTAGTAGCAGGCCTAATTGGTGGAGGTATTGCAGTTGGTGGATACAACTGGTATGAAAATAGAAATGTAACTTCCAACAATTCTTTGGGAACAACGAAAACATCTAATATTAAGGTAGATGTAAGTAGTCAGACAACTAAAGCTTTCAAATCAGTGAAAAATGCAGTAGTTTCAGTTGAAGCTTATTCTTCTAGCAGTGCATCTGATTCACTTGAAGCAATCTTTGGTAATAGTAGTAAAGGAGAAACAACAAGTACTAGTGAAGGTTCTGGTGTGATTTACAAAAAATCTGGGAATACAGCTTTCATTGTAACTAATAATCACGTTGTTTCTGGATCCAATAAGATTGAAATTATTTTGGCTAGTGGTAAAAAAGTCTCTGCTACAGAAGTTGGACATGATGCAGTTAGTGACTTAGCAGTGTTGAAGATAAACGCTAAGGATGTAAAACAAGTAGCATCATTCGGAGATTCAGATAATATCCAAGTTGGTGAAACAGCCTTTGCTATCGGTTCGCCATTGGGTTCTCAATATGCAACTTCATTAACTGAAGGGATTATCTCAGCTAAGAAACGTACAATTGATGTAACTGATAGTTCTGGTAATGCAACTGGCCAAGCAACTGTAATTCAAACAGATGCAGCCATCAACCCTGGTAACTCTGGGGGTCCTTTAATCAACTTAGCGGGTCAAGTAATCGGAATTAATTCCATGAAATTGTCTTCTACTGGCACAAGTTCATATGGCAGTGACAGTACATCAGTTGAAGGAATGGGATTTGCAATTCCAAGTAATGAAGTTGTTAAGATCATTAATCAGCTTGTGAAAAATGGTAAAGTATCTCGTCCAGCCTTAGGTGTGGCAGTGGTCGATTTGAGTAACATTTCTTCTAGTGATCAATCATCAACTTTGAAATTGCCAAGTAGTGTGACTGAAGGTGTGGTAATTGCGAGTGTTGAATCTGATTCTCCATTGAAGAACACTGATATTAAGAAGTATGATGTGATTACAAAGGTTAATGGTAAGAAGATTAGCGATGTAGCGACATTGAAAGAAGAATTGTACAAACATAAGATTGGTGATACTGTTTCAATTGAGTATTATCATGAAGGTAGTAAGAAGACTACTAATGTGAAGTTGACTTTAGAAGCAAATGATTCTAATACCACTTCAGCATCTAACGAAAATTAAATAGAAATTTTGGCACATATCTTGTAAGATAGATATGTGTTTTTTATTTTGTGGATAGATTTTTGGATAACAAATTTTAAGGCTGTTGAAAAGTCATAAAATACTACAGAATAAAGGGAAAAGACAAAAATAAAGTTATCCACAGACTGTGGAATAACTGTTGATAACTTTATAATCGAACTATAATAATCAAAATAAACGTTGATATAATAACTTTTGTAAGCAGTTATAAAAATTAATTTTATTTAATATTCCTGTGAATAAGTAATTAATTCTTGACAAATTAAGAAACAATAAATCTTGTGGCGAAAATATATTCGTAACAAGATATGGGAATTATAATTGTGGATATGTGGATAACTTTGTGAATAACTTGTGTGTGAAGGTGGATTTCTAATGAATATAAAAATTATTGGTGTGGGTAAGTTAAAAGAAAAATATTTAAAACAGGGAATTGCAGAATATGCAAAACGTCTAGGAACTTTTTGCAAATTTCAAATTGTCGAAGTTCCTGATGAAAAGGCTCCTGAAAAATTAAGCCCAGCTGAAATGGAAGGTGTGAAAGAAAAAGAGGGAGAACGTATTTTAGCGAAAATCAAAGATAAAGAATATGTATATGCTCTTGCGATTGAAGGAAAAGAACGTTCTTCGGAAGAATTTGCTAAAGAGTTGGAAGATCTAGGAACATACGGCACTAGTGATATTACTTTTGTTATCGGTGGATCTTTAGGATTAAGTCCTGAAGTTTTAAAAAGAGCAAATACAAAAATTTCTTTTGGTCGTTTCACACTTCCTCATCAATTGATGAGAATGGTTTTAACAGAACAAATTTATCGTGGCTTCATGATAAATGCTGGTAGACCATATCATAAGTAGAAATTTAATGACGATTTGGCGGAAATCCACCAGCACGTCTTTATTTAGGGGCAGGGGCTTTAATGGCAGTTCAAAGTAAGATTGAAGAAATAGTCCAAGTGGCAAATGAAAATCTAGAATTAAGTCAAAGTATCGATAGCCCAGCAAATTAATAATATAGAAATAACTGAGAATTAACGTTTTGAATAGCGTTGATTCTCAGTATTTTTTATTTTAGAACCTATTTTCTATCTCATTTGCGTATATTAGATAAAGAGTGAATTAAGAAAATTAGAAAGGAAAGAATATGCGGAAAATTGAGAGAGAAGTAGAACTAAAATGGCGACGAGCTACTATAAAAAATGACTTGATTTTTACCTGGCTGTTTTTTGAAAATAAGAAATTAACTTTAAGGTTACTGCAAATTATTTTACCAGAGTTAAATATTAAGAAAGTTGGTGATACTCAGCGAGAAAACAACCAAAAGAAGAATAAGATTTATCGTGGGGTCAGATTTGACGTCCTTGCAGAAGATGAGCAAGGCAGGACTTATGACATTGAGATGCAGGTCGCTAATAACGATGATTTGGGTAAAAGAATTTCTTATTATCAAGGTAAATTATCGGCTAAATCTTTAAATGAAGGTAAGAAATTTTTTGAGAAAAGGGATACCTATGTGATTTTTATCTGTGACTTTGATTTTTTTGGTTTGAATTTGCCTATGTATCACACGACAACTAGATTAGAAGAAGACATAAACAAAGTAGTTGACACTGGGGAATACAATGTTATTCTAAACTCAAGAGCAACAGATTTTTCGACAGTAAGTATCGAAGTGAAGGCATTTTTAGAGTATGTGAGAGACAATAAGGTTACTGATGATTTTACAAGGAGTTTGGATAAAGAAGTCGTTAAGATAAAGTCAAGTACGGAAGTGAGGGAAAGCTTTATGACGTGGGAAGAAAAATTAGCAGAAGAAAGATATTATGCAGGTAAGAGAGCCAAAGAAGAGGCAAGACGAGAATTAGTAATCAATGCTATTAAGAATCAAGAAAAATTAGGAAATAGCCGACAAGATATCATTGACAGTGTTGCAACTTTCCTAGGCATTGATAAATCGGACGTTGAAAAATGCTATGATGAATTGCTAATTAAAAAGTGAGGAAAAGCCTTATGACATGGGACGAAAAATTAGCAGAAGTAGAGTATTACGCAGGCTAACAGAAGAAGTTGAATTAGAAGTTCAATACCCCCTAGATATTTGTGGTATCTGGGGGTATTACTGTCTTTAGTTCAAGTTATGAACAGCTACAATAATCTTTTATGAATAATATCTTTACAAGGGGAAGTCAACTATGCAATCAATATTTAAATATGCTATAATCAAAGATGTAAAAGAACAAAGTGTGTAAAGCATACAAAAAGACCCTAGATACTGCCATATCTAGGGTCTTATTTTTTGCTTAAACTAGAATTACTGCCACTAAACTAACTTAAACGGTATAATGAGTCACAACTTAACGTGCTTATTGTCTGTAAACAACTCTATCTGTCAAGCCACTTGCAAACATAGTGGGCAACTATACTTGCTAAGACAGAAAGTAAAAAAGAACAAAGTGTTAGTAACATACAACCGCCCCCCTTTATTGCTGTAAGGAAGGCTAGGCAGAATTTACCACCTTATTAGCTCAGACAACCTAAAAATTATAACATATAAGAATTTAATGTGCTGATAAAGAGGAAATAATAAACACATTAACAGCAGTAACAGACTTTACAGAAGAAGAGATTAGCAAACACTACAATGAAGTTCTGACCAAGCAAAAGTAAATAACAAGGAAAAACTCCCCTCAGAAGTGAAAGGAGTCTATTAGTATATAGGAGATTATTTTTCTTCATCCCAGTACTCAAGTGATTTATCACGAGAAAGTAGGGTACAAATGATAGCGGCGATGCCAGAGATACCGAATACGATAAATGCAACACCCCAACCTAAATTGTCAACGATGATACCGATAACCAAAGTAGCAACAGTAGCGCCACCAACATAACTGAAAGTACCAGACAAGCCAGCGGCAGCACCTGCAGCAGCTTTAGGAACAAGTTCCATCGCATACAAACCAACCATCATAACTGGTCCATAAATGGAAGCACCTAAACCGATAAGAATTGCGAAATCCCAAATCATGTATTCAGGACCAGCTGGGATAAACCAATATGCAACGAGTAATACGAGGGTGAGAATTAAACATGCAACGTTGGTTAATGGTTTGGAATTCTTGAATAATTTAGCAGATACCCAACCAGCAATTAACATTCCAGCAATTCCGCCAAGTTCGAAGAAGGAGAAACCACCCATACCAGCAGCGGCAGTAATTCCTTTTCCTCCATCTTGAATGCTTGTTGCTAGGAACTTAGGTGTCCAAGAAACAATACCGTAACGTAAGATATAAACGAGAGCGGCATAAAGTGAAGACCACATTAATTTAGTATTTGGAAGGATGTACTTCTTAACAATCTCACCCATGCTCATTTCAACAGCTGCAGCATCTTCTTCGAGTTTAGCGTTGTCGCTTTCACGGTATTCTTCAGATTTGTATTCTTCAATTGGAGGAAGTCCAACTGATTCTGGAGTATCTTCTTGAATAAAGTAAATAATAACGGCCATGATACAAACAACGACACCTGGGAACCAATATGCTGCACGTGCTTGTGCTAATGGATCATTTCCTGCAAGTGCTAAACCAGCTCCAGCAAGTAAAGGTGCGATTGCTCCACCGAAGTTATGTGACAAGTTCCAAATAGTACCGTAAGTGATACGTTCCTTATTACCAAACCAGTATACTAGAGTTCTAGCACCAGGTGGCCAACCCATACCTTGAAGCCAACCATTAATTAGATAGAAGATGGTAAATAGCCAGACACTTGTGATCACTGATGGAATAACACCGATGAAAATGTTAATAATACCTGATAATAATAGCCCGAGTGGCAAGAAAATTTTAGAATTAGATTCATCGGAAATAAGACCTGAAACAAATTTAGAAACCCCATAAGCAATATAGCTGGCACAAGTGATAATACCAATTTCGGTGGCTGACATCTTCAAAATTCCGGAAAGAATGGAAGTAGTATTACGAACGAAATAGTATCCCATGTAGCCTACGAAAATGGAAATAATAACTTGAGTACGATAACGTGGGTATTTACGAGCGACCTCGGCATCTGAAAGACGTGGCTTTTTGCCAGGTGGCGCAAGTAACTTCTTAAACATACAAAAACCTTCTTTCTCCGTTAAAGTAAACGGTTTCATAAAATCCATAAACAATATAGCACAAAACAAAGTTGCGTGCAATGATTAAAGTTCGGAATTTCCGATAAAATTTTATGGATAAAAAAGAACGTGATTAGCTCAACGTTCTTAGGGGTTATTGATTCATTAGTTTGAAACTTAATTTAACTGGATTATGATCGGCATAGGCAAATTTAGTGTTGATGTTTTCAGAAGTAGCCTGAACATTCTTGGATACTAAGAAGCCATCAATAACTGTGGTATAAGTCTTTCCTTTTTGATAAGGCATATCAGTACCGCGACAAGTTGGAACAGTATTTTCATTTTTAGCATGAACCATGCGAATATCAGGTGCGAGATCTTTCGAAGAGAGGACAGACACCCAGTCGGGAATTTCTTGTTGGGACTTAAAGTGGGTTAACATCTTTCGACCAAATGTATGGTTAAAGTCACCACCGACAATGACATAATTACCCTTTTTATATTCAGATTCCATGACAGAATTTAAAAGCTTTAACTGTTTAACACGCATTTTACCACCTTTATCATAAGCAGACATGTGGCTGTTAATCAAAATCAACTTATGACCATTATTCACTGGAGTACTCATTACAGTAAAGCATCTATCGAGATCAGTAAATTTGGTAATAAAGCTAGTAGTAACAGGGTACTTGCGGCGTACAGCTTGATCTACAGAATATTTGCTGAGCGACAATAGCCCTGATTGTACAGCACCATGTGGATCATTTAAAGGATATAAAAGGTAAGGGGAGTGGAAGTTATTCGCAAAAATTTCTTCGTAGTTAGAGAATTGCTGGCTCATTTTTTGAACCTGATTGACATGGTAACTACGAGAAGAATTAGTATCTATTTCTTGGAACAACATGAAATCAGTCTTAACTTTTTCCATTGTTTTAATAGCGCCATTTGTGTTTTGAAGCACAGCGGCTTTACTCTCAGCTTTACCATATTTTCCCTGTGTTTTAGTTCCATCTTTCATTTTGCCAGTGTCCATGAAGAAACTGAAATCTTGATTGTAAGCTCCAAACCCAACATTATAGGTGGAAGCAGTATAAGTAGCTCCAGTCTTCAATTCTTTAGGTTGGCTGAATTTATGTTTGATAGTCAAAGTCTGATGATCTTTAATACGATAATAATGAGTCTGCATGTAAATTACATAGGCACCAATAAATACAATCAGACATCCTAATAAACCTAAAATAGGTGTCAGTCCCCAACGTAAAATGGGATGCTTTCTTAACAAAAAATCAAATCCTCTCTGAAAATCTCTCGAAAGAATTATAGCACAAAGATAACCCGGGAAATAATATAAAAATATTGAAGTTAATAATAATCCAAGGTAAAATAACATTAGAAAAGGGGGGATAAACATGTCACAAGTAAAAATAGAAGTTAACCCTCAAATATTAAAATGGGTATATCAATTGTCTTTGAATGCAGACCTTGATGAAAAAAATAAAGAAAAATTGGACGATTGGATAAATAATAAATCGAATCCAACAATTAGTCAGCTAAGAAGGATTAGCAAAAAGTTAAAGTTCCCCTTTGGTTATTTCTTTTTAAGTGAAGTTCCTAAAGAAAACTTGGAATTATTGAATTTTAGAACAGTTAATAATTATGAAATTAGTAATCCTAGTCGTGATTTAATAGACGTTATTAATCACATCGAAAGTAAGCAAGTGTGGTTAAGTGAAACAAGACGCAATCAAGGATTTGAAAGAAATATATTTAATGGTGGCTTCATAAAAAATGGGAGCAAGAAAAATTTTCAACAAGTAGCTGAGGATATTTTAAAGATGCTTGATTTAAAGATAGGCTGGAATATAGCTACTAAAGATAGATTTAATTTGCTAAAAAGTAGGTTAGAAAATGTTGGTGTAACTGTTATGTACTCGAGTTATGTAATAAATAATACAAGACGTAAATTAAATGTAGATGAATTTAGAGCTTTTGCAATAGCAGATGAGTATGCACCATTTATCTTTATTAATGCAAATGATAGCTTAAATGCGAAATTCTTTTCTTTAGTACATGAAATGGTTCATATATGGTATGGAACTTCTGAATTGTATAATGACGATTTTAAATCTCCCAGTCTTGAAGCGACAGAACAAGATATTAATCATGTGGTCGAATGTTTACTATTTCCTGAGAAGCTAGTCAAAGAAGTGTGGGCATCGATAGTTGAAGATTATGATGTACTAGATAAGGTAGATATGTTTGCAAATGATTTTGGTGTAAGCATGTTTTCAGCTGCGATAGCATTGAAAAATAAAGGTTTTATTACGCAAAATGAAGTTAATGAAATTAGAGATAATTCTAATGTGACTGGAAAAGAAGATAAGAAAAATAGTTCTGGTAGACCAAATTACTATACAGTTAAAGTAGCTCATTTAAGTAAGGATTTCATTAATGAGGTTAAAAGAAGTGCAGATAATGGTGAGATTACTTACAGTAAAGCTTTTGAACTTACAGATGTCAAAAATCAAGAGAAATATGATAAATTACTAAAACAGTAGATAATGAAAGCTACTGTTTTTCTTTTTATAGTGATAATTGGAGATAAGTAGTTATAGTAGAAAATATAAAATTTCTGAATATATGGATAAAAAGTTAACAATGATCTATTGTACAATGTATACTATAATATATATAAAACTGTAAAAATGGAGAAGTGTAAATGAGAGTAAAGAAAAGAAAGAAAAAGGATACGCTATTTAACTTTTTCGCACCTAAATTCTTGACCACAGCATGTATCTTAACCATATACATCTTGGGGTCTTCGATTCCCATGCCTTTGGGTAATACGGTGGCTGAAGCTAAAAGTAACTACATCATGCAGCTCGCAAGTAGTGCAACTGGGGGGAATCTAACCAATCTGACTTTGATGTCGATGGGACTAGGACCTTATATGGTAGTTATGATTCTGTGGACAGTTCTGACAATGATAAAGCCACTTGGATTAGGAAATTTGAGTGAAAAAGAAAGTGGCTATGTGAAAAATCTGATAATACTGATTGTATCAGTTATTCAAGCTGTCGGAATTGTCCTGAACTTCAATCTAAAATTAAGTTTCACGCATAAAGCTGGTGTAGTTTGCATTCTACTAGCAGGAGGCTTTTTAATAATTTATCTATCAACAATTAATAGCAGTAAAGGTGTTGGTGGAATGATGCTGATCATGCTTTTTGGGATTATATCTAATATTGGTAAGCAGGCTAGTGTAGCTTTTAAAATGATTAGTAAAAATCCTAATGCAGTATTGATTACAGCTATAATAGTATTAGTAATTCTTTTACTTATAATTCTGTCAGTTCTGATGGAACGTTCAGAATATCGAATCCCAGTAACTCAAGTTTTGATAAATAATGATTTAAATAAAGAATCCTATATTCCAATCAAACCTAATGCAAGTGGTGGGATGGCGATTATGTTCGCAATGTCATTCTTTATGATAATTTCTTATATCTTACAAATTATCGCCAAACACCATCCAGCTAGTTGGTTAAAAGGCTTTGAAAAGGGAGTAACAATGTTTTCAATGCCAGGAGCGACAATCTACGTTGTTTTACTTTTTTTACTATCTATTGTTTTTGGATTTGTAAATATTGATGCTGGTAAGATTGCTGAAGGTTTGCGTAATAGTGGTGATTACATTAAAGGAGTTAGACCAGGACGAGATACTAAACGTTATATCAATAAATATGTCTGGTTCTTTTCAATTTTAGGGGCTATATATATAAGTATAATTGCTGGAGGGCCCCTATATCTAGGGGTATTGTTCCCACAATATAAAAGAATAGTGATGCTACCAGGTATGGCCTTAATGTGTGTTGGGATGATCTTTACTACTCAGGATCAGATTCGTGCTGGTAAGAGCTTATATAGCTACAAGAAATGGATTAAATAAGTGATAGTTAGGAAGTGAGAGCGGTGTTCTATTTTATTCCAACGTGGAATCAAAATCATACGGACTGGGAACTGGAATTTTTAGAGTGGTATTACACGACTAGAAAAATGGAATTTGATGATACAGTCAATCAGTTAACAATGTTTAGTCGAGCTAAGGAGAAAAATAAAACGATTATTTTGGAATATGCTCCGATGCTGCGAGATTTCCTGCAAAGACAGGATCTATATGACATTGATTATTATAGTATTTTTGATGACGTGCAAGATACGAAGGTAGAAAATGTACGTCCAATCGATCCTTTTGAATTTGATTGGCCTAAAAATGCCCAGTTTGTCTATACACCATTCGCAATTTTAGTAGAAGTTAATGGTAAAAGTTATGCGCAAATTGTTAGTGGCAACTTAGGGCAACTTCAAAGAATTAACTTTTTTGAAGAAGGTAGGACAACAAAGACTTATATTTTTGACGATCGTGGCTTTTTATCTAGTGTTGTGAAGTTCAACGATAATGAACAGTTCGAGGAACAGATCTTCTTTAACCTAGCTGGTGAATGGAGATTCAAACGTCTTTCGTCAGAAGAAGTTATCATAAATCCAATTTTCCAAGTAGATTTCAAGCAAGAAAAATATACAGCGATGCGTGAGTTGATTGAAGAAAAATATAATGAATTCGTTCAAGCAAATATAACTGAAGATGACGTGGTTGTAATTGCTTCTGAGAAAAGACATAATCAACGAATTTTACATGCTAAAAAACTAGGAAAAGTAATCCTCAGTATCTTTAGTCAACGTTTAAATATTGAACAGGATTTTCCTAATAAAGAAGAGTTAGCCAAAGTTGATGTAATCGTAGTAGATACACAGCAAAATGAAAAGTTGGTACGAGAAAAGTTGGAAACAATGAAAGTTTCAATTCCAGTACTGCAAATTCCACCTTTCGATAGTCGTTTGCGTCTGGGTCAGAGTCAACGAATCAAGGAATTGAAAATCTTTGTGTTGGTGGATAAGACACCATTAGATGAGTTGGAAATTGTTGTTAATGAAATAAGTCAGTCGATGTATGAAGATAAGAAGATTAATCTAATTCTAGGGGCTTATTCGGCTAATCAAGAAGCCAATGAAAAGTTAGATAAGTTAAAGGAAAAGATCCTAGATAAAATTGGTCTTACTGAAGAAGAGATTGAGGCAATCGAAACAGCAGAAAATCAGATCAAAAGTGAAACTGATAAAGAACTTGTGAAGAAAGCAAAATTCTTCAGACGAATTACTTTCTATAAGATTGAATCTGAAAGTGAATTAATTAAGGAATTAAATTTTGTGCGTTTAATCGTTGATATGGGAAAAGATATGAACTTGTATTTACAAATTGCAGGGATTAGTGCTGGTATCCCTCAGATAAATTCAACTCCTAGTCCTTACGTAGAAAATCATAAAAATGGCTTAATCGTCCCAGATCCTTTAGAGCTAAAAGAAGCTGTTGATTACTATTTAGTGGGCTTGAAACATTGGAATCAAGCTCTAGTTTATGCAGCTGGAAAAATCGTACAATATTCAAGTGATAATTTGATCAGACTATGGAATGAGTCATTGGAATTAACGACAAAGAAAGGGGAAAGTTAGATGAGTAAACTAACGATGTTACAGATAGGGGAACATAGTCTGGCTGAAAAGTACTCGATTCCGGATGACATTGAGTGGATGGTCTTTACACCGGAAAATTTTAATCAAGATCTGCAAGCATTAGTAACGAAATATAAAAAAGATAAGAAACGTCTGAGTTTTAATATGGTAATTGCGACAGATCTGAATGAAGATGTAGATTTGATGTTATTAGATAATTTTGTCTCTAGTTATACTTTCTTCTATACAGAAGGTGTTGAGTCATTGACTGATGAACAGCATTTCTTTTTCAAGAAGAAGATGTCCGAACAAATTACTCAAGATAATCTAGATAACTTTATGGTAGATCTAGGAATTAAGTTCTTTAGTGGACAGTATGGTGAAAGTGTAGCGGCTAATCCTACAAATTATCAAGTAAATCCGATGTATCCAAAAAGTTTCAAGTATGAAGGTAGTAAATATATTATTTTAGATGATGATTTTGGAGAGGAATACTATCCGATTATTTCGGCTACCTACAATAGTTACGTACCAGAAAAGAGGAAGATAGAGTTTTGGTTAGAATATGTAAAAGATGAAAATGTAGATATTAAAGTTGAGTTGTCGCAAGTATTAGGTAGAGGGACAGGGAATAAGTTAGAAAAATGGAGTATAGAAGATGCTAATTTACATAGGCCAGTAGTTATTAGTTCAGACTCTAGTATACGTAATATTTACTGCATAAATATTTTTGTAAAGGGTAAAGGTAAAGCAAAAATAGGACATCTACACCAACGACACACACGAATTGACCAAGGATTCTTTATCAACGGTGGTAAAAGAATTGTTGATCAAAATCAAGAAGAACTCTTTTACTACTTTGATCCTGGTGATATGAAGCCACCTTTAAATATTTATTTTTCAGGATATAAATCAGCTGAAGGCTTTGAAGGTTACTATATGATGAAGAAGATGGGATCCCCATTCATGCTGATAACAGATACAAGATTGGAAGGTGGGGGCTTTTATCTTGGCTCGGAAGAATTAGAGAATGGACTAATCAAGGTTATCCAGGATAAGTTGGAGTGGTTAGGCTTCTCCAACCAAGAATTAATATTGTCAGGCATATCAATGGGGACTTTTGGAGCGATGTATTATGGACTTTCTTTAAATCCACATGCGATTATTTTAGGTAAACCTTTATTAGGAGTTGGCGATATTGCTCTAAACGGTCGACTACATCGTCCAAATGAATTTGACACAGTTTTAGATGTAATGCTAGCAAACGTGGAAGAAAATGATGAAAGAGCGACAAAAGAGTTAAATGATATTTTTTGGGATAAGTTTGCCCATTCAAGTCTTAAAAATACAAAAATTTATGCTGCATATATGAAAGAAGATGACTATGATCCTACTGCTTTTTATAATTTAACTCACAAAGCTGCAAAGATTGAAAAAGTTATTGGACATGGATATACAGGTCGCCATAATGATAATTCTCCTGCTATTGTAAAATGGTTCCTTACAGAGTATAGACATGTATTAAATGAGTTTAGAGGTGAAAAAGGTAATGGATTATAAGAAATATATCATTTATTGGAACAAGAATGACTTTTATAAGTATGGTTCACAAACTACTTTTCATCGGAACTCAGTAAAATTTAAAAATGATTTAATGTCTCCTGGGAAAAGTATTGTTTCTTGGACAGATTCACTTAATTATCAAGCATCTCGAACATTTCCTCAGTTACCATTATTACGTAAAGGTAGAACCTATTATGTAGCTATAAAAGTTGAAACTATCCCTGAAAATTCGGCATATTTAAAGATAGATTTTAAAGACAATTTAAATGAAAGTATCAAGAAAGTGTACATTAAGGATCAACTTGGAAGTTTTGAATTTCCTCAAAATGCTCATAGCTATACTATGGAGTTAATGAATGCTGGATGTAAGCAAATTAAATTTCAACAAATAGAAATTAGTGAAACTCCTATAATTTGGGATGACTATGAATTTATGGAATTTTTACGTCCATCTGATGAGTTAACAGTGTTGCTGGTAGAACCTAATCATCATGTAATACCAAGTGTAGAACGAAAATACGTGAAAAAATTGGGGAATACTATGGCGATTGCTAGTTCTTTATGGGGTGGAGATTTCTTTATCAGTAGTGAAGTTGAAAATTATTTACGTGACATGAAAGATAAGTATCAAAGAGTTCGCTTGATCAGCTATGGAGCCTATGGAAATGTAGGTGTTAAATACTATAATTCTCTTTTAGATCTCCCAGGATATGTGACAAATGAAGAACTATCTTTAGAAGAAATCGAAAGTGGAAAGCAAAATATGTCTGAAAAAGAAAGAACAACTTTGTTACAAGCTTATCAAAATTCCCAGGTAAAGATCTGGTATCAAGGGTCTAATGAAGAAGTAGGTTTTGTTAAGACATTAGTAAATGGAATTAGTAGACTACAAAATTTTAAAGATTAGGGGGTGAATTTGTGAGTTTAAGGAAAATCAAGAAGATACTAAAAAAAGTAAATCACTATGCTGATGAGATGGCAAGTCTTAGTGATAATCAGTTAAAAGATAAGACCAAGCAATTTAGGAAAAGAGTACAAAATGGTGAATCTCTAGATAGTCTTTTACCGGAAGCTTTTGCGGCTATGAGAGAAGCTGATAAAAGAGTTCTGGGGATGTTCCCCTATGATGTTCAAGTTATGGGAGGGATCGTACTTCACCAAGGAAACATTGCCGAAATGAAAACTGGTGAAGGTAAGACTCTAACTGCGACTATGCCACTCTACCTAAATGCTTTATCTGGAGAAAGTACAATTTTGGTAACGACCAATGAATACCTAGCTAATCGTGACTGTGAAGAAATGAGTCAGGTTTATAATTGGATGGGACTTTCAGCAGCTTCAGCAGTCCCTGAAAATATGGACGATTTAAATCCAGAAGATAAACGAAAAATATATAATTCAGATATCGTTTATACGACTAATTCTAGTTTGGGATTTGATTATTTGATTGACAATCTAGCAAGCTCGCCAGAAGAAAAGTTTATGCCAGAATTCAGCTATGTTATCGTTGATGAGGTTGACGCTGTTTTACTAGATACGGCGACAACGCCATTAGTTATCTCAGGGGCGCCTCGCGTGCAGTCTAATATCTACAAGATGGTTGATGAATTTGTAGTATCTTTAACCGAAGATGAAGATTATCGTATGGATGAAGAAAAGAATAACATCTGGTTAACTGAACAGGGAATTGATGCTGCACAGAGTTATTTTAGGGTGCCTAACTTATATGATGGCAAGCATGTCGAATTAGTAAGACACATTACCTTGGCTTTGAAGGCACATAGCTTGTTTGAAATTGGTAAAGACTTCGTGGTGGAAGATGGAAAGATGTACTTGCTTGACTCGACTGAAGGACGAATCTTGGAAAATACTAAGTTACAACAAGGTCAGCAACAAGCGATTGAAGCAGCTAAGGGTGCCGAGATTAGTGATGATACACGGGCGATGGCATCTATCACTTATCAGAACTTTTTCCGTCTTTTCAAGAAAATCGGTGGGATGACAGGAACTGGTAAGACTGCCAATGAAGAATTCATCGAAACCTACTATATGAAGGTTATTCAAATTCCAACTAATAAGCCAGTTATTAGAAAAGATTATCCGGATAAGATCTACCCAACTTTAAGAGAAAAGCTGATGGCATCTTTAAAGTTGGTTAAAGAGTTACACGCAAAAGGGCAGCCAATTCTGCTGACAACTGCCAATGTGGAATTGTCAGAAATTTATTCAGAAATCTTACTCCATGAACAAATCCCTCATAACTTATTGAATGCCCATAACGCTGCGAAAGAAGCTGAAATTATCGCTGAAGCTGGTCAATGGGGTTCGGTTACAGTGGCGACATCCATGGCAGGTCGTGGTACCGACATCAAGCTTGGTAAAGGTGTTAAAGAACTTGGTGGTTTAGCAGTTATCGGTACCGAGCTCATGCCTAGCAAGCGTACCGAACTTCAATTACGTGGACGTTCAGGGCGACAGGGAGATCCAGGGTTTAGTCAATTCTTTATATCACTAGAAGACGATACAGTTATTGAAAATGGTCCTAAGTGGTTGCATAAATACTTCGAGAAACATCGAAATAAAGAAACAGCAGAGCCGCGAGAATTAATAAGTTATAGAATTAGACATGCGGTACAACGTGCACAGAAAAGCCATGACAATCAAGGATATATGCAACGTAAGCAGACTTTAGACTATGATGAGAGTTCGAAAATGCAACGTAATCTAATTTACAGTCAGCGTAATGAATTAATTAATGGTCAAAGAGAATTTAAATTTGATGCAGAAAAATTCATTACAAACTATCTAGATGAATACTTGAAGGAACATAAAAATTGGACAAGAAATGACTTATCACGTTTTATTTTTGATAATTTAAGTTATACTTATAGCGGAGTACCAGTGGACTTTCCTGTTGACGATTTAGATGAAGTTAGAAAACTACTTTATAGTATTATTGAACAGACCTTAGAGAAGAAAAAAGTAGAATTGGATAGTGTCGATGAAACTATCAGATTCTATCGCTTGTCAGTATTGAAGGCAATCGATACTGGCTGGGTTGAAGAAGTAGATAACTTGCAACAACTTAGAGGAGTCGTATCTAGTCGTTCAACTGCTCAACGTAATCCAGTCTTTGAATATCATAAAGAAGCTGAGCGTTCCTTCAAAGAGATGCAGAAGTTTGTTAACAGGCTGATCGTAAGAAATATCATGTTGAGTGTGATTGAAGAAGGATCAGACGGTAGGAAAGATATCTACTTCGCTTAAATTAAGGGGTGAGTGATATGAATAACGATGATAAGAAAGAAGATTTGTTAGAAAGAAATATCAATAAAAGATTGAAAGATGCTCGTTATAAGCCAGTTAAAAAACATAAGGAATCTCATTTACGTGAGTGGATGATGTTTTTGGTAATGCTACTGGTGTTGTTGAGTATGTTAATTAGATATATTTAAGAAAGAAGATGCTAGAATTAGAGTTTTAACTCGAAATTCTGGTATTTTTTTGTAAAAATTAGGTTTTTATCTAATAAATTCCTTATAGGAACGGTAAATATAATGTAAAATATTATACACTAAACATTTTTTAATATATCTAAAATTTTATTTTAATAAAAAGGTAAAATTAGATTTTTGAATGTAAAAATTAAATTGGATAAAATAAAAATCCGTCTTTTTGCTTGTATTTAGGGCATTTATTAGATAGAATTAAGATAGATAGGGAGTCGAATTATAACTTTGAACTTATCGAAAAATTAAATATGTTTTCTTAGAGTGGATATTTAGGCATAAGTGAGTGTTTTTTTGCCAGATTCACAAATAAAAAGACTTTTTGACAGTACAAACTTTTTGAAGGGGTTAATTAAGATTCCTTCTAAATGGATAAAGTATCGCATTTGATGTTTGAGTGTAATGGATTTTTTGGGGGTACGTGTCGATACTTTCCGTTCAATAAGTAAATTAGCCTTATGAAGTGATAGGTATAATTGTGTTGCTAGCGATGTAGATCGTGGCATGATGATATTATTTAGTGATGGTTTGAGTGGGTTAATTAGTTACTGTCGAAAATATTTTGATAAAGAAAACAAAAAAACTCGGTTCAATTTTGGATCGAGTTTTTTATTTTGGTATAAGTTTTAATTTTGTTAACCATAAGTTTAATTTAAAAAATATTTAAATAAATAAATAAAGGTGAATAGGCCTCCTAAATGATTTATAACATGCCACTATGACTGTACAGC
>SKEG01000752.1_pt1 | contig 30923 bp, 26 predicted proteins | sample 4826631 | NCBI WGS metagenome assembly SKEG01 (sample SAMN11008815, study PRJNA524170) | human gut metagenome | biome: Human fecal sample; material: Feces; isolation source: fecal sample from pouch patient p26, p34, p50 | host: Homo sapiens | place: Israel: Tel-Aviv | collected 2016-11-02
CAGCTTGCAGGCGGTGCAGCAGCTCAATGCGGTCTGCATTCACCTGCCGCCACTCTGCCTGTAAGTCCGGGTATTTCTGTACCGCCGGCTCCTCCGGGTCCCACAGTCGGGTCAGAAAGAGGATGCGCGGCTTTTTGCGCACCCGGGTCAGCCGGGCTTCAAAGTCCTGCGGGTAGCAGCGGGTGGAAAGCGCCCACTGCTTCAGGCGGCTCTTTGCGCTGCGCTCCGCTTCCAGCGGCGAGCCCGGACAGGTAACGTAATAGTTCAGCCCCAATGGCCGCAGCTTTGCGGAGATATCGCCCGGGAACTGCCGGTTCTTCTCGGCTGAAAAACTGCGCTTGAACACCACATCCGCCCGGTGGAACAGTGCCAGCACCGCCGCCGGGTCGTTGTAGAAGTAGCCGTCCATCAGGTCAAACACCACCGTGCGGCCGTCAATTTCCGTTTCCAGCAACGCTTCCCGGGCAAGGGAATTGCCCTGCCGCACGTCCTGCACCCGCAGGGTCAGCTCCCTGCGCTTTGCCAGCAGAGTAAAGCCCGCCAGAATGCCGCTGACGTGGGCAGCGCCCTCCCGGGTGGCAAGTTTTATTGTGACCTGCATTTTGCCTCCTATCGGCGGAACAGCCCGGTGCGCCGCTCGCCCATGGGGATGACGTCACAGAACACACACCGGCTCTTGGTGGAAAGCTGCACATCCTTGTGATAGCAGCCGAAAAACCATTTTTCGTAGGTCAGCTTGAGCAAGATCTCGTCCAGAAACAGGTGCAGACGGTTGCTTTCGCCAAGGGCAAGGGCGGTAAAATCCAAAAATCTGCTTGGTGCATCGTGGGTCAGCACATAATCTACCTTGTAGTCTACTTTCTCTAAGTTGCGGCGGCAGGTGTCGTACTCCTCGTCACTGGGCATCTCCTGCTTCCACCAGTTCACGCCCGGCTCCCGGTCGTCCTTATCCTGACTTTCCGCACCACCGAAGCAGAGATAGGTCTTGCCCTCCAGCTCCAGCACGCTGCCCCGGCACACATGGTACACGTTGCCGCCAAGGCTCTGTACCCTGCCGCCGAACAGCTCGGTCTCCGGGTACTGCGCCAGCAGGTCGTAGTTTTCGTGGCTGCCGTCCAGAAACAGAATCGTGTAGGGGCGCTTGCGCAGCCAGTCCAGCCGCTTGCGCTCTGCGGCGCTGCCGTCCCACACAAAGCCGAAATCCCCCAGCACCACCACGGTGTCCTTTTTGCCCAGCCAGCGCAGCTTGCCCTGCTTGAAGCGCTGGATATCGCCGTGGGTATCCCCTGTAAGATATACCATTCCTGCCCTCCCTGCCGGAGCGAAAGAACGGTGTAAAACACCGCAAGGCTCTTGTAACGCCCCGGCAAACCTGTTATTATTATAGAACACAGCACACTTGCTGCAAAATTGATTTTCCGGTGCGCCGCACAGCGCAGCCGTATCTAGTATATTTTATCGCTTTTTAAAGGAATTGTCCACATGAAACGTATTTTTGCACTGGTTCTTTCATTTGTATTCCTGCTCAGCTGCCTTGTGCTGCCCGCCGGGGCCATGTTCGACCCCAGCCCGGTGTATCAGGTGCAGGCTGCAAGCGCCTATATCGTGAACACCGATACCAACATCATTGTCTATGATAAGGACAGCACAAAGCAGATATCTGCCGGCGGTCTGACCAAATATATGACCCTTGCCGTGCTGCTGACCAACTACGCTGACCAGCTGGACAGCACCTTCCAGATGCCCTTTGCCATCTCGGACTACGTTTACAACACCAATAACGCAGATATGCGCTCCAACGAAACTTTTACCTACCGGGAAGCCATGTACGCCATGCTTACCCGCAACGCCAACGAGGCAGCCATGGGTGTGGCGTACACCCTTTCCGGCGGCGATCTGGACGGCTGGGTGGCGCAGATGAACACCCTGTCCCAGCGCATCGGCACCACCGCCAGCAGCTGGACGGACGCCTGCGGCATCGACAGCGGCAACACCACCTGCGCGGTGGATATGTACCTGATCCTGCGCTACCTGATGAGCTTTGACGCCTTTGTGGAGGTGTCCGGCGCGCCCAGCTTTACCATGCCCGCCAAGGAGAAGCACCGTTCTTCCTCGGTGCTGGTCAGCCAGAACGCCGCGCTGAGCAAAGCCAGCGGCGGCAGCTACTACCGCAGCGCCATGCAGGGCGGCATGTGCAATGTGACCGCCTTTAAAAACGATACCGGCACCCAGAGTTATGTTTCGTGGGGTAACAAGGACGGTGCCACCTATATCTTCTGCGTGATGGACAGCCCCGACAGCTGCGATACCTTCGGCTACGCCAACCGCCGCCCTGCCCTGTTCGAGACGGTCAAACTGATGGACTGGGTATTCGACAGCTTTTCCATTCAGGCTGCGCTGGACACTGATTTGACCATTGCGGAGATCCCGGTCCGATATTCCTCCGACACCGACACCTTGCAGCTGTACCCCAACGACAGCATGATGACCCTGCTGCCCTCCACCAGCGACGGCACCGTCACCCAGAAATACTTCCACCTGCCGGACTACGTCTGTGCCCCCATCCAGCAGGGCGATGTAGTGGGCACGGTGGAGCTGAAGCTGGCGGGCGAGACCATCGGCGTGGTGGATCTGATCGCCGGGCAGGACGTAGCCCGCAACCCGCTGCTATTCGGGGTGGACAAGGTGAAGGAGTTCCTGACCAGCCTGTACCTGAAGGTGGTGCTGGTGCTCAGCCTGATCGCCGCCCTGATCTACGGGCTGTGGCTGCTGTGCTCCAACTGGAACCGCCGCAAGCCCACCAAAAAGATCCACCGCCGCTATTAAGTAAAGCAAAAGCCCTGCACCGGATGCAGGGCTTTTTTCTGTATTGCAACGCTTCAGGCGCGGTTTTTTAAAAGTTCCGTCAGGCTGCGGAAGGTTTGGCCGTGGTTGCCGGTAACCGTCTCGGCGTGGAGCAGGCTGCTGAGAACGCTTTCCTCCACGCACTCTGCCACCGCCCGGAACAAGGGATTGATGGCATCATCGTGGAGCAGGGTCATGGGCAGCAGGGCTTTCTCCGAGTAGTGCGGCACCCGGTTGGCGGTAGTGAAGGCGATGACGATCTCGCCGCTGCCGTTGCCGCAGTAGGAACCTGTGCGGGAAAGCCCCACCAGCGCCCGGCGGCACAGCCGCCGCAGCTGCCGCTCACTGAGGGGGATGTCCGTAGCCAGCACCGTGATGATAGAGCCCTTATCCTCGTGGGGCGGGATGCTGTCGCTCAGCAGGGTGTGAATGGGCGTGCCCGCCACGATGAGGTCATCGAACAGCGCATGGTTGGAGAGCACCAGTGCGCCCATGGTGTAGGGTTTTCCGTCCAGTTCCACCACCCGGGAGGCCGAGCCGATGCCGCCTTTCAGGCCGTGGCAGCGCATCCCCCGCCCGGCACCTACGGCACCCTCGGCAAAATCTGCCTTGCAGTCTGCCAGCGCGGCAAAGACGTGCTGCTCGGTCACATGAAGCCCCCGGATATCGTTCAGGCCGCAGTCGTTGCACTCGCAGACCACCGGGTTCACGCTGCCGGTGGTCTCGCAGATGTCGGGGTTTTTCTCCAGCATATACTTTACCAGCGCGGTCTGTGCCGTGCCCACGCTGAGGGTGTTGGTAAACAGGATGGGCGTTTCCAGCGTGCCCAGCTCGTCGATCTGCACAAGGCCGGTGGTCTTACCAAAGCCGTTGATGACATAGCTGGCCGCCAGCACTTTTTCGTGGAAAATATCCCCTTGGTGTGGCAACAGCGCCGTTACACCCGTCTGCACTACGCCATCTGCCAAGGTGCAGTGCCCTACCGTCACCCCCGGCACATCGCTGATCTTATCCCGCGCACCTTTGGGCAGCGTGCCCACCTGAAAGCCCCATTCGTTCCCTGCAATGCCCATCGTAGCTCCTCCTTGCCTTTTTCTATGGATATCATAGCATTTCCGCTGCCAAAAGTAAACCGCCATAGCAAGTCGGGGCGCACATAGAAAAAGAGGCTGTCGCACAGCTATCTCACTGTGCAGCAGCCTCTTTGCTATTTTTTACGCCGCAGTGCGGTGTCCCTCAGGAATGCTCCACCGAACGAAAAAGCCCCTTGAACTTTTCCCAGCAGGCCACCACCCGCTCGCGCTGTACAAAATCATTGAGGTGCCGCTGCATTTTCCGTCGGCCACGATCTTCTGAGCGCCGCATAGGAGACCAGAAAGTTTGCAAGCCACCCTGCCGGGACGGCAAGCCAGACAAAGGCAATGCCGAAGCGCGGTGCACAGAGCAGGGCAACGGACAGGCGGATGGCAAGGTTTACCATGTTGGCAATGAGGAACGGACGCATGATGCCAAGCCCGCGCAGCACGCCATCAGTCGCCATCTTGATGCCCATGAAGATGAAGAAGTAACCCAGCCACCGCATATAATCACCGGACACCTGATAGGCCAGCGCCGTTCCGTCTTTGCCCAAGAACAGCGAGGAGATCTGGGTGTGCAGGGTTTCAATGACCGCAAAGGCAATGACCGCAAAACACAGGTCCAGCACCAGCGCAGCGTGGTAGCCTTTTTTGAGGCGGTCGATCTTCTTTGCACCAAAATTCTGGGAGATATAGGGCGAGACCGCATTGCCGATGGAGACAAAGATCAGCGAGAAAACATTTTCTACCCGCATCGTTGCTGCATATCCAGCAAGCGCCTGTGTGCCGAAGGGGTTTACCACCGCCTGCACGATCATCATGCCGATGGACACGGTGGACTGCTGCAAGACCGACGGCACCGCAATGCGGAGCATGGAAGCCAGCTCCTGCCGATCAAACTTATTAAAGGGGCTTTTATACTGCCGCATCCGGTGCAGGAAGATCAAAAACGAAAACACCGCAGAAATGCCCTGTGCGATCAACGTGGCAAGGGCTGCGCCAAACACGCCCAAGCCAAGCCCCGCCACCATCCAGAGATCCATAAAAATATTCAGGATGGAGGAAAAGATCAGCAGACCCAGCGGGATCCTGGACTCCCCAATGGAGGTAAACATGGTGGAAAGAATGTTGTACATGAACAAAAACGGGAAGCCCACAAAATAGACCCGCAGATACAGCACCGCATCCTCCAGAATGTCGGCGGGGGTCTGCAAGCCGCTCATCATAGCACGGGAAAAGCTAAAGCCAAAAACGCCAAGGACAACGCTCAAAACCAGAAAGCTGAGCAGGGACGTTGACACGATGGTTTTCATTTTGCCATAGTTTTTAGCGCCAAAATAGCGGCTTACCAGCACACCGGCACCCACACCGGCCCCCAGCGCCACACAGATAAAAACATTGGTCAGCGCAGCACAGGCACCGACAGCCGCCAGTGCCGAGGAGCCGACAAACTGACCGACTATGATGGAATCTGCCATGTTATAGACCTGCTGAAAAAAGCTGCCAAGGATCATTGGCATTGCAAAAACCGTCAGCGCTTTCAGCGGCGCATCTGTAATCAGATATTCATCTTTCGACATGATCTATTTCCTTTCAAGCTGTGTTTCTCTCAATTTTTTTAAATTTGCTCTGGCCAAGTATACCACGCTTTTTCCCTACTGAAAAGCTCCCGCTTGCATTCTCGCAAACTGCTTTTATAACGTCCCGTTTCCCTTTCTCTCGTCTTGACAAGCCCTTTTCTTCCGATTACAATACCAAAAAGAGTCGGCGGGCGGTCTTTTTGCTGCCTGCTGCCACAATCTTCCGGGAAAGGAACTTTTTCATGGAACCAAAAACAAAACAATCTCTGCTCGTTACCGTGGTAGGGGTAACGCTTTTTGTAGCGCTGCTGCGGCTTTCTGACGTTCTGGCCTTTGCCGCAAAGCTGATAGATCTGGTACTGCCCATTCTGGCGGGCGGCATTCTGGCGCTTTTTATCAACGTGCCCATGACCGGTCTGGAAAAGCGGCTGAACCGCCTGTTCGGCAAGGCCAAAAAGCAGCCCTCGGCGAAAGCCATCCACCTTCTCAGCTTTTTCATCACCCTGCTGGGCGTTGTGCTGGTGCTGGTATTGGCGCTGACTTTGCTGATTCCGGAGCTGGTGCAGTCCTTCCACAGCCTGTATGTGCAGATCGAGGCCAATATTCCCCGCTGGACTGCCTATCTCAACGCACAGGATGCTGACATGGGCTGGCTGATGAACTGGCTGGAGGGCATCAACTGGGAGCAGCTGCTGCACAAGGTCACCGCAAGCATCGACACGGTGCTGGTCAATGCGGTAGGGGCTGTCTCTGCCACGGTGAATATCGCGATCACCGCCTCGTTTGCGCTGATCATCTCCGTCTATATGTCCCTTAGTACGGAGAGCCTCGGCCACCAAGCCCGCACGCTGGTGTGCGCCTACCTGAAGCCTGCCCACGCCGCCGGGGTGCTGAAGTTCTGCCGGCTGTTCCGGCAGTCCTTTGCAAACTTTTTAACGGGACAATGCAGCGAGGCAGTGATCCTTGGCGTTCTGATGGCTCTTGCATTTTCCGTTTTCAAGATCCCCTACGGCAGTCTGGTGGGCGTGCTCACCGCCATCTGCGCCATCATCCCCTATGTGGGTGCACTGATCTCCTGCGTGGTCAGTGTGTTCCTTGTGCTGTTGGTAGACCCTGTGCTGGCGGTGCGCTGCCTGATCGTGTACCTTGCCGTGCAGTTTGTTGAAAACCAGTTCATTTATCCCCGTGTGGTGGGAAAATCCGTGGGGCTTTCGCCGCTATACACCCTTATTGCCGCCATGATCGGCGGAAAGCTTTTTGGCATCATCGGCATCATCTTCTTTATCCCGTTAACGGCGGTGGTCATTGAGCTTGTAAAAGAGGATGCCTGTCGGCGTCTGCGCGCAAAAGAACCTCTGCAATAAAGCTGCGTGCCCGGAAATACCACTTCCCCTGATACCATCCCCCGGTATCAGGGGTATTTTTATGCCGCGCGGCTGTAAAGCACGCGGTTGTTCGCCCTTTTCCATGTAAGATCCTTCAAAAACAACTTGAAACGCTTTTGTTACAATGATACAATAAGAATGTCATTTTATGGGAAAATCGGCGTATGCCCAGTGCGGACAGGCCGCGAGCGTGGGAGTTCCTGTGGGGTGTGTAAGAATCGCTAAGGTAGCACTGCGCTCCTGCACTTGCGCAGTACTGCCTTCCGAAAATGTGAGGAAAGTATATTTATATGATAAAAAAGATCTCCCGCCGCTCCTTTTTGCAGGCTTGCAGCGTTGCAGCTGCCACGGCAGCGCTGACCGCCTGCGGCGGCGGCAAGGCTGAAAGCAAAACAGCAGATGCGCACGAAGCCGTCACCTTTATGGCACCTTATAAGGAGATAGAAGCCTTTATTGAGCAGGTGCACAGCGTTTACCCGGAAGTGAACATCGAGGTCGTGCCATACAGCGGCGATAACACCACCACCTGTTTGCAGAATATGTTTGCGGCAGGCGACCTGCCGGACGTCTGCACCTTGACCTACTACGACCCCCAGATCGATCTGGTCTCCGACAAACTGCTGGACCTTTCCGGCTACGATTTTACGGATAACTATGTGGAGTCCCGCTTGCAGGATGTGTTCGATAACGGTGCCATCTATCTGCTGCCCTCGGTATACAACTGCTACGGCATCACCTACAACAAGACCCTGCTGCGGGAACACGGCTGGGAGCTGCCCAATTCTTTCGCTGAGCTGGAAGTGCTGGCTGCAAAAGCCAAGGAAGCCGGGGTCGATCTCTGCCTGCCGCAGATCCAGTATCCGGGCTACGGTTTCCAGTATCTGTGCAACATTGCAGATGCCGATTTCCTTGGCACGCTGGACGGCAGACTGTGGCAGAAGGATTATCTTTCCGGCAAGGCAAACGTCAGCAACACCCCCGGCATGATGCAGGCAATGGCGTATGTCAAAAAGTGGAAGGACATCGGGATGCTGAACGGCTCCGGCGATGCTCTTGACGACAATGTGACCCTGCAGAGGATGGCCGAGGGAAACACCCTGTTTTTGATTGGAAACACCAACGGCATTGTGGAGGCAGGCGGCAACGCCGATAAATTTGGGCTGATGCCGTTTCTCTCGGAGGACGGCACCCAGAACGTTTTTGTGCTGAATGTGAACCGCTTCTACGGTCTGAATAAAAAGCTGAAACAGAACCCCCAGAAGCTGGAAGATGCGCTCAAGGTGATGCGTGTGCTTTCCACCGTTGCAGGCACCAGCGCTCTGCAGCCCGCAACGGCGCTGAAAAGCAGCCTGTTGCCCTTCAAGGGTGCAAAGGCAGACGGCACCTACTATGCCGACATCGCCGATACCCTGAACGCAGGCAACACCGCGCCCTTTATCTATTCCGGCTGGGAAAACACCTTCGTGACCACCGGCCTTAAAATGCTGGACTTCATGAAGGGCAACGCCACCATGGAGGATGTCATCCGTCAGCTGGACGAGGATCAGGACAGTGTGGTGAACAACACCCCGGATGTCATCACTACCGTTACGGAGGAGCTTTCGCAGCAGGACTGCGCCATGCTGGTGGGGCGCTGCTTTGCACAGGCTACCGGCAGCGACCTTGCGCTGGTCTCGCTGAGCACATGGATCCCCGGCAACCCCACCGAGCAGAACCACCACGGCGTAGCCGCCAAGCTGTACGCCAAGGGCATTACGGATTACGACCTTTCGGTCATCCTGCCCACCGGCTGGAACCGCACCATCCAGACCGTCACCCTGACCGGGCAGCAGATCAGCGACCTGCTGGCTTCTGGCTACGATGCCTACGGCAACGGCAAGGGCTACCCCTATGTGCTGGTAAGCCCGGTGCAGCCGGAGGCGGGCAAGACCTATCAGGTTGCCATCTGCGGTGTGAGCGACCGGCTGGCTGCCGAAGCAACGGTGACAGACAGCGGCGTGGTGGGCATGGATGCCGCAAAAACCTTCTTTGGTGCTTACACCACCATCAGCCGGGCAGACACCGCATGGAGTTGAATAAAACGGACAGGAGATACTGGATGTGAACAACAAAATCTATAAAAAGCTGTTTGTGGGCTTCGGCTTTGTCAGCATCGTGTTGATCCTGACCCTTTTTGTCATGAGCCAGACCTACATCCAAAACCTTGTCTACCACGAGCGTCTGAGCCAGATGGAAGAGGTCACCCACCAGATGTTCCACAGTCTGGAGGATGTGATCGACAACCACTGGGACGAGGTGGATGTGCAGTGTAATTATTTATACTACACCCCGCTGGAGACCGATACCGATCTCTACCGCTATCTGAAAAAGCTGTCGGAGCTTTCCAATTACCATGAAAAACAGATCGAACTGATCGCCGTGGATGCTGCCGGGCGTTATTATACCGAGTATGGCCGCACGGGTCTGCTGCGGGAAATGAACTATCTGGAAAACGCGCCGCAGCGGGTCAGCTATGTTTCCAATTCGCTGACCGTGGACGACTCCCGGATGGTGTTTCTGGAACAGCTCTCCACCCCCATCACACTGCAAAGCGGAGAGAAAGAGATCACCCTGCGCTACTTTGGTATTTCGCAGAGCATGACCCAGCTGAACGATTATTTCCGCTGCGACGCCTACGAAAATAACAACAGCGTCTATGTACTGGACAACAACGGTTTCAAGCTGTTCAACGCCAATGATACCGAGCTGTTGAAGGGGCATAACGTATACACCGTGCTCTCCCAGATGTCCTATCTGCACGGTTCTTCCTTTGCAGCAGCAAAGGAGCGGCTTGCCCGCACAGGCTCCTGTTATTCCAACGCCGTGCTGGACGGGACTGAGTATTACTACGCCCTGAAGCAGATGGAAAACGCCCAGTGGACGCTGGCGTTCCTTGTTCCGGCAAAATATGTGGCCGTGAATACGCAGAAGCTGGTCAATATCGTCATGGTCGTTATTGTAGGCTTTGCAACGGTGTTTTCGATCATGGCAGTCATTGCTGGCTGGTTCCTTTTGCGGGAAAAGCAGCGACGGGAGCTGCAGGCTGAAAAAAAGACGAATCTCCGTCTGGAGCAGTATAACATCCAGCTGACGCAGGCCAACGACGAGATGCGGCGGGCGCAGGATGCTGCCGCCGAGGCGTTACAGTCCGCCGAGCGTGCCAGCAAAGCCAAGACGGACTTCCTCTCCAACATGAGCCACGATATCCGCACCCCCATGAACGCCATCATCGGCATCACCGCCCTGATGAAAAACGAGCTGCACGAGCCGGAAAAGCTTGCCGAGCATCTGGGCAAGCTGGAAAGCTCCGGTCAGCTGCTGCTGGGCATCATCAACAATATTCTGGATATGAGCCGCATCGAGAGCGGCAAGACCACCCTGCATGTGGAAAAAATGAACCTGCCCCAGCAGATCAGCCAGCTGGACAGCATCATCCGGCAGCAGGCAGGCCAGCGCAGTCAGACCTTTACGGTAAGCACCAATCTGCAGCACGAAAACGTGCTGGCCGACCCCAACCGTCTGAATCAGGTGCTGATGAACATCCTCTCCAATGCGGTCAAGTATACGCCCACCGGCGGGCACATCCGTTTGGAGGTGGAAGAGCTGCCCCGGAACGAGCACTACGCCCGGTACCGCTTTGTGGTGCAGGATGACGGCATCGGCATGAGCGCGGACTACCAAAAGACCCTTTTCGACCCCTTTACCCGGGAGGAGCGCTCCGGCACCAACAAGGTGCAGGGCACGGGTCTGGGTATGGCTATTACCAAAAGCGTCATAGACCTGATGGGCGGCTCCATCAGCGTAGAGAGTGCCACCGGTAAGGGCACCCGCTTTGAGGTGGTGCTGGAATTCCCCATTGACACCGAAGCGGACACGGTGCAAAAGGCGCAGGCGCTCCCGGAGGAAGAAGAGACCACTTCTCCCCTGTCCGGCATGAAGTTCCTCTGTGCCGAGGATAACGCCATCAACGCCGAGATTCTGCAAATGCTGCTGGAAACAAAAGGCGCAAGCTGCACCATCTGCCCCAACGGTCAGGAGATCGTGGATGCTTTTGCCAGCGTAAAGCCCGGCGATTATGACATGATCCTGATGGATATACAGATGCCGGTGATGGACGGCTTGGAAGCCACCCGCCGCATCCGCAGCGGCGAAAACCCGCTGGGACGCACCATCCCCATCCTTGCCATGACCGCCAACGCCTTCCTTGAGGATATGCAAAAGAGCAAGGAAGCTGGCATGGACGAACATCTGTCCAAGCCTGTGGACATCAGCGCACTGGAACAGGTGGTAAAGCGCTTCCGCGTTACCCCCCCCCCGAAAATAAATAGCGGTCTGCAGCGCTTTTGCCGCAAAGCGCCGCATAACCTTGCATAAAAAAACTGCTGCCCCTTTGCCCGGACGCTTTGGCATCCGGTACGGGGCAGCAGTTTTTTGCGTTATAGGGGGAATGTTACGCTCAGACGGGCATGGTCTGGTAGAACCAGTCCTCAATGGCCTTGCGGGTGTCGGCGAAGAACTTTTTCACCGGGCAGGCGGCATCCCGGGCTTCCTGTTCCAGATCCGTGCCTGCGGGGAAGTTGCGAATGACGGTATACGCCACCGACTGCGGCGGCAGCGACATCATCACAGCCGGGTCGTGCACCACACAGATCTGCTCGCCTACCGCAAGGGTAGCGGGGTCGGAGGTGGTCTTTTCGTCATGGTCCTGCCAGACGGTGCTGTCGGTAACGATCATCTGATAGGTCTCCTGCTCTTCCGCAGTCACCAGAATAGACTCCACCTTGCCTTCCACGGTGCGGCTGACACCCTCTACTACACCATAATAGTAGAGCTTCTTGGAAAACAGCGCCGAAGCAGAGGGCAGCACGCTGACGCTGAGCAGCAGCACCGCAAGCAGACAAAAGAGCGAGCGATAGGTCTTTTTCATAGAAAACCTCCATTTTTGATGTTGCAGCGGAGCGCCCGGCGCTCCCGGATGCCTTATTTTACCACAACTACCATCGGATTTCTATATCCGAGCTTAACCGGCCGCGGAAAATCAGCTTTTACACAAAAAGGACTGCCGTGCATAGCAACGCACAGCAGTCCTTTTTATGCTTTTATCCGTTTACTTGCTGATGGAAAGGGTGCCGAAAGCAGTCTCTTCAAAGTGGCTGCTGTACAGCTCCTGCATCAGTTTGATGAGCGAGAGGGTATCCTCTGCGCCGGCGGTCTCGTAGCAGGAGTGCATCGCCAGCTGGGGCAGGCCGATGTCCACGCAGTTCATGGACACCTGTGCCATGGCCAGATTGCCCAGCGTGCTGCCGCCCACCTTATCGGAGCGGTTTGCAAAGTATTGCAGCGGCACACCGGCGCGGGCAGCCAGTTCCCGGGCGGCGGCAACGCTCATGCCATCGCTGGTGTACTTCTGACCTGCGTGGGTCTTGATGACCACGCCCTTGTTCATGTAGGTGCAGTTGTTCACATCGGTGTGCTCCGGGTGGTTGGGGTGCACGGCGTGGGCGTTGTCGGCGCTGACCATAAAGCTGGAAGCCACCGCACGGTGGAAGTCCTCATCGTTGCCGCCAAGGCTCTGGGCAATGCGGTGTAGCACATCGTACAGGAAGGTGGAAGCTGCGCCCTGCTTGGTGCCGGAGCCGACTTCCTCGTTATCAAAGAAGGCTGCCACGCCGATGGAGCGGGCGTTCTTGGCGGTCAGCAGACCTTTCAGGATGCCGTAAACGCACTGCTGGTCGTCCAGACGGCCGCAGGAGATGAACTCCTCGTTGCAGCCCCAGACGGTGGCCTTTTCCCGCACATAGAGGAACAGGTCGCTGCCAAGGATCTGCTCCTCGGACACCTGCAGCTCCTCTGCGATCAGCTTTTTCAGCGCGCCCTCCTCGCAGGCACCGCCCAGCACAGGCAGCATATCCACCTGCTTGTTGAAGGAAGCCTTATCGTTGACCTCGCGGTTCATGTGGATGGCCACGCTGGGGATCATCAGCAGGTCGCGGTCCAGTGCCACCAGACGGGATACGATAGCGCCGTTCTCCTGCACCAGCACACGACCCGCCACAGACAGCGGACGATCCATCCATGTGGCGCAGATCATGCCGCCGTAGCCCTCGGTGTTCAGCTTGGTGTAGTTCTGCCCCATGTGGATCTCGGCGTTCTCCTTGATGCGGAAGCAGGGAGAATCGGTATGGGCGGCGGCAACGTTGAAGCTGTAATTTTCCAGCTGGTCGCCCATGCGGAAGGCGATGATGCTGGAACCGTTGCGGCAGACAAAGTAGTCCTTGCCGGGTTCCAGCGCCCACTTGCGGCTTTCCAGCAGCTCGGCAAAGCCTGCTTTCAGCAGGATATCCCGCACAGCGGCGGTGGTGTGGTATGCGGTGGGGTTGCCGTCGATGAAGGACAGCATTTCACGGACTTCGGATGCGATCATAAAAATAAACCTCCTAATTTCCTGAGAAAAGAGCCGGTCAGTGCTGACCGGCCCCTTTTAAGCATATTCAGGTTACTTTTTGGCAGCGGTCTGCTCGCGCTTTGCAAGGGCGGGCAGAATGAATCCCAGCACAGTCAGCACCACGGGGGTAATGACGTTCAGTGCAAAGGTGAAGGGGTCCTTATCATACATACCCAGCACGCAGCACACGGCGGTAACGGCAAAGCACCAGCCGCCGAAGAACTTGGCCACGGCCTGATTCTTGACAAAGCGGTACTCGGCGGGGATGGTATCGTAGGCGTTGCGCAGGGCGATGTAGGCGGCAAACACCCACAGATAGCGCATGGGCATGCACACAGAGTTCAGCTTGGTCAGCTGGCGCAGAACAGCAGCCGCACCGGGCACGAAGGACTGTGCCAGAATGATGGAGCCGGACAGCACAGCCACCATCTTGATGCCGTTGCTGTGCACGCCGTGGGCGTTGACCTTGTGCAGCGCCTTCGGGATGAACTGCTTGGTGTGCTCGTTATCCAGCAGCATACGCAGCGGTGCGTCGATGCTCAAAATCAGCACGGCGAGCTGGCTGATGACGTTGCACAGGGCGTAGATGATCATGAACAGATCGCCCACATGGTAGTACTGACCCAGCTTCTGGAAAGCCCAGTAGGAACTGTTGGCGACATAGGCGTTGAAGCTCTCTGCGCTGGCGTTGATGACGGCGGGGTCGAACATACGGCTCATGGCCAGCGTGCCCAGAATGGCGCAGGTGACCACCATGACGGCCAGCGCGATCATGCCGCGGGGGAAGCCCTTGCTGGGGTTCTCGACCTTATTGACGTAGGGAGAGATCTTCTCGCAGCCGCCCACAGCGAACACCAGAATGGACAGAGACGTGAAGTAGGTGACGTTGAAGTTGGGAATGAGGCTGCTGAAGCTCAGGTTGGCGTGGACGTACTCTGCCGTGGGGTTGATGGCCGGGGCAGCGAACATCATCACGATGTACAGCAGGGACATGACGAAGGTGCAGGTGCCTGCGGCGGTGAGCAGCTTTTTCAGGGGGTTCAGACCCAGACTTGCAATGTAGCAGCCCAGCAGCAGGATGCAGAAGGTAGCCAGCTGGATGTAGCGGGTGGGGAAGGAATCGTAGGTCTCCGCGTTGCGAAAAATTGCCCAGCTCAGCGCCTTCAAAAAGCCGCTGCCCTTGCTGGCGATGTAGGTGATGTGGCAAGCCCAGTAGGTCCAACCGGCGTAGTAGGCCAGCTTGGCGTTGGTGGTCTGGTGCAGCCAGGAGCTGACGCCGCCGCCCTCATTCTTAAAGGCAGAGCCCAGCTCACCCACCATCAGGGCATAGGGGATGAAGTACAGGACAAACATGAAGATCCAGCTGAAGATGACCTGCGGACCGTTAAAGTACACAAAGCCGTTGGTAATGTTGCCGAAGCCCCAGACCGTAGAAAAGGCCATGAAGGCAAGGGTAAGCCACGAGATCTTTGTGGCTTTTTCTTTGTTAGACATGCGGACAATTCCTCTCTTTCTTTTCCACACAGGGCGGAAGTTCCTGTAAGAAGGCCAAGGTTCCGCATATACTTTGCAATTTTACTAAAATACAGCAGTACTCGACCGATCACTTTGATAGTATAGCATAATTGCAGATTGTAGACAATCTGCAATTTCCATAAAATGATTGGTCAAAATTTAGACGGTCAGCCAAATTCCCCTTATTTTGCTGCTTCGTCCGCTGCCTGTGCGGCGCTGTTTGCGCTGCGCATCCGCTCCATGGGCTCCATGTAGTGGGCGTAGACGGCGCGGCAGGCAACCTCGGTGTCGCCGCTTGCCAGCGCCTCGTACAGCTTGGTGTGGATGCCGTTCTGCCGCTGCGCCAGCGTCTCGTGGTTGGAGCCGCTGTTCGCCCCAACAAGCAGGTTGCCGTAGTTCAGGTCGTCCCAGAATTTCAGCAGTCTGGGCAGCCCCGCCCGCTGCACGATGACCGCATGGAAGCGGTTGTCGTTCTCCACGATCTGCGAAAGATCCCCCGGCCGGACATTGCGCATCTCCTCTAAGATGCCGCGCAGGGTGCGCAGATCCTCCTCCGGGAATTTGCAATCAAAATAGCGCAGTGCCGTCATTTCCAGATTTGCCCGCAGCAGGTAGATCTCGTAGGCGTCCTCCGGCTTTACCCGGCGCACCGAGCAGCCCACATTGCGCGAATACTCGACCATGCCCTCCTGTTCCAGCTGCCGCAGCGCCTCCCGGATGGGTGCCCGGCTGGAGCCAAACTCCTCGGCCAGTTTCTGCTCGGCCAGCTTTACGCCCGGCTGTAATTCCCCGGTAAGGATCTTGCTCCTGATGGCAGAGGTGATACTTTCCCGTAAAGTCTGAAAGGCAAATTCGCCCATGACTTTTATCCCCCTTTTCCCTTCTATACGTTCTTTTTTTGCCGCACGCAGTCCGCAGCCGCTGCCAGTGCAGCCGCAGGCCTGTATTGCGTGCGCCTTATAAGGATACCACGAAACGGTGGAAAAATAAAGTTTTCTGGCAAAAACAGGTATTTTCTCCCCTCTCCGTCATCACAAGCCTGTACACAAAAATGCCCCCGGAGGGCTTATTGCAGCTCTCCGGGGGCATCCTATATACGTTATGCCTTGGCGCACACGGTCGGCATTTACTCGATCTCGATCAGATTCGGGTTCTCAGGCAGAGCCTTTGTCTGCTGAGGAGCGGGCAGCTGGATGTGCAGGACACCATCCTCGAACTTTGCGTGGATGTCCTCCTTCTTCACTTCGCCCACATAGAAGCTGCGGGCGCAGCTGCCGGAGAAGGTCTCGCGCCGCACGTAGCGGCCCTTGTTGTCCTTTTCGTCATTGCTGTGGCTGCGCACTGCCTGAATGGTCAGATAGCCGTCGCTCAGATCCATCTGAACGTCTTCCTTCTTGCAGCCCGGCAGGTCAACGTCCACTTCGTAGCCGTTGTCCGTCTGCTTGACATCGGTCTTCATCATGTTTGCACCGCGCTTACCAAAGGTGTCGCGGGCTTCGCGGTTCATCGCACGCTCCAGTGCACCCTCGTTCCAGAACGGATCAAAGAGATCATCGAACAGGTTCTCATGAAAAACAGTCGGCATAAACATAAAACATACCTCCAATCCCGGCGTTCGGGTCGGGGCAAAAACTTTGAAGCGTCCATTCGGAAAGGCTTTCCGGGGAACCTTGCGGCTCTCCTTTTGCCCTTCCTCCTGAGCACGCCACTGTTATAGCATAATTATTTAGCACTGTCAAGCGTAGAGTGCTAAAATTCATAAAAGTATAATACTTTTGTCACAGCTTCTGCGATTTCTTCAAAAATGCTGCGCAGAAGCGTGTTTAATTCCGTTCAAACCCCAGATAGCGCGTACCCTGAAAGCTCAGCTTTCCGGTGTCGCCTTCTGCCAGCTGGCCGTATTCCGTGCCGCTCAGCCGCAGCTCCATGCGGTCGCCGCTTTCCACCTGAAAGGTCACATAATAGGTGGTAGCGCTCGTGCTGGTGTAGCCGTGGGCGCCGGTCATGTCCCCTGCATTGGCGGTATGATGGCGGGAAACGTTCGTCCGCTTGGCCACCACAGTAGCCGGGACGGTAAGGCGCGGGGACGCATTATTTTTGCCCCATGTGCGCAGGTTGCTCACCACGGTAAACAGGATCATGCCCAGCACCACCAGAAACACCAACGGAAACAGGATGCTGAACAGCGCGTCAAACCCACTATAAAACATTTTAGCCCTCCAAAATTTCTTCCAGCAGCTGCTTTACATCCTCCAGAAACGCGTCCTCGCCAAGGGTGTTCATTTTAAAGAACACCGCCTGACTGCCGCCCGCTGTAATGGCCGACAGCCGGATGGGCTCGTCCCCGTTCTGGAACAGGGTCAGCGTCAGGCTAAGGCGGTTGCCGCCCACCATGCTGTACCGCTCAAACACCCGCACACTGCACCGGGCGCTGCCCTCCTTGAAGTCGCTGCCGGCTTCCAGCTCTGCCGACCAGCTGCTGTCCGGGATGGCGTGTTCCAGCTTGCGGAGCAGGGTATCGAAGTTCTGGTTACGGATGGTCTTTTCGAAAATAGCCATAGCTTCCTCCTTTTGCAAAATACAGTCCCTTTACCCTGAATACGAATAAAAGCAGGCAACTATTGCAGCGCCCGCCCTTATTTTGCTGCGGTCAAGCTTTCTTTTTTCGCAGCTTGGGTGCGGTGGCGGTGTAGCTCATATCCAGCACCAGCCGGAGTTTATCCTCCGGGGCGCTGCCGTCCAGCGCGGCGGTGATCCAGTTTTCCTTGTTCATGTGATAGGCAGGGTAAAAGCCCGGTTCTGCCCGCAGGGAGCCGATAAGGATGGGGTCACATTTCAGGTTCACGATATCCACCGGCTGCTGCCCGGGCAGACCCAACTTGCTTTTGGGCACGGTGGTGACCAGTGCAAACCACTTGCGGTTTGCTGTATGGCGGAACACCGCCGACTCCGGGGTGTCCATCCACGGATAGTCCGGCTCTACGCTGTAAGTATCAAAAATGAGCTGTTCCAAGCCCTTGCGGTCCATGGGCTCGCCCCCTTTACGGCTGCTGTGCCAACAGCTGCGCCAGCACATCCTCCGGGCGGGGGGTGTGGTTTTGGTATTTTGCCCGCAGCGGGGCGGCGGCGTTGTCCATAATGTAGGGCACACCCACCACGTCCAGCATGGTCTCGTCGTTGTAGTTATCGCCAAAAGCCATGACCTGTGCGAGGTCGATGCCAAGGATGCGGCACACGCACTGCACCCCGATGCCCTTGTTGGCAAAGGTGGTGTCGATCCAGTACGGCCCTGCCACGGCGCAGTTGGCCTGCTTCCAGCGGGGCACAAAGCGCTCCACATAGTTTTCCACGCCCTCGTGCAGGTACACCGACACCTTGGTGATGTCCTCCGGCACCTCGGCGGGGCTGTGGATGATCTGGTAGTGGTTGCCCACGAACTGCACCCGCTGCAGCATGCCAAGACCGCGCTCCATCAGGTAGGCAGTGTTCTGGCCGGAGAGCATCACCTCGCCCTGCCCCTCGCTGCGGGTCCACATATCGTTGGCAATTTCCTCTGCCAGTGCCCGCGGCATGGGGTTTTTGGCGATGCACTGTTCTTCCTGAAAGATGGTGCCGCCGTTTTCGCAGATAAATACGCAGCAGTCCGCCACCGGTGCAAAAAGCTTGCGCAGGCTGGTATACTGCCGCCCGGAGGCCGGGCAGAACCAGATGCCCCGCTGATGCAGCGCCCGGATCTGGTCGAATATCTCGCCCTCCAGTTCCTTTTTGCCGTATTGCAGCAGCGTACCGTCAATGTCGCTGCAAACCAGTCTGATGTCCATGGCTGTTATTCCCTTTCCGTTTTTTCTTATTTTACCACGGTTTTCCGCTGCGGAAAAGCCCCGGGCACAGCTTTTGTGCCCTTTATCCTGTGCCGCTCAGCGCTTAGGCTGGTAGTGCATACTGGACACATTATAAATCGTAACAAAGGCCTTTGGGTCCTCGCGGTTGATAAAGTTCATCAGCTTCTGATACTCGTTTTTGTCCACGATGGTAATGATCTCGTTGTGCTTTTCAAAGTTGTATGCACCGATGGCCTCGTACATGGTGGCACCGCTGTGCAGGTCATTGATGATGAACTGCCGCAATGCCTCCTCCTTTTCGGTAATAATACACACCCGGCGCTTGATGCTGTTATCGAAGATGAAATGGTCCAGCACGATGCCGTTGAAATAGGTGCCAAGAATGCTCAGAACAACGGTCTTTTTATCGTAGACAAGGGCAGCAGAAAGCGCCACACACATGCCCGAAAGGGACATGGCCTTGCCCAGCTCCATGTGCAGGTACTTGTTCATGATCTTTGCCACGATATCCAGCCCGCCGGAGGATGCGTTGCGGTTGAACAAGATGCTCAGACCCACGCTGACCACCAGAATATAGCACAGCACATCCAGTTCCTGACTATCGGTCATGGAGCCAAAATCCGGGAACAGCCGCTCGAAAAGCCCCAGAAACACCGGCAGCATCACGCTGGTATACACGGTTTTTGCGCCAAACTCCCTGCCGCAGGTAAAAAACCCGATGATGAGCAGCACGATGTTCAGCACCATAGTAATAGCCGAAAGCGGCAGCGGCACAAAATTAGAAAGCACGATGCCAAGGCCGGAAATACTGCTGACGGATGTATGACTGGGCACCAGAAAAAAATAGACCGCCGCCGCAATAATGGCAACGGCCCCGGTCAGGATGGCCATCTCCTTGGCAATTGCAGGGTAGTTCAGCTTCTTGTTTGTCATTGTTGCTCCTCCAAGCTTTTGTTTTCAGCATTCAGTATACCATGCTTTGCGCTTGCAGGAAAGCACCGGGCGCAAAATAACAAGGCCGCCGCACAAAACGCTGTGCAGCGGCCTTGCCACCTTATCAAAATTCGTCTTCCGGGTCGCCGCGCTCCGGCATGGTGCGCATCTCCCGCACCAGCATGGCACGCAGATGATACTTGCGCTGCTCCTGCTCGGTCTCCGAACTGGTGCGCAGCTCCACCGTACCGTCAGGGCGGCTTTCGCCCGTGTACAGCGGAATGCGCACCACAGCCTGTGTGCCTTTTTCGGGCGCAGGCTCCAGCTGTAAGCTCCAGTCCATCCGGCGGCAGCACTCCCGGCAGAGCAGCAGTCCCAGCTGCGCCCCGCCCAGAAAGCTGCGGCGGTTTTCCAGTGCTGCCTGTACATCCTCACCGGGCAGACCGCAGCCATCGTCGGTGACGGTCAGCTGCCAGCCGCTCTCGGTGCGGCGCAGCGCAATGCAGACGCTGCCGCCCTCCCGGCTGGCGTGCAATGCATTGGAGAGCAGATGCAGGCACAGCAGCTCCGCATCTCTGCGGTCTGCCATTACGCAGCAGGCAGTACACCCGCCGTAGTCCAGCCGGATATCCACCCCAAGCTGCGCCCGGATCATATCAGACTGCGCCGCCACCTGCTGCAAAAGCTCACACAGGTCAATGGGGTACAGCTGCGGCTTTGTGTCCTCGCGCAGAAACTCCAGCAGGGTGATCGCCTCGGTGAGGGTGCGGTCCAGCTGTATGGCAGCGGTGTCGATATCTGCCACCGCCTGCCGGGTAGACTCGTCTGCACCGGTGCGGTCAAAATGCTGCTCCAGATATTCACAGTTGCGTCCGATCAGCGCCAGCGAACGGAAGCAGACCTCCTCGACCCGCTTGCGCTGCTCTGCGGTGATAGACCGCGTTTCTGTCTTTTGCTGCTCCATTGCTCTGCCTCCCCGGGCGATGCCATTTTTCTAAAGGAACGCCGCCGTGTTCCAAAGCCGTGTGCAAGCCTTACAGGCGGGTGGATGGCACTTTTTGCCGCAACACAACGTCCCTGACCGCGTAGATCAGCTTGCCAGTGGTAGGTTTGCCGCTGCCCAGCCTTGTATCGGCCTTAAACGCCAGCCACGCAAGAGGCGGCTTTTCCTCCAGCTGATCCACCATCCGGCGGATGCCACTTTCCACGGCAGCGACCGATGTATCAAACTGTTCGCTCACCGCCTGCAAGATTTCCTTGCGGATCGCCAGCTTCTGGCTGGTGCTGCATGCGATGCCAACCGCGCAGGATAGATATCCGGCGTTGACATCCCCCTGCGGGATGCCCCACGCCGCATACAGCTGGCTGCACCGCTGCTCCAGCTGCCGGTTCTGCCGCCCGGGCATCCGGTAAAGCTGCCACAGCAGCCTTTTCAGCTCGGTGCCCTCTACGCAGTAGCACCCCTCGCGGAGCTTTTGCAACGCCGTGCCGCTGCTGCGGCCATGGCTCTGTATCAGAAGCATCGGCCGCTCCTTCAGCTGATAAAACTGCCGGACAAATTGCTCCGCAGGCAGATCCGTCAGCTCGCTGCAAAGCACCACGGCATCATAACAGACACCCTGCCGCAGCTGTGCCAGCAGCTTTTCGCCGCTGCAAAAGCAGGTGCAGTCAATGGCGGTTCCCTGCTCCTGCAAATAACGCTTCTGGACACGCAGTTCTTTCAGATCATAGCTTGCAAGGGCGACTTGCAGTTGGGCTGTTCGCTCACTGTTCACGCCATGCGCCGCCTTTCTCGCCTACCAGCCCGGCAGCTGTCAGGTCTGTGACCGCATCCCGCCAGAGCTCCGGCTGAACTCCATTTTCACACAAGTAGCGCAGGAGCCGGTAACAGAACTCCGGCGCTGCCGCAACATGCTGACTGACGATCTGCTGTCGGCTGCCGATCTGGCACAGGGTCAGCCGACAGCCTTGTGTGCCCTCTACCTCCATGGCATACACCAGCGTATACGCCTGCTGCAAACCATCAATGGCAGAATACTGCCGGATCATAGGTGAAAATGTACGTTCCATTTCAGTTCCTCCTTACTACAAGGGCCAAATTTTTTCTGCCTTGTTTATCCTTTTATTATTGTATAATTGTATAAAGCAGGAGAAACTGTTACAATCCTAAAGAAGTGTTGTTCCGACAGCCTTTCAGGTAATATAACGCCGTTTTTTCCGGCGCAGCCTGTCTGTCAGCTTTAGAATATCACGTTCAGCTTGTAAATTCAACCGGTATCTTTTTCCGCTTTTCTTTTTTGCCCCGTCCTTTCGGCAAAACCGCTGCCCGGGCGCAAAAGTGCCGCAGCTTCAGCATTCCTACGGAATAATTTCACGGTTTTTTCATTTTTATTTGCTAAACTAAACTAGATATTGTCTGCAAATGTTTCCTACTTTTAAACCCCAGGCAACAGCGCCCGGCGGCGCAGTACCGGAAAGGCACATCTATGCTCAAACTTAAACAGATCAACAAAGAATACAAGACCGGCGAGCTGGTGCAGCACGCACTGAACAACGTCAGTCTGAACCTGCGGGACAACGAATTTGTGGCCATTCTTGGCCCCAGCGGCTCCGGCAAGACCACCCTGCTGAACATCATCGGCGGTCTGGATCGCTACGACAGCGGCGATCTGGTCATCAACGGCATCTCCACAAAAAAATACACAGACCGCGACTGGGACTCCTACCGGAACCACACCATCGGCTTTGTGTTCCAGAGCTATAACCTGATCCCCCACCAGACCGTGCTGGGCAACGTAGAGCTGGCACTGACCATCTCAGGCGTTTCCAAGGCCGAGCGCCGCCGCCGTGCCGCCGCTGCGCTGGAGCAGGTGGGGCTGGGCAACCAGTTGCACAAGCACCCCGGCGAGATGTCCGGCGGGCAGATGCAGCGCGTGGCCATTGCCCGCGCACTGGTGAACAACCCCGACATCCTGCTGGCCGATGAGCCCACCGGCGCACTGGACAGCGAGACCAGCATTCAGGTCATGGAGCTGTTAAAAGAAGTGGCGCGGGACCGTCTGGTGGTCATGGTCACCCATAACCCGGAGCTGGCCGAGCGCTACGCCACCCGCATCGTAAAGCTGAAGGACGGCGTGATCCGCTCCGATACCATGCCCTACGAACCCGAGGACGAGGCTGCTGCCGTTGCCCCCGTGCACCGGAACATGGGGCACTCCTCCATGTCCCTGCTCACCTCCCTTTCCCTCAGCTTCAACAATCTGCTCACCAAAAAGGCACGCACCCTGCTCACCGCCTTTGCCGGTTCCATCGGTATCATCGGCATTGCGTTGATCCTTTCCCTTTCCAACGGTGTGAGCCGCTATATCAGCAACATGGAAAAATCCACGCTGGCCGCCTACCCGCTGCAGATCAGCAGCACCGGCGTAGATCTGGCCAGCATGATGGATCCGGACACCTACACCAGCGTCTCGTCCGGCTCCTCCTCCGCGCCGGAGGGCATGGTCACGGTGAGACAGCTGCTGTCTCAACTGAACATCGGCGCTGCCAGCAACGATCTGCGCTCGCTGAAGGCATATCTGGACAGTGACGCCTGTACCATCCGGGACAACGCCACGGTGGAATACACCTACACCCCTGATCCGCTGATCTACCGCCAGAACCCGGACGGCACCGTGCAGAAGCTGAACCCGGACACCACCTTTTCCGATATCGCCAGTGAGAACACCTCGGTGACCAGCCTTATGACCTCCATGGCCAGCCCCTATGTGTTCTGCGAAATGGCCGAGACCCCCGCCCTGTACGAGGATCAGTACGATGTCAAGGCCGGCCGCTGGCCGGAAAAGTACAACGAGCTGGTGCTGACCCTGAACGCGGACGGCAGCGTTTCGGACTATGCGCTGTACGCCATGGGTCTGCGGGATCAGGCCGAGCTGGACAAGATCTTACAGCAGTATGCGCAGAACCAGAAGATCGATCTGCCCACGGACTACGGCACCTATACCTATGACGATTTTCTGGGCATGACCTTCAAGCTTGTCAACAAGGCCGACTGCTATGTCTACGACACTGAGCACAATATCTGGCTGAGCAAGCTGAATGATGAAGCTTACATGCAGCAGCTGGTGGCCGACAGCGAGGAGCTGACCATTGTCGGCATCGTGCAGCCCAAGGCAGACGCCACCTCCACTATCCTGCACAGCGGTCTGGACTACCTGCACGACCTGACTTATTACGTCATTGATCAGGCGGCCAACAGCGAAATCGTGCGCCAGCAGCTGGCAGACCCGGACATCAACGTGCTGACCGGCGAGCCCTTCGATGCTGCCGGCAACAGCATGCTGGATATCGCCTCTCTGTTCTCGGTGGACACGGACGCCCTCAAGGACGCTTTCCAGTTCGACACCAGCGCCCTGCACTTTGATCTGGACGGCGCATTCGACCTGACCGACGATTCCTTCGATCTTGCCACCCTCATCGACCCTTCCAGCTTCAAGCTGGACCTCAGCGGGCTGCCGCTGCCGGACATGGAGATGGACATGAGCGAGCTGTTCGACGGCGTAGAGCTGAATATCTCTCAGGACGGTTTACAGACGCTGATGAAAAAGATCATGAACGGCTACAAGCGCTATCTCATCAGCAACGGCCTGCTGAATCTGGATAAGATCGGTTTTTCCTCCTATATGCAGACCGAAGCCTTCCAGACGCTGCTTGCCGAATCCATGGGTGACCTGCTGGACACCTCCGGGCTGGAGGAGCAGTTTGCCGGTACCCTCCAGCAAAATCTGCAGACCGTGATGGAGACCTACTCCGTCCAGCTGGGCGAGGCGCTGCAGACCCAGCTCACCGCCGCTTTGCAGGAGCAGATGGGTCCCGCCATCCAGAAGCTGGCCGGGCAGCTGGAGCAGAAGATCGCGCAGGCCATCCAGAGCAATATTGCGCAGCTGAGCACGCAGGTGGAAAGCGCACTCAAGATCGACCCCGCTGTGTTCCAGCAGGCCATTCAGATCAACATGACCGGCTCCGACCTGACCGAAATGATCAAAAGCACCCTGCTCTCCTCCGCTTCCAGCTACGAAAAGATTTTGGACGACCTCGGCTATGTGGACTACGCAAAGCCCGATGCCATCTATATCTACCCCAACAGCTTTGACACCAAGGCGCAGGTGGTGAACGAGCTGGACGCCTACAACGCCTCCATGCGGCAGCAGGGCGAAGAGGGTAAGGTGATCCACTATACCGATATGGTGGGCACCCTGATGAACTCGGTCACCGAAATCGTGGGCATGGTCAGCAATGTGCTGGTGGCCTTTGTGGCGATCTCGCTGGTGGTGTCCTCCATCATGATCGGCGTCATCACCTATATCAGCGTGCTGGAGCGCCGCAAGGAGATCGGCATTCTGCGCGCCATCGGCGCTTCCAAGCACAACGTCTCGCAGGTGTTCAACGCCGAGACCTTTATCATCGGCCTGTGTTCCGGCGTGATGGGCGTGGTGCTCTGCCTGCTGCTGCTCATCCCCGGCAATATGCTCATCCACCACATCGCGGGCGATGTGAACGTGGTAGCCTCGCTGCCGCCGCAGGCCGCGCTGATCCTGATTGTTCTGGCCACCCTGCTTACCATGCTGGGCGGCCTGATCCCCGCCCGCAGCGCCGCAAAGAGCAACCCTGTCAAAGCGCTGCGCTCTGAGTAACACATTCCGCATTCAAATCCCTGCTGTGCTCTGTGTGCAGCAGGGATTTTGCATTCCGGCCCGGCTTGTGCTACAATAGAAAAAACTTCATTTCAAAGGAGTCTTTCCATGCCTGTCATTCATGAGATCACCGACCTTACCGCCCCGGAGCTGGACATCTACGCCCGTCTCACGCAGGCGCAGCTGCGCAACCGACTGGAGCCGGAAAAGGGCATCTTTATCGCCGAAAGCCCCAAGGTGATCGCCCGGGCGCTGGACGCCGGTCACCAGCCTCTTTCCCTACTGATGGAGCGCAAGCAGATCACCGGCCCGGCACAGGAGATTTTGACCCGCTGCGGCGATGTGCCGGTATATACCGCTGACCGGGAGCTGCTGGCACAGCTCACCGGCTTTGCGCTGACCCGGGGCGTGCTGTGCGCCTTCCGCCGTCCTGCGCCCCGCACGGTGGAGCAGGTTTGCGCCCATGCCCGCCGGGTGGCTGTGCTGGAAGGCATCGTGGATTCCACCAACGTGGGTGCCATCTTCCGCAGCGCTGCCGCGCTGAACATGGACGCAGTGCTCGTCACCCCCTCCTGCTGCGACCCGCTGTGCCGCCGTGCGGTGCGGGTAAGCATGGGCACCGTGTTTCAGGTGCCGTGGGCGCAGATCGGCACCTGTCCTGCCGACTGGCCGGAAAACGGCAGTGCCCAGCTCCACGCGCTGGGCTTCAAAACCGCTGCCATGGCACTGAGCGACCGCTCGGTCAGCATCGACGATGCCGCCCTTGCCGCCGAGCCAAAGCTTGCCATCGTGCTGGGCACCGAGGGCGATGGGCTGGCCAATAGTACCATCGCCGCCTGCGATTACACCGTAAAGATTCCTATGTCCCACGGGGTAGATTCCCTCAACGTAGCCGCCGCCAGCGCCGTGGCTTTCTGGCAGCTTGGCCGCTTGTAAGTCCTCGCTTGTGCTCTCCGAAATTGCTTGACAAACGCCCCAAAACGCGGTACACTATCAGCGTCATCATCATGGGCCTATAGCTCAGCTGGGAGCCCATGCGGTCCTTAAACAATCTGGAGTTATATACCACGCGCCCCCAAGCGGTTTTTGGGGGCTTAAATATGGGCTCGTAGCTCAGTTGGGAGAGCGTTCGGTTCGCATCCGAAAGGTCGAGGGTTCGACTCCCTTCGAGTCCATAAAACGCCGTATCGTGTTAAACGATACGGCGTTTCTTTTTGCCGTTCTTTGCAAAATCGTGCATCATTCGTCTTGACAGCGCAAAGTGACGTGTGCCGAGCTTTTCGGCATAATGTTCATAGCTTCACCAGAAGTTTTGTCAAAAACGACGATTCCCCCATTCGGAGTACCCAGCCCCCTAACGGGTGCTTGTTTAAGGTCCGTTTTCCGCCCACTCGGAGTATGCACCGAGAGCGAATGACTCTTAAATTCTTCAAACTCCTCCAGCGGAACATTGAGGATGATCTCAATATCATAATCCCGTCCAACACGGACTTCCTTGATGAACTGGTTGAGGATTGTCTGCCGCTGCTGAAAGGATGCGTTCTGATAGGTGCTTGCCCAAGTGAACAGATTGCTGCAATCATTTTCAGCTTTCTTGTTTTCCTGCTCGATCTCCTCCAGCTTGTTCTGTGCAGCGGTCAGGGCGTCCTGTGCTGCTTGGATCGCAGCTTGATTTTCATCCAGAAGCTGCTGGATCATATCACGGTCAATGCTGCTCTTTCCCCGGATGACGCGAATCATTTCATCCTTCAATGCATTCCGTTCGTCATCCTTGAGGTCGAGTTCACTCTTTGCACGTGATACTTCTTTCTGCGCTACTTCCATGTCCTTGCGAAGCATATCCTGAAGCAGCTTGCTTTTGGAACACTCTAAAATCTCCGAAAACTTGGTGCATACGATACTCTCTACGATTGCGTCCAGTTTTGTTACACCGTAGCCGGACTGTCCATCGCATTGACCCGGATGCCGTACATTATAATGGCAGCTATAACGGAACCGCTTTTCCTTCACCGTGGAGCCATCCGCACGCAGTCTGGTGCGTCCGCTGCTCGTGATGTTCAGGCGATTTCCGCAGTGTGCACAGAACACCTTCCCACAAAGCAGAGCATGGGGACTGTAACTATCAGAGTCTTCGCCCTTCTCTCTGCGGCGGGTATCACGCAATTCCTGTGCACGGTCGAACACTTCCTGTTCAATGATCCTCAGTTCCGGGCATTCCTTCTCAACGTTTCCGTTGATAAGATAACCGGTATAGCACTTATTCCGAACCATCCGAACAAGAGTTGTAGTGGGGATGTTTTTCCCATTTCTCCCCATTATATGATTTTCCACAAGGTAGTTGCAGATTCGTTTCACGCCGTATCCTTCATAAACATACTTCTGAAAGATCAGGCGCACGATTGCCGCTTCTTCCTCGTCAATCTCCAAATCACAGACAGCTTGATTCTTTTTGTTCAAGCGACCTTTCTGGACACGCTTGTAACCAAATGCCACCGTGCCGCCAGTGTAGTGACCTTCTTCCGTAAGCTGTTCTATACGGGTACGAGTACGGATAGAGGTTTTGATACTTTCGCCGGATGCCTGCCAGTAACGGATGTAGTTCATCAACTTATCAACATGAGAATCAAATCGCTGCTGACCTTCGTTTACGCTCCAGACCTCGACCCCTTGCTTCGTGAACCATTCCACGATAAAGGGCGTTTCGTCGTCACGCCGACCCAGACGGTCAAACATGAACACCAGCAGAACATCAAACTCTCCGGCAGCAGCAGCCTGCTGAAGCAGCTGGAGCTGATCGCGCTCTTTTGCAGATTTCTTGAAACCGGAAACGCCTTTTTCGGAAAACTCCTTGACGATTTCCCAGCCCTGCCGTTCTGCAAATTCGTGGCAGGCTTCTTTTTGCATGGGTATGTCATCCTTTTCGACCTGTCCAATGGTCGAAACACGGTATAAGGTATATACACGTTTTTTCATCGTTGTTACTCCTTATGTAAAACTAAAACAACGATACTGTGCGCACACTCGTTTGTTTGAATTGGTTGCTGCATCAACTGTACCATTATTTTAGTGCTGGACTATCCTTGTTGCAAGGATGTCGATTCAATTGTAATTCTTGGCTTCTTCGCGGAGGGTATCATGAATCAGTTTCTGAAGAACCTCCATGCTGTCACCATCTTCTGCATAAGTGATTTTCACTTTGCAGCCATTAACGATATACGAATCCTGCGACACAGGAATCACATTCATATTGGTCATATCTAGCCCTTCTTTCAAAAGCAGCGATAGTGCGACATAATTATGTAATAAGAGGCACCCGCAGCTTGCAGGTGCCTCTTGGCAGAGAAAATATGTTTTAGAACTTCATCGGCAGAGCGTCCTTGCGGCCTTTGCCGTTGTAAGCCATGTAGATGGGAAAAACGTATTTCTTCCATCCGGGCAGCTTTGCAGGGTTATCCCTGCCAACACGGTAAATCTCCATGGGATGGACGCTGCCAAGCGCACGAACCAGCCGTTCCTCGCTGAACTCGCCGTGATACAACTCCACAAAGTGCATCATGCCACGCAGGACAGATGCACGGAATGAATCGGGCTTGCCATCCCACGCAGCCACGATTATCCGCAGGGATTCGCAGTAGATCTTTTCGCCCATCTCGTTATACAGCTTGAGCGCGGTGCCCACGCAGCTGATGCGGTAGTCGCTCAACTGCAAACTGTCATAGTTGAAGGCCAGCCCCACCCGGTTGGTAGCAGCCAGAAATGCCTTGGAAGGAGCATCACCGCCCACGACCTTGGCACGCAGCTTGATGCCTGCCGTCAATGGTGCGGAGTGTCCGTTCTGCTCTGCAAAGAGCAGTGCTTCCTGCTCCATCGTCAGGCCGGTGTAGACCTTGCAGAGAATCGGCAAGTCCTCACCGCCGTTACGGAGGATGCGCCCCTCAATGGTGTGCTGACCGTTCACCACATAATACTTGCCGTCGCGGAAGCTGACCTTCGGCTCGTTGGCAATGTACTCGTTGAAATCGGCAGCAATCATTTCCACACGCTTACGCTCCACACCCCGCTGGTAGATCTCGCGGGGGTAGATCAGCACCTTGCTGTGAAGCACCAGCATCTGGTACGGTGGAGTGATATTAAAGGAAGCAGCATAATTGTTCGTGTCATTCTTCAGGCGCATCTTATTTCCTCCTTAATTCGCCAAATGTATTTTTCAGCTTCGGTCAAAATCTCAGTCACTTGCTTCTTACGCTTCGGGCTGGTGAGCAAGCTGGGATTAAAGGTGAAGCTGTATTCAAGCCGCTGGATCATTGCGTGAACAGCGGATTGCAGTTCAGTGTATAACATCATTTCTTCGACTGTTCCTGCATCCTCAAAATCGGATTTGATAGGAGTGTAGGGATAGACAGGCGGCTTACCGTCAACTACTTCTGGCGGTGCGTAAGCCGCCGTAGAACGGACGATAGGTTTGAGCTTTTGGATGCTTCCCATTGGGTTCAGAGCAAGGCTGATTTTCACAGCATCATCGACCCGCCCCATCTCTTCTGGGGTGAGGTGTCCGACAAATCTTTTGACACGGCTTTTGTCGATGGTGAAGATTTGCTCAGCCTGAACGATGGACGGCTCCAGCCCCTCCGGTTCCACCAGACAATGCGTCGGCTGCGTAGCTTTCTTTTCTGTCTTACTTGTCAAAGTCGCAACGATCAATGTCGGTGAGCAGGAGTTTCCCACATCGTTTTGTAAGATGACCGCTGGACGGGTTCCGCTTTGTTCGGAACCCGTGCGGTTGTCAAGTCGAACGAAGTAGATGTCTCCGCGTTGGAATTTCAAAGTAGATTCCAAATTGCGAAACCTCCGTTTGGATATGTAAGAAACCCACTGCACCTCCTAGGCAGCGGGTTTCTGTTGAAGTATGGGAGCAATTCTTTTTATACGATACACATCATCTCCTTCGATGACTGAGATAAAGCACCGGTATCAACGGTGCATTACAACATAATCGTAACCACGCCGGGTCTGACAGACAGTGCAAGTGTCCATGCTGTTGTCTGCACTCGGCACGATAGCAATTTTGAAAGCCTTGGCTTCTACGAAATGTCGCAGACAGGTTGCACAGAGGGTTCGGATGGACTTGATCATTTCCGGGGTCAGTTCCATCTCCTCATAAATTTCCTGTTCGCGCACCGTAGGATTCAACTCGTCCATTTGAGTAGTCCTCCGTGTTAGTAAAAGTGGATAGCGGATAAATATGTAAAAGAACAGGAGTGACCGGAGACCGAAAACAGCATCCGGTCACTCCTGATAAAATATGTTCAGGTCTCGCATATTCGCCCTCGGCTCCCTGCGAGTGGGGCATAAACATCTGGCAGCGGACTTGTACCGCTTCATTGGCATTTCAGCCACCCCGTCTGCTTTGTGACCGGGCCGCGAATTACGGAAGTATCATTATCGGAGTACCAGATGACGGAACTATTCTGTTTTCAAGGTTCGCGAGGTCGGACGCTTTGCCCTGCGGTGAGTGCCGCTTGAGAAATTGTCCCTTCACTTACGAACCCAGTTGAAAGGTCAATCCATAGC
>SKEG01000754.1_pt1 | contig 30854 bp, 25 predicted proteins | sample 4826631 | NCBI WGS metagenome assembly SKEG01 (sample SAMN11008815, study PRJNA524170) | human gut metagenome | biome: Human fecal sample; material: Feces; isolation source: fecal sample from pouch patient p26, p34, p50 | host: Homo sapiens | place: Israel: Tel-Aviv | collected 2016-11-02
GCTTGTATATGAAAACCACGCCATGCCGGTCTTCTACCGTGATGTCATGTACCGTGAGGGAGCGGAAGGGAAAGACGAAGCATACCTGAAACTCTATGACGGCCATGACTGGAAATGGTTCTGTGTACGTCTGGAGCATACAGATATGGAATATCTAAAAGCCTATCATCAGCAGGAAAAGAAGAGGCCTGTGAGATTACGAGAATGTTTATTGAGCAGCTTATTGGAAAAGATGAGGAGAATGTACATTATACCATTTCCAATGCAAAACACTATATAGATGAGTATCTGGCAGAGGATATTTCTGTTTCCAGTATTGCAGCAAATCTTTATATCACACCGAATTATTTCTCCAGATTATTCAAGAGGATTACCGGTGAAGGATGTAACGAATATATTGTCAGAAAGAGGATCGAGAAAGCGAAAAGCCTGCTGGAAACTACCAGCATCAAGACTGGAAAGATCGCTATGATGGTAGGATACAGGGATACAAATTATTTCTCTCTGGCATTTAAGAAACATACAGGAAAGTCACCGACGAAATACAGAGAAGAAATGCAGAATACATAAAGCACTTTCAAACACACTCTGGTATAGCGAAATTAAGTATCAGACGAACAAATATCAAACTATATAATACAGGAGGATCTGAAATGAAAGACCACAGAAAAGAAAGAGCAGAAGCAAGAAAAAAAGCAGAGAAACTGGTATCCCAGATGACGATTCTGGAGAAGGCTTCCCAGCTAAAATATGATGCTGCCCCTGTGAAGAGACTGGGTGTTCCGGCATACAATTACTGGAATGAAGCACTGCACGGAGTAGCCAGAGCAGGCGTGGCAACCATGTTTCCACAGGCAATCGCAATGGCAGCAGTATTTGACGATGAAGAGATGAAAAAAGTCGGTGATATCATTGCAACAGAAGGCAGAGCAAAATACAATGCATACTCTTCAAAAGAAGACAGAGATATTTATAAAGGTCTTACTTTCTGGTCACCAAATGTAAACATTTTCAGAGATCCGAGATGGGGCAGAGGACACGAAACTTACGGGGAGGATCCATATCTGACATCTAGACTTGGTGTGAAATTTGTAGAAGGAATCCAGGGTGATGGACCGGTAATGAAAGCCGCAGCATGCGCAAAGCATTATGCAGTACACAGCGGACCGGAATCTCTCAGACACGAATTTGATGCACAGGCAACCATGAAAGATATGTGGGAAACATATCTTCCGGCTTTTGAAGCACTTGTTACAGAAGCAGATGTAGAGGCTGTAATGGGCGCTTATAACAGAACAAACGGAGAACCATGCTGTGCACATAAATATCTTATGGAAGATGTCCTGAGAGGGAAATGGAAATTTGAAGGACACTATACTTCTGACTGCTGGGCAATTCGTGACTTCCATGAACATCATATGGTAACTTCCACACCAAGACAGTCCGCTGCGATGGCGTTAAATGCAGGCTGTGACCTGAATTGCGGAAATACATATCTTCATATGATGGGTGCTTACCAGGATGGACTGGTAACAGAAGAGAAAATTACAGAATCTGCAGTAAGACTGTTGACAACCAGATACCTTCTGGGATTGTTTGAGGGAAGTGAATATGATAAGATACCGTATAGTGTGGTAGAGTGCAAAGAGCACATTGATGAGGCTCTTAAGATGGCAAGAAAGAGCAGCGTACTCCTGAAGAATGACGGAGTTCTTCCAATCGACAAAACAAAAGTGAATACAATCGGTGTGATCGGACCGAATGCAGACAGCCGTGCTGCTCTGATTGGAAACTATCATGGAACATCTTCCGAATACATTACCGTTCTTGAGGGAATCCGTGAAGAAGCAGGGGATGAGGTAAGAATCCTTTACTCGCAGGGTTGTGATTTATACAAAGAAAAAGTTGAAAACCTGGCATGGGATCAGGACAGAATTTCTGAAGCAGTGATCACAGCAGAGAACAGTGATGTGGTTATTCTCTGTGTAGGTCTTGATGAGACTCTGGAAGGAGAAGAGGGAGATACCGGAAACAGCGATGCATCCGGAGATAAGTTTGACCTTCACCTTCCGAAAGTACAGGAAGAACTGATCGAGAAAGTAACTGCAGTAGGAAAACCTACCATCGTAGTTCTTATGGCAGGAAGCGCAATTGACCTGAACTATGCACAGGATAACTGCAACGGAATCCTCCTTGCATGGTATCCGGGAGCAAGAGGCGGACGTGCAGTGGCAGACCTTCTCTTTGGAAAAGAATCTCCATCAGGAAAACTGCCGATCACTTTCTACAAAGATCTGGAAGGAATGCCGGAATTCACAGATTACTCAATGAAGAACAGAACTTATCGTTACATGGAGAAAGAAGCACTTTATCCGTTTGGATACGGACTTACATACAGCGATGCCTGCGTAACAGGTGCAGAGGTTGTCGGTGAAGTATCTGCGGAGTCCGACATTACATTAAAAACAACTGTTAAGAATAACGGAACTGTAGATACAGATGAAGTTGTTCAGGTATATATCAAAGATCTTGATTCTCCACTTGCAGTTCGCAATTACAGTCTCTGCGGATTTAAGAGAGTGTCTCTGAAAGCTGGAGAAGAGAAAACTGTAGAATTTACAGTTTCAAATAAAGCAATGAATGTAGTAGATGAAGATGGTAACCGTTACATTGCAGGAAAACATTTCCGCTTATTTGCAGGCGTATCCCAGCCGGATGCAAGAAGCGTAGAACTGACAGGACATAAGCCAGTTGAAGTTGAGATCACACTTTAACCAAATAAACTGCGAAGCAGTTATTTGGTTATGAGCAAGTAGCGAAGCGGATGATTTTATCTGCTTGACTAAAGAGTTACAGGTATTGTAGACAGTAAAAACGGATTGCGCAGATTATATTGAGCGGCAATCGCAGCAGTATCAAGTGGTGCGATCAATGTAAAAGGAATTGTAACACATGAATTTGATCTTGAGCATATGCAGGAAGCATATGATGAAGCTGTCAATAATAAAACAGATCTTGTAAAGGCTGTTATCAAAGTAAAATAGAAAATGGAAATGTAAAAACCTCCTGGACTGATGTAAAAAAACAAATATCTGTTCGGGAGCTTTTTTATGACGGCACATTTTGGAAGAATTGTAAACTAAAATTATCCAAATAAAAGAATGGATTTTTTGCATGAATTGTAGTATAGTAACAGTAGCTGTTAGTTATTGTTCACGCTGTGATCAGTAACGGCTATTGCTCATACTGAAGCAGAAAAAACAGCATATATTGAAACATATTGAGAATAATAGCAGAGAGCAGGTGACATAAATTGGAGAAAGTCATAATCATAGGTGCCGGACCTGCCGGAATTTCCGCCGCGCTTTACGCTGTAAGAGGAAATCTGGATCCGTTGGTGATCAATAATGGAATCGGTGCTCTGGAGAAAGCTGAAAAGATAGAGAATTATTACGGATTGAATCATCCACTTTCCGGTCAGGAATTATATGATACAGGAATCGCTCAGGCGAAAGCACTCGGTGTGAGAATGCTGGATGCGCAGGTTCTGGGAGTCGGCGGATTTGATACTTTTGTGGTAAAGACTACAGAGGGTGAATTTGAGACGCAGAGCCTGATCCTTGCAACAGGAAGTAAACGTGCTGCACCGAAGATTCCGGGTGTTAAGGAATTTGAGGGAAAAGGTGTCAGCTACTGCGCAATCTGCGACGCTTTTTTTTACAGAGGCAAGGATGTGGCAGTTCTGGGAAACGGTGACTTTGCCATGCATGAAGCGAGGGAATTGTCCAATACAGCCTCTACTGTAACTGTTTATACAAATGGCGAGGAACCGGAATTTACACCGGAGGAAAATATCAGCGTAAATACAATGAAGATTCAGTCTGTAGAGGGTGATGATCTGGTATCCGGAATCCGTCTTGTACCTGATGTACAGGCACAGAAAATGAGTGCAGAGCAGCAGGCAAATGATTTCTGTCCTGCAGACGGTGTATTTATTGCAATGGGAACTGCCGGAAGTACAGAGATTGCCCGTCAGATGGGTGCTGAGTTGACTGAGAAAGGCAACATCAAAGTTAACGAAAATATGGAAACGACCATCCCGGGACTTTATGCGGCAGGCGACTGTACAGGTGGACTTCTTCAGGTAGCAAAAGCGGTTTATGAGGGAGCACAGGCAGGCATTAATGCTGGAAAATATGTAAGATCTCTGAAATAAAGTAATATGAGAACTAAAAACTGAAAGTGTAGGGATGCTATAATGTTATTAAGTGTTTCCGGATAGCAGATAGAATATCAAAAGAATTTGAGTAAGTTCCTGATCTGGATATTATAAAATGAGAGAAATGCATAAAAATATCAATGAAAATTTTAACATCTATACTATAAGAACAAGTAAAGGAGACATAAATTATGGCAAAAGAGATTACAGTGGCAAATTTTGAAACAGAAGTATTAAAATCTGAGAAACCAATTCTGATCGACTTCTGGGCAACATGGTGCGGACCGTGCATGCGTCAGGGTCCGGTTGTGGAAGAACTGGCAGAGGAAGGCTATGCAGTAGGGAAAGTAGACGTAGACCAGAATATGGCTCTTGCACAGCAGTTTCGTGTAGTCAGCATTCCGACACTGATCCTGTTCAAAGACGGGACAGAGGTGAAACGCTTTGTGGGTCTTACTTCCAAAGACGAATTAAAAGCTGCACTGGAAGGTTAAGTAAAAACTTATGAAGATTTTATTGGCGGCATGCAATGCCAAATACATTCATTCCAATCTTGCAGTCTATGACCTGCAGGCATATGCTTCTGAATATGCGGATCATATTATATTGAAAGAATATACGATCAATCAGCAGAAAGATGATATTATGCGGGATATCTATCTGGAACATCCGGATGTGGTATGCGTGTCCTGTTATATCTGGAATCTTTCTTTTGTAAAAGAACTGATGGCAGATCTGACAAAGATTCTTCCGGACGCCGACTTCTGGGCCGGCGGTCCGGAAGTTTCTTATGATGCAGAGAAATTTCTCACAGAGAATCCGGAATTTAAAGGTGTTATGGTAGGCGAAGGCGAGGAAACATTCAGAGAACTTGCCGGATATTATGTGGAAAAGGATCCACAGAATCTGAAAGATATGACAGGAGTCTGTTACAGAGACGGAGATCAGATCATACATAATGGATGGCGGCAGATCATGGATTTAAGTAAAATTCCATTCATTTACAAAGATCTGTCCGATTTTAAGAACAGGATCATTTATTATGAAAGCAGCAGAGGATGTCCATTCTCATGTAGCTATTGTCTTTCTTCCATTGATAAGAAGCTGCGTTTCAGAGATACGGAGATGGTGAAGAAAGAGCTGCAGTTTTTCATAGATAATAAGGTTCCGCAGGTGAAGTTTGTAGACCGTACTTTTAACTGTAAACATGACCATGCAATGGCAATCTGGAAGTACATTAATGAGCATGATAATGGAGTGACGAATTTCCACTTCGAGATTTCCGCAGATTTGCTGAGAGAAGAAGAATTGCAGGAAATGTCCACTATGCGTCCCGGACTGATCCAGCTTGAAATCGGAGTACAGTCCACAAATCCGGACACAATTAAGGCAATCCACAGAACCATGGATTTCGGGAAACTGAAAGGAATTGTGGAGAGAATCCACAGCTTTGGAAACATTCATCAGCATCTGGACCTGATCGCCGGACTTCCTTATGAGGACTATGACAGTTTCCGGCATTCTTTTAATGATGTGTATGCACTGAAACCGCAGCAACTCCAGCTTGGTTTTCTCAAGGTGCTCAAAGGTTCTCATATGATGGAAATGTGTCAGGAGTATGGCATTGTATATAAGACCCGTGAACCGTATGAAGTTCTTTCTACGAAATGGCTGGACTATGACCATGTATTGAAGCTGAAAACTGTGGAAAATATGGTGGAAGTGTATTATAATAGTGGTCAATTCCAGAATACACTGGAATATCTGGAAGGATTTTTCCCGGATGCCTTTTCCATCTATGAGAGACTTGGTAACTTCTATATGGAAAAAGGTTACGGAGATGTCTCTCACACAAGAATGCGCAGATATGAAATTCTGCTGGAATTTCTGGAAAACGTGCCGGAAATTTCTCAGGACAGGGCAAAAGACCGAATGGTATATGATCTGTACCTGAGAGAGAACTTAAAGAGCCGTCCGGGCTTTGCAAAAGACCAGAAACCATTTGAGAGACAGATATGGGACTTCAGAAAACGGGAAAAAGTGGCAAAGAATGCACATGTGGAAGTGTTTGCAGATGGAACTGTGCTGTTGTTTGACTATGCAGACAGGGACCCGCTTACCAATAATGCCCGTGTGACAGATGTGACAAAAGATGTATATGAGAGTGTGAACAGAGATTAAAGAGGTGAAGAAAATGGGAATGTTTAATCCGAAGAACCGTAAAGTGATCACTGCAATTATTGCGGTCATCCTGGTACTGGCAATGGTCGTGCCGACCGTTCTGTCTCTGCTTGTATAATAAATTTTCAGGAGAAAAAGAATGAGACTTGGACAGGCGGCAATGGAGGCTCTCAGAGCAGAAATAACCGGATGCCTGAAACCGGGAGATGAACTGGTGGTGGCATGTCCGGTGGCTCTGAAGGGAACCTCTGTAATAGCAAAAAGTAAAAAAGATAAACTGGCAGAGCGATTCTCTGCCGGTTTTATTCAGAACTGTATTTTCCTGTGGGACAGTTATGGAGCGCAGAGGGAAGTGGAAAGTCAGACCGCAGTGAATGAGCAGTCTGATACTCATTCAGATACACAGGCCGGAGCGCAAGCCGGACAAAGTGAGAAACACAGCGTTGTCTGGAAGATCGCAGAGGAAGCAGGTGCCAGTGCACTTTATGCGATGGGTGAGGGCGGCTTTTTAAGTGCGCTCTGGAAAATGGCGGAAGCTTCAGAAGTCGGACTGGAAGTGGACTTCCGCAAAGTTCTGATCCGACAGGAAACGATAGAGGTATGCGAGATTTTTGACCTGAATCCATATAAACTTCAGGCAGAAGGTTCCGTGCTGATCGGAATCCGTGGAGGCGAGGCACTGGTGCAGAGACTGCGCAATGAGGGCTTTATGGCAGAGATTATCGGTCAGACAAACAGCGGCAATGACCGTTTATTGTACAGCGGTGGCAGTGCCCGGTATCTGGAACGTCCCGCAGCGGATGAGATATATCGTATATTGAATTGTTAACCGGATCCTGTCCGATTGACAGATAAATGGAAGAAACGCGAGAAATAAATACGAGGAATAAGAAAAAATGGCAAAACTGAACATTGTACTTCACGAGCCTGAGATTCCTGCAAACACAGGAAACATCGGCCGTACCTGTGTGGCAACAGGCACCAGACTTCATCTGATCGAGCCTCTGGGCTTTTCCCTGAGTGAGAAAGCCTTAAAGAGAGCCGGGATGGATTACTGGAAAGATCTGGATGTGACCACATATCTGGACTTTGAAGATTTCCTGGAAAAGAATCCGGGAGCAAAGATTTACTATGCAACGACAAAAGCACCGCAGACTTACACAGACGTTCATTACGAAGAAGACTGCTACATCATGTTCGGAAAAGAGAGCGCCGGAATCCCGGAGGACATTCTGGTAAATAACCAGGAAACCTGCGTGAGAATCCCGATGATCGGGGATATCCGTTCTCTGAACCTGAGCAATTCCGTAGCCATCGTTCTGTATGAGGCACTGCGTCAGAATCATTTTGACCATATGAATCTGGAAGGTCATCTGAGAAATTACGACTGGAAATAAATACGGTTACTGTATGTGGAGTATTCTGCTATTCGGTCCACAGATAACGGGGGAGATGGTTATTAGTGGAACAGTCTAATAGAAACAGACAGGAGAAAACAATATGCCAAATGCGACAAAAGCAGCACTGGAAGAATCCCTGAAACGACTTCTTCTGAAGAAACCGCTGGATAAGATTACCATCACAGATCTCACAACAGACTGCGGAATCAGCCGTATGGCTTTCTACTATCATTTTAAGGATATCTATGATCTGGTAGAATGGTCCTGTGTAGAAGACGGGACAAAAGCTCTCCAGGGCAAAAAGACTTCAGAATCCTGGACAGAAGGACTGACTCAGGTTTTTGAGGCGGTTCTGGAAAATAAGCCATTCATCATGAATGTTTACAGAAATGTGGACAGGGAACGAATAGAGAATTATCTTTTTAAACTTACTTATGATCTGATCGCCGGAGTGGTGGAAGAGAAGAGTAAGGGACTGGATCTCAGTGACGAAGATAAGAAATTTATTGCAAATTTCTATAAATACGGATTCGTGGGAATCATGTTTGAGTGGATCCAGGCAGGAATGAAAGAAGACATAGAAGAGCTGGTAAACAAGATGAGCCTGACACTTCACAATACCGTGACAACATCCATTCACAACTTTCAGCAGGAACTTGCAGGAGAACGTGTGGAAAAATAATAAGAATACCTGTAACTGCGAAACTGCTCAACAGGTGCGGATACTTTACAAAAACCGTGGGATGATAAAAAACTTATCATTCTGCGGTTTTTGTAAATTGTGGGAATTTATTTTTGCTGTTAATATACAGCCATAGCAACAAAGAAACAGAAAAAGAAACAAAAAAATAAACGGATCAAATGGTTATTACATGGGAAATATGTAAATAATAATTCCAGAAAGGTGGATGTGTATTATGAGTAAAAATAAAGGGTTAGGACTTATATCCGCATTAGCAGTTGGAGCCGGCGTAGCAGCAGTGGCAGCAGGAAAGAAATATAAAACAACCGAGACAAAGAAAAAAGAAGAATATGATGCACTTCACAACACAAGTGAATACCGCAACACAGAGCGCGGAAAATATGAGAAAAACAGCAAGGGAATTTATTATTCCAACGGTAACTATGAAGCGTTTGCCCGCCCGAGAAAACCGGAAGGCGTAGATGACAAACATGCTTATATCGTAGGAAGCGGACTTGCATCTCTTGCAGCAGCTTGTTTCCTTGTACGTGACGGACAGATGCCTGGAAAGAACATTCATATTCTGGAGGCAATGGACATTGCAGGCGGTGCATGTGATGGTATCTTCGATCCGAGCAGAGGATATGTAATGCGTGGTGGACGTGAGATGGAGAATCATTTCGAATGTTTATGGGATCTTTTCAGAAGCATTCCTTCTATTGAAACACCGGGCGTATCCGTACTTGACGAATATTACTGGCTGAACAAAGAAGATCCGAACTATTCTCTCTGCCGTGCAACGAAAGAGAGAGGCAAAGATGCGCATACAGACGGTAAATTTAATCTGAGTCAGAAGGGCTGCATGGAGATCATGAAGCTGTTTATGACAAAGGATGAAGATCTTTATGATAAGACGATTGAGGATGTATTCGATGACGAAGTATTTGACTCTACCTTCTGGTTATACTGGAGAACCATGTTTGCATTTGAAAACTGGCACAGTGCACTGGAGATGAAACTGTACTTCCAGAGATTCATCCATCATATTTCCGGACTTCCGGATTTCAGTGCTCTGAAATTTACAAAATATAACCAGTATGAATCCCTGATCCTGCCGATGCAGAAATATCTGGAGGCAGCAGGCGTTGAATTCCAGTTCAACACAGAAGTTACAAACGTACTCTTTGAGTTTGAAGGTAACAAGAAGATTGCCAAGGCAATCGAGTGCAAAGTAAATGGCGTAGAAAAGGGTATTGTTCTGACTGAAAATGACCTTGTATTTGTAACAAACGGAAGCTGTACAGAGGGAACCATCTATGGTGATCAGAATCATGCACCGAACGGAGATGCAGAAGTTCGCACAAGCGGATGCTGGAGCCTCTGGAAAAATATCGCAAAACAGGATCCGTCTTTCGGACATCCTGAGAAATTCTGCTCTGATATTGCAAAGACAAACTGGGAATCTGCAACAGTTACCACACTGGATGACAAGATCATTCCTTATATTACAGATATCTGCAAACGTGACCCGAGAACAGGCAAGGTTGTTACCGGCGGTATCGTAAGCTGTCAGGATTCAAGCTGGCTGATGAGCTGGACCATCAACAGACAGGGACAGTTCAAGGATCAGGATAAAGATAAGGTTTGTGTATGGGTATATGGTCTGTTTACAGATGTACCTGGCGACTATATCAAGAAACCGATGAAAGAGTGTACTGGTAAGGAAATCACAGAAGAGTGGCTGTATCATCTGGGTGTTCCGGTTGAGGATATCGAGGATCTGGCTGAGAACAGTGCGGTTTGCGTACCGACTATGATGCCTTACATCACAGCATTCTTCATGCCGAGAACCAAAGGTGACAGACCTGACGTTATCCCGGATGGATGTGTAAACTTCGCATTCCTTGGACAGTTTGCTGAGACTCCGAGAGATACAGTATTTACGACAGAGTATTCTGTCAGAACTGCTATGGAGGCTGTTTATGGACTTCTGGGTGTGGACAGAGGTGTGCCGGAAGTATGGGGCAGTGTTTATGATATCAGAGAGTTACTGGACAGCAGCGTGAAGCTGATGGATGGAAAATCTCCGCTGGAAATTGAGCTTCCTGGACCACTGAATGCGCTGAAGAAACCGCTGCTGAAAGTGGTTAAGGGAACGGTGATCGAGAAGGTGCTCAGGGATCATGATGTGATTAAGGATTATATGATGTAATAAAAGTAAATGATGTGATTACGATAGAAAGGCTGCAGGGTGGAGTATCCTGCGGCTTTTCTTTTTATAGCAATCCTCGTAAATAATGCATTTAAGACAGTTCAGCCTCTGATGGACTGGATTAAGATGCGTTATTTTAGAGGATCGCTATAAAAGGGGACGCTCAGAAAAATAGATGTGGCAGAAGACATATATTTTTCTGAGCTGAGTATGGCTGAAACTATGCGGTCAGATTTCCTGCCCTGCAGAGTATAGAAATAATATAATAAATAATAAAAACGAGTTGCATATTGAGAATACAGATGATAATATATAATGAAATATAGAGAAAAATAGACTTTGATTTAAAAAAAGTCTGAAAAATATTGTGGAGATTAGAAGGGAGGTTTTTTTATGGAGTTGGAAGTTTATCGTAAGTATTCGCAGATGGCGAGAGGTCTTGAGAAGGCAGAGCTGGTGTTTAAGAACGGGCGTGTGTTCAGTTCTGGTACGGGGGAGTTTATTGAGGGAGATGTGGCTGTTGCGGACGGAATTGTGATCGGTGTTGGTACATATGAGGGGGAGACGGAGATTGATCTGGATGGGAAGGTGATCTGTCCGGGATTTATTGACAGTCATCTGCATCTGGAATCTACGCTTGTGACGCCGGGGGAACTGGTGCGGCAGGCGGCGCAGTGTGGAACAACAACGTTTATTGTGGACCCGCATGAATCTGCGAATGTGTCGGGTACGGACGGGATTGATTATATTCTGGATCAGACGGAGGATGCACCGGCAAATGTTTATGTGATGATGCCGTCGTGTGTTCCGGCTACGCATGTGGATGATAATGGATGTACTCTGACTGCGGGAAAGATGAAGGGTTATCTGGATCACCCGAGGATTCTGGGACTTGGTGAGGTCATGGATGCGCCATCAGTGATCAATGGAAGTATTGCCATGCATGAGAAACTGCGTCTGTTTCAGGACAGAGTGAAGGATGGCCATGCACCGTTTCTGGCACCGGGTGACCTGGCTGCGTATGTGCTGGGAGGCATTGATACAGATCATGAGTGCGTGGATTATGAGTATGCAATGGCTGAGGCGAGAAATGGGATGCAGGTTCTGATCCGTGAGGGCAGTGCGGCGAGAAATCTGGATGCCATTGTGAAGGGAATTGTAGAGCATCATACGGATACTTCCAGCTTTTGTTTCTGTACGGATGATAAGCATATTGAGGAGATCCGGAAAGAGGGGCATATTAATTATAATGTGAAGCGTGCGGTGCAGCTTGGCCTGCCGGTGGAGAAGGCTTTGCAGATGGCTACGATCCAGCCTGCAAGATGTTATGGTCTGTATCAGCTTGGGATGATCGCGCCGGGACGACAGGCAGATTTTGTGATTCTGGATAATGTGACGGATCTGAATGTGGTGGATGTTTATCATTGTGGAAAGCGGGTCATCAGGGATGAGAAGGTGGAAGTGAAGCCATGCCCGCCTCATCTGAAGAATACGGTTCATGTCTCAGGATTCAGTGAAGAGCGTTTGAAACTGAAACATCCGGGTGGAAAAGCGCATGTGATTCAGATGCTGGAGAAGCAGATCGTGACCAGCGATGTAGTGGAAGAAGTTCCATGGAAGGTTCTGGACGGAGAGAAATATTTTGTACCGGATGGAGAGTATCAGAAGATTGCAGTGATCGAGAGACATAAGAATACGGGAAAAATGGGCGTGGGTATTGTGAAGGGATATGGAATCCGCGGTGGTGCTATTGCGTCCAGTGTTTCTCATGATTCTCACAATATTATTGTAGTCGGAGATAATGATCGTGACATGGCTCTTGCTGTAAAAGAGATGATGCGGACACAGGGTGGTTATACTCTGGTACGTGATGGTGAGATTTATGGGACTTTGCCGCTTCCGGTGATGGGACTGATGAGTGATGCCGGGTATGAAAGTGTGAATGAAGCCCTGGCGAAAATGATCCCGAAAGCGTACGAAATGGGTGTGAAAGATGGCTTTGATCCATTTATTACGCTGTCATTTATGGCATTGCCTGTCATTCCTGAGATCAGGATCACGCCGAGAGGAATTTATCTGGTAAAGGAAGACAGAATGCTGAGAACACCTTTTTGCTGAGAGGGAATAGTATTTTGTTACTGCGGCCTTCACTCACAAAAAACACCTCGAGGGATATTACCGGTGAACAGTAACTACAGTTATTCTTTTTTATCCTGATCCGCTATAAAATTATGGAAGATTCCTCCAATATCTGATATGATAAAAAGTGGTATCTTTCTCAGTGGGAAATCTGCGAAGGAAATCATATTAATTTTTTAAGAAGGAGAAATCAGGTTTTGGAAGGAAAAAAGAATAAGTTCAGGAAACAGGTTCTTGCATTGATTCTGGCTCTGGCAGTGATATTTCCGCTGCCTCTGACGGGGGTGGGAGGTTCTGTGAGTGTAGAAGCAGCGACAGTAGCTTTGAACAGGACGACTGCAATGGTAACTGTCGGGCAGAGCGTAAAATTATCTCTGACAGGAGCACCGGCTGCAAGGGTAAGCTGGAGATGCAGAAATACGAATATTGCAAGGGTAAGTGCATCAGGAACGGTAAAAGGAGTTGGTCTGGGAAAAACAGCAGCGATTGCCGTTTATAAGGGAAAAGAGTATATCTGTGCTGTTGACGTAGAACCGACGAAAAAAATGAGTAAGGCAATTAATAAGCTGATTCTTGTTGCCAGAAAAGAGATTGGATATATGGAAAAGAAATCTCTGAAAAATCTGGATAGTAAGAAAGCGAATGCGGGATATGGAAATTATACAAAATACAGCAGGGATGCTGCTCCTTATTATCAGGGTGAGCCATGGTGTGCGATTTTTGTATCCTGGTGCATGAAAGAAGCCTATGGCTTGAACAAGGCACAGAAACTGTTGAAAGACTGGCCATATATTGCATGCAGATTCCTGCCAAGATATCTGCCTTCCTATACGGTACCTCGAAAGGGAGATATTGTGATTTTTCATGATGGAGTTGCCTATAACCACACAGGTATTGTGACAGAAGTTCATGGTAAGCAATTCTGGACCATTGAAGGAAATACCAGAAAGGTGGGAGAAGTGATCCCGGAAGGATATATTGTGTGTGAAAAAAGTTATGATCTGCAGAAACTTCCGAATGTAAGGTTCTGTCGGCCGGATTACACGTTATTTCAATAAAACAGTGAATAGATTGGAAATGTACAGACGGATCCTGACATAAATGCTGCAGATGAATCATCACAGATGGTTGCGAAGAACAAAAAAATTTATTATAAAAATACCGCAGAGAACTGTTGATCAATAATTGAAAAACAGATTTTCTGCGGTGTTTTTGTTTTTATTTTGCTTTTTCCAGAGTAAAGATAAATTCAGTTCCGATGCCTTCAGTACTGATGACATCAATGGTCTGGTTGTGAGCGTTGATGATTTCTTTGACGATAGAAAGTCCAAGTCCTGTGCCTTTGCGGTCTTTTCCACGGGAGGCGTCGATTTTGTAGAAGCGTTCCCAGATTTTATTCAGGCTTTCTTTCGGGATGCCGGTACCGTGGTCTTTGACAGAGATGAAAACTTTTCCGCTTTTTACGGTGGTCTCTATCTGGATGGAAGAATCATCATGGCTGAATTTGATGGCATTGTCCAGAAGATTATAGAGAACCTGCTGGATCTGTTCCATATCTGCCCTGACATAGAGTTCATGTCCGGACAGGAGCAGTTCCAGACGGATCTGGCGGCTGGTGCAGATGCCTTCGAACGTAGCTGCGGTGTTTTTGATCGTATCGTTGATGTCGAAACGGTGAATGTGCATCATACGTTTTTTCATGTCCAGTTCGTTCAGTGTGAGCAGACTGCGGGTTAGTTTCTCCAGACGTTCGGATTCAAAAGCGATGATCTTCAGATAACGGCCCTGCATCTCATAAGGGATCGTGCCGTCCAGTATGGCATTCACATATCCTTTGATGGAAGTAAGCGGCGAGCGGAAATCGTGGGAGACATTGGCGATAAATTTGCGCTGGTAGTCTCCGTTTTTGTTCAGTTCATCGGACATATAGTTCAGGGTATTTGCCAGATATCCCATTTCGTCATCGGAAGTGACATCAATCCGATAGGAGAGATTTCCGTTTGCATATTCAGTGGCACCTTTCATGATCTTTGTGAGAGGTTTGCGGATATAGTGGCTGTAAACCCAGAGGAGAAGGTTGGTGGCTGCGTAGCATGCAAGGAAAATGATCTGCATGATAAACAGGATGCTGCTGCGGCTCTGGTAGAGATTGGTCATTGCATAGTGAATCGCAACATAGCCTTTTGTGGTCATGTCGGAGGTGATAGGAGCAATGACACTGAGCTGGTCTGTGTCAAAATATCCGTAAAATTTTCCAACCTGATAATAGTTGCTTCCCCAGTCAGAAGCATCAAATTCATCGAACGGGATTGGATTGTTGATATCGATCTCTTTGCGGGTGCTTACGATGATCTCTCCGTTACTGTTGATGACCCAGACTACTGCATCCTGAAAGTCTGCAATGGCTGAAAGATTTTCGGTAAGGCTGTCCACAGTGGAAGAGGACATATTGTTTTTAACCATATCGTTGGAGGCGATATTGTGGGCTTCGGTGTACAGGGCGGTGCTTAAAGAGTGTTCAAAATGTTTTTCCACCATATAAGAACCGCCCAGGGTTACAAGAAAAAATCCAAAAACCCCGATAAAGATATAGAACATCAGGAATTTTGTGGAAAGATGGTGCTGTTTCATGGATTTTTTACCTCGAATTTATATCCGATTCCCCATACAGTGGCGATAGACCAGTGTGGGTTGTCCTTGATTTTTTCTCTCAGGCGTTTGATGTGAACGTCGACAGTACGGGTGTCACCGATGTATTCATAGCCCCAGATATGATCCAGAAGCTGTTCTCTGGTGAATACCTGGTTTGGAGAAGAAGCAAGAAAATAGAGAAGTTCCAGTTCTTTTGGCGGCATGTCTACCTGACGGCCCATATAAGTGACTGCATAATTGGTCAGGTTGATGGTGAGGTCCGGATAGCTGACACATTTTTCGCTGGAGGAAACAGCAGGCTGTTTTACCTGGAAACGACGCAGAACAGCACGGACACGGGCAACCAGTTCTTTGGAATCGAATGGTTTGATCATATAGTCGTCAGCACCCAGTTCCAGTCCGAGAACTTTGTCAAAAGTCTCTCCCTTGGCTGAGAGCATGATGATCGGGACATCGGAGGTATGACGGATTTCACGGCAGACCTGATAGCCGTCGATTCCCGGGAGCATCAGATCCAGAATGATCAGATCCGGGCGAAAAGAGGCAAATTCTTTCAGTGCTTCTTCTCCGTCATTTACGATTTTTGTCTCAAAGCATTCTTTGGTAAGATACAGGGCGATGAGCTCTGCGATGTTGTTATCGTCATCGACAATGAGAATTTTCTGTTTGGAAACCATGGCAGTTCCTCCTGATTCTGAAATATAGTGATATTTATTTTTTAAATTCTACAATAGTGACACCGGCATCTCCTTCTCCGAATTCACCGAGACGGAAGGACTCTACGTGTTTCTGGCGTCTGAGATAGTTATGAACGCCTTTTCGAAGGGCACCGGTTCCTTTCCCATGAACAATACGAACGGATTTCAGGTGGGCGATATAAGCGTCATCCAGATATTTGTCCAGCTCTGCGATGGCTTCGTCCACAGTTTTGCCAAGAAGGTTGATCTCTGTGGATACGCTGGCGGACTTGGACATACGGATCTTGCCGGCACCGGTTCTCTGCATGGTAGGTGTGGTGATCTCTGCTTCATCGATCAGTTCAAGGTCTGAGAGGTGAACTTTGGAACGGATGATACCCATCTGTACAAAGAGGAAGCCTTTGTTGTCAGGGCGGCTGCTCACAGTTCCTTTCAGGTTCATGCTGAGAACTTTGACTGCATCTCCGAGAGAGACATCTTTGGCTGTCAGTTCTTTCTTTGGCTTCTGGGCAGTCGTCTTCTGGGACATGCCTTTTTCTGCTTTATTCATACGTTTACGCAAAGCCTGACGTTCTTTTTCCACAGCAGAGAGATCGACATGGTCTTTCTGGAACTTGTGGAACATTTTCATGGTCTGGTCAGCATATTCCTTGGCTTCACGCAGAACTGTATGTGCTTCTTCGTTTGCCTGACGGATGATACGGTCACGCTGTTCGTTGAGTTTCTCCTGTTTGGACTCCATTTCGGATTTCAGGGATTCGATTTCTTTTTTGTACTGTTCGATCTCGTGGCGCTCGTTTTCGATGGTGACACGGCTGCTTTCAAGGGAACTGAGTACATCTTCGAAGGATTCGTCCTGTTCACTGATCTGTTCTTTCGCTTTGTCAATGATATAATCCGGGAGTCCGAGTTTGGAGGAAATGGCGAATGCATTACTTTTTCCCGGAACACCAATCAGCAGGCGGTAGGTCGGACGAAGCGTTTCCACGTCAAATTCGCAGCAGGCGTTTTCCACGCCAGGGGTGGAGAGTGCGTATACTTTCAGCTCACTGTAGTGGGTGGTTGCCATGGTGCGGATTCCCTGCTCGTGGAGATGAGAGAGGATCGCAATGGCCAGTGCAGCACCTTCTGTCGGGTCAGTACCGGCACCGAGCTCGTCAAAGAGGACGAGAGAGTGGCGGTTTGCCTTTTTCAGGAAAGAAACCACGTTGGTCATGTGTGAGGAGAAGGTACTTAAGGACTGTTCAATGCTCTGCTCATCACCGATGTCTGCGTAAACTTCTTCGAAGAGTGCAAGCTCGGAGCGGTCCAGTGTCGGAATGTGAAGTCCGGACTGTCCCATCAGAGTCAGAAGTCCGACTGTCTTTAAGGATACGGTTTTACCGCCGGTATTCGGACCTGTGACAACAAGCAGGTCGAAATCGTCACCAAGACGGATATCGATCGGGACGGCTTTCTTTTTGTCAATAAGAGGATGGCGCGCCTGTTTCAGGCGGATTCTTCCTTCATCATTGAAAATTGGTTCTGTGGCATTCATGTCCATGGCGAGGGAGGCACGGGCAAAAATCACATCAAGCTGAACCATAATATTTAAGTCCGCACGGATGGAGTCGGTCTGTTCCGCGGCCTGCTGGCTGAGATTGGAGAGGATAACTTCGATCTCTTTCTGTTCTTCCAGTTCCAGTTCGCGGATGTCGTTGTTTAATTTTACGATGGCCATAGGCTCGATAAACAGGGTAGAACCTGTGGAGGACTGGTCGTGGACCATACCTGGAACCTGTCCCTTATATTCTGCTTTGACAGGAATACAGTAGCGGCCGTTTCTCATGGTGATGACGGAGTCCTGCAGATAATTGCGGGCACCGCCGTTGACAAGAGCGGAGAGCTGCGTATGGATTCTGTCTCCGGTGATCTTCATGTTTCGACGGATCTGACGGAGGCTGCTGCTGGCATCATCGCTGATCTCATCTTCGGAAAGGATACATCTGCGGATTTCTGTGGTAAGAGGTGTCAGTGGTTCCAGTGCCTCAAACATTCCGTCCAGAGAGTCCGGGAGAGAATCTCCGCGCTCGCTTCTGGAATAGGCTTTGACACGGTTGGTATTTTCCAGCAGACTGCAGATGGCAAGAAGTTCACCGATTCCGAGAGAACTTCCGATCTCCAGACGCTTCAGGGAACCGCGCACGTCTTTGACGCTTCCGAAAGAAATATTTCCCTTCTGGAAAAGGCGGGTGAGTGCATCCTTTGTCTGGGTCTGCATATGTCGGATTTCATCAATATCTGTAGACGGTTCCAGCTTCGCACAGATTTCTTTTCCCATGGAAGAAGAAGCCTTGTCTGTCAGCATATGGATGATTTTATAATATTCAAGTGCTTTATATGCTTTCTGATTCATTTCTGATAAATATCTCCTGATTTGCTTTTCTGATTCTGTCTGTACATATATGATGTACAAGCAGTGAAACTATTGGTTTCACTGAAAAATAATAGTGGGAGTATTTCGCATCTGTATGGGTAATGCGGAAATACCTTTCTTATTATATATGATTTTGCAGGTTATGAAAAGCGGAAAAAGAGGCAGCAGGGGAGTTTTGATGCGCTTTGGAGGTTCCTGGAAAGTTTTTCCAAAAAAAATAAAAAAAATTTAAAATAACTATTGACACTTTATAGAGTTTTTGGTATAGTACCAATTGTCGCAACAATAAGTAAAACTTAGAACTTAAAAAGAAACGCGATATGCGGAAGTGTCGGAACTGGCAGACGAGCAAGACTAAGGATCTTGTGAGCATTGCGCTCGTGTGGGTTCAAGTCCCATCTTCCGCATGAGAAACCTTGTATCTTAATGGTACAAGGTTTTTTTATGTCACAGGAGATTACAGATAATGTTTCCGGGAGATAAAGACTCCCCGGCAGGATTCTTTCTTGTATCAAGAATCTATTTTCTATTCATAAAAAATTCATATCTTTTTGTTAAAATAACTCATGGATTTGTTAGTCCTGACAGCGAATGTTTATCAGGGTGTATCGGACCTGGATTGAGGCATAACAGGAGAAAGAGTTTTATGAGACAGGACATGGATAGAAGAGAGAATACACAGGAATATCAGTTTATACAGGAAACCATTAAGAAACAGCCCACAGACCGCAGAAAGATGGCATGCAGACTGCTGACCATTGCAGGATGCGGTGTTCTGTTCGGCGGCTGTGCGGCAGCGACTTTTGCAGGGATGGTTCCGGTTCTGACTGACAGAGAAGAGAATATACAGCAGAAAATTGAACTGGCAGATTCAGGAACCATGGAGAAAACAGAAGCAGTCTCTGAAGAAAAGACTGTGGAAACAGAAAACACGGTTCCTGATGTACAGGAGGAGAAAAGTCCTCTTGCACTCTATGGGGAAACCTATAAAGAAGTACTGAAGATCGCACAGGAATCTCAGAAATCACTGGTGACTGTGTGCGGGATTTCGCAGGATGAAAACCTGCTGGATAATTCCTATATGCAGCAGGGAGATTCGGAGGGACTTATTTTCCTGGAAACAGATACGCAGTTTTATATTCTGACTTATGAGGAAGAACTGGAGAACCTGCATGAACTGCAGATCACTTTTGCAGATGGTACTACAGTATCTGGAGAAATTTGCAAGGGCGATGAGGATACCGAACTGGCAGTTGCCACTGTGAAAAAGAGCCTTCTGGATGAGAACACCATAGAAGAGATCAAAGTGTCTGACCTGACCGATACGCAGAGTCCGTCACAGAGTGATCTGGTGATCGCAATCGGAAGTCCGGCGGGAGACAGTGATGCAGTGGTGTACGGAATGGTGACTTCTGTGTCTGAAAAACTGTCAGCCGCTGATACAGAATATGAAGTACTGTCCACGGATATGCAGGGCAGTGAGGACGGAAGCGGCATTCTTCTGGATACGTCAGGAAATGTGACCGGTATGATCCTGAAGGGAAGAGACAGTGACGGCGATAATATCCATGCACTTTCCATTTCTCAGATCCTTCCTCTGGTAGAACGTTTATCCAATGGAGAAAAGTCCAGATACACAGGAATTTACGGAAAAGAGATCGACCAGGCACAGTGCAGACATCTGGGAATCGGACAGGGACTTTATGTGGAGCGTACGGAGAATGCTTCTCCGGCAATGAAAGCCGGGATTCAGAGCGGTGACATTATCAGTAAGATAGACGGAAATCTGACAGAGAGCATGCAGTCTTATTATACATATCTGCAGACAAAGAAAGCAGGAGAGAAGATTACAGTGACTGCCCTGCGCAAAAATTCGGGCGGAGATTATGTGGAGAAAGATTATACAGTAACGATTGAGGAGCGATAGCTCTGAACGGGAGCTGAATCATGTGAAAGCTGAACCATGTGAAAGCAGAATCATATGAAAATAGAAGTATATGAAAGTATATGATCAGAATGTACGATTGAGGATGATCGTATCAATCGAAATACAGGAGAAATATAGGATAGATAGAGAGGCAGATTTTATGCGTTTTTTAAATGAATTACATGAAGGGGACAGAATCAGCGGGATTTATCTGTGCAAGCAGAAACAGGCCGCAGTGACGAAGAATGGAAAGCCATATGAGAACATTATCCTTCAGGATAAGACCGGGATCATGGATGGCAAGATCTGGGACCCGAATTCCCTGGGAATTGATGACTTTGATGCACTGGATTATATCGATGTCATGGGAGATGTGACCAGTTTTGCAGGTGCCATGCAGTTAAATATCAAGCGTGTACGCAAAGCTTCCGAGGATGAATATAATCCGGCAGATTACCTTCCGGTAAGCGAGAACAGTACAGATGATATGTACAGCCAGTTAAAGGCATTTATTGACAGTGTACAGGACTCATATCTGTCAGCGCTTCTGAAGAATCTGTTTATAGAGGATGAGAAATTTATCAAGGCATTTGAGGGACATTCCGCAGCGAAAACCGTACATCATGGATTTATCGGCGGCCTGATGGAGCATACCCTGGGGGTAGCCAGACTCTGTGATTATATGTCAAAAGCGTATCCGGTGATCAACAGAGATCTTCTGATCACAGCAGCACTCCTTCATGATATCGGAAAGACAAGGGAACTGTCTTCTTTTCCATTAAATGATTACACAGATGAGGGACAGCTTCTGGGACATATTTATATGGGAGCACAGATGATCCATGACCGCGTATCACAGATCCCGGATTTCCCGGAAGTACTTAAAAATGAACTGATCCACTGTATCCTGGCACATCACGGAGAACTGGAATACGGCTCTCCGAAGAAACCCGCACTGGTTGAGGCGGTTGCGCTGAATCTTGCAGACAATACAGATGCAAGAATGGAAACCATTACAGAAATTTTTGCCGCAAATAAGAGCAAAAAAGAATGGCTTGGATTTAACAGACTGTTTGATTCAAACTTAAGAAGAACAGATGAGGTGTAATCTTTATGGAATTTCGTAAGAACGATCTTGTTACGTTAGAGATAGAAGATTGCGGAATTGACGGTGAAGGTATCGGAAAAGCCGATGGCTTCACCGTTTTTGTCAAGGACGCAGTCATCGGAGATACGGTAACAGCAAAAATTATCAAGGCAAAGAAACATTATGGATATGGACGTCTGATGGAGGTATTGAAGCCGTCTCCCTACAGAGTGGAGCCAAAGTGCGCATTCGCCCGTCAGTGCGGAGGATGCCAGCTTCAGGCACTTTCCTATGAGCAGCAGCTTGTATTTAAAACCAATAAAGTGAAAGGTCATCTGGAGCGTATCGGCGGTTTTACAGATATTCCTATGGAGCCGATCATTGGCATGGATGAGCTTTTCCATTACAGAAATAAAGCGCAGTTCCCGGTAGGCAGAAACAAAGAGGGAAAAATCGTGACCGGTTTCTATGCAGGGAGAACCCATAATATTATTGAGAACCGTGACTGTGCACTTGGCGTAGCCGAGAACAAAGAAGTTCTGGACCGTGTGATCGCACATATGGAGAAATACGGAATCGAACCGTACAATGAAGCGACCGGCAAGGGACTCGTGCGCCATGTCCTGATCCGTTACGGCTATTTCACAAAAGAAGTGATGGTCTGTCTGATCCTGAATGGAAATAAGATTCAGGGAGAAGATGCTCTGGTGAAATCCCTGTGCGAGATTCCGGGAATGACCAGTATTACCATCAATGTGAACAAGAAACGAAGCAATGTGATCCTTGGCGAAGAAATCCGTCTGCTCTGGGGTCAGGAGTATATCACAGATAAGATTGGTGACATTTCCTATCAGATTTCTCCACTGTCCTTCTATCAGGTAAACCCGCGTCAGACGCAGAAACTTTATGCGAAGGCACTGGAATATGCAGATCTTCACGGTGAGGAAACAGTCTGGGACCTCTACTGCGGAATTGGAACCATTTCTCTGTTCCTTGCACAGAAAGCGAAATTCGTCCGCGGCGTGGAAATCGTTCCGGCGGCGATTGAGAACGCGAAAGAGAATGCAAAACTTAACGGGCTGGAGAATACGGAATTTTTTGTAGGTAAAGCGGAAGAAGTACTGCCGAGAGAGTATAAGAAAAATGGTGTTTACGCAGATGTCATCGTTGTGGACCCGCCTAGAAAAGGATGCGATGGGACACTGCTGGAGACTATGGTCGAGATGAATCCGGAGAGGATTGTGTATGTAAGCTGCGACAGTGCTACGTTGGCTAGAGACTTGAAGTATTTGTGTGAGAGAGGGTATGAACTTCGTAAGGTTTGTGCAGTTGATCAGTTTGGGATGACTGTGCACGTGGAGACTGTGGTAGGACTACACAGAAAGGATATGTAGAAATTCTTGAATTTACGCACTTTGTAGAGTTTTTCAGCTTCAACAGGATTGCTGAAAATCACAAGGAAAAAGAGCTTGTGAGGAAGGTGACTGTTGTTGTAGCGTTAGACCTCGGTTGTGGGAACACAAAGAATTCTGAATATGAAAGTAAATAGAGAACTATCAGATATGTTGATAGAACGTAGGGATACTTGAAAGAGTGTCCCTATTTTTTTATATTAGGGCATTCCATTAGGAGTGCCTTTTTCAATTCAATTTAAAAGGAGGTTCACTATGAACAACACAGCGTTAGGAGCAGAAAACAAAAAGGAACAGACAATCAATTTTATCAGCGAAGCACATGAAAAATTCTACTATGAAAAATTAAAAGAGGTACGCTATCAGGATGTGTACCACAAGGCACTTTGCTATTGCCTTGGTATCAGCGATGATAGGAGAAGAAATGTTGATAGCATCTATGATTTTAAGACGGGATGTGTAAAAACTGAGTGTCTGCATGAAGGCTGGCAGACCAGTGGCAGTATGAAGGTGGTGCGAATGGCATTTAACCTGTATTGCAACGGCACACCGAGTGTAGATGATTACACAAAAACAGAGGAACAGGTAAACGAGTGCAGGCAGTATACAGTGGAGGACTTGTTCTGCTGTGCCTATGCACCTTTCTTTTGGCAGGCGATACAGATCCGCTATCCGGAGTATGCGACTTATAACCGGGAACTGTATGCCTTATTTGGAGGAGCAGACTAATGTTAAAAGTCAGATTGATGGGAACGAAGAATGACATTGTATGGTTTCAGAAAATCTTACAGCGTCATCCAAAAGTAGAAGTTCTGGAGATATCAGAGCTTTATAGCAATAAAGGGACAAACAAATATTACAGAGCTTATGCGGAAGTACAGAAAAGCAACGTGAAGAAAAATAAATAACAGCAAAATAGCAGAGAATAGGAGAATTTATCATGTGTAAAGTAATAGCAATCGCAAATCAGAAGGGCGGAGTTGGAAAGACCACCACAACAAGCAATTTAGGAATCGGACTGGCAAAACAGGGAAAGAAAGTTTTACTGATAGATGCAGATGCACAGGGCAGTCTTACGGCAAGTCTTGGTATTCAGGAGCCGGACAGACTGGAAATTACACTTGCAACCATTATGGCATCCATTATCAATGATGAGGAAATAAAACCGGAGTACGGCATTTTAAGACATGAGGAAGGTGTGGATATCATGCCGGGAAATATCGAGCTTTCCGGTTTGGAAACCTCACTTGTGAATGTTATGAGCAGGGAGACGGTGCTTCGTACCTACATAGAACAGCAGAAAGACCGCTATGATTACATTCTGATTGGCTGTATGCCATCACTCGGCATGATTACGATAAATGCTTTTACCAGTGCGGACAGTATCTTGATTCCAGTACAAGCAGCGTATCTGCCAGTAAAAGGTCTGGAACAGCTGATTAAAACTATTGGAAAAGTAAAGAGACAGATCAATCCGAAACTGGAGATTGAGGGAATTTTGCTTACAATGGTTGATAATCGTACCAATTATGCCAGAGACATCAGCAATCTGCTGATTGAAAATTATGGAAGCAGAGTGCGGATATTTGAAAACAGTATTCCAATGTCAGTAAGAGCTGCGGAAATTTCTGCGGAAGGTGTAAGCATTTATAAGCACGATCCGAATGGCAAGGTAGCAAGTGCCTACCAATCACTGACGGAGGAGGTGCTTGGCAATGAGTAAGACAGGAAGTGTCGCAAAGGTAAAGTTAAACAGCTTTGATGATTTATTTGGAACGGAGCAGCCACAGACAGGAACAGAGCAGGTACAGGAAATCGCATTGTCAGAACTGCATGAGTTCAAAGGACACCCGTTTAAGGTACTGGATGATGAAAAGATGCAGGAAACGATGGAAAGCATCAGGGAGCATGGAGTATTGATGCTAGGCATTGCCAGATCAATGAAAGATGGCGGTTATGAGATTATTGCCGGACATCGCAGGAGACACGCCTGTGAGCTTGTCGGACTTACTACAATGCCGATGTTCATCCGTGATTATACGGATGATGAAGCTACAATTATCATGGTGGACAGCAATATTCAGAGGGAAGATATTCTTCCGAGTGAAAAGGCAAAAGCTTATTTTATGAAATATGAAGCTGTAAAACATCAGGGCAAAAAAGGAAAAGGCAACAGTCTGGATGAGGTTGGGGAAACTGCCGGAGAGAGTGCAAAAACAGTACAAAGATATATTTACCTTGCCCACTTATCGGATGCACTTTTAGATATGGTCGATAAAAAGAAAATTGGAATCGTGCAGGGTGTAGAGCTGTCATTTCTGACAGAACAGCAACAGGAGTGGGTGCAAGTTGTTCTTGAAGAAACAGGGGTGATCATTTCAACAGTACAGGTATCAAGGCTGAAGGAGCATGGAAAAAGTGATGAACTGACATTACCGATGGTAAGGCTGATCCTGACAGAACCGAAACCGATAGAGCGAAAAGTAACCATCAAGGCAGACAAGATCAGCAGATATTTTCCAGAAGATTATTCCAATGAGCAGGTTGAAAATGTTATCTATCAGCTATTGGATGAGTGGAATAGTTCAAACAGTGAGAAATAAGCAGCAAAGGAGGCATGAAAAAGTGAACGAGAATACAAAATTTGATTACTACTATGGAATTGAAGCAGACCAGTTCTCTTTTTATCGTGTCCCCCGGTTGCTGATTAAGGATGAGCGGTTCAAGGGGCTTAGCAGCGATGCCAAGCTCCTGTATGGCTTGATGCTCGATCGGATCTGTCTATGAAAAATGGATGGCTAGACGAGGAAAACAGGGCGTATATCATTTATACGGTGGATGCGATTATGGAAGATTTGGGATGTGCGAAAGCAACCTGTGTCAAGATTATGAAAGAGCTGGATTCCGAAAAAGGGATTGGGTTGATTGAAAAAAGCGCAGAGGTCTTGGCAAACCGGATATTATCTATGTGAAAAACTTTGCCACAATGTCAGCGGAACAGGAGGTAAAAGAGCCTGAGAATACTGGAAAATCCACAGAAGTTCAAAAATTGAACTTCAGGAGGTACAGAATCTGAACCACCAGAAGTATAAAAAGCAGACTTCAAGAGGTTCAGGATTTAGCCCCTATTTATACTAACTATAACACCACTTTACAACTTTTTCATAAAAAAATATCGTACAGGACTTTCTGATGTATAATGAATTTGGCAAAAAACATTACAAAGGAAAGTGACCCTGTACGACAAAAACATTATACAACGAAAAAACACTGATTGGTAGACTTCATCAATATTTTTTGATTTATTTTGAAACTTTTTCTGTTCCAACAGCAGATACCCTGTTTCTGTTGATATTATCCATACTGGCTTTTGAATCCGCGCATTCCATCCGTTTTCTTTATCAGCATTTTTTATCAGGGGTAACAGAAAAATCACTGAATGTATTTTATTATGCATGTTCCTATGCAAAAGTTGATTATTCCAGATTTATGAATACCACTGCCCGGATTGCTTTGAAGCTGATACCAGATTCATTACAGACGCAGCCGGTATTTCTGTGTGTTGATGATACAATGGTATCTAAATTTGGCACAAAGTTTGAAAACGTTTCAAAACTGTTTGACCATGCTGCACACAATGGTTCCAACTATTTGAATGGACATTGCTTTGTGAGCGTTATGCTCTGCGTGCCCGTCTGGAATCACGATAAGGTATCGTACCTTTCTGTTCCTCTCGGTTATCGTATGTGGCAGAAAAAAGAATCAAAACTGGAATTGGCCGCATCCATGATCCGGCAGATTATGCCAGAATTTCACGGCAAAGAACATGTCATTATTCTTTGCGACAGCTGGTATACAAAACAGAACCTGGTATCTGTCATTGATGAATATCCAAACCTGGATCTGATTGGTAGTGCAAGGGCTGACTCTGTCATGTATGATCTTGAGCCTGCGCGTACTGGATACAGGGGACGTCCTGCTAAACATGGCAAACGCCTTTCTATTGAGACAGATTTTACTTTTTCCAATGAAAAGATTGGAGATTATTATACCGGTGTCCGCCGGGTTCTAACCAGGATCTTTGGTACCCGTGAAGTCCTTGCGTATGTCACTGCCGCTGAAAAAGAGCATGGCACAAAACGGCTGTTCTTCAGCACTGTTTTTCCAGAAGATCTGCAGATTTTCTGTGCATGGCAGGAGAAAGCACCACTGAACCAGACAGGCAGTGACCGGATGAAATACATTCCACTCTTTCTATACTCGTTTCGCTGGAATATTGAAACGAGCTACTATGAGCAGAAAACATTCTGGTCTTTTTGCAGCTATATGGTGCGAAGCTGCAAAGGGATGGAGATGCTGATTAACCTGATCAACATCAGTTACCATGGAAAAACTACCGACTTTGCACAAAACAGTTCCTGCCACAGAACTACCATCGCACATTTCCTCAATTCCGGGAAATGGGATGATACCTTACTTGAAAATACTTTAAAATCCTCCGTAGTTGAAATTATTTATTCAGAAGCACAGCGCACCGGAAAGCCTGTTTTCTGTATTGTGGATGATACCATAGCTTCAAAGACAAAGCCTTCGTCACAGGCTCTGCATCCAATTGAAGATGCGTATTTTCACCAGTCCCATTTAAAGGGAAAACAGGATTATGGTCATCAGGCGGTTGCTGTTATGCTTTCGTGCAATGGCATTGTCCTAAACTATGCTTTTGTACTGTACAATAAATCCATTTCCAAGATTGATATTGTGCAGAGCATTGCAAAGGAACTGCCAGAACCTCCAGTCATGTCGTATTTCCTTTGTGACTGCTGGTATGTTTCTGAAAAATTAATCAACACATTTGTACAGAAGGGGTTCCATACCATTGGAGCTTTAAAAACAAACCGCCTGCTGTACCCGTCAGGAATGAAAAAGAAGCTCAGCGAACTTGCTGCTGAATTATCGGTAACAGAGAAGGGATTTGACCTTGTGACAGTCAAAAAACGAAAATATTATGTGTACCGGTATGAAGGAAACCTGAATGGTATCGAAAATGCGGTTGTTCTTTTAAGTTATCCTGAAAAGGCATTTGGAAATCCCAAAGCACTGCGGGCTTTTATCAGCACAAACGTGGCATTATCAACGCTGGAGATCCTTTCCTGCTATGTGTGCAGATGGCCGATTGAGGTCTTTTTCAGATAATGTAAGACCCGGCTGGCACTGGATACCTACCAGATACGTTCCTCAAAAGGGATTCAAAGATACTGGCTGCTGATGTCAATGGCACATTATATCTGTGTTATAGGCACTGGACGATATCAGTCTTTCCAGGAAGTACATCAACTGATTCGCAGTACCATTCAGCAGGAAAAGTATCAATATCTGTTTCAATGTGCAAAATCCAGTATTGATTTTGAAGCGTTTATGAAATTAGCAGGATAGTTTTGTGCATTTTTTCAAATTTGCTCATTTATAGCTGAATAATGTGTATATGGATTTGTGTGGAAGAAAACCTGTATTCAAGAGGACTCGAACAGCAATCGAAAGAAATAATATATTTACAACAATCAAAAGGCATGCAAAGAAGCTAAAGCCGCAGTATAATGGAGATGTATATTTTGAAACGGTCAGATGTTATTTCGATATACCGCAAGAGAATCTGGAAAAGTGCCGATATACATATCAAGGGAACGAAACATATGCCTTCTTGATGTCGGACAAGTATATCATGGCATTGTATACACATTGTCTGGTGGCGAGAAAAGAAGCTGCTATACAAGGAGGTCAGGTTGATGGTTTTACAGAAAAAGAGTATGGGATGGTAAGACTGGAGAATGTAAGGGATGTTTTGTTTCAGGCATTGCTATTGGATGCTATAAATTTCGAGAATGGAAAAGTTCAAGCAGACTTGTGTATAATTACGAGGCTGAAAGACTCTGTTTTGGTGTAGTATTGGAAAAAGGAGATGAAAAGTTTGGATATTAAAGAGTTTCCAATAGAGTATTTAAAAACAATAAATTCATTGAACAATTTCTTTGGTTCTGTAGAAAATTGGAGTGTGGAGAAGTACATAGAGCGGTGTGGAGCATTAGTTCATTGTTTGGAAGAGTCTAGTGAAGAAGAAATAATAAATTTAAAATTAACTTGTGTGTGCAACAGTGATCTACTATATATGAAAGTTGATTTTGGTAATGAAAATGATGAAGAACGGATAGTTCATTTCACGGAATTAGTATATCATAGTTATGCAATAAAGGAAAAAATTTATATGGAGGAAGATTTGTATGCTGAGCGAGCAAACAGAATTATTGAAATAGTTCAAGATTATTATTTTGATAATCTTAGAAACAAACAACAAGATTATTATAAGAACCTTTTTGAAGAGAAATATTATGAGGAATATGAAAACATATTATGCTTGATAAGAAATGAGTTAAAGCTATATGATATGAATTTAGCATATTGCAAGAAAATTGTTGATTTTTTGACAAATGAATTTGAGAAAAAAGGAATTTATATTACCCAAACAATATTCTTGAGGAATTATTTGAATAATACAGTTGATTCTATGATTTTGGTAATATGTAAAATGTTTCTAGATGCCCCAGACACTGGTAAGAAAAAGAATTGTGGGATAAGGTATTTGCAGTCATACATAGGTATGAATTTGAACAGTGATAATAGAGAAATTGTGCGAGAAAAACTGAGAGAAGCGGGTGACAAGGTAAAGGAAGTAAAAAAAATAGTAGAGAAACTTGAAGATTTAAGAAACTCTCTAATTGCTCATTTTGATATAGAAAAAATTGATAGTGTAAAACAAATTAAAATGGGAATAGAAGAATTTGAAAGTGTTTTTGAATTGTCATGTGAAATTTTAGAACTATTATCCATGAAGTATTTTTTGTATGAAAATAGATTTTCTTATGGAATGATAGATATTCATGGGTTCAAATCATTTGTATGTCAGAACCCTTTATTGCACAATCCTAATCCTATGGGGAAGACGGATTTAGACATTTATTTTGATGCATTGAGAAAAGACTTTGTTAAAAAATAGAAAAAGTGGTATTTATCGGACAAACATCTAAAGAGAGTAAGTTGATTCCTTGTTGGAACATAATGTTTAGAAGTAAAAAGGAAAATTATGAGATAGTCATTTCATTAGATGTATGTTTCGTTATAAGTATACCTTTGTATGAGAAAATGTGATATATTATATAAATTGGTAAATTGGAGCTTTGTGAAACAAGAAATAATAGGTAATTGCGAAACTCGCGGTGCTCGTTCGTAACCTTGAACCAAAACAAGGAAGAATTCGCGAAGAGCACGACTTGTGGAATGAAAAATGGATAATCGCACATGTTAGGCGCACTTTAATAAGCTATGGACTTTATGAAAGTGGTAAGTCCTAAGCTATGAGTGGTTTTATGCTTCGAATATATTCGTGGTGATTGATCTTATCTGCGAGAACAACAGTAATAAGTTGTGTGATCCCGGCAAGAATCAGATCAGCATGCAGAGTCCTCTCATTTTGGGTTCGGCGTCCTGCAAGACAGAGATTGTCTTTGATGTGGTTGATATCTCTTTCGACAACAGTCCTGATTTTATAGGTATCATCCCATTTTTCGGTGCCGCGGATCGTTCCGGGATAAGCACGAAGATCCTTTTCCGGGTAGATGTAGACCATCCGCCCACATTTAGAAGAAGTACAAGGGTTGTCACAGAAACAATGACGATGGGATTTTTGAGTTGATTTATCATAAATCCATTTCATTCTTGGACAGACAAATTTATATCTTGTTACTCCACTGCGAAGTTTGGAAGTGCCTTCGTACTTC